>Ga0209676_1000155_pt1 | contig 165151 bp, 140 predicted proteins | sample AraplaCvi_mLB_r2_FD_184282 | JGI IMG/M metagenome (GOLD analysis project Ga0209676, IMG submission 184282) | Arabidopsis root microbial communities from North Carolina, USA - plate scrape MF_Cvi_mLB_r2 (SPAdes) (version 2) | ecosystem: Host-associated > Plants > Roots > Endosphere | place... | reverse complement strand
AGGACGATGCGATAGCCCTCCTCCTTCAGCGCCTTGATCGCCTGCGTCCCCGAATAGTCGAACTCGCACGCCTGACCGATAACGATCGGGCCGGCGCCGATGACGAGGATGGATTGGATGTCGGTTCTTTTGGGCATTATTCTTTTTCCGTCTGGGCCACGCAGCCCCAACCGTCGCACTCGACGCCGAAACTGTCTTCAATCTGCAAATAGGTCATCGTCAGGTCGCGCATTGCTTCATTGTCCGTCGTTTGCGTTCGGACCAAAAACAACCAAGGCTCGCCCTCCTCGTCGGCCTCGATGAACTCCTGCACGGTAAAGCCGAAATTCTCACACGCCGCTTGGAGCCGCCGGAGCGCGTCCATCGGGCCGCGAAAGGAAACATCGACCTCGCGCGGGACGTCCGGCAGATCGCCATTCTCGCGCAAATTTTTTAGGACATCGAGATCCGCCGCCCAAACCTCGTCCCAATGCTCGCGAGAAGTGATCGGCGAGTTCACTTCAACCCGCCCACAAACTTCTCGAACAGATAAAAGCTGTCCTGCGGCCCCGGGCTCGCCTCGGGGTGATATTGCACGCTGAACGCCTGCTTGCCCGTGATCGCGATGCCGCAGTTCGATCCGTCAAACAGACTCTTGTGCGTTTCGACCACGCCAGCGGGCAGCGTCGCCGCGTCGACCGCAAAGCCGTGATTCATGCTGGTGATCTCGACCACGCCATCTTCCGCGCGCTGCACCGGATGGTTCGCGCCGCGGTGGCCCTGATGCATCTTCACCGTCTTCGCGCCCGCCGCGAGGCCCAGCATCTGGTGGCCGAGGCAGATGCCGAAGATCGGCACATCGCGCTCGAGCAACCCCTGGATCACCGGCACCGCATAATCGCCCGTTGCCGCAGGGTCGCCGGGGCCGTTCGACAGGAACACGCCGGCGGGCTGATGACTCAATACTTCGTCGAGGCTCGCGGTCGCGGGCACCACGGTGACGCGCGCGCCGGCCTTTACGAGGTTGCGGAAGATATTGTCCTTCGCGCCATAGTCGATCGCGACGACATGCGGGCGCTCGCCGCCGTCCTCGGCCGCATAGCCATGGCCCAGCGTCCACGCGCCGCCGGTCCAGTCGCCGGTGTCGGTGCGGCTGACCGCCTTCGCAAGGTCCATACCCTCGAGCCCCGCCCAGCCGCGCGCTTGTCCGAGCAGCTCATCGATGTCGAACTTGCCGTCGGGGCTGTGCGCGATCACGCCGTTCGGCGCGCCCGCGTCGCGAATGCGGCGCGTGAGCGCGCGCGTGTCGATGCCCGCGAGCCCAATCACGCCCTGTTCGGTCATCCATTCGGGCAGCGTCTGGACGCTGCGGAAGTTGCTCGGCTGCGTCGGCAGCTCGCGCGTGATCGCGCCGAGCGCACCGTGCACGCCGCGCTCCATATCCTCGGGGTTCGCGCCGACATTGCCGATATGCGGGAAGGTAAAGGTGACGACCTGCCCCGCGTAGCTCGGGTCGGTCAGGATTTCCTGATAGCCCGTCATCGACGTGTTGAAACAGATTTCGCCGACCGCGGCGCCGGCAGCGCCGTAACCGACGCCCCACAGGATCGTGCCATCGGCGAGGACAAGGACGCCAGTCGCGCCATTGGGCTGGCTTTTGGGCGCGGCAGAGGGGTTGGCAGGTGCCATTCAACATGCTCCGGACGGGGGGCTAAACGGCCGACCAAGTAGGCGGCAAAAAAGTGATTCACAAGCTATCGGATTTGGAATCTTCCCGCTAGGGAGGCTCTTTCCGAAATTTGCAGCGCATGGGGACACGCATGATTCGTGACGACATCAAGGCTGCGCAGGTCGCCGCGATGAAAGCCGGCGACAAGGCGCGTCTGGGCACCATCCGGCTGATGCTGGCCAAGATCAAGGACAAGGACATCGAACTGCGCACCGGCACCGCGCCGGCCGACGACGATGTGCTCGTCACCGACGTGCTGCAGAAAATGGTCAAGCAGCGCCGCGAATCGATCACCATGTACGAACAGGGCGGGCGGCAGGAACTCGCCGATATCGAGGCGGCCGAGGTCGTTGTGATCGAAGATTTCCTGCCCGCGCAGCTTTCGGAAGCCGACGCGACTGCGGCGATCAAGGCGATCGTCGACGAACTTGGCGCGACGAGCCCGAAGGACATGGGCAAGGTGATGGCCGCGGTGAAGGACCGGCTCGGCAGCCAGCTCGACATGAGCAAGGCCAGCGGCTGGGTGAAGGCGGCGCTCTCCTGATCTTTGCCCCTCGCGCCCGCTTGCGGGCGTGGCCGGGCGTGGGCATATTTCGACGATGAGCCTCACCCCGCAATGGCTGGACGAACTGCGATCGCGAATTACGCTGTCGACGCTCATCGGGCGGACGGTGAAGGTTACGCGCGCCGGGCGCGAATATAAGGCGTGCTGTCCGTTCCATAACGAGAAGACGCCCAGCTTCACGATCAACGACGAAAAAGGCTTCTACCACTGCTTCGGCTGCTCGGCGCATGGCGATGCGATCCGCTGGATGACCGACCAGCGCGGGCTGTCGTTCATGGACGCGGTGAAAGAGCTTGCCGCCGAGGCCGGCATGGAGGTTCCTGCCGCCGATCCGCGCGCTGCGAAAAAGGCGGAGGAGCAGGCGAGCCTGCGCGATGTCGTGCAGGGCGCCGCCGAGTGGTTCACGCAGCAGCTCGGCAGCGGCAATGGCGCCCCGGCGCGCGAGTATCTGGCGAAGCGCGGGATTTCGGAGGCGACGCGCAAGACGTTCGGCTTCGGCCTCGCGCCGGAGAGCCGCAGTGCATTGAAGGAAGCGCTCAAGAAATTTCCGACCGCGATGCTCGTCGAATCGGGGATGCTGATCGCCGTCGACGACAAGGAACCGTACGATCGCTTCCGCGGCCGGCTGATGATCCCGATCCGCGACGCGCGCGGGCGCGTGATCGCGTTCGGCGGGCGCATTTTGGGCGATGGCGAGCCCAAATATCTGAACTCGCCCGACACGCCGCTCTTCGACAAGGGCCGCGTCCTCTACAATCTCGACAAGGCGTCGCCGGCGTCGCGACAGACGAACCGGATCATCGTCGTCGAGGGCTATATGGACGTCATCGCGCTCGCCGAGGCGGGGATCGCCGATGCGGTCGCGCCGCTCGGCACGGCGCTGACCGAAGCGCAGCTCGGGCTCATCTGGCGGATGGTGCCGGTGCCCGTGCTCTGCTTCGACGGCGACAGCGCGGGGCAGAAGGCCGCGATGCGCGCCGCGATGCGCGCGCTGCCCCTGCTCCGCCCCGGCTTCAGCCTGTCCTTCGCCACGCTCCCCCCCGGGCAGGACCCGGACGATATCGTCCGTGCACGCGGCGCGACGGGATTCGTCGAAATCCTCGAGGACGCGCAGCCGCTCGTCGAGCGGCTGTGGGCGCATGAAGTGGCGGCGGGCTCCCTCGCAACGCCCGAAGAACGCGCCGCGCTCAAGACCCGCCTGCTCGCGCACGCCGACGCTATTCAGGATGCCGACGTCCGCCACCACTATCGCGAAGCGTTCCGCGAACGGCTCGACGCGTTGTTTGCGCGCAAACAGGCCGAGCGCGGACCGCGCCAGCCGTGGACGCCGAACGCGCCGCGCGGAGCGGGGCGCCGCTTCGCGCCCGATCCCCGGTTGCAACCTCCGGCCGACGAAACGCGTTCCATCGGGCAGGCCGGGATTTCGGCGCCTTATGTTGCGGCGCTCCTCGGCGGATTGCTGCGTTATCCCGAGGCGCTCCGGCGCAACGAGGAGGCGCTGGCACGTCTGCCGGTGAGCGATTCAGGCGACGCCGAACTGCTCGGCGTAATGCTTGACAGCGCGATGTGCCGGGAAGGGCTTGATTGCGAGGGGTTGCTTGCCATATTGGAGCCGATGAAAGTGTATAATAGGGCGACGACATTGCTCAGAGCCGACGGAATGCACTTCTCGTTCAATCGCAGGCTGGAAAGCAGTGACGAGGCCGCAGCGGCGCGCGAAACCGCGCTTCGCGACCTTGACGAATATATCGGCGTGCTGGTCACCCAGCCCGAAATCCGCGCGCGGCTGGCACAGGCCACCGCGGATTTCCAGCGTACGATGGATGACGAAGGATTCGCGCGGCAGCAGAAGCTGTACGCCATGGATAAAGAACTGACCCGCCGCCTGGCCGCGCTGTCCGAGAGCAGCAGCCAGTAACGACCAGCAAATGCCCTTCAGGCAGGAAGAATAGATGGCCACCAAGAACGAAGCCGATACCGACGCCCCGCTGATCGACCTCAACGAGGCCGATGTCAAAAAGCTGATCGCGCGCGGCAAGAAGCGCGGTTACCTGACCTATGACGAGCTGAACGAGGCGCTGCCGCAGGACGAGATGTCGTCGGAGCAGATCGAGGACATCATGTCGGCGATCAGCGACATGGGCATCAACATCGTCGAGAGCGACGAGGACGTCCAGGAAGAGGCCGAGCAGGAACAGGACGAAGAGGTCGATGTTTCGGCGGGCACCGGATCGGTATCGAACCCCGCGATCGAGAAGAAGAAGGAAACGGTCGATCGCACCGACGATCCCGTTCGCATGTACCTGCGCGAAATGGGCGCGGTCGAACTTCTGTCGCGCGAAGGCGAAATCGCGATCGCGAAGCGTATCGAGGCGGGCCGCGACACGATGATCCTCGGGCTGTGCGAAAGCCCGCTGACCTTCAACGCGATCATCGACTGGTCGACCGCGCTGAACAATGGCGACATGCAGCTGCGCGAAATCGTCGACCTCGAAGCGATGCTGTCGAAGGATCCCGCGCCCGAAAACCTCGACGAGGAAGGCGCCGAGGACGACGGCGAGATCAGCGAGAAGACCGCCGGCGTCTCGTTCAAGGACGAGGACGAGGTCGAGGAAGAACCCTCGGCCGACGGCGACGACGAGGACGGCGAAGGCTCGTCGGGCAAGCGCGAGAATTTCGAGGAAGACGAGGAAGACAACACGCTCAGCCTCGCCGCGATGGAAGAGCTGCTGAAGCCCGACGCGCTCGAGAAGTTCGCGAACATCACCAAGAGCTTCAAGGCATTCCAGAAGCTGCAGGAAGCGCGCCTCGAGTCGCTCTCGGGCGGCGAGGAATTCCCCGCGGCGTCGGAGAAGAAGTACCACAAGCTGCGCGAGGAACTCACCGCGCAGGTCGAAAGCGTGCAGTTTCACGGCACCAAGATCGAATATCTCGTCGACCAGCTCTACAGCTACAACCGTCGCCTGACCGCGCTCGGCGGCCAGATGCTGCGCCTTGCCGAGCGCCACAAGGTGCCGCGCAAGTCGTTCCTCGACAATTATGTCGGACGCGAACTCGAAGAGAATTGGCTCGACGAGGTTTCGGGCATCGACAAGAAATGGGCCGCCTTCGCCGAGAATGAAGCCGGCGCGGTCGACCGCATCCGCATCGAAATTTCGGAAATCGCGCAAGCCGCGGGCATGAGCCTGACCGAATTCCGCCGCGTCGTGAACATGGTCCAGAAGGGCGAGCGCGAAGCACGCATCGCCAAGAAGGAAATGGTCGAAGCGAACCTGCGCCTCGTGATCTCGATCGCCAAGAAATATACGAACCGCGGCCTGCAGTTCCTCGACCTGATCCAGGAAGGCAATATCGGCCTGATGAAGGCGGTCGACAAATTCGAATATCGCCGCGGCTACAAATTCTCGACCTATGCGACCTGGTGGATCCGGCAGGCGATCACCCGCTCGATCGCCGACCAGGCGCGCACGATCCGCATCCCGGTCCATATGATCGAGACGATCAACAAGCTGGTGCGCTGCAGCCGCCAGTTCCTCCACGAGAGCGGCCGCGAGCCGACCCCCGAGGAAATGGCCGAGCGTCTGTCGATGCCGCTCGAAAAGGTCCGCAAGGTGATGAAGATCGCCAAGGAGCCGATCAGCCTCGAAACGCCGATCGGCGACGAGGAAGACAGCCACCTCGGCGATTTCATCGAGGACAAGAACGCCGTCATCCCGGTCGACGCCGCGGTGCAGTCGAACCTCAAGGAAACGGTCACCCGCGTCCTCGCGTCGCTCACCCCGCGTGAGGAACGCGTGCTGCGCATGCGCTTCGGCATCGGGATGAACACCGATCATACGCTGGAAGAGGTGGGCCAGCAGTTCAGCGTGACGCGCGAACGTATCCGCCAGATCGAGGCGAAGGCGCTCCGCAAGCTGAAGCACCCGAGCCGCAGCCGCAAGATGCGCAGCTTCCTCGACCAGTAAGGAAAAGGCCCCGCCTCGGCGGGGCTTTTTTTTAGCGCTGCTCCTTGCTCGCCTTGTGGAACAGCGCGGCCGAGACGAGCCACATGGCGGCGAAAAAGCCGCAGAGGACGAGCACGCTCAGCCCTCCGCCGGGTTCGCGCTGCGTCGAGGGCGCCGTCGCAATCGCAATCGCAAGCAGCACCTGCACCGCCGCGGTACCGAGCATCGCGCGCGCCATGCCGTCGGGCCGGAACCGGGCGGCAAAGGCGCCGACGGCCGATGCGAAGATCAGCATGAAGAAGTTGAAATTGACCGGATTGTCCTCACCGACGATGCCCACCGCCAGATTGATCCAGATCAGCAGGAACGATACGATCATCGCCACCGCCGCGCCCCCGCGATAGGCAAGGCTCGGCCAGATACGCGATGTGCGTTCATAGACGAGGATCGGACCGCAGATCATCACCCCGGCCAGGAAAAAAGAGGCCGGCCCCCAATTCCATTCGTCGCTGATCTGCATCATTACCGCCGGGGTCAGCAGCAGCGCCGCCGCGATCCCCCAGCGCAGCACGCGCCAGCCGTTCCACCCCATTTCCGCTTCGCTCACCATGGACTTGCCTCCTTCGCTGTTGAGGCTTTACCCTGCGCCGCCGGCCGGTGAGCGGCATGAGCGCTTCGTGAGATTTTGCTGAAAAATGGATCGGGACCGCTATCAGTTCGACGAATTCACGGTCGATCCCGCCGATCGCAGCCTGCACCGTTCGGGCGCTGCGGTCGAACTCGGCAGCCGTTATTTCGATGCCCTCGCGCTGTTGCTGCGCGAGCGCGGGCGGCTCGTCACCAAGGACCGCTTCATGGCCGAGGTGTGGCACGGCGTGCCCGTCACCGACGAAGCGCTGACGCAGTGCATCCGCGCGCTGCGCCGCCTGCTCGGCGACGATGCAGGAAACCCGCGCTTCATCGAGACGATCCCCAAACACGGCTATCGCTTCATCGGCGCGGTCGAGGCCATCGCAGCCGAAGGCCACCTGCCCCCGGTCCGGGTTTCCGGCGACCGGTGGCGGCGCGGCCTGCCGGTCGTCGCCGCAGCCGTGATGGGTGGCGGCACGGCCGGGGTGCTGGGCGGCCTTTTCTACGGCCTCGGCGTCGGCCCGGGTCCCGCGACGGGCGGAACGTCGGTCCTGTTCGTCCTGCTCGCGATCAACATGATCGTCGGGCTCGTCGCCGGCTTGGGCGTCGGCGTGGGCATCGCGGCGGCGGAGCTTGCACCCGACCGGCGCTGGCAATGGACCGTGCTGGGCGGCGCTCTTGGCGGGCTGGCGACCGGCAGCGCGGCAAGGCTCGTCGGGCTCGATGCCTTCACGCTGCTGTTCGGCCAGTCTCCGGGCGACATGACCGGCGCCTCGGAAGGCCTGTTACTGGGCGCGGCCGTCGGCCTCGCGGCATGGGTAGCGCGGCATCGCGTACTGCCCCTCGCAAAAAGCGCCGCGCTGGGCGGCCTGATCGCGGGGGCGGCGGGCATCGCGATTTCGCTTTGCGGCGGAACCTTCCTCGGTGGCAGCCTCGATTTCCTTCTCCGGCGCTTCCCCGAATCGCGCTTCCGGCTCGACGCGATCGGGACATTGTTTGGCGAGAGCGGTTTCGGCCCCGTCAGCAGGGCCGCGACGTCGGGCATCGAATGCCTGCTGTTCGGGGCCTGCCTCGTCGGGGCGATGACCTTCGCTGCGCCGACGAAAGCTGCCGCAGGGCATCGGAAAGGGCCCTGAAAGCTAGCGGGAACAATTGCTTGCAGCCATGTTGCGCCGCACAATTATTTTGCGCGGCCTTCTTTAAATCTTCATCCCTCCGTCCCAGATAGTGCGCGTCATCGGGTGGAGTGTCTTCATGAACGGTTCAGCCGACACCCATCAAATGGCAATCATTCCCACTCCGTGGGAATCGATTCAGGAATAATCACGGACGGCCTGTCGGGGCGAGACAGGAAAAGCCCGGAAATTCGAGGGACTGCGGAAATTGGCACGGCCTTTGCGATGCTTCGGGCATCGGCGCGGGGCGGTGCCCGCAGCCAAAGGGAAAGACAGAAAAATGCAGAACGAAACCACCAATCTCTTCCGCCGCCGCGACACCTTCTTCGGTATCTGCGAGGCCGTGGGCCAGGATTTCGGCTTCAACCCGCTCTATCTGCGTCTCACGTTCATCGCACCGCTCTTCTTCTTCCCGGCGCAGACCTTCGTGGCCTATTTCGCGCTCGGTCTCGTCGTGCTCGCGTCGCGCCTGATCTTCCCCGCGAAGGCCGCCAACGCAATGTCCGTGCTGAGCGCGGTCGAACCCGATACGCCGAAAGCCGCCAAGGCGGAGGAACTCGCACTCGCAGCTTGAGCGGATCCGGCCGGGCATCCCTCTCCCCGTCTGGCCCCTCCGCTCCGATGGCGCCCCCCGGCGCCATATCGACGGGACCGGCAAGCTTCCCCCGGGGCTTGCCGGTCTCATTGCCTTTTCCGCCAACTGTCCCCGACTGAAACAGGCCCGACAGCAAATCGGACGTCGCTTATAAACGCGTCGTTTACGACGTTGCCCTATGACCGATCGCTGTAATTCCATTGGCTTGGGTCCTCGCGCCCTGCCGACAGCGAGGATCAAGCGTTGAGCCAGTCGCCCCAGCCCAAAGCACCGACGCGCGGCGTCGCCGAATTGCTCGACGCGCTGGTCGCCGGCGACGGCACCGGCGCGCACCCGCACGTCCGCTCGGGCGCACTGTCTAGCGGACCGGAAGCAATGCGCAACCTTGCCGACGCCGTCCATTTCCTGTGCCTGCTCCACGGCCGTTATCCCGGCGTGATCGACAATGCCGCGCGCAAAACGGTCGACCCCGCGTCGCGCAAATGGATGGATCAGGCGGCCGATGCCTTCGCCGAGGAACGCGCCTTTCTGACCAAGGTCGCCTCGGCGGTCGGCCCGGTACCGAGCACCCAGGGCCAGGCGCAATGCGAGGCTGCGGTCGCCGCACAGCGCAAGGCGATCGACATGCTCGCCGAATCGGACCGCCACGGCTGCGCGCTCGGCGCGGCGATCGCGCTGACGCTCGACTGGCGCACGATCCGCGTGCTGCTCGACATCAGCGCGCTGCGACTCGATCTTGTACCGCCGACCTGCGCCTTGCCTGACCTGCGCGACACCGCGCGGCTCGCCGCGACGATCGCCGAGACGCCGGCGATCGAACGCGCAATGGTGTTCGGTGCACAACAGTTGATCACCCAGCACAGCGGCCTGTGGGACCTCATGGCCGCGCGCACCGCAAGCCGCCTGCACCCGTAAAAACGCCATCTGCCAAGAGCATACCTCCGAACGCGGCCGCTGGCAGCTCACAACCTTGCGATAGATATCATGGCGACACCCCCTCCCCGCCTTCGCAGGAGGGGTGACGCCAGTTGGCTTGCACCCACTCTCCACCCTCGCTATGCCCGCTTGACGTTCACGTTAAGGGAAGGCAGCGACGCCATGCGTTTCGAAGGTACCAGCGCCTATATCGCCACCGACGACCTGAAGGTTGCGGTCAACGCTGCGACGCTGCTGCGCCGCCCCTTGCTCGTGAAGGGCGAGCCCGGCACCGGCAAGACCGTGCTCGCCGAGGAAATCGCAAAGGCCTTCGACGCGCCGCTGATCACCTGGAACATCAAGTCGACGACCAAGGCGCAGCAGGGCCTTTACGAATATGACGCGGTCGCGCGCCTCCGCGACGGCCAGCTCGGCGAAGAGCGCGTCCACGACATCCGCAACTATATCCGCAAGGGCAAATTGTGGGAGGCCTTCACCTCGCCCAAGCTCCCCGTCCTGCTGATCGACGAGATCGACAAGGCCGACATCGAATTCCCGAACGACCTGCTTCAGGAACTCGATCGCATGGCGTTCCACGTCTATGAGACCGACGAGACGATCACGGCGAAGGAACGCCCGATCGTCGTCATCACCTCGAACAATGAAAAGGAACTGCCCGACGCCTTCCTGCGCCGCTGTTTCTTCCACTATATCAAATTCCCCGACCGCGACACGATGGCATCGATCGTCGACGTCCATTTCCCCGGCATCCAGAAGACGCTCGTCAGCCGCGCGATGGATATCTTCTATGAAGTCCGCGAAGTCCCCGGACTCAAGAAAAAGCCGTCGACGAGCGAGCTGATCGACTGGCTCAAGCTGCTGCTCAACGAAGACATGCCACTCGAGGTTTTGCAGAACCGCGACGTCGGCAAGGCAATCCCGCCGCTCCACGGCGCGCTGCTCAAGAACGAGCAGGATGTGATGCTGTTCGAAAAGCTCGCCTTCATGGCGCGCCGCCAGGGCAGCTGATGGGCTATACCGGGCGCTGCTCGTGCGGCGCGGTCGAGGTGCGGCTCGACGGCGAGCCGCTTGCGGTGCGTCAATGCTGGTGCCGGCGCTGCCAGAAGATCGCAGCGGGCGGGCCGACGCACAATGCGATCTTCCCCACCGACGCGATCGTCACCGATGGGGTCACCGCCTCGGACAGCTATGTCGCCGACAGCGGGAACACCCTGACCCGCTCATACTGCGCTGCATGCGGCACGCCGATGTTCAGTGCCTCGTCGGCGCGGCCGCAGATGCGCGTCGTACGCCTCGGCGTGCTGGACGAGCCGCATGGTCTCAAGCCGACTGCGGTGATCTGGACGAGCGAAGCGCCCGACTGGGCGATCCTCGATCCGGCGATGGAGCATTTCCCGGCGCAGCCGCCCGCGCCGCCGACGCCTCAGAGCTGATACGCGACCTCGACGTCGCCCCAGCGACGACCGTTGATGATCGCGGGCATATAGACGTTGCGCACGGTCAGATAATTGATGCCGTCGCCTTCCTGCCGATAGACGGTCATGAAAAAGGGCGCCGCGCTACGCTTCGCGGCCGCATCGGTTTCGTCAAAGAGAATACGGCCGTTGCGGCAATGCGCGGTGTCATATTCGAGATCGCCGGTCGGGGCGCGCGAACAATCGGTGATGTGCGTCGGCAGAAAACCATTCATGTCGCCCGCCGACGACATCTTGATCTCGGGATGGCTTGCGACGATGCGGTCGAACAGCGGGCGCCAGTTGGCATCGGCCCAGTCCGACAGCGTCGTCCGGAACCGTTCGGGGTTCGAACTCGGTACACGGGCATAATCGGTATCGAACAGCTGCTCCATCGACAGCTCGCCGCGCTCGACCGCGCGTTCGGCCAGCCCGACGAATTCGTCGCGCACCTTCGCCGCCAAGGCGACGATCGCCGAATCCTGCGGGCTGACCCCCGCCGAGATCACCGCGTTGAACATGCGGTTCGACACATGCTCCATCGACAGGATCGAATCGCGCGTGCCGACGAGCGTCGAACTATTGTCGCGCACCGACGTGACGACGCTGTCGAGCGCCTCGCGCACCTTGGCGCCATTCGCATGGACCATCGCGCTCGATTGCGCGATGCGGTCGCTCTGGTCGTCGAGCAGCGCGACGAGGTGCGTCGCATCGTGCAGCGCGTCGGTGATCGTTTCGAATTGCGCCTCGGCGCGGCTCGACTGTTCGACCCCCGACTGGATTTCGGTGACGAGTCCGTTCGCCTCGGCGGCGAGGCTGCCGATGCTGCGGCGGATTTCATCGGTCGCGCCGCGCGTATTCTGCGCGAGCTTCTTTACCTCGGCGGCGACGACCGCGAAGGTACGGCCCGCATCGCCGGCCCGCTCGGCCTCGATCGCGGCGTTCAATGCAAGCATGTTCGTCGTCTTGGCAATCGATTCGATCGACTGGCTGACCTGCTGGACCTGTTCCATCACCGCGGCGAAATTGGTGACATGAGTGCCGAGCCGCGCAATGAGGTCGATGACCGAACGGAATTCGGCGACCGCCGCGTTGACGCGCTCGGCGCCGGTGTCGAGCTGTTCGCACGCGCGCGCCGAGAGCAGTTTGGCCTCGTCGGTCGAATCGGCGATCTGGCGCTGATCGGCCTCGAGGCTGACGACATATTCCTCGAGCCGCCCGAGTTCGGCGATCTGGCGATCCATCTGGTCGGTCGCCCGCCCGATGCGGCCCGCGGCGTCGCTGCACCCCACGGCAAGCTCGCCGCAGTCGCTCGCGACCGACTGGTCGAGTATCTGCGCCGACGGATTGATCGGATCATATTTCATTGGCTTGCCCGCGTCCCTGGATGATCGAGGAGATATGGCGGGCAATGGTTAACGGCGCGTCAATTTCGCGGCGCGATCGCGGGATCGAGGGCGCATTGCACGCGCGCCGCCAACGCGTTACGCCTTCGGACGAACGATCGACGTAGCGGGGGAAATGTCATGCGTCTCTGGCCGGTTCTGGCGGCGGTCGCCGCAACATTCGCGCTGCCCGCGGGGGCGCAGGACATGGTCGGCGGCCATCGCATCATCCGCACCGCGGACCCCGCAATCTGGTCGGGCAGCGAAACGAGCGGACCGATCACCCATGTCGCGACGGGTACGGTCTTTCCCGAAAGCATCGACGGCTTTCAGCGGACCAGCCTGATGGCCGTCGACAACGGCAACGACGTCATGTTGCACTACCGGCTGAAGCGTGACCCGGCACCGGTCGGGATTTCGGCATTCCTGTTCCAGCGCGGCGCGCTGGCCGAGCATCGGCTGAAGGGGGCGATTGCCTCGCTCGGCCATCGCCGCGACGTGATGACGTTCCTCTGGGCCGATGGCCCCTTCGACATTGACACGCCGCAAAAGTTGCGGGGATACAAGGCCACCTACAAGGTCGGCATCGGCGGCGACACGCTGCTCGAATATCTCTATTTCATCGAATTGGGGAAATGGACCGCGAAAGTGCGGGCGACACTCCCGGCATCGAAGGAACCTGCCGAGGAAGGCCGGATCGACGCTTTCGTCCGCGCCCTCCCCTGGGCATCGATCCTGTCCGCGAACGGCACCTGCAACGGTTCGGCCTGCGACGGCGCTCGGGCGATGCCGTTCAACAACCATATGGCCGAGATGTTCCTGACGAAGATCGTCGCGAGCGGCCAGGGCAAGGCGTTGCTGGGCGACGCGGCGGAGCCCGTTTATGCACGCGAAGCGGGTGGCAAACGCTGGACGCTCTACCCGCTCGACGAAAAAATAGTGCCGTTGTTCGCGGAAGCATTCGGGCGGATTTCCGCGCGTCCCCCGCTATACAGCCTGTCGTGGTCGGCGAAGGAAGAGAGCGGTGTCGTCCGCTTCTTTGCCGGCAAGCCCAGCGAAGACGCCTTCGCCGCAGCGGTCGACGGCCTCGTCGCGCATCCCGAAACGTCAGCCTTCATCGCGCCGGCGGATGCGGCCGCCTACGCGCCCGATTGACGTTCGTCGCGATCTTCATCGGCGGAGACCGCTTTACGTTCACGTAAAGTGATTGCGCGCGCCTGCCGAACGCGATACGCCTGCCCCATGTTTTTCGGCTTTCTCGACGAGCTTCGCGCCGCGGGCATTCCCGCCAGCCTGAAAGAGCATCTGATGCTTCTGGAAGCGCTCGACCGCGAGGTCATCGATCGCAGCCCCGAGCAATTCTACTACCTGTCGCGCGCCATCTATGTGAAGGACGAAGGCCTGCTCGACCGCTTCGACCAGGTCTTCAACAAGGTCTTCAAGGGGATCATTTCGGACTATGGCCAGAACCCCGTCGACGTCCCCGCCGATTGGCTGAAGGCGGTCGCCGAGAAATTCCTGACGCCCGAGGAAATGGCGGCGATCGAGTCGCTCGGCGACTGGGACAAGATCATGGAGACGCTGAAAGAGCGGCTCGAGGAACAGCAGAAGCGCCACGAGGGAGGTAACAAGTGGATCGGCACCGGCGGCACGAGCCCCTTCGGGAATTCGGGTTATAATCCCGAGGGCGTGCGTATCGGCGGCGAGAGCAAGCACAAGCGCGCGCTCAAGGTCTGGGAAAAGCGCGAGTTCCAGAATCTCGACAACACGAAGGAACTCGGCACCCGCAACATCAAGATCGCGCTCCGCCGCCTGCGCAAATTCGCGCGCGAGGGCGCGGCCGACGAGCTCGACATTCCGGGCACGATCGACGGTACCGCACGGCAGGGCTGGCTCGACATCCGGATGCGCCCCGAGCGGCGCAACGCGGTCAAATTGTTGCTGTTCCTCGATGTCGGCGGGTCGATGGATCCGTTCATCAAGCTCTGCGAGGAATTGTTCAGCGCCGCGACGACCGAATTCAAGAATCTCGAATTCTTCTATTTCCACAATTGCCCATATGAAGGCGTGTGGAAGGACAATAAACGCCGCTGGTCCGAACGCCACCAGATGTGGGACATTCTCCACAAATATGGGCATGATTACAAAGTGATATTTGTCGGCGACGCGTCGATGAGCGCGTATGAGATCACCCATCCGGGTGGCAGCGTCGAGCATTTCAACGAGGAATCGGGCGCGGTCTGGCTCCAGCGCATCACCCATGTCTATCCCGCGGCGGTGTGGCTGAACCCGGTGCCCGAGGCGCATTGGGGCTACACCCAGTCGGTGAAGCTGATCAAACAGCTGATGAACGACCGCATGTATCCGCTGACCCTCGCCGGGCTGGACGATGCGATGCGCGAGCTGACGCGAAAGCATTGACGCGGCGTGGGCGGGCGCTAGGGGCGCGAAGATGATCGACCTCCCCCTCGTCACCATCCTGCTTCTCACCGGTTTCATCAACCTGATCGGCGCGCTCGCCTATGCCGCGCGCATCGCCGGCGTGCGCACGCGGCGCATCGCGATGTCCTTTGCACTGTTCAACATCCTCGTGCTCTTTTCGCGTACGTCGAACAGCTTCCTCGGCCCCTTCCTCGCCAAGCGGATCGAGACGCGTATCCATGACGGCAGCGGGGCGTCGCTGTTCATCGACATGCAACTGGTGCTCGCCGCGGCGAGCGTCGCGACGCTGGTCGGCATCCTGCTCGTGCCGACAGGGCAGCGCATGTTCGCCACCGCGATCGGCTGGTACCAGAACAATCGCTCGACGACGAAGCTGGCGCTGAAGGCCGCCAGCCCGAGCGGGCTGCGCACATTGGGCCGCTCGCTGACCTTCCCCAGCCTCTCGCACCTCAAAAGCTGGAAGATGCCGAAGGGCATCGGCTGGGGCGTATTGATCGCCAATTGCCTCGCCCAGTCGTTGCTCGCCGTCGGCGTCGTCGCCTCGCTCTACGCCGGCTATCTCGCGCCCGAATTCCGCGTCACCGCGTCACAGCTCTCGGCGCTGATCAACGGCTTCGCCACGATACTCCTCTTCGCCTTCATCGACCCGCAACTGTCGGTGATGACCGACGACGCCGTCGAGGGCAAAGTCGACGAGGCCGATTTCCGCCGCGCGATCACCTTCATTTCATTGAGCCGTCTCGCAGGTACGATCCTCGCGCAAGCGCTGTTGCTGCCCGCCGCTGCGCTGATCGCCTGGGTCGCCGTCTATGTCTGAAGCCGGAGGCGGCCACAGCCGTTTCCACACCGTCCGGTCGCGGCTCGAAGCGATGGCGGTCGAGCCGGGTCCGCGCGGCTGGTTCCTCGAATTCCTCGTCTTCGGATTCAAACAGGGCTGGGCGTGCCTCTTCGGCGGACTGATGCTGGCGCTGCTGCTCGGAACCCATCTCTTCTGGCCCGAAAGCGCATCGCTCCACCGCTATGATGCGATCACGATCGGCGCGATGCTGATCCAGCTCGGCATGCTCGCCTTCCGGCTCGAAACGCCGAAGGAGGCGCTCGTCATCCTGATCTTCCACATCGTCGGCACGGTGATGGAATTGTTCAAGACCGCCGCGGGATCGTGGCAATATCCCGAGGCGAGCCTGCTCCACATCGGCGCGGTGCCGCTCTTCTCGGGCTTCATGTATGCCGCTGTCGGCAGCTATATCGCGCGCGTCTGGCGCATCTTCGATTTCCGCTATTCGGGCTATCCCCCCGCGTGGACAAGCTACGTTCTCGCCGCCGCGATCTATGTCAATTTCTTCGCGCACCACTGGCTGCCCGACATCCGCTGGTTCCTGTTCGCGGCGACCGCGCTGCTGTTCTGGCGCTGTCAGGTGTTGTTCCGCCCGCTCCACGTCCACCGCCGCATGCCGTTGCTCGTCGGCTGGGGCCTCGTCGCGCTCTTCATCTGGTTCGCCGAGAATATCGGCACCTTCGCGCGCGCCTGGACCTATCCGAGCCAGAACGACGGCTGGCACATGGTCGGCCTCGAAAAGCTCGGCAGCTGGTATCTGCTGATGATCATCTCGTTCGTGCTGGTCAGCCTTGTCCAGCGACCGACGGCACCCGACTAGCCGAAGGGCTTGTCGATCGACGGCGGCGGCTCGCTGAACCACTTCGGGCCGCTGTCGGTCATATGGAAGCAATCTTCCAGACGGATACCGAACTCGCCCGGGATATAGATGCCGGGCTCGTTCGAGAAACACATGCCGGGTGCGAGCTTCGTCGTTTCGCCGCGCACCAGATTGACCGGTTCGTGCCCGTCGAGCCCGATGCCGTGACCGGTGCGGTGCGACGTGCCGGGAAGCTTGTATCCGGGGCCCCAGCCGAGGCTTTCATAATAAGCGCGCACCGCGTCATCGACCTTGCCCGCGGGCGTACCGAGCTTCGCCGCGGCGAAAGCAACGTCCTGCCCCTTGCGCATCTGGTCCCAGACCTGCCGCTGGCGCGGACTTGCCTTGCCGTAGACGAAGGTCCGCGAAATATCCGACTGATAGCCGTGCACCGTCGCGCCGCAGTCCATCAGCACGACTTCGCCGTCCCTCACCGCCTGCGGCTTGCCGCTGCCGTGCGGATAGGCGCTCGCCTCGCCGAGCAGGATCAGCTCGAACTCGCTGCGCCCGCCGAGCGCGGTCGTCGCCGCGGCCATGATCGCGCCGATATCGGCGGGAGTCATCCCAGCCTCGATCCGCGGCGCCGTGTGGCGGTAGGCGGCGAGCGTGATGTCGGCGGCGATCTGCATCAGCGCGATTTCTGCCGGTGACTTGTGCATACGGCAGCCGCGCACGACGGGTGCGCCGTTGACGACGGTCGCGCCCGGCATCGCTTTCTCGAGACCATCGACGGCGAAATAACGCACCGTTTCCTCGACGCCGATCTTGCCCTTGGCCAGCCCGCGCTTGCCGAGCCAGGCGGCGACCGCGGCGAGCGGGTTTTCGTCCTCGTTCCACGTCAGCACCTCGGCGTCGACGGCGAGGCTCTCGCGGACCGACGGCTCCTCGAAGAAAGGCGTGACGACCGCGACCTCGCCTTCGCACGTCAGCACGGCGGCGGTCAACCGCTCGCTCCGCGACCAGCGCACGCCGGTGAAATAAATGAGGCTCGATCCCGGCTCGATCAGCAGCGCGCCGATATCGTTCGCGCGCATCAGCTCTTTCGCCTTCGCAATCCGGGCCATGCGTTCGGCCTTGCCGATGGGGATGGCCCCGGCAGCGAGGTTCGGAAGGCTCGCCGTCTCCGCCCCAAGCACCGATGTCGGCAAACTCGCCGCCAGCCCGGTCAGCGCTGCCGTGCCCAGAAATTGCCGCCGGTGCATCGTCATCCCTTTCAGTAAATCAGCAGATCCGCGATCTCGTCCTGCCAGCCTGCCTCGTCGGGCAAGGCAAGCGCGTCGAGGTCACCCGCATCCGCGCCCGCGTCATCGACCCACTCGCGCAGGCCCGGGCCGCCGTTGATCACGTCGATCGCGAGCACATCGTCGGTATATTCATATTTGAAATCCTTGCCGCGCCAGATCGGATAGTCCGGATAAAGGCTGCGGATCGCTTTGAAGCCAAGCGCCTGCACGCGCCAGGGCTGGAATGCATCGTCGTCGTACCAGGGCCCGTCGGCATGGATATGCACGCCGCTGCTCAGCTGGCCGACATGCTTGTGGAAGGTCGGCTGGAACCAGATATCGCGCAGCTTGCATCCGCCGAGCCATTGCGGCGCGAGGCGCCGCATTTCGGCGATCACTGCCTTGGCGTCGATATCGGGCGCGCCGAACAGTTCGAGCGGGCGCGTCGTGCCCCTGCCCTCGCTGAGCGTCGCGCCCTCGACCATCACCGTGCCAGCATAGGCCCGCGCCATGTTGACGTTGGCCGCGTTCGGGCTGGGATTGATCCACACGCGATCGGTAGGCCAGCCGAAGCCAGGGCCTTCGGGGTCCCAGCCCTCCATCTCGATCACGCGATAGTCGACGTCTAGGTTGAATTGGCGGATGAACCAGTGCCCCATCTCGCCCATCGTGAGGCCATGGCGCATCACCATTGGCCCCGCGCCGACGAAGCTTTCCCAGCCGGGCAAAAGCCGTGTGCCCTCGACGGGGCGGCCCGCGGGGTTGGGCCGGTCGAGCACCCACACCGCCTTGCCATGCTGCGCCGCGGCTTCGAGCACGTAGAGCAGGGTCGTGACATAGGTGTAGATGCGGCAGCCCAGGTCCTGCAGGTCGACGAGCATGACGTCGAAGGTGTGCATCGACTGGCCGCTCGGTCGCCGGACCTCGCCATAGAGGCTGAATACCGGCATGCCATAGGTCGGATCGGTGAAGTCGGGCGACTCCATCATATTGTCCTGCAGGTCGCCGCGAACGCCATGCTGCGGCCCGAATACCGCGGTGACCTCGATCCCTGCCGCGACGAGCGCGTCGAGGCTGTGGGTCAGGTCGGCCGTGACCGATGCAGGATGTGCGAGCAAAGCGACACGCCTGCCCTCAAGCGGTTTGCGAAGCGAAGGGTCGGCGAGCAGGCGGTCGATGCCGAATGGGACTGTCATGCCCGCCCGCGTGCCTCAAGCGTCAGTTGAAAGCAATCGGGATGGTGGAAATCGGGCTTTCCCGGCGGATGCGCGAGCGCCCAATAGCTCTTCGTGCCGTCGAGTTCCTCGATCACCGCAGACAGCGCCAGCTTCGCGCCGACATCGGGGAAAATGCCGGGCTCCACGCGCAGGGCATAGCCTTGCTCGCCGCGTTCGGCGACCATCTCCCACGGCGCAAGTTCGTCGGAGCGCAGCAGCGAGCGGTAATCGTCGAACTGGTAACAGGCCCAGCGTCCGTCGGGGCTGTAGTTGAACTCGGTATAGTCGGGCTGGCCTTCCTCGGTCAGGAAGGCTTCGAAGCAGGTGCTTTGCCACAGGCCGTCGGTCGCGCTGTCGGCGATGACAAGTTCGCCCTCGCCATTGGGGAGCACAAGGTCGGCAATCGCGCCGCCCACAACATAGCGCAGCGCAAAGCCGTCCTCGAACGACAGGCTGACCTCGACAGCGACCGAGCGCACCGCCTTTCCCGGCGTATCGGGATGGCAGATCAGTTCCTTGCGCAAGCTATCCAAATATCAAACCCCATGCTAAGCGCGCGCCCGCTATGACCAGTTACAAATCCGACCTGCTGCGCCTCCTCGACGAGCGAGGCTATATCCACCAGACGACCGACGCGGAAGGGCTCGATGCGCTTGCCGCGAAACAGGTCGTCCCCGGATATATCGGTTTCGACGCAACCGCGCCGTCGCTGCACGTCGGCAGCCTCGTCCAGATCATGATGCTGCGCCGCCTGCAACAGACAGGGCACAAGCCGGTCGTGTTGATGGGCGGCGGCACCACGCGCATCGGCGACCCGACGGGCCGCGACGAGAGCCGCAAGATGCTGTCGGACGAAACGATCGCCGCGAATATCGCGTCGATCTTCAGCATCTTCCAGCAGTTCCTGACCTTCGGCGACGGCCCGACCGACGCGGTGATGGTCGACAACCAGGACTGGCTCGGCAAGCTCGGCTATATCGAGCTGCTGCAGGAGGTCGGCACGCACTTCACGATCAATCGCATGATGACCTTCGATTCGGTCAGGCTGCGGCTCGACCGCGAACAGCCGATGACCTTCCTCGAATTCAACTACATGATCCTCCAGGGCTATGATTTCCGTCACCTGTCGAAGGCGATGGACGTTCGCCTCCAGATGGGCGGATCGGACCAGTGGGGCAATATCGTCAACGGGATGGAACTCGGCCGCCGGATGGACGGCGCCGATCTCTATGGCCTCACGACTCCGTTGCTCACCACCGCTGCGGGGGCCAAAATGGGCAAAACCGCCGCCGGCGCCGTCTGGCTTAATCCCGAACAACTGTCCCATTTTGACTATTGGCAATATTGGCGCAACTGCGACGACCGCGACGTCGGCAAGTTCCTGAAGCTCTTCACCGACCTGCCGCTCGATGAGATCGCGCGGCTCGAAGCGCTCGAAGGCGCGGAGATCAACGAGGCGAAGAAGATCCTCGCGAACGAGGCGACCGCGATGTGCCGCGGCGAAGACGCCGCGAGGGCTGCATCGGACACGGCCGCGCAAACCTTTGAAAAGGGACAGATTGGCGGCGACCTTCCGCAGGCCGTCGCCCCCCCCGCCGGGATCAGCATCGTCGATGCCCTGCGCGAACTCGGCTTTGTGGCGTCGAACAAGGAAGCGCGCCGCAAGCTCGACGAGGGCGCAGTCAAGGTCGGCGGCGACGTCGTGCGTGATCCCCACCACCTGATCCAGCCCGGCGAGGCCCCCGTTCCGCTGAGCCTCGGATCAAAAAAACATGGTCTTGTGATGCGGTAACACGCACAGAAGCGTTTACCACTTCTTCAGCAATCGGATGGATCGTCATGGCAAAATCAACAAGGTCCACGAACATGCGCAAGATCGACACCAGCAAGGCCCATTATGTCGGCCTCGACCAGCGGATCGCTCCGCGTAGCGACGTCTATTGCCGCCTGCCCTTCGTCATGCCCGACGGGCGGCAGGAAATGTGCACCTGCGTCAACATCAGCGCCGATGGCCTGCTGATGCGTTTCGAGCGCGGGCTCGAGCCCGGCGATCTCGTCGTGTTCCGCATGCCGATCATCGGCCGCACCGCGGCGAAGGTCGTCTGGTCGCTCGGCGGCAAGACCGGCGTGCAGTTCGAAAAATCGATTTCGGTCGAGGATTATCTCCCGATGATCCGGGCGATGGGTGCCCGCGGCGACGTCAACTAGCCGCTTCGGAGCAGCGGCACCGCCGCGTCTCGTTCGAACAGATAGAGGCAGAGGCGCACGGCTTCAGCCCTTGCGCCCTCCATCCCGCCATCGCGCTCGACGAACAGCCGCGCATCATCGTGTGCGACGGGTAACAGCCGCACGAGCTGTTCGGGGGTCGCAAGCCGGTAATCGGCGTCACCCGACTGTTTGAGACCCAGCAGTTCGCCCCCTCCGCGCAGTTCCAGATCCTTCTCGGCGATCACGAAGCCGTCGTTCGTCTCGCGCATCAGCGCGAGCCGCTCGCGCGCGGTTTCGGAGAGGTTCTGCGAGCGGAGCAGCAGGCACACCGATCTGGCGGTGCCACGCCCGACGCGGCCGCGCAGTTGGTGGAGCTGGGCGAGGCCGAAATTTTCGGCATGCTCGACGATCATCAGGCTGGCGGCGGGCACATCGACCCCGACCTCGATAACCGTCGTCGCGACCAGGACGCCGATCTGGCCCGCCTGGAAGCGCGCCATGACGTCATCCTTTTCGGGGCCCTTCATCCGACCGTGAACAAGCCCGACGCGATACTCGCCGAGCCGCGCGCGGAGCAGCGCGGCGCGCTCCTCGGCCGCGGCGAGTTCGCTGGCCTCGCTCTCGGCGACGAGCGGGCACACCCAATAGGCCTGCGCGCCACTGGACAGGTGCCGGTCGAGTCCGTCGACAACCTCGTCGAGCCGGTCGACCGAAACGACGCGGGTATCGACCGGCGTGCGCCCCGGCGGCATCTCGTCGAGCCGCGAGACGTCCATCTCGCCATGATTGGCGAGCAGCAAGGTTCGCGGAATCGGGGTCGCGGTCATAACGAGCAGGTGCGGCGGACGCGCGGCCTTTTGCGTGAGCATCAGCCGCTGCGCGACGCCGAAGCGATGCTGTTCGTCGACGACAACCAGTGCGAGGTCTCTGTAGGTCACCGCCTGCTGGAAGATCGCATGGGTGCCGACAAGGATATCGATGCTGCCGTCGGCAAGCCCCATCAAGGTCGACTCGCGAACCTTGCCCTTGTCGCGACCGGTCAGGATCGCGAGATTGACGGGCAGGCCGCCAAGCATGCGTTGCAATGTCGCATAATGCTGGCGCGCGAGGATTTCGGTCGGAGCGAGCAGCGCCGCCTGCGTTCCTGCCTCGACCACTGCGAGCATCGCCCGGAGCGCAACGAGCGTTTTTCCCGAGCCGACATCGCCCTGGAGCATTCGCAACATCGGCTTGTCCTGCGCCATGTCGCCCGCGATCTCGCGTCCGACGCGCTCCTGCGCCCCGGTCAGCCCGAACGGCAGCTGAAGCGCGTCGGTCAGTCGGCCGTCGCCAGAAATCGACCTGCCCTTGCGTGCCCGAAGTCCTTCGCGGATCAGCATCAGCGCGACCTGACTCGCGAAAATCTCGTCATAGGCGAGCCGGTCGCGCGCCGCCTCGTCGCGCGGGCTCGCGTGCGCGCGTGCCATCGCTTCGCGCCACGCAGGCCAGTTCCGGCTCGTCAGGAGCGGCGTATCAATCCATTCGGCCAGCTCGGGCCGCCGTTCGAGAGCGACCTGCCCGAGCTGCGAGAGCCGCGCGTTGGTGAGCCCTTCGGTCAACGGATAGACGGGTTCGTGTATCGCGATCCCGTTTTCGTCGCCCGGCTCGGCAACATGGTCGGGATGCACAATCTGGCGCATGTCGCCATAGAGGTCGAGCCGGCCCGACACCCGACGTTTCTCGCCGAGCGGGAAGAGTTTGCGCGCGAGGCCCGAAGTCCGCCCGAAATAGACGAGCCGCACATGATCGCCCGCGCTGTCGAATGCCTCGACTCCGAAGGGCGCGCGCGGGGACCGACCCGGCCGGTAATCCTGCGCGGTCAGTTCGACGATGATCGTCTGTCCGGCCTGCGCCTGATCGAGCCGGTCGACCGGAAAGCGCGAGATGAGCCCCGTCGGAAGGTGAAACAGCACATCGACCACGCGCTCGAGCCCGAGCCGCGTCAGCGGCTTGGCAAGCTGCGGCCCGACGCCCTTGAGGTCGGTCAGCGCGGCAAAGAGCGGATTGAGTATCTCGGGTCGCATGGCTAGGGCGTGTCTAGCCCCCACATTCCGTTCGTGTCGAGCGAAGTCGAGACACCCAGCGATTGCGCCGGACCGATGGGCATCTCGACTTCGCTCGATGCGAACGGATTTCGGGATGGCCGTTGACGAAGTTCGAAAGAAGAAGACAAGGCCCGCCATGCAAGACCGCCTCAAACGCCTGAAATTTCGTGCCTGGCATCGCGGCACGCGCGAGGCCGACTATATGATCGGCGGCTTCTTCGATCGCTATTCGGCGGGCTGGAGCGAGGAAGAGATCGCGTGGTACGAGATCGTCGTCGAAGAGGATGACGTCGACATCATGGCATGGGCGCTCGGTACCGGCGAGCCGCCCGCGCATCTCGACCGGCCCGACATGATCGCTGCGATGCGCCGGCTGGACTATATCCCGCTGCCATGACCCGAAGCGCCGCCGACATTTTTGCCGCGATCGGATCGGCGTCGGCGCCGCTGACGCTGGCGCGTGCAGCCGACGGTTTCCTGCCGCTGCTGCTCGCCGACCTTGCGCGCGCGAGCGACAAGCGGCTCGTCTATGTCGCGACCGACGATAGCGCGATGCAGGCGGTCGCCGACGCCGCGCCCTTCTTCGCGCCCGACCTCACCGTCCATCGTTTTCCGGCATGGGACTGCCTGCCCTATGATCGCGCAGGACCGTCGATGCGCGTCAGCGCCGACCGGCTCGCGACGCTTTCCGCGTTGCAACAGCCGGCGAAGCGCGGCGAGCTGATCCTCACGACCGTCGCCGCGATCACCCAGCGAACGCTCACCCCTTTCCGTATCCGCCAGCTCGCGACGACGCTGGCGGCGGGACAGCGGATCGACCGGGATGCACTTGCCGAGTTGCTGGTGTCGAACGGCTTCAGCCGCGTCGACACCGTGGCCGATCAGGGCGAATTCGCCGTGCGCGGCGGCATCCTCGACCTGTTTCCCGCGGGCGAGGAGGCGGGGCTGCGCGTCGATTTCTTCGGTGACGAAATCGAAAGCATCCGCCGATTCGATCCCGCCGACCAGCGCAGCCTTGGCCCTGCAAAGGCGCTGCAGTTGCTGCCCGCGAGCGAAACCTTGCTCGACGAGGCGACGATCAAGCGCTTCCGCTCCAGCTATCGCGACCTGTTCGGCGCGCAGGCGACCGGCGACCCGCTCTATCAGGCGGTGAGCGACGGGCGGCGGCAGGCGGGCATGGACCATTGGCTGCCGCTGTTCGAGGAGCGGCTTGCGACGCTGTTCGATCATATCGATCCCGCAACGCCGGTGCTGCGCGGGCACCGCACCGAGGCGACCGCCGAGACGCGTTTCGCCGCGATCGCCGACTATCATGCGAACCGCGTCGCCGCCGAGCGCGAGTCCCCCGGCAGTTATCGCCCGCTTGCGCCCGAAACGCTCTATCTCTCCGAGACCGAATGGACCGGCGCGGCGGCAACGCGGCCGATCCATGTCGTGACGCCGTTCGATGTGCCCCCGTCGGCAACGGTCGTCGATCTCGAAACCTTTGCCGCACGCGATTTCACGCCCGAGCGCACCGCCGACGAAAATGTCTATGCGAAGGTCGCCGATCATCTGTCGGACGAACGCCGCAAAGGCCGCCGCACGATCATCGCGAGCTATTCGGTCGGTGCGCGCGAGCGTCTCTCCGGCCTGCTGAGGGACCATGGCGTCACATCGCTCGCGCCCGCCGACAGCTGGCAGGACGCGCTCGGCACCGCCTCGACGGAGAGCGGCGGCGCGACCGCAATGGTCGTCCTGCCGCTTGATCACGGTTTCGCCGCCGAAGCGATCAGCCTGCTTACCGAGCAGGACATCCTCGGCGAACGCCTCGTTCGCCGTCAGAAACGGAGGAAGAGCGCCGACGCCTTCCTCGCCGAACTTGCGACGCTCAGCGTCGGCGATCTCGTCGTCCACCTCGATCACGGCATCGGACGCTATGAGGGGCTGACGCAGATCCCGGTCGGGAGCAGCCCGCACGATTGCGTCGCGCTGACTTACGCTGGCGGCGACAAGCTCTACGTTCCCGTCGAAAATCTCGACGTCCTCTCGCGCTATGGCGGCGAGAGCGAGGGCGTCGGGCTCGACAAGCTCGGCGGCGAAGCGTGGCAGCGCCGCAAGGCGCGGATGAAGGAGCGCATTCGCGAGATCGCGGGCGAGCTGCTCGCGACCGCGGCGCAGCGCGCGCTACGCTCGGGCGAATTGCTCGCGCAGGATGCCGCCTATCCAGCGTTTGCCGACCGCTTTCCCTATCAGGAAACCGACGATCAGGACCGTGCGATCGGCGACGTGCTCGCCGACATGGCGTCGGGACGCCCCATGGACCGGCTCGTTTGCGGCGATGTTGGTTTCGGCAAGACCGAAGTCGCGCTGCGCGCCGCCTTCGTCGCGGCGATGGCGGGGGTGCAGGTCGCGGTTGTGGTCCCGACCACGCTGCTCGCGCGCCAGCACTACAGCAATTTCGTCGAGCGCTTCAAAGGCTTCCCGGTCAATATCGGCCGCCTCTCGCGGCTCGTGCCGGCAAGCGAGGCACAGAAAACGCGCGACGGCCTCGCCGCCGGGACGATCGATATCGTCGTCGGCACGCACGCCGTCATCGCGAAATCGGTCGAGTTCAGGAATCTCGGCCTCGTCATCGTCGACGAGGAACAGCGTTTCGGGGTCGTCCACAAGGAACGGCTGAAGCAACTCAAGACCGACGTCCATGTGCTGACGCTGACCGCGACGCCGATTCCGCGCACGCTCCAGATGGCGATGTCGGGGCTGCGCGAGCTCAGCGTGATCCAGACGCCGCCGGTCGACCGCCTCGCGGTACGCACCTATGTGGCGCCATGGGATCCCGTGGTGATCCGCGAAGCGCTGCTGCGCGAGCACGACCGCGGCGGGCAGAGCTTCTTCGTCACACCGCGCATCAAGGACCTGCCCGACATCGAGGAATTCCTGCGCACGCGCGTGCCCGAGATCAAATATGTCGTCGCGCACGGTCAGATGGCGCCGGGCGAGGTCGAGGAGCGGATGAGCGCTTTCTACGACCGCAAATATGACGTGCTCGTCTCGACGACGATCGTCGAGAGCGGCCTCGATATCCCGAGCGCGAATACGCTGATTGTCCACCGCGCCGACCGCTTCGGCCTCGCGCAGCTCTACCAGCTCCGCGGCCGCGTCGGGCGGTCGAAGACGCGCGCCTACGCCTATCTCACGACGCTCGAGGGCGGCGCAATCACCGACACCGCCGAAAAAAGGCTCAAGCTGCTCGGCGATCTCGACACATTGGGCGCGGGTTTCCAGCTCGCGAGCCACGATCTCGACATTCGCGGCGCGGGCAATCTCGTCGGCGACGAGCAATCGGGGCATATCCGCGAGGTCGGCTTCGAACTCTACCAGTCGATGCTCGAGGAAGCGATCCTCGTCGCCAAGGCCGAGGGCATGGGCGCCGCGCCGCCGCGCGAAGCCCTCTCGCCGGTCATCACCGTCGACGCGCCGATCCTGATCCCCGAGGATTATGTCCCCGACCTGCCGCTGCGCATGGCGCTCTATCGCCGCCTCAACGAAGCGAGCGACCGGCCCGCACTCGATGCGTTCGCTGCCGAGATGATCGATCGCTTCGGCCCGCTGCCATCCGAAACCGCAAACCTGATCCAGCTGATGGAAATCAAGGCGAACGCGAAACTGGCGGGCATCGCCAAGCTCGACGTCGGGACCAAGGGCGCGCTCGTCAGCTTTCACGGCGATCAGTTCGCGAACGTCCCGGGCCTGATCGCCTATGTCGAACGCTTGAAGGGCCGCGCGCGCATCCGCCCGGACAACAAGCTGTCGGTCAGCGGCGACTGGGTAAGCACGGGCGCACGCCTCAACGGCGCGCTGCAGCTGTCGAAGGGTTTGGGGAAGCTGGCGAAGCAGGCCGCCTAGGCAGCCATCAGCGCCAGCAGCTGATCCGACGGCACCGGCCCCGACTTCAGGAACCCCTGCCACGTCGCAACGCCAAGCTCGGACAGGCGCGCAAGCTGGCGCTCGTTCTCGATCCCTTCGGCGACGACGAGCAAGCCCAGCGCGCGGGCAAGATCGACGATCGCACGCACGACGATGCGGTCACGATCGCTGCCGTCGATCGTGCGGGTGAAGCCGCTGTCGATCTTGAGATAGTCGATCGGCAGCCGCGCGAGCAGCGACAGGCTGGAATAGCCGGTGCCGAAATCGTCGATCGCGATCGCCGAGCCGAGAGCGCGGATCTGCGCCAGCTGTTCGGCGGCGCTCGCCGGATCGCTGAGCATTGCCTGCTCGGTGAGTTCGAGCGTCAGCCGGTCGGCGTCGACCCTCGCCGCCTTTGCCATGTCGGCAAAGCGCCCTGCGAATTCGGGGTCGCCGAGGTCGGCGGCAGTAATGTTGAGCGAAACGCGCAGCCTTGCGAGCGCTTTCGGCCAAGTCGCCATTTCGGCGAGCGCAACGCGGTGCGCATGCTCGGTGAGCTCGCATTCGAGCCGCGCCGCGCGCGCCGCCGTCACCAGCGGCCCGGCACCGAGCAGGCCGAGTTCGGGATGCTGCCAGCGCAGCAGCGCCTCGACCCCGGTCATCTCGCCGGTCGCGACGTCATATTGCGGCTGGTAGTGGATCACCACCTCGTTCCGCGACAGCGCCGCATGGACCATCACCCCGTCGCGCGCCGACGCAGGCCGGGCCAGCTGATCGCCCGCGGCACGGAGTTGTTCGGCGACCGATTCGTCGCGCGTGATCAAGGCGGCAACGATGCGGATCGACAGGCGACCGTTCGGATCGCCCACGATCGGCTCGGCGAGCGCGACGTGCAGCGCGCGTTCCTGCGCGCGCAGCGCACCGAGGGACATCGGCGTCGACGGCACGATCAGGAAGCGCGGCCCGTCCAGGCGGTCGACGCACGATCCCTGCCCGAATTCGTCGCTCGCGAAATTTTCGAGCCGCCGCCCGATTTCCTCGAGCACCGAATCGCCCGTCGCGGTCCCTGCGCTGTGATTGATGCGCGCCATCTGGTCGACCTGGACCAGAATGACGCCGACGTCGGCGTCGTGCCGCGCGTGCAGGGTTTCCAGTTTGCGGGCGCAGGCGGAAAGGGTTTCGGACAGGCGATTCATCGCATTCCCCTAGCAGGCTTTGCTTGCCAAGCTCTTGCCTTTTGCATCACAATGCGCGCGTGGCTGCCACATTTTCCCATCGTGCCGGTTCAGCGGCGCCTCTGATCGACGGACTTGGCCGCCGGATCAGTTACTTGCGCCTGTCGGTCACCGATCGCTGCGACCTGCGCTGCCGATATTGCATGGCGGAAGACATGAACTTCCTGCCCAGGTCGGCGATACTCAGCATAGAGGAAATGGCCGAACTTGCCGAGCGTTTCGTCGCGCGCGGTATTCGCCGCATCCGCCTGACCGGCGGCGAGCCGCTGGTGCGGCGCGGGATCGATACGTTGGCAATGCGGCTGGGGGGCCTGATCGGCCACGGCCTCGACGAATTGACGCTCACGACAAATGCGATGCGGCTCGCCGAACATGCGCCGATGCTGGCGGCCGCAGGCGTGCGCCGGATCAACGTCAGTCTCGACACGCTGGACGGGCAGGCCTTTCGCCATATCACGCGCGTCGGCGACCTCGATGTCGCGCTGCGCGGGATCGACGCCGCGCGCGATGCGGGATTGGCGGTCAAGATCAATATGGTCGCGCTTTCGGGGCTCAACGAGGACCAGCTGCTCCCGATGCTCGATTATTGCGCCGCGACCGGCTGCGACCTGACGCTCATCGAAACGATGCCGCTGGGCGAGGTCGAAGACGACCGCAGCGATCATTATATCCCGCTCCACCAATTCGTCGCGCCGCTCCGCGAAGCCCGCGCCATCTACCCGGTCGACAGGCGCACCGGTGGCCCCGCGCGTTATTTCGCAGTCGAGGACAGCCCCGTGACATTGGGACTGATCACGCCGCTCAGCGACAATTTCTGCGCCACATGCAACCGTATCCGCCTGACAGTCGAGGGGCGCGTCTATATGTGCCTCGGCCAGGATGATCATGTCGACCTGCGCACCGCCCTGCGCGGTGGCGGCGATGTCGATGGCTTGATTGATGCCGCTTTGGCTGGCAAACCCCGCGCGCATGACTTTCATATCGATGGAAAGTCCAAACCGGCGGTCGCGCGTCATATGAGTGCAACGGGCGGCTGACAGGCCGTCCCGCTATTTGAAGGCACGGGGGGAACCGGACCGATATGCATCGCAAGATCGCGCTTGTCGCATCGAACGCGCCAGCGGCCACGGAGGCCGAGGCCGAACTGCGCCCGCTCTATGATTTCGTCGATCTCGCCGAGGCCGATATGCTGATTGCACTCGGCGGCGACGGCTTTCTGCTCCACATGCTGCACCAACTGCTCGACCAGCGTCGCAGCCTGCCCGTGTTCGGGATGAACCGCGGCACGATCGGCTTCCTGATGAACGAGTTTCGTGTCGAGGGGCTGCTCGACCGCCTCGCCGCGGCGCGCCCGTTCCTTATCCATCCCCTGTCGGGCGACATCACCACGATCAGCGGCGAGCGGCATATCCTCCCGGCAATCAACGAGATCTCGCTGCTTCGCGAAACGCGCCAAGCGGCGAAGCTCGAAGTGCTGATCAACGAGAAGACGATGCTTGAGGAGCTGGCATGCGACGGCGTGCTCGTGTCGACCCCTGCCGGATCGACCGCGTATAATCTCAGCGCCAATGGGCCGATCCTGCCGCTCGATTCGGCAATGCTCGCGCTCACCCCGATCAGCCCCTTTCGCCCGCGGCGCTGGCGCGGCGCGCTCGTCCCCGAATCGACGAGCATCCGCTTCAACGTCCGCGAGGCCGCGAAACGCCCGGTCAGCGCGGTCGCCGACCAACGCGAGATCCGCGATGTGAAGACGGTTCTTGTCACCACCGACCGCAGCCGGCCGCTGACTTTGCTCTTCGATCCCGACCAGGGCCTCGACGAACGCATCGCGATGGAACAATTTATCGTTTGAGGGCTTGATTAATCCCGCGACCGGCGGCAAAGGGGCCGCCTTGTCCGCATCGGCGGCGTGTTCCTCGGTAGCTCAGCGGTAGAGCAATCGACTGTTAATCGATCGGTCGTAGGTTCGAATCCTACCCGGGGAGCCAAATTTTTCCGGCAATGCGAAATTCTGCGCCTGAGCGCCCTGGGTTTCGCGTGGCATCCCGATTTCAGGTCTGCGCCACTTCGCGTCGGCGAAGAAGAAGCGAGAAGTTTCGCTTTCCGGGGCAGGAAATCGTGCTCATCGGCAAGAAAAATCGGATTGGAGCCCTGTCGCGATTTTGTCCGGTGGCGGATTGACAACTTCGGGCGATCAACAGGCGATAGCGGACATAGCGGATCGGATCGAGCCTCTGACGCTGTCGAACTGGGCCGCGACATGGCGTGCGTAGGGCAGGCCTTCCTTCCGGATCACCAGATCATCCTCATCCCATTCAACGACACCGGAACACTCGTAGCTCGTCATCGCTCTTTGAACGGAAGGCCTGTCCTGGGGCCGGATATGCGTCCGTCCGTTGCACAGAAGGTCGCGGATATGCTTCGCGCGCGCCTGCTGCCCATCGTCGATCGTGATTCCACGTACCGCCGTCAGGCGTCCTTGACCGACCATGTCGCGGTACGGCCCGGCGCGTTTCTCGTTCTGGATGATAAGGTCGGGAAATCGGGTGATCGCGCTTGCTCCGAAGCCGAGTAACACGGGCGCGACATCCTCGGTAAATCCCTGAAAATTGCGACCGACGCGGCCCTCGCTCGCGGCAATAGCCAGGGAGTCGCCTGGCCGCGCGAAATGGTCGAAACCCACAGGGACATAACCGGCACCGGTCAGCCGCCGATATCCGAGTTGGGCCTGTTCGAAGCGCAGCCGCTGATCGGGAAGCTCGCTGGCGTCGATCCGCCGTTGGCGCGGGATCATGTCGGGCAGATGGGCATAGCCGAACAGCGCGATCCGGCTCGGTTCGAGGCGGATCGTTTCGTCGAGCGTGGCGTCGAGGTCGGCGAGCGACTGGCCGGGCAATCCGTACATCAGGTCAAAATTGATCGCATCGATATCGCGCAGACGGAGCGCCGCAACGACGCGTTCGATATGCGACAGCGGCTGGATCCGGCCGATCGCCTGCTGGACATGCGGCGCAAAGGTCTGGACGCCGAGACTCACGCGCGTGACATGCGCCGCCGCAAGCACCAGCGCCCATTCGGCCGAAAAGCCGCGCGGGTCGAGCTCGATCGACACTTCGGGACGGTGCGCGTCGAAGACGGTGAGAATACGGTCGAGCAGCCGCACCAGTTCGACAGGTGCGATCGCATTCGGGCTGCCGCCGCCGAAGGCTATGCGCTGCACCCGCCCGCGCCCGCCGAGCCGCTTTGCGACAAGCGCGATTTCGGCGCGCAGCGCCACGAGATAATCGGCCAGCCTCTGCTTGCGCCCCGCCGCGCCCGTGTTGCAGCCGCAATACCAGCAGATCTGCTCGCAAAAGGGGATATGGACATAGAGCGAGATCGGCGTCGCCGCCTCGATCGCGTCGAGCGCTCGGGCATAATCGTCGGCGCCGACAGCGTCGGTAAATTCCATCGCGGTGGGATAGCTGGTGTAACGCGGCACCGGCTTGGCGAGCAGATCGGGATGATAGGACCACATGCACTCCTCCTACGCCCGCGCCCGCGCCCGAACATTGACCGGGATCAACGCAGGCGCGTCAGCAGCAACCCTTTTTGGCGCCACCCGGTTTGCCGCGCCGATCGGTGACGGCATGGCATGCCTTGGCGCAGTCGCGGCGCTGGTCGGGATCGGCGGGATCACCGGGGACGATCATCCGGTGCGTCGCCCCGCCGCACGACGGCACGGTCAGGATACGCGCATCGGCCGCGACCGGCGGTTGCATCAGCGCGGCGACGCCCATTGCGACAAGGAAGCTGCCCGGCCTCATGCCCTCTCTTCCTCATCCTCGACAAAGATGCGCAGCGCGGCGCCGTCGAGATCGTCGAACTGCCCCTTGCGGAGCGACCAGAAGAAAGCGGCGAGGCCGAGCAGGCCAAGTCCAAGCGCAATCGGGATGAGGAAGACCAGTCCGTTCACCGGATCGCCCTTTTGAGACGAAGGGCGTTGCCGACCACGATCAGCGACGAGCCTGACATCGCAATCGCGGCGACGAGCGGCGTGACGAAACCGAGGAAGGCCAGCGGCACCGCGACGATATTATAGCCGATCGCGAGCATGAAATTCTGCCGCACGATCGCCTGCGTCCGCCGCGCCATGCGCACCGTCCGCACCACCGGCATCATCCGGTCGCCGAGGAAGATGCAGTCGGCGGCATTCTTGCCGACGTCGCTCGCCGATCCCGGCGCCATCGACGCATGGCCGGCCGCGAGTGCGGGTCCGTCGTTGAGGCCGTCGCCGATCATCAGCACCTTGCGGCCCGATGCGACCTGCCGTTCGATCGCCTCGAGCTTTTGCTGCGGGCTCATCGCCGTCTGCGCCGTCAGCCCGAGTTCGCGCGCAACCGGCGCGACGGCGTCGGCGCGGTCTCCCGACAGGATCATGGCGTCGATGCCCTCGCCGTTCAGCGCATCGATCGCCTCGGCAGCGTCGGGGCGCAGCCGGTCGGCGAAACGGATCGTCGCAACCGGCCGACCATCGACCGTCAGTTCGGTCGCGAGAGCGTCGCCAAGGTCGGCGCGCTGAGGCCGGCCCAGCGTCACGATCACGCCCGCGCACCGCGCCTCGACCCCGAAGCCCGGTGTCTCACGAACAGAGGTTACTTCCGCCGGTCGAACATCGAGCGCCTGTAACCCGCGGGTCAAAGCCTCGCTGAGCGGGTGACGGCTGACCTGCGCCAGCGCCAGCACCAGCGACTTCACGCCATTGTCGAGCCGGTCGAGGTCGATCGCTTCGGGGCGTCCCAATGTCAGCGTCCCCGTCTTGTCGACGAATGCGCGGTCGACCTCGGCGAGCCGTTCGAGCGCCGATCCGTCCTTGACCAGCACGCCGGCGCGCATCAGTTCGCCCGCCGCGACGATCTGCGCCGCCGGTACCGCAAGCCCGAGCGCGCACGGACAGGTGATGATCAGCACGGCTGCGGCGATCAGCAGGCTGTGATGCCACCCAGCGCCCGCGATCATCCATCCCGCGAACGCCGTCAGCGCGAGGCAATGGACCGCGGGGGCGTAGAGCCGCGCCGCGCGGTCGGCGATGCGGACATAGCGCGACTTGCCCTGCGCCGCTTCGCCCATCAGCCGCGCGATGTCGGCGATCGCGGTGTCGGCGCCCGCGGCCGTGACGCGCACACGGAGCGGCGCGTCGAGATTGAGCGTCCCCGCGTGGACGCGGTCGTCGGGGTGTACGCGTTGCGGCGCGCTTTCGCCGGTCAGCAGCGACAGGTCGATCCGGCTCTCGCCGCCGGCGACGACACCATCCGCGGCAAGTCGCTCACCCGCCGCGACAAGCATCGTCATGGCAGGCTCCAGCGCGGTCGCATCGATCCAGCGGGTACGGCCGTCGTCGCCGACCACCATCGCGCCCGTGCCCATGTTGCGCAGCAGCGCGGTCACCCCGCCGCGCGCGCGGTCGCGCATCACGCTGTCGAGCCAGCGGCCGCACAGCAGGAAGAAGAGCAGCATCGCGGCGCCGTCGAAATAGGCGTGCGGGCCGCTCGTCGCGGTTTCGTAGAGACTGATCGCGCAAACGAGCGCGACGCCGATGCTGATCGGCACGTCCATATTGGTGCTGCCGTGGCGCAGCGCGCGCCACGCCGACCGGAAAAAGGGCTGCCCCGCATAGGCGACGGTCGGCAAGGCAATCGCCGCCGACAGCCAGTGGAACAGGTCGCGCGTCGCGCCCTCCGCGCCCGACCAGACCGACACCGACAGCAGCATGATGTTCATCATCGCAAAGCCCGACACCGCGACCGCGCGCAGCAGTTCGCGGCTCGCCTCGCCCCCGGCATCGGCTTCGCCGGGGCCGTCGCCGATCGGATGCGCTTCGAACCCGAGATTCGAAAAAGCGCCGATCAGGTCGGGCATGTCGGTGTCGGGCATGTACGACAGATGCACGCGCTTTTCGGTGAAGTTGACGCGCGCGGCGGCGATGCGCCTGTCGCGCACCAGCCCCTGCTCCAGCTTGGCGATACACCCGGCGCAGCGGATATCGGGAACCGCGAAATCGCGCTCGATCAATGCGGTGGCGCTCATTGCACATCCTTCCGATAACGCGCTTCGTCGGCGCCGTGCCGGACGATGAGGTCGAGCCGCCAGCGCCCCAACGCCAGCGGACGGGCCGAGCGCAGCACGCCATCCGCCGCCGGCGCGAAGTGGAGCGCGGCGGGTGCGGTGCGCCCAACCGGGTGATTGACCGTAGCCGACACGCCAAGACCCGCGAGCGGCTGGCCGCCCCTGCGGACGGTCAGCAGGACGTGTCGCGCGGAATCGAGGCTGACGCTCTCGTCCCATCCCAACCGGTCCTGTGCTTCGGCGCGCCTCAGCCATTCATTATAATGCTGGCTCGCGACATAGCTGTTTTCGACCACCTTGCCGCCGAAGGTCGACATGGCGAAACGCGCCATCGTGATATTGACCGCGATCACCACCACGAAAAAGGCGACGAGGATCGCGGCCATATGCCGGCCCGTGAAGGCCTTGGTTTTGCGTCTGTCGGTCATTGTCCTGCCTCCGGCCGGTCGAACTGGATGATGTCGCTGTCGCCGCGCGGATCGCCGTCGCGGCCGCGCGTGCTGATTGTGAAGTCCTGCCGCACGGGCCCCACACCCGGCGCCGCGATGAAGAGCTTGAGGCGCGTGACGCTGTCGGGAGCGAGCGTCAGCGTGACGGCCTTCCCGGCACCCTCGCGCGCGCCGCCCTCGGTCCACACCGCCGCGCCCGGAAGCCCGCTGACCGTCACCACGACGCTACGCGGGCGCGTTTCCATGTTGCGCAGCTTCAGCGTGTAATTGTTGCGGACATGCCCGTCGGACAGCTGAACATAGAGCGGGCTGCGCTCATGCTGGACGGCGAGGTCGAGCCGCGTGCGCTGGCCGAGCGAAAAGAGCATCGCCGCGCCGATCGCGACCCACACGCCGAAATAGATCAAGGTGCGTGGCCGGGTCAGCGTCTTGCGGATCGGCTGCGTCGTGCAGCCGGCCTTTTCGGTCGCGGCATCGTCGAGCGTGCAATAATCGATCAGCCCGCGCGGCCGGCCGACCTGCTTCATCACCCCGTCGCACGCATCGATGCACAGCGCGCAGGTGATGCAGCCAATCTGCGGACCTTCGCGAATATCGATCCCCGTCGGGCAGACCGCAACGCACTGGTTGCAGTCGACGCAGTCACCGAAGGCGCCCGGATGCGCCTGCGCCTTCTTGACGCTGCCGCGCGGTTCGCCACGCCAGTCCTTGTACGTCACCAGCAGCGATTTTTCGTCCATCATCGCGGTCTGGATACGCGGCCAGGGGCACATATAGACGCACACCTGCTCGCGCAGGAAGCCGCCGAGGACGAAGGTCGTCGCGGTGAGAACCGCGACTGTGCCATAGGCGACAAGCGCCGCCTGCCCCGTCCAGAAATCCACCGTCAGCGTCGGCGCGTCGGCGAAATACATGATCCACGCGCCGCCGGTCCAGAAAGCGATGACAAGGTAGATCAGATATTTAAGGGCGCGCTTTGCGATCTTTTCGAAGCCCCACGGCCCCTTGGCCAGCCGGACCTGCGCATTGCGGTCGCCATCGATCAGCCGGTCGACATGCTGGAACAGGTCGGTCCACACCGTCTGCGGACAGGCATAGCCGCACCATGCGCGCCCGACCGCGCTGGTGACGAGGAACAGGCCGATCCCCGCCATGATCAAAAGGCCGGCGACATAGTAAAATTCATGCGGCCAGATTTCGATCTGGAACATGTAGAAACGCCGGTTTGCAAGATCGACGAGCACCGCCTGATCGGGCGCGTATGGCCCGCGGTCCCAGCGGATCCACGGCGTCCCGTAATAGATCGCCAGCGTCACCGCCATGATCGCCCATTTGAAGCGGCGGAAGGGCCCGTTCACCGCCTTCGGGTAAACGCCCTTCCGCGCTTCGTAAAGCGGCGCGAGCTGACCGGAGAGGTCCTCAGGGCTGGCCATCGGCTCCCTGCCCTTCGACTGCGCCTTCGGTTGCCGGAGCAAGCCCCTTCTCGCCGCCGCCCAGCGAATAAACATAGGCCGACAGCATCTTGATCGTCGCCGGGTCGAGCCGGTTGTCCCAGCGCGGCATCACGCCGTTGCGCGGTTGGTTGACCGTCGCGGTCAGGCTGTCGCGGTCGCCACCGTATAGCCAGATCGCGTCGGTCAGCTTCGGCGCACCGAACTGGCGACCGCCCTCGCCGCCTGCCCCGTGGCAGACCGCGCAATTGTCGGCGAACAGCGTGGCGCCCCGCGCCGACGACGCGCTCGCCTTTTCCTGGCGGCTGATCGTGCGCACAAAGCTGACAATATCGCCAATCTGCGCCGCATCGAGAATGCCGTCGCGGCCGAAAGCGGGCATCAGGCTGGTCCGCGTCGCCTTGTGGTCGGGGTTCCTGATGCCGTGCGTGACCGTATACTGGATGCTCGCAAGGTCGCCCCCCCACAGCCAGTCGTCATCGGTCAGGCTGGGGTAGAGATTCTTCACCCCTGCGCCGCCCGCACCGTGACACTGGACGCAGTGGACGCGGAATGCCGCGGCACCGCCCTGCACCGCCGCCTGCATCAGTTCGGGCTTGTTGGGCAGGTCGGCAAGCGGCGTCGCGGCGATGGCTGACATCACGGGCGCGCGGCGCGCGACATCCGCCGCCATTTCCTTTTCAAGGTCGCCGCGGCTCGACCAGCCGAGCACACCTTCGGTCGCGCGGTTCACCATCGGCCACGCCGGATAGAGGACGACATAAGCCAGCCCCCAGACGATTGTGGCATAGAAGGTCCACAGCCACCAGCGCGGCATCGGCGTGTCGAGCTCCTCGATTCCGTCCCACTCGTGACCGACCGTGCTCGTGCCGGTGGCTTCGTCGATGCGCTGTTTCACGTCAGCCATGCTCGTCGTCCTTGAAGATCATCTTCGCGGCTTCGTCGTTGCGCGCGCGGGCGCTCGGCCGGAACGGCCACGCGATGAGGGTGAGGAACAGCAGGGTCATGGCGAGCAGCCCCCAGCTGTCGGCGAAATGGCGAAGGTCGTCGTAGTTCATCGCGCCGCCTCCGTTTCGTGCACGCGTTCCTGCGGCGCCGCCTTGTCGACATCGACTAGCGTGCCGAGCATCTGGAGATAGGCGATCAGCGCATCCATCTCGGTCACGCGGTCGGGGTTGCCGTCGAAATCGCGCACCTGTGCCTTCGGATAGCGTTTCTGGAGGTCGCCCGCGCCGGCATCGGGATCGGCCTGCGCCTTGATATCATCGTTCGCCTTGGCGATGTCGGCCTTGGTATAGGGAACGCCGACGCGGTAGAGCGCCGTCAGGTCGTTCGCCATGTCGCCCGCCTGAAGGTCGCGTTCGGCGAGGAAGGCATAGGGTGGCATGATCGATTCGGGCACGACGCTGCGCGGATCGATCAGATGCGCCTTGTGCCATTCGTCCGAATAGCGGCCGCCGACGCGCGCAAGGTCGGGTCCGGTGCGTTTCGACCCCCATTGGAACGGGTGGTCGTACATGCTCTCGGCGGCAAGGCTGTAGTGGCCATAGCGTTCGACCTCGTCGCGGAACGGCCGGATCATCTGGCTGTGGCAGGTGTAGCAGCCCTCGCGCATATAGATGTTGCGCCCGGCGAGTTCGAGCGGGGTATAGGGTCGCATCCCCTCGACCTTCTCGACCGTATTGTCGATCCAGAAGAGCGGCGCGATCTCGACGATGCCGCCGATCGTGACGGTGAGCAGCGCGAGCGCGCCGAGCAACGTCACGTTGCGCTCGATCTTTTTGTGGCTGAAGCCCTTTTTGGCGGGTTTGGTGGCCATGTTCCGGGCTCCTTATTCGGCGGGGACGGGCGCGAGCGGACGGTCCGCCGCGGCGTTGTACGGGGTTTCGGTCATCGGCTTTTCGGCGCGAACCTTGCCGCCGAGCGTCGCCCAGACGTTGAAGACCATGATCAGGAAGCCGGCGAGATACATCGCCCCGCCCGCGGCGCGGATCAGGTACATCGGGTGCATCGCCGCGACGCTTTCGACGAAGCTGTAGACGAGGTATCCGTCGGCTCCATATTCGCGCCACATCAGGCCCTGCATGATGCCCGCGACCCACATCGACGCGGCGTAGAAAACGATGCCAACCGTCGCGAGCCAGAAGTGCCAATTGACCATGCGCAGGCTGTAAAGGCGCTCGCGTCCCCACAGGCGAGGCACGAGGTAATAGACAGCCGCGAAGGTGATCATGCCGTTCCACCCGAGCGCGCCGCTGTGGACGTGGCCGATCGTCCAGTCGGTGTAATGCGACATCGAGTTGACCCATTTGATCGACATCATCGGGCCTTCGAAGGTGCTCATGCCGTAGAAAGCGAGCGCCATCACCATCATGCGGATGATCGGGTCGGTGCGGATCTTGTCCCACGCGCCGTTCAGCGTCATCAGCCCGTTGATCATGCCGCCCCAGCTCGGCATCCACAGGATCACCGAAAACACCATGCCCAGCGTCTGCGCCCAGTCGGGGAGCGCGGTGTAGTGGAGGTGGTGCGGCCCCGCCCAGATGTAGAGGAAGATCAGCGACCAGAAGTGGATGATCGACAGGCGATAGGAATAGACCGGCCGCTCGGCCTGCTTCGGGACGAAATAATACATCATCGCGAGGAAGCCCGCGGTCAGGAAGAATCCGACTGCGTTATGGCCGTACCACCATTGCGTCAGTGCATCCTGCACCCCGGCAAAGGCAGCATAGCTTTTGGACCCGAAGATGCTGGCAGGCATCGACAGATTGTTGACGATGTGGAGCATCGCGATCGTGACGATGAAGCTCAGGTAAAACCAGTTGGCGACATAGATATGCGGTTCGCGGCGCTTGACGATCGTGCCGACGAACACGACCAGATACGCCACCCAGACGATCGTCAGCCACAGGTCGACATACCATTCGGGCTCGGCATATTCCTTCGCCGCGGTGACGCCCATCAGATAGCCCGTCGCGGCGAGCACGATGAAGAGCTGGTATCCCCAGAAGACGAAGCGCGCGAGCGTCGGGAAAGCGAGCCGCGCGCGGCAGGTGCGCTGGACGACATAAAAGCTCGTCGCGATCAGCGCGTTGCCGCCAAAGGCAAAGATCACCGCCGAGGTATGCAGCGGCCGCAGGCGCCCGAAGGTCGTATATTCGAGGTTGAGGTTCAGCGCGGGAAAAGCAAGCTGTAGCGCGATAAACAGCCCCGCCGCCATCCCCGCAACGCCCCAGAACAAGGTCGCGATGACGCCCCAGCGGACCGGATCGTCATCATAGACGCCCTGGTCAGCGGGCATTTTCAGGACGCCGCGCGCGAGCGCGCCATAATCGGCCCGGCTGATCGTCGCCCACAGCATCGCAAGGCACGCGAGCGCGACGATGACCATGTGCACCGCGAAGGGCGCATCGACCGCAAGCGCTGCCATCACCAGCGCGAGCAGGGTCAGCCCCAGCCAGCCGCCCGCCTTTGTCACCAGACCGTCCATATCGCTTGTCCCTGCTTGGCGCGGCTTTGCCGCCGCGCGGTTCGGGACCGCCATGGACGCGTGCACACGCCGAAACATTGATCGGGATCAACGAACTTGTTGCGCCGCGTCAATGCGCCGCGATCGGCCCGGGCGCAGGGATGCGAGACCAACAGGAGGCAGATCCCATGAAGACCAGAACTCTCCCGCTCGTCGCGCTCGTCGCCGCGCTCGCACTACCCGGACAGGCTCTTGCCAAGGCGGGCGATGTCCAGTTCAAGATACTGGCGACCTATGTCGCGCCCGACGGCAAGATAACCGACGTCAAAACCGACCTGATCGGCCTGTCCGCGGGCACGCAGAGCAAGGCCGACGACAATGTGACGCCGACGGTCGCGATCGAATATTTCGTCGCCGACAATATCTCGCTCGAAACGATCGCGGGGGTCACGCAGCACGACGTTGATGGCCGCGGCGCGCTGAAAGGCGCGACGCTGGTATCCGACGCGAAGATCGTGCCCGCGACGCTGACGTTCAAATATCATTTCGGCAAGGAAGGCGGCGTGCGGCCCTATATCGGCGCAGGCCCCAGCTATTTCATCTTCATCGACGAAAAGCCGGGTGCGACGACGCGGACGCTCGGCGCGACACGGCAGAAGATGGGCGACAAGCTCGGCGCCGCATTGCAAGCCGGGATCGACATTCCGGTGAACGACAAGGGACTGGCGCTGTCGATCGACGCCAAACGCTATTTCCTGCGGCCGACCGCAACCTGGTACGCCGGCAGCACCGAAGTGCTGAAAACGCGGCACAAGCTCGACCCTTGGGTGGTCAGCGCGGGCGTGGCCTTCCGCTTCTGAGCAGGAGGCCCTAGCCCGCCATATTCTCTATCGCCGCGCGATCGTTGATCACGATCTCGCGGCGCGAGGGCAGATCGACGACGCCGTCGGCTCGCATTCTGGTGAGCTGGCGGCTCGTCGTTTCGATCGTCAGGCCAAGGATGTCGGCGATCTGCTGGCGGCCGAAAGGCAGCTCGAACCCGTCGCGCGCGCCCGACTGGCATCCCTGCCCCGACAGGCGCTCGGACATTTCGAGCAGGAAGGAGGCGACCTTCTCCGACGCCGACTTGCGCCCGAGCAGCATCATCCAGTGCCGCGCGCGGTCGAGTTCGTCGAGCGTCCGGCGGAGCAGCTTCTGCTGGAGATCGGGATGCGTACTCGCGAAATCGTCGAAATTATTACGGTTGAAGATGCACACTTCGGCGTCGGTCATCGCAGTGACGCTGTACGGGCTTTCCTTGCCGAACGGGCGGCCGATGAAATCGGACGGAAAGACGACGCCGACGATCTGCTCGCGCCCGTCGGCGGTCGACACGACCAGCTTGAGCACACCTTCGAGGACGTTGGCGACGACCGGCGCGCCATCGCCTTCCCAAAGCAGGGTCTGCCCTGCCCGCACCTTCTGCCTGCGCCCCATCTTGCCCAGCGCGGCCAGCTCCGCGGGGTTCAGACTCGCGCAGATCGCGCGGTTTCGGACAACGCAGGTCGCACAATCGGTCACCCGGCCGCCCTACAGCACGGCGGCCGGTTTGGAAAGCGTAGCGGATCGCGGCCTCAGGTCAGAGCCCTAATGCGCGAGCAGCAGGGACGTCGGCGCGGCCTCGGTCAGATAGCGGGTCACACCGCCGAACAGCGTCTCGCGCAGGCGCGGACGGCCATAGGCCCCCATGACGATCAGCCCGGGCCTGATCTCGCCCGCTATACTTTCCAGCGCCTCTTCGACGGTGCCGTGTCCCTTCGGCTCGCGCCGCAGCTCGCCATGAACTTCGTGACGCGACATGTAACGGAGCGCATCCTCCGCAGGGACGCGGCCTTCGTCCTCGCCGACGACGACGAGAATGACATTTCCCGCACCGCGCATCAGCGGAATCCCCGCGCGCAGCGCGCTGGCCGCCTGCGGGCTTCCGTTCCACGCCACCATCACCGGCGCATCGAGGTCGATCGGCGCGCCCCCGGCGGGCAGGCCGAGGACGGGGACCGGTACCGTCAACGCCAGATCCGCAGCGATCGTCGGCGCACGACGCCCGCGGCGATCCGGTGCTCCGAGCGAAACGATGGCCAGGTCGGCGAGCGTCGCGGCCAGCGCCATCGTCGACAGCGCATCGCCGTCAGCCACGGCAACGTCCCACGGGACATCCTCGCGCTCGAGTTCGGTGCGCAGACGCCTCTCCAGATCGGCGTCCGCCATCTGCGCCTGCGCCAGCTGTTCCTTCGCCAGATACATGCCCCCAAAGGGATCGGCGGTGATAAACTGCTGATAGGGTGAGCTGATCAGAAAACTGAGGTGCGAACGAAAACGGCGCCCTATTGCCAGTGCGCTTTCCATTCGGGCAGCCATGCCTGCGCCATCGTCAGCCTGAATCAGTATATTTTTCATCGTCCGTTCTCCTGCATGGGCAAGAGACTGGGTCGCTTGCGGGACGACGTCATTGATCGGAGTCAAATTGGTGTGGCCGGTCGCGGACCGGCAGCTTTGAAGTCAGGCTCGGGAGAAGCGGGTATTTGTTTTCCAAGGCTTGTCGTCCGCCAATATATTCTCGCTTCGACTTGATCCGTCCAAACTGCGGATTCCCCCGATTGATTTCCCGTCTTTGCGGAATTGATACCCAGGAGAATAGCGTCAATCGACACGTGCCATTTCGACTCCCGGAATATTGGCTTCACGTCTCATTTTGTGCCAGGAACCCATGTTTTTCGTGATTTTCCTGGTTGAAGACTCATCAACCATGTCGTAAATTCCTTTCGGGTCGCAGCGTGATTCTGTTGGGGAGGATACGCGTGCGGAATAGGACCGATCTGGTTAGGGATAACCGAGGCGCTACGGCGGCGATTTTCGCGATCGCAATGCCGGTTCTTGTCGGCATGGGCGCGCTGGCAGTCGATGTCGGACTGTGGACGGTGCAGAAGCGCGAAGCGCAGGGCGCTGCCGACCAGGCCGCCTTTTCGGCCGCCATCGCCGCGCAGGCCGACGGCGACGATGCCGGACATCTCGAAGGCAGGGCCATCGCGGCCAGCATGGGTTTCGTCGATGGGCAGGACGCGGTCACCGTCACGACGAACAAGCTCGACAGTCTTGACGGAGAGTCGGGCGAGTTCTGGGAAGTAATCGTGGCGAAGCCCCAGTCGATGGGGCTTGCCGCGCTTTTCCTTGGCAACGCACCGACAGCGCGTGCGCGCGCCGTTGCGGGAACCGCATCGGGTGGAGCGGCCTGTATCATCGGCCTCAGCACGAGCGGCACGGCCGTATCGGTCGACAATAACAACAGCATCAGCAATCCGGGATGCGCCGTCTATTCGAACGCCAATATGTCGATGAGAAACGGCAGTACGATCAACGGCGCCGCTTTTGTCGCGGGTTCGATAAGCAAGCAGAACCCGAACCAGATCACCATCGGCCGGGAAGTTACCGGCGCGACGCCCATACCGGACCCCTATGCCGACGTGCCCTCGCCCGGTCCCTGCACCAACTCGGCGCGAATCACGAATGGCGGCAGCTATTCCGCAGGCCAATTCTGTGCCGGCATCGAAATCAGGAACAATGCCAGCAACCAGACGCTGAACCTTGCTTCGGGAACCTATTTTGTTGGCGGCAATCTGCGGTTGGACAATGGCGTCACGGTCAACGGAAGCGGGGTCACGCTGGTGTTGATGCCCGGCACCACGGTCTCGCTGGGGAACAATCTTGTTTTCAACCTCACGGCGCCGACCAGCGGGAGCTATGCCGGCATAGCGATGATGGGCCGCAATATCGGAACCAATATTCTCGCCTGGAACAATGCCATCTTTAACGTACAGGGGGCTCTTTACTTCCCCAATCAGGAATTATCGATCAGGAACAACAGCGTGTTCAACGCAGCGCAGTGCACGCAATTGGTCGCGCTTGTCGTTTCGATCAACAACAACGCCAATATGAACGACGAATGCCCCGGCTCGGGGATCCGGGACGTTGGCGACGGCAAGGTGGCCTTGCTCGTATGACGCGCTCCCCGATAAAATCGTCGACGTTGAAACGATTTTTCCGCGATCGATCGGGCGCCAGCGCGGCGGAGTTCGTTTTGATCCTGCCGGTATTGGCGATCCTGCTGTTCGGCGCAGTCGATGTCGGCGGACTGGCGTGGGCCAAGATACAGGTCGGCGCGGCCGCGCGCGCGGGCGCGAGCTATGCGCTGACCAACGGCTTCGACGAAGCCGGGATCAACAGCGCGGTGACCAATGCGACCGGGCTGACGGTCACCGCAGGCACACCCGCGCAAATCTTCGGCTGTCCCGACCAAGCGAGCGGCATTGTCGAGGTGGAGGATGACAGTGTCGCGTGTCCGGGTAGCGGCGAACTGCCGGGTGACTATGTGACCGTCGGCGCAAGCGCCGACTATGTTCCGATTTTCGGCTGGCCCGGATTGGCCAATCCGGTGCCGCTTTCGGCCGAAGCAAAGGTCCGCATCTCGTGACGCGGCGTTTGCATTCGGACCGCCGCGGTTCGATCGCCGCCGAGTTCGCGCTGGTCATTCCCTTGCTGCTGCTTCTGGCTTTCGGGATCATCGAGTTCGGCCGGACGATGTGGGTGCGCAATTCGCTGCAATCGGCGGTAGAGGATGCCGCGCGCTGCTATGCGCTCAACCGGCCCGAATGCGCGACGGTCGCCGACGTGAGAGCCTATGCGGCGAGCAAGGCGATGGGGGTTCCGGTAACCGCCGACGCCTTCGAAGCCTCGCCGGCGACTTGCGGCAGCGTGAACGGCAGGCAGGTGACGGCCACCTATCCGTTCGTCTCGATCGTGCCGGTCATTCCATTGGATTATACGATCAACGCCAATGCATGCCGTCCGGCGCCTGTATGACAAGGGACGGCGTCGCACCGCACACGCGGCCGGCGAACGAACGCGGCGCAGATCAAGGATAGGTCCAAAATAGCGAGGCGACGCCGCCGGCGGCGATCGCCAGCCCATAGGCGATCCGGCGCTTCAAAAAATTGCCTTTTGCCCGATCGGCAGGACCGAATGCCGTGCGCGCCAGCCGCGTCAGGATCGACACCACAACCACCGCCACACCGCTCAGCGAGACGACCAGCAGCAAGAACAGACCGTTCGACAGGGCGAACCACAGCGAAACGGCCGCATAGAGCTTGACATCGCCGCCACCGAACCAGCCGAAGTGAAACAGCAGCATCCCGACCCCGAGCGCGATCGCGAAATGCAGGAGATGCGACCATAGCGGCGCGACGAAAGGAAAACCGGCGAACCAGGCGATGCCCCCGAGTATGAGCAGGAGCAACGGATAGATATTGGGGATGGTGAAGCGGCGCGCGTCGGAATAGGCCGCGAGCGCCAGAATGACCACATAAACGGCCTTGATTGCGATCAACGCGCGCCTCTTTCGCCATCGTGACCCGTCACCGCGGCATATTGCTGCCAGAGTTGCTCGTCATGTCGCGGCCGCGCGATCAGCGCCTGACCCAGGAGCGCCTCGGCGAGAGGGGCGTGGTTCGCGCGTTGAGCGCCGAGGCCGGCATATTGAAGGCGGCGGCTCCACACCAGATCGCTGTCCGACGACCGCCGCGATGGTCGCCGCCCGAGCATCCCGTTTGCATAGTCCAGATTGATCCGCGCTTCCGTCTGATCGGGATCGAGGAGCAGCAGTGCGGATAGGACGCTCGCCGCCTCCCGGGCGTCGCCGGCCGCGATCAGGGCCACGCCGAGATCGCCGCGCAGGCCGACATTCGCGGGATCGAGCGACAGGCTCTTGCCAAACGCGACGACCGCCGCGGGTCCCCGGTCGCGGGCGAGATGCAACCGCCCCGCGCTGCGCCAGAACACCGGGTCTTCGGAACAGACCTTTTCGGCGCTCGCCGCAAGTCGCTCCGCTCCGTCGAACCGCGATATCTGGACGAGGGCGGTCATTTCGGCGGACGATTTCCTGCATTGCAAACGCTCTTCGGAATCGATCGCCGCCAGAAGCGGCACCGCGTCGGCGGGTCGCCCGGCGGCGATGAGCCATTCGGCACGCATCAGATCGATTTCGCCGCGCTCTCCTTCGGATTGCTCTGCCAGGCGATTCAGCAGCGCTTCGGCTTCGACATATCGCTGGCCTGCCAACGCGTCGTCGACCGCACGTAGCAGGGCCGGCCTTGGCGGACCTGCTTCGCTTGCGGTCGATGCATCCGGTTCGACCGCTGCCAGAGGCGTCGTCGAAATTCCCCAGAGAAAGAGGACAATCGCGGCGGCAACGATCGGGTTGATATGCCGATACATCAGGTCGCGGCCTGCGCAGTCGGCAGGCTGATCCCCGCAAAACTACCCATAAGATTGATCTGCTCGAGATAGGCGGCGACCAGGCCGAGATAGGCCTTGTTGCTCATGCCCGCGGGCCGCGCGAGGGTGCTCGCGCTTTCCGGCACAACCGAACACACGGTTCCGGTCGCCTGTGTCGCGATGAACACTTCGCCGACGCTGATGCGGAACATCCGCATCTCGCCTTCATCGCCCGAGTCCGCAGGATCGGCGTCGGTCAGACAAGCTATCGACATTTCGTCAGCAGATGATGGTACCGCCGCGGCGGGCGGGCCCGAGAGACGCGCTTCGATCAGCAATGGGCGAAAGCTGGCGCCGAGGGGGCTGGGCCTGCGCAATTCACCGCCCGCTGCCGCCGATACATGTTCAGCCAACCGCGGCTCGACGGACAATTCCGGCTCGATGGCCGACGGCGGGAGCGTCCCCACCGGCTCGCCCGCCGGAGCGCCCGATCCGTCAGCCAGCAGCGACCGGCGCTTCTGCGATTGTTGCGACGCGGCGTAGAAGGTCGCGAGATTTCGGCGCGTGCGCTGGTCATCGGTCCGCAAAGCCAGCGCCTTCTGAAAATAGCGCTCGGCAACATCGCGTCGCCCGATTCCGTCATAAGCGATCGCCAAGCCGTTCAGACTATCGACCTCGAGCGCCGGGTCGCGACCCGCGGCCTTGAACAGCTCGATTGCCAGGCCATATTGCTTGGAAGCGAGAAACGTCCGCGCACGTTCGAGAGATTGTGCGGGCGAAAGACCGGCGAGAACCGGGACGTCCTTGACCACAGGCAGCGCGGATCGCAGGTGCGGACCGAAGGAGCAACTGGCCAAAACCATTGCCGCGACGATCGTGCCGGGTAATGGACGAATGCGCATGATCAACCACCACCTGTCATGGCCGGCGCAACGTCACGGATCACGCGGACAGCGGCGGGAAGCATCAGCACCCCGACCATGACGGGCAACATGCAGGCGACCAAGGGAATCGACAGGAGGACAGGCAGGCGGTGGGCCTTTTCCTCCGCGCGCATCCGTCGCTTCTCGCGCATCTCGGAAGCATAGGTCCGAAGGGTCGTCGCGATGCTGGAGCCAAGCTTGTCCGACTGGATCAGAAGGGTCGAAAAGGCCCGAATTTCGTCAACGCGTGTGCGATCCGCCATGGCGCGCAATGCCTCCTCACGACTTGCACCCGCCCGCAATTCCAGCGTCGTCTGCAAAAGCGTTTCGGCAACGAGCGGATGCGATATGGTCATCTCCCGAGCCACCCGGTCGAGCGCAGCCTCGAGCCCCATTCCCGCCTCGACGCAAACGAGCATGAGATCGAGGCAATCCGGAAAGCCGTTCACGATTTCCTGACGGCGGCGGTCCGCTCTTGCAGTCAGGTAGAGGTTGGGCAGGACAAGCCCCATCACGGCGAGGCCCGCCCCCTGCAGATAGAGGCTCAGCAGGGAGACCGGCTTGTCCGAGACCAGCTGCGGAAGGACGACCAGCGAAGGCAGGAGGATGATCAGCAGCAGGCGAACGAGCGTGAAAATCTTCGGCGCCTGTGGCGACCGGTAACCTGCCGCGATCATCTTGCGTTGCAGGGCTTTGGGATCGGAGTCGCCGAGCGAGAAGCCGCCTCGCTCGATCCGTTCGGTCAGTCTGGCCCAAGCGCTGGCCTTGGCAGCGGAAGATTCCAGCATGGCCGTCGCGCTTTCGGAGATGGCGCCCCGCGACTCCTCTCCCAGACGGTTCAGAATCAATCGGCGGCTGACCAGCGTCCCGATCGCCCAAAAGGCGACGGCCGACACGAGGGCGAACAGGAGCAGCAGCACTGCCCATCGCATGAAGGGGGACAGGGCGATTTGTTCGACCATGCTATACCTTCAGGTCCACCATTCGCCGGATGGCGACAAAACCGATCACATAGAGAAGCAGGATTCCGGCGAAGCCGAAGATGAAAATCGGATCTCCCGCAACGTCGAGATAGAAGGCCGGGTTGACGACGAACAAGACCGCGAACGCGAGGATCGGCAAAATGGTGAGGACGAGAGCGGTCATCCGGCCTTCCGAACTGAGCGCACGAACCTTCATGAACATGCTGGCGCGCTCGCGGATGACCCGGCTCAGATTTTCAAGGATCTCTGCCAGATTCCCGCCCGTTTCCATCTGAACCGAAACCGACACGACGAACATGTCGATGTCGGCGAGGCCCCAGCGCTGCGCCATGCGCGACAGCGCTTCGCGCAACCCGAACCCAAAGGCGATCTCGTCGGCCACGATACCGAATTCGGTGCCGACGGGATCCTCCATTTCCTCGACCAGCAGGTTGAGCGCCGCCGGAATCGGGTGGCCCGCGCGCAACCCGCGAACGAAGACATCGAGCGCGACCGGAAACTGACTCTCCATGCGGCGGCGGCGCGCATCGGCGCGGCGGCCAATCACCATCCAGGGCAACAATATGCCGACGACCGCGCCCATCGCGGCGGCCAACTGGATCACGCCGAAAGTGACGGCGACGCCCGACCATGCCGCAAGCGCAAGGATGAGCGCAGCTACCGCCGCGGCGCCGATCAGCATCGCGCCGGACACTTCGAGCACGGAACGCTTTATGTCAGCGGCATTGAGCATCCGGTGAAAAGCACGCGCCGAACTGGAAACCCATTGCGGCGCGCCCGGTATGTCGTGCGGTATATCCTTGCGCAGCCTGACGGTTACTGTTTCGCGGTCGACGCCGGCCTCGATCATCCGCAAACGCGCATTCACCGCCCGGTTCTTGGCCCGCCGGCCAGCAATGGCGCCGCCCGCCAGTTGTGCGACGAGCACGATGAACGCGAAAAGAACCAGCATCGTCAGGAAACGAAGAGCCGTATCGGTCATCTCAGATCACCGGACGATCGGGCCGGAACAGATCCGGCGACAATTCGATGCCATGGGCCGACAGGGTCTCGAGGAATTTGGGCCGGATGCCCGTCGCCTCGAAATGACCGAGCACGCGGTTGTCGGCGTCGCGGCCGGTCATGCGGAACAGGAATATGTCCTGCATCGTGACAATCTCGCCTTCCATGCCGGTGATCTCCGACAGGCTGAGCAGCCGGCGGCGGCCATCCGAAAGGCGGCCGATCTGCACCACCACATTGATCGCCGAAGCGATCTGCGCCCGCGCCGCGCGCGGCGACATTTCGATGCCGCTCATGCTGATCATCTGTTCGACGCGCGCGAGCGCATCGCGCGCGGTGTTGGCGTGGACCGTCGTCATCGAGCCGTCGTGGCCGGTATTCATCGCCTGCAGCATGTCGAACGCCTCGCCGGCGCGAACTTCGCCGATGATGATGCGATCCGGGCGCATGCGAAGCGCGTTCTTCACGAGATCGCGCTGCGTCACTTCGCCCCGGCCCTCGATATTGGGGGGCCGCGTTTCGAGGCGCGCAACATGCGATTGCTGCAGTTGCAGTTCGGCCGAATCCTCGATGGTAACGATGCGTTCGCGTTCGTCGATGAAGGACGAAATCGCGTTGAGCAGGGTCGTCTTGCCCGAACCGGTGCCGCCAGAAATCAGGATATTGCGCCGCGCCGCAACCACCCCCTCCAGCACTTCGGCAACCGCGGCGGGAACGCTGCCGAACTCGACGAGCTTCGCCATGTCGATAGGGATATGCGAAAATTTCCGGATCGAAAGCAGCGAGCCGTCGAGCGCGAGCGGAGGCACGATCGCATTGACGCGTGACCCGTTCGGCAGCCGCGCGTCGACGAACGGCGAGGACTCGTCGATCCGGCGCCCCACGCCGCTCGCGATCTTCTGGATGATCCGGAAGAGATGCCGCTCGTCCTTGAAACGCGTGTCGACATGTTCGAGCAACCCCGACCGTTCGACGAAAACCGTGTCATGACCGTTGACCAGAATGTCGGTGATCGTTTCGTCCTGGAGCAAGGGTTCGAGCGGCCCCAGCCCGAGCAGTTCGTCGAGCACATTGCTCACGAGCGTCTTGCGTTCGATCGCGGTCAGCGCCATCTGGTGCCGTCCGAGGATGCCAGCGATCACATCGCCCGCCTCCGCTTCGATCTGCGCGCGCGACATCTTGTCGAGTTGGGCCAGATTTATTTCGTCAAGCAGTTCGCGATGAACCTGCACTTTCAGCAAAAGCAGCGCGGCACCGCGTTCGGGAGCACCGTCACCCGCTACGGCCGCCTGAGCCGGCGCGCGCGGCGTGGCCCCTTCCGCCGCTGAACCACCCTTCTGCCGCTGGACCTGCCACATGGAATCTAGCCCTTGCCCAGCGCCGCGGCGATCTGCCCGCCCAGCGCGGCGAGATCGGTTGCGACCTTGTTCTTGCGTGCGACCGTGCCGACGAGCACGCCCTGATCCTGCGCCGACTGGACGACGGCATAATCGCTGTGGACGGTCGCGAAGATCGGATAGCGAAGCGCGTCGGCTGCATCCTGCACCCCGATCATGCGGAACATCCGCTTTTCGACGCGGTTGGCGACGATCCGGATGCGCGATGGATCGATCCCCGTTTCCTCGAACAAGGTGAGTCGCCGGCGGGCCTGGCGCAAGCTGCCGATCGACAGATCGACGACCAGCAGGATCATGTCCGCCTTGTCGATCGCCGAAAGCGTCCAGTTGGCCCAGTTGCCGGGAAGATCGAGCACGACATGGTCATATTGCCGCCGCGCGAGGTCGAGCACGCGCATCAGCTGGTCGATCTCGACGGCTTCGAGCGGCGCAATCTTCTCCGGCGCCGCAATCACCGCCACGCCCTCGTCGCTGGCCGCGACGCTGCGTAGCAACTCGCTGTCGACCCGCGCGCCCGCGTCGAGCAGTTCGTCCATCGTGAGCCCGGCGGGGCGGCCGAGATAGGAGGCCGCATTGCCGAACTGGAGGTCGAGATCGACAAGACAGCAGCCGCGCGCGCTCGCCCCGCCCAGAAAATGGGCGATGTGCGTCGCGACGGTGGTCGCGCCGATCCCGCCGACGCTTTGGGCAACCGCAATCACCGGGGCCAATCCGGCTTCGGCGGCCGCCTCCTTCGCCGTCGCCGCGAGCAGATTGTTGACCGCGTCGTCGAATTCGGCGCGCTGGATCGGCAGCGCGATGACATCATCGACCCCCTGGCGGATCAACGCGCGCGTGGTGGCAAGGTCGCCGTCGCGCATCGCGACGATCAGCGGCAAGCCCGGGTAGCGCGCGCGGAGCCCCGTCAGCCGCTGCATCGACCGCGGATCGCCCGCGCCGAGCTCGACGACGAGCAACTCGGCATCGCCGACCATGTCGGGCAGAACCGGCGCATCGGCCGGGACACTCACCAATTCAAAGGACAGATTCGAAAATTCATCGCGGGAGAGGGCGGAGCGCGCGAACTCCTCTTCGGATATCAACAGCTTGATCTTGCAGCTCAAGCGCAGAGATCCATCGGTTGCGGGCGCTTCCATATCGATATTCTTGCCCACGGCTCCATCCCCGTCCTATTTCGGCGCGCCGGTCTGTGTGTCGGTCGTGCGGATCGTATCGGGCCGCTTCACCTTGTCGGTCCGGTAGCGATCGACGGCCTTGGCGGCCGTTGCCCCCTCGGTCGTGGGGATCGTATCCTCATATTGCGGGTCGGGATTGACGACCTGCGCCGCCATCGTCTGTCGCACCGCGTTGCCGAAGGTCGCATCGGTCGGCGTACAGCCGGCGGCGGTCAGCGCGAGCGCCGCCGCGGCGCCATGGCGAAGATTAATATTCATAGCCGCTTCCTTCCTTGGGACGTTCCGCGGCTCCCGTCTTCGCCGGCGGCATTTGCTGGACCGGGGCGACGGCGGGAACCGCGGTGTCGGTGCGACCCAACAGGAACAGGTCGATCTCGGCCGGGTCGCCGACACGCTCGGTCGGCAGGGTGACCTGGTTCGGCTTGATCGGCTGGACGAGGCGCGGGGTAACGACGATCAGCAATTCGGTCTCGCCGCGCTTGAATCCCGACGAGCGGAACAGCGACCCGATGATCGGGATCGAGCCGAGCAGCGGCACCTGGCGCACCGTCGTCGCGAAATCCTGACGAATCAGCCCCGCGATGGCAAAGGATTCGCCGTCGCGCAGTTCGAGCGTGGTCGATGCGCGCCGCGTCTGCAGTCCGGGGATCGTGATGTCGTTGAGGACAATCGAACTGGTCGGGTCGATCGAGCTGACCTCGGGCTCGACGATCATGTTGATCACCCCGTCGGCGAGGATCGTCGGCGTGAAGCCGAGGCTGACGCCGAAAGGCTTGAACTCGATCGTGATGCTCGAGCCATTGCTCCCGCTGCCGCTGCCGCCCTGGACCACGGGGATCGGAAATTCGCCGCCGGCGAGGAAACTCGCCTTTTCGCCCGAGAGCGCGACGAGCGTGGGTTCGGCGAGCGTTTTCGCGAGCCCCTTGTCCTCGAGACTGTCGAGCACGCCCAATATGTCGAGCCCGCCGAGGCTGAAGCTCTTGCGGAAAATGCCGAAGCTCTCGGTGATCGACCCCAGCCTGAGCACCCCTTCGCCGGTATCGGGATCGGGCGTAAGCGACGCGCCGTTGCCGAGCGCGCCGTCGAAGCTGCCCGACCCGTTGCGGAAGAAACCGCTGACGCCGATCTCCTTGCCGGTCTGGCGGTTGATCTCCGAAAAGCGGACCTCGAGCATCACCTGCTGGCTCGACCCGACGCCCATCATGTTGACGACCTTGTCGCCGGCGTAGGTCCCCGCGATCTGGACCGCATTCTGCGCCGCCGAGGCGCTGCTGACGACCCCCGACAGCACGACCGCGTCGTTCGCGATGCGCGCGTTGATATTTTCCCCCGGCATCAGCTCGGAAAGCTGGCGACGCAGCGACAGCACGTCGGGACCGACCGCGACGTCGACGATCGTGATGACGCGCCCGCCCTTGTCATAGACGGTCAGGCTGGTCGTCCCCATCTTCTTGCCGAGCACATAGATGGAGCGGTCGGAGATCGGCATGATGTCCGCAATCTCTTCGGACCCGATCATCGCGCGGCCGAAGGGCCGGTCGAGCGTCACCGTCTGGCTCTTGTTGAGCGGTACGTCGAGCTGGCCCGCGTGGACGCCGGCGGCGCTCATCTGCGCCTGCGCGGCGGGCGATACGGCGGCGAAGGCCAGCGGCAGCGCGAGCGCAAGGGCGACCCGGCGCATGGTGCGGCGGCGATTGTCACGAGCCATGACGTTTGACCTCATAGGTGGTGGTGGACACGCCGCGGACGATTTCGACCGATGGCCCGGCGGGACGCGGCGGCGCGGCGGGTGCGGGCGCGCGCGGCGCGGCGTAACGCGGAGCCGCCGCGGGCGTTTCGCTGTAGAAACCGGGCGGCAGGCCGGCGAGGCCGGGCGACGATTGCGGCTGCCCGCGGCGCGGCGCCGAGCGCCAGCCGCTGCCCAGATCCTGCTGGGTGACGGTCAGGTTCGCGCCGTCCTCAAGGCTCGTCACATTGCGGAGCGCGAGCGATATGGTGCCGATCTCACGCGCGAGCGCGAGCTTCTGCGCGCCGAAGGCATCGACCTCCAGTGTCGCGGTCTTCGCGACCTTCGGATCGGTCTTGTCCTCGTCGGACACCTGATCGATCGCGATCACGCGCACCTTTTCGAGCACGATGTCGGTCATCTGATCCTTGGAATTGGCGCCCTCACCCTCCATTTCGCGGGTCACGAGCACGTCGACGACATCGCCGGGGGTCAACAGCCCGCCGACACCCGTCACCGCGTTGACGCCGACTGCGACCGCGCGCATCCCGTCGGGAAGCAGCGCCGACACGGCAGCGCGGCCGCCGGTTGCGGTGATCTTCGATGAAAGAATGGGTTCGCCGACCGCGATCGGGCGGAGTGCCACGCGCGGGCCGCGCGGGTTGTTGATGACGCCAATCGGACTTCTAAGCGCGCCTTCAGGCAATGAACCCACGGGCCAGCCGACCAGCTTGGTATTCTGCGCGGTTAACGGGGTACCGAAATCCAATGGCTGGGAAGCAACAAGAACTTGAACAAGCTGCGATTGCGCCGCTCTAAGCTTCTCTTGTTTCTCTACTCCGCTGAAATACGAGTTCGCCAGAAAGACGACGATCAAGCCCAAAGCAATTGCCACGGCGGCAACTATTCCATTCCGTCCCGAAAACATTGGCCCGCCCCCACTGACCTAGACAATATTGACCGGACGCCTCAACGGGTGTCCGGTCAACAAAGATGCATTACGGGGCAGGCGCCGGGGGTTGGGCGGCTTCGCCGATCTCATAGCTTTCGATCGCCTCGCCGGCCGACGTCAGCGAGTTGCTGATCGCACCGCCGAGCGCCAACGCGCCGACAGCAATCGTCGAGCCGACGATTGCGAGGATCAGCACATATTCCGCGGCCGATGCGCCGCTTTCGTCACGCACGAAATTCTTCAGAAAATTCTTCATGGTCCGACTCCTTACCGCCACAAAGAGGGCGGTGATGTCCGGCCTTCCCTCCCCCATGGAGGCGGTCGGACATTCCCGTGGGGAGGAGTGCATAAGAACCGACGCGACCCGGTATTGAAACTGCGGCTCGCGCCGGTTCAACCTGTCATGCGGTCCCCCCTCAGGAACCCCTTGATTGAAACTCTTTTGGCGGTAGCGGTCAATAAATTATTAACCTGTGTTGACAGCAGCTTAATGACTAATTTCCGTTAACCATCCTGTGAATAACCGCCTTTTTCTGGTTAACGCGATCAAGAACGGCTCGCGAGTCGCCAACGAGTCGTAACTATTAGTTAGATGGTGCTTTTTCACCATCCGATCGACCGAGCGTCATGCTCCCCCATGACTCCCGGCCGGAGCATCGGCCTCTGGCGCATCCCGGCTGCGCCACCTCCCCCATCATTTGTTAACCATATGAGCTTTACATGGACGACAAAGCGGGGGAAATTTGCGGCATGACCAGCGCGGCCATCCGGACGATGAAAGAGCGGCTGTTCCGCCAGAGCGTGCGCTTCGTCGCGCCGCTGGAAGGCCATGTTCGCGGCCTGCTGCTCGGCTGGACGATCATAGTTGCGTTGATCTGCGTTGCGCGCATGATCTTTCCCGCAACGCCAGTGCACGGTCTGTCGTCGATGCTGGTGCTCTTCGTGCCGCATATGCTGATCCTTGCAAGCCCCTTCCTTGCCTATTGGAGCGCCAACGCGCTGTTCCCGCGCGGCACCGATTTCGCACAGCCCGAAATCCGGCTCGCGCGCATCGGCAGCTGGCGCCCGCTCGATGCATTGGCGGCGCGCGACCATCCCGCGTTCGGCCCCGTCGGGGTCATGGCCTCGCTCCTGCTCGGCATGTTGTTGAACGTGCCGGTCCGCACGGCCGAATTCATGGCCGGGGTTCCCGCGATGACGGGGACGTCGCCCGTCTGGGGCCAGATGATCTATTTCGCGATGGCGAGCGATCTGATCGTCATGAACTTCCTTTACACGCTATGCTTTTTCATGGCGCTGCGCCGGATGCCCTTTTTCCCGCGCATGCTGCTTCTGACCTGGGGCGTCGACGTCGCCTCGCAAATCATGATCGCGCAATATATCAGCGGCGCGCCGCACCTGCCCGCGCAGGTCGCAGCGGCAATCGCCCCGCTGCTCGAAAGCAATCTTCAAAAGGCTTTCATCAGCATCATCGTGTGGATGCCTTATCTGATCCTGTCCGAGCGCGTGAACGTCACATATCGCTGGCGGCAGGCGGCGTAACAGCCGAGAGAGGCCATATCGAAGGCCCGTCGCGATTCCCGCCGGGCGCTGCCACCGACTCTGCCCGCTCGTGACCAGCCGGCCCCGCCGACCTCCTCACCGCCAGAACGCAAGCAGCGGACCCGGCCATGCCGTCAGCCCGGCTTGGCCACCGAAAAATAAACGCCGCCGGTTTGAGGGTCGACCGAGAGCTTCGGCGAGTTTTCGCACGGGAACGAGGCATTCATCGCCAGCATGAACAGAAGGTGCGTCGACACGTGTCTGACCTGGGGATTGTCGCGGAGATATTTGTGGAACACCTCGCGGTTGCGCTCGTAGGTCGCGCCGGCCGGGAGGCAGTAGACGGCTTCCTCGCGTGATTTTTCCGAGTTGGGGACCGGCGCGTCGGAGACGCCCATGAAATATCCGAGACAGACGCTGCCGTCCTTGGCGCCCGATACGACGCACTGGCTGAAGTAGGACTTGCCCGACGCGAGACTCTCGCGCGGCTGATAGGCGGCGCCGTCGGCCGGCGCGACGAACGTCAGGATCGCCAGAGCAACCAGTCGCTTCATCAACCCCTCCCCCGGGATCTGTCCCCGCCGCCTTTTACACGCGAAGGACCGGCTGCGCCACCGGAGGCTGCGCACGGGCTACCGCACGCCCGGCACGGTCAGGCGGGCGCGGCGATCCAGCGGTCGACCTGCGCCTCCAGCACCGGCAGCGGCACCGACCCGCGTCCGAGCACGATCTCGTGGAACATCCGCTGGTCATAACGGTCGCCGAGCGCCTTTCGGGCCTTTTCGCGCAGCGCGAGGATGCGCTGCATCCCGACCTTGTACGAGGTCGCCTGACCGGGGGTGACGAAATAGCGGCGGATCTCGGAGCGGATCTTGGCCACGGGCTGCGGCGAATTGGCGGTGTAATAGGCGAACGCCTGTTCCTCGCTCCACCCCTTGGCGTGGATGCCGGTGTCGACCACCAGCCGGATCGCGCGCCAGACCTCGCGGCCCAGCCGGCCGAAATCGCTGTAGGGGTCGGTGTAGAACCCCATCTCCTTGGCGAGCCGCTCGACATAGAGCGCCCAGCCCTCGCCATAGGCGCCGTAGAAATAATTCTTCCGGAACTCGGGCGTGCCGGTCATTTCCTGCGCGAGCGCGATCTGCATGTGATGGCCGGGATGGCCCTCGTGATAGACGGTCCCCTCGATTTCGTAGATCGGGGTCGCGCGCGTGTCGGCAAGGTGGACATAAAAGATGCCGGGCCGCGACCCGTCGAGCGCCGCGGGCGAATAATGCGCCGCGCCGCCGGGTTCCTCGCGGAACGCCTCGACGCGCTTGACGATCAGGTCGGCTTTGGGCAGCCGGCCGAACTGTTCGGGCAGCCGGGCGCGCATGCCGGCGAGATAGGCCTCGGCCTTTTCGAGATAGGCGGCGCGGCCCGCATCGTCGTTGGCGACATAGAAACGGTCGTCGCTGCGCAGGAAGACGAAGAAATCCTCGAGCTTGCCTTCGAAACCGATCTTCGCCCTGAGCGCCTCCATCTCGGTGCGGATGCGCGCGACTTCGGACAGGCCGAGGTCGTGGATTTCGGCCGCAGTCATGTCGGTGGTCGTCTGCAGCCGCAGCATCGCGTCATAATAGGCCGCGCCATCGGGCAGCGCGCCGGCACCGCGCGGTTCGGCCGCGGCCTTCGCCCGGTCTTCGGCAAGCCACGCGCCGACCCGGGCATAGGCCGCCTTGAGCGGGCCGGTCATCGCCGCGGCGACACGCGCGACCGCGGCGTCGGCCGCGGCGGCGTCGATCGCGCCCGACTTCACGAGCGCCGCGGCTTTCGCCCTGGCGTCGGCATACAGCGCCGCGTCGGCGCCCTTGCCAAACGGCGCGCCGGTGGTGAGCCGCCCGATCAGCTCGATCGACTGGTCGTAGGCGAAGCCCGGCATGCGGATGCCTTTCGCCGCCGATGCCTTCGCGCGATCGAGATAGATATCGAGCGTCGGCCCGAGCGCGGCGACGCGCGCGACATAGGCTTCCAGATCGGCGGGCGTGTCGACGCGGTGCTGGTTGATCAGGAAGTTGGGCAGCGACGTGTGCGGCCCGTTACGGTCGAAGATATAATTATGCCCGCGCCACTTCGTCGACGCCTCGGCGCGTTCGAGTTCGAGCACCCACATGTCGTAGGACACCCGCGCATCCTCGCCGAGCGCCGCGCGGTCGAAGCGCTTCCGCATCGCGGCGACATTCGCGCGGCGCCACGCGAGCCGTCGCGCGGCCGCAGCGTCGCTGGGGTCGGTGAAGCGGTCCTGCTGTTCCTTGCGCCCGAGGCTGGTGAGCTGCTCGGGGTCAAGCGCGAGTTCGGCCTCGAACGCCGCGTCCAGAAACTCGGCAAGCGCCGCGTCGTTCGCATCGCTTTTGCCCGCCGCAAGTGCCACCGGCGCCACCAGTGCGCCGGTCGCCAGAGCCAATGAGAATTCCCGTCGTGATAGCCGCACCGGATGCCTTTCTTCGCTTCGCTGCGCCGGCGGTACCGCGATTGCCGCGCTTCGGCCAAGGCAAAAATCGGCGGCGGGCGCGCCACACCGCCAAAAGCGGTGAAAACGGGTATCCTATGCCGGCGAACCCGGGCGAGGAGCCGTTCCGGCACTCGCATCGGGGCCGTTCAGCCCGCTCCGGCGCTGCCCGTACGCTGCATAGATGCCGAAGCCGATCGCATTCCAGACGAGGCACCACAGCAGGGTTTCGAAGGGGAGGCTGAAGAAAAGATAGAGGCAGCCGCCGATCGTTCCGAGCCCGACCAGCCACACCGCGCGCACGCGAAACGGCCGCGGCGCATCGGGCGCGCGGCGACGCAGGACGAGCAGGCAGGTGCCCACGGCGATGAAGGCGATCAGCGTGCCGGCGTTGGCGAGCGCGGCGACCTTGCCGATCGGCAGCAGCCCGGCGAGGACCGCGACGATCGCCGCGGTCAGCAGCGTGATGCGCGTCGGGGTGCCGCGCCGCGAGATATGCGCAAGACGCTGCGGCAGGAAACCGTCGCGCGCCATCGCGAGGAAGATCCGGCTTTGCCCGTAGAGGAAGGCGAGCAGCACGGTCGGCAGCGCGACAACCGCGGTCGTCGCCACGATTTGCGCCACACCTCCCTGCCCGATCGAACGCAGGATCAGCGCGAGCGGTTCGGGACTGTCGGCGAAGTTTGTGAACGGCGTCGCGCCGACCGCGGCGGCCGCGACGAGCATATAGATGAGCGTGCAGACCGCCATCGAGCCGACGATCGCGATCGGCAGGTCGCGCGCCGGACGCTTCGTCTCTTCCGCCGCGGTCGAAATCGCATCGAAGCCGTAGAAGGCGAAGAAAATGATCGCTGCCGCCGCCATCAACCCGCGCTGGACGCCGTCGTCGCCCACATGCGCGGCATAGCCATAGGGCATGAAGGGAACGAGGTTGGCGGCGTCGAAATAGGGCAAGGTATAGCCGACGAAGAGCAGCAGCGTGACGATCTTCACGACGACGAGCGCGGAATTTATGCGCGCGCTCTCGCGCGTGCCGAGCAGCAGCAGCCCCGCCACGACCGCGATGATGACGACCGCGGGAAGATTGATCAGCCCGCCGAGTTCGGGACCGCGTGTCAGCGCCCCGGGAAAGCCGATCCCCATCAGGAGCGGCGAGGCATAGCCCGACCAGCCGATAGCGACGGTCGAGACAACGAGCGAATATTCGAGGATCAGGCTCCAGCCGACAACCCATGCGAAGACCTCACCCAGCCCGGCGTAGGAATAGCTGTAGGCGCTGCCCGCCGCGGGCATCATCGCCGACAGCTCGGCATAGGCAAGCGCCGCGCAGGCGCAGACCGACCCCGCGATCGCGAAGGAGATCAGCACCGCGGGACCCGCGCGATCGACGCCGACCCCGATCAGGGTCAATATCCCCGTCCCGATGATCGCGCCGACGCCCATCGCCATCAGCTGCGGCCACGACAGGCTCGGCGGCAGCGCGTCGGCGCGGCGTTCGCCGGCCGGCCCCACGGGTTTGCGGCGGATCCAGTTATTCACGATGCGTCTCCCCATATCCGGCCCGGTCGTCCGGGTCCGCCGCTCGCCCGAATGCTTCGGCTCGATGCCTCGTTCAGGGCTTTTCGTTCGGGAACAGCAGCAGCCAGTCGGCCTCGGCCTGGATGCGCGCGAAGAAGCTCCAGCTGTCGACGGCGATCGAGCGCTTCAGCCACGGCTTCGCCTTTTCGGGCTCGCCGCTCAGGATATAATAGTTGGCGAGGCTGTAGGCGGTCGACGCGGCCACCCCGTCGGCGGTCGCAAAGGCGCGGCCGCTGTCCTTGTCGCTGAAGAAGCTGTCGGCGGCGCGATTGCCCTTGAACAGCTGGATGCCGTCGAAATAGGTGTCCGACCCGCCCTTTGGATGAACCTCGAACAGCGTCAGGTCATAATCGTCGAGCAGCTTCTGTGCGTCGCGAAGATTTCCGGCGCGTGCGAGCGACAGATATTCCCAATAGGTGTTCGCGGTCCGCGCCTCGATGTCGTGGGTGAAGGCAGCGGATTCAGCCGATTTGGCGAACCATTTCGCCGCATTGCCGAAATCATGCTTGCCGAAATAGGCCTGCCCGAGGTGGTAATAGAGATAATATTGCACGACATCGGGGTCGCCCGGGAAATAGTCGGGACCCGGCTTTTCGCGTTCGAGCGGCTGGTTTTCGTAAAGCTTCGCAGCCCTCAGCCCGAGTTCGATCGACTTGTCGAATTCGCGCAGCGAAAAATGGCGATGCGCGCGGTGGCGGAGCAGCTTGCCCGAATTGGGGAAGCGCTTCAGCGCCTGATCGTAGACCGCCGCCGATTCCTTGGTATAGCCCTGATAGAAGAGGATGCGGCCGTACCAGGTCGCGCTATCGACCGTCATATTGCTCTCGAACGCCGCCTTGGCATCGCGCGCGGCGCGCTCGAGCGTCTCGACCGCGGCGACGTTTGCATTCCTTGCCGGGCTGGTGACCATGCGCTCGCCGAGCAGCGACATGCCCTGAAAGCTGCCTTCCTGCGCCGCCGCCGTCACCGGCGCGGCGAACAGCAACAGGCCGGCCGATACCAGCAATTTCAAATGCCTGCGGTTCATTTTATCTATCCTCTCCGAACAAAATCCGTGCCTTTAATCGAGATCGAGATCGAACTTCACGCCCTGCGCGAGCGGGAGCGAGGTCGAGTAATTCACCGTCGCGGTAACGCGGCGCATATAATTCTTCCAGCTGTCGGACCCCGACACGCGGCCGCCGCCGGTCACTTTCTCGCCGCCGAACGCGCCGCCGATCTCGGCGCCGCTGGTCCCGATGTTGACGTTGACGATGCCGCAGTCGCTGCCCTGCGCCGACTGGAATTTCTCGGCCTCGCGCACGTCGCTGGTGAAGACGCACGACGACAGCCCCTGCGGCACGCCGTTCTGCAGCGCGATGGCCTCGGCAAAATCGGTGTAGGACAGGACATAGAGGATCGGCGCGAAGGTTTCCTCGCGGACGATTTCGCTTTGTGCCGGCATCTCGACGATCGCCGGGCGGACATACCAGGCGTCGGGGGCGCCCGCGACCTCGATCCGCTCGCCGCCATGGACGATGCCGCCGTCGCGGCGCGCCGCGTCGAGCGCGCGCTGCATCGCATCGAAGGCCGCCTTGTCGATCAGCGGGCCGACGTGCGTCGCATCGTCGAGCGGGCTGCCGATAGCGAGGCTGCCGACCGCCGCGATCAGCCGCTTCACGAAACCGGCGCGGATATCCTCGTGAACGATCAGGCGGCGCAGCGTCGTGCAGCGCTGGCCGCAGGTGCCCGTCGCGGCGAAGATCGTGCCGCGCAGCGCGAGCCCGATGTCAGCGCTCGGCGCGACGATCGCGGCATTGTTGCCGCCGAGTTCGAGGACGGGGCGGCCGAAGCGGCGCTGGACGCGCACGCCGACATCCTGCCCCATGCGGACGCTGCCCGTTGCGCTGACGATCGCGACGTCGGGATGATCGGCGAGCATCATACCGCACGCGGCATCGCCGATCGCGACCTGTACCAGATCGTTGGGCGCGAGATCATAGTCGGCGGCCGCCTTCCGCAGCAGCCCGGCAAAGGCGAGCGCGGTCAGCGGCGTCTTTTCAGACGGTTTCCAGATCGCGCTGTCGCCGCAGACGAGCGCGACCGTGGTGCCCCACGCCCAGACCGCGGCGGGAAAATTGAACGCCGAAATCAGCCCGAGCACGCCGAGCGGGTGCCAATATTCCGTCAGCCGGTGCTCGGCGCGTTCCGACGCGATGGTCAGCCCGAAGAGCTGGCGCGACAGGCCGACGGCATATTCGCAGATGTCGATCACCTCCTGCACCTCGCCGCGCGCTTCGGTCAGGATCTTGCCATTCTCGATCGTCAGCAGCTGCGACAGCGCCTCCTTGTGCTCGCGCACGAGCAGGCCGTAGCGCCGGACGAGCTCGCCGCGGTGCGGCGCCGGCACGTCCTTCCAGGCGGCAAAGGCGGCGCGCGCCTTCGCGACCATCGCGTCCATGTCGCCGGCGCTGTCGGTACGCAGCACCGCGAGTTCCGACCCATCGACCGGCGAAAAGACCTTGAGGTCGGCGCCCTGACCGGCGTCGAGCGGCACGCCGATCGCGCCGAATATGTCGGTGACCGAGCGGGCGAAATCGCCGTGCGCGGCGGGATTGGCATCGGGAGAAATCATCATGTCGAGAGCGTTCATCTTGTCGTCCGTTGAAAGGGAAAAAGCATGTTGGAGACGGGTTGGCGTCATGGGCTCGCGTTGCCGTCGTGCACGATGACGCGCCCGGCGCTGATCACCGTGGAGACGCGCTCCACCACCGTCACGTCGCGATAGGGATCGCCCGCGACCGCGATCATGTCGGCATATTTGCCGACCTCGATCGTCCCGAGATTGTCCGATTGGCCGAGCAGCGCGGCGGCATCGACGGTCGCCGAGCGAAGCGCGGCCGCGGGCGTCATCGGCCCCTGTTCGACCATCATGCGGAACTGCCGCGCATTCTGCCCGTGCGGCGATACGCCGGCATCGGTGCCGAAGGCGAATTTGACCCTGTACCGGACGGCGAGCCGGATGTTCCGTCCCGCAACGGCGCGCGCCTCGGCCATCTTCGCCTGCACCGCCGGGCTGGCGTCGCCATCCTTCCGGCCGTCGAGCAGACCGAGCGTCGGCACGAGCCACGTGCCGCGTTTCGCCATCAGCTGCGCGGTTTCCTCGTCGAGCCATGTGCCATGCTCGATCGAATCCACGCCCGCACGCACCGATGCGGCAACGCCCTCGCCGCCATGCGCATGCGCCGCGACCTTCAGGCCGAGGCCGTGCGCAGTGGTGACGATCGCGGTCAGTTCCGCGTCGGTCAGATGCTGGCCCAGCCCGCGCGCCTGTTGCGACATGATGCCGCCGGTCGAGGTGATCTTGATCAGGTCGGCGCCATATTTCGCCGCTTCGCGGACGCGCAGCGCGCATTCGACCGCGCCGGTGCACGCACCGGTATAATCATAGGGATAGAGCGCCTCGGTCGCCTTGCGGTTGAGCCCCGACATGTCGCCATGCCCGCCGACGATCGACAGCGACGTCCCCGACAGGAAGATGCGCGGGCCGACGACGGTGCCTTCGCTCACCGCGTCGCGCAGCGCATGGATCGAATATCCGTCCGACCCGACGTCGCGCACCGTGGTGAACCCCGCCTCGAGGGTCTTTTTCGCATTGGAAAAGGCGAACAGCGCGACGTCCTCGGGCGTGTCGATCGCAGCCGACCAGAGTTTCGTTTCGGGCGCGAAGCTGAAATGGACATGGGTGTCGATCAGGCCGGGAAGCAGCGTCCGGTCCTTAAGGTCGATCGATCGCGCATCGGGGCGCTCGACATGACCCGGCAGGATTTCGGCAATCCGCCCGCCGCGGACGACGACCGTGGTCGGTCCGAGCGGCTTTTCGCCCGGGATCGCAACGACTGCGCCCGCGTGAATCACGAGCGCCTCCGCAACGTCGCCCGCGGCCGGTGCAGCGACCGCCACGCCCGAAAGCGACGCACCGATCAGCAGCGCCGACAATTTTCCCATGCCGCTCAAGCGAAAATCTCCCGTCGGCCCACGCCGCGAGGCCGCCCCTGCAGCGCTCGCCATTGGCATAGGAAGTTTTTGCTAGTTGAGCAATAATTTTTATGATAGGAAAATTCTATAAATTATGACACATAACGGAAATCGGGGAATTTCCGGTGGGGAAACGGGTCCAAAAGGAGGGAAAAATGTCGAAGTTCGTGACACGCCTGCTGTTGTCGTCTGCGCTCGCGGTCGCCATCACGCCGATGGCGCATGCCCAGTCGGCGCCGCCCGAAGAGGATGGCGCGGAAACGAGCGCGGGCGGCAGCGACATCGTCGTCATCGGGACGCGCCGCAAGGATCGTTCGATCACCGACAGTTCGGTCGCGATCGACGTGATCGCGCCCGAACAGATCGCGACGACGGGCTATTCGGACGTCAACGATGCACTGCGCACGCTGGTGCCCGCATTCAACGCGCAGCGCCTCCAGGGCAATGACGGCTCGTCGTTCGTGCGCCCGGTCACGCTGCGCGGCTCGCCGGCCGACCATGTGCTGCTGCTGATGAACGGCAAGCGCCGCCATCGCGCATCGATCGTCCAGATCGGCACCGGCCACGCCTCGACCTCGGGCTCGCAGGGCCAGGATTTCAACGTGATTCCGCCGATCGCGCTGTCGAGCGTCGAAGTGCTGCGCGACGGCGCGTCGGCCCAATATGGTTCGGACGCGATCGCCGGCGTGATCAACATGGAACTCAAGAAGGCGAAGAGCGGCGGCTCGATCATCGGCCAGGTCGGCGAATATTATACGTCCGGCGGCCGCACCTACGATATCCAGGGGCACATCGCGGTCCCCGTCGGCGACAATGCCTATTTCAACATCGCCGCCCAATATACCGACCAGGCCAAGGCCTATGCGAAAAAGGCGACCCATTCGGGCGCCGAGGCGCTGAAGGCGCTGGGCGTTCCCGGCATACCCGAGCATCCCGAGGGCAATCTCGACCCGCGCTACATGGCGTTCAAATCGGTGTGGAACGCGGGCATCGAGCTTTCGGACGAACTCGAACTCTACAGCTTCGGCAACTATATGACCGGCAAGAGCTCGGTCACCTTCGGCCTGCGCCAGCCCTTCACCGCGGGCGGCCTCAACGGCCATGGCACCTATGCCAATTCGCGCTTCGACCTGTCGCCCGCGCATCCCGAGCAGTTCAACCTTGCCGCCATCTATCCGGGCGGCTTCACCCCCGAATTCCGCGGCCATCTCGAGGATTTCAGCGCCCTCGTCGGGCTGCGCGACCAGGAAGGTCCGCTGACGTGGGACCTGTCGGCGCGCTACGGCACGAACACGGTCGACTATTCGATCACCGGCACGATCAACGCCTCGATGGGCGTCAAGTCACCGACCGCGTTCAAGCCCGGCTCGCTCACCCAGCGCGAAATCCAGTTCGACGCCGAAGTTTCCTATGAGCTGAGCAAGGACATCCTCGTCTTTGCCGGTGCCAGCCACCGCAAGGAAACCTATGTCATCGGCCAGGGCGACCTCGCGAGCTACACCACGGGCCCGCTGCAGGATCTGCCCGCCGGCTCGAACGGCTTCCAGGGCTTCTCGCCCGAATTCGCCGGCAGCTTCGATTCGAACAGCTATGCGGTGTTCGGCGAAATCGATGCCGACATCACGCCGTGGTGGAACCTGTCGGCGGCCGCGCGCTACGAGGACTATGACCAGTTCGGCGACAATTTCAGCTACAAGGCCTCGACGCGCTTCGAACTCAGCGACGCCTTTGCGCTGCGCGGTTCGGTCAGCACCGGTTTCCGCGCCCCGGCGGCGGGACAGGTGTTCGGCACCAGCCTCACCTCGCAGCTCGACGGTGTCGGCGGCTTCATCCTCGACGCCGTGCTCGTCCCGGGCTCGCCTGCAGCGCAGGTCTTCGGGTCGAAGGCGCTGACCCCCGAAACCTCGTTCAACATGTCGGCGGGCATGGTCTTCACCGGCCTCGACGGTTTCCTCGCCACGCTCGATTTCTACCAGATCGACGTCGACGATCGGCTGTTGCTCACCCCGTCGCGCAACACGACCGCCGCCGAGCGCGCGGCGCTGGCCGCGATCAACTTCCCGAACGGCGCCGACATCGAACAGGTGCGCTATTTCCAGAACGAGATGGACACGCGCGTGCGCGGTTTCGACCTCGTCAGCACCTATCGCCACAGCTGGTCGGACAATGCCTCGACCGACTTCAGCCTCGCGGTGAACTATAACGAACAGCATCTGCGCGGCGCGCCGCCTCCGGGCTTCAGCCCGGCGATCGTTACCGAGTTCGAACGCGGCACCCCGCGCTGGCGCGGCAATTTCTCGGCGACGACTAAGGTCGGCGATTTCGGCTTCATGGCGCGCGCGGTCCACTATGGCGCGTGGCGCCGCCTCGACGGCGCGACCTTCCTGCCGCGCAAGGCGGTGACCTTGTTCGACGCCGAGGTAACCTACTCAGGAATTCAGGATGTCGAGCTGAGCGTGGGCGCGCGCAACATCTTCAACATCTTCCCCCCGGGGCGCGGCCCCGCGCGTGCCCGTGCCGGCCTGATCTACGACAATCACAGCGTATTCGGGGTCGCCGGCGGCTTCTATTATTTGAATGCGAAGTATAAATTCTGATCTCGTCTGTCAGAGATCGGCGCGTATTTCCGGTGGGCACATACGGAATTGGCATAGCGGATATGCCAATTCCGTAGCCTATCGGAAATTTGTGCCTTATAGATGGCGGCGGCTGATTGGCCGGACCTCTTCCCCCAGCCGTCCCCCATCGGCCGATGCCGTGCGATCTCGAGCAAGTAAGGATTGGAGATTTATGCCGCCCAGAATGGGAGACGAGCCGGAAGTATTGGGTGCCGTTCGTACCGCGAAGCGGCCTCGATCCGAAGGCTTTCACCTGGGCGAGCGGTTGCGCCAGCTGCGCAAGGAACGCGGGATGACGCTCGAGGATGCGGGCCGCCTGACCGGGCTTGCCGCATCGACGCTGTCGAAGATCGAGAATGACCAGATGTCGCCGACGTTCGACGTCGTGCAAAAGCTCGCCGCGGGCTTCGACATCGATATCACCGAACTGTTCGCGAGCAATTCGGGGCAGGACGCCGCGGGCCGGCGCAGCGTCACCATGGACGGCGCCGGGCGTCTCATGGAAACCGCGGTGTATCGTCATCGGCTGATCGCGGCGGAGCTCAAGAACAAGAAGATCCTGCCCTTCGTCACGACGATCAAGGCGCGCAGCCTCGAGGATTTCAAAAGCTGGTCGCAGCACAGCGGAGAGGAATTCCTCTATGTGCTCGAAGGCGAGATCTGCTTCCAGACCGAGCATTACGAACCCGCGATCCTCGGCGTCGGCGACAGCATCTACATCAACAGCAGCATGCAGCATGCCGCCTATTCGACGAGCGAGGAAGACGCCGTCGTGCTGTGGGTCAACACCGGCTGACCGCGCCGGCCGGGCCGGCTTCATATCTGCGCTTGCAATAATTTTCCTATACGCTAATTTCTTTCCGATAAAGAATTGGAGAGGGCGAAGCTATGGACAGACGGCAATTCATCCTGTCAGGGGCGGTGCTGTCCGCCGCGACGGCGCTGGCACCCACGGCGATCGGACGGACCAAGGTGCGCGCCCTCACCTTCGACGCGATGGGCGAGGTGCGCTTCGAATATGACGCCGCGCTGATCGGCGAGATGCGCGCGAGCGGGCTCGACGCGATCACCGTCACGCTCTGCGATCCCAAAGCCTATGAAGGCCGGGCCTATGAAGAAGCGGTGCAAGCCGTGCTCGATCATGACGCGCATATCGCGAAGCACCCCGAAATCTTCCTGAAGGCGACGAAGGCGAGCGACATCGACGTCGCGCGCGCGAACGGCCAGCTCGCGCTTTTCTATCTCTTCCAGAACAGCACCCAGTTCGGGCGCGACCTCGACAATGTCGACCTGTTCCGCAAGCTCGGGGTGACGTCGGCGCAGATCACCTACAACGACCAGAATTGGGCGGGCGCCGGCTGCAAGGAACTCGGCGCGAACGGGCTGACGCACTTCGGCCGCGACCTCGTCCGGCGAATGAACGAGCAGCGCATGCTGATCGACCTGTCGCATTCGAACATGCAGACGATGGCCGATACGATCGCCGCGTCGAAGGTACCGGTGATCGTTTCGCACACCGCGTGCATGGCGGTGCACAGCAATGTCCGCAACACGACCGACGCGAACCTGCGCCTGCTCGCCGACAAGGGCGGCGTCGCCGGCATCTGCCAGATGCGGCCGTTCCTCACGACGAAGCGCGACGATACGCTGCCCGAATATTTCCGCCACATCGACCATGCGGTGAAAGTGATGGGCGCCGACCATGTCGCGATCGGCAGCGACCGCGACCACCGCGTCGTCGAGATGACCGACGCCTATGTCGCCGAGCTGAAGGCCGAGGAGGGTGCCAATTTCAACGACGCCGACTGGCCGCTGTTCATCAACGAACTCAACGGCCCGCGCCGGATGGAAGTGGTGTGGGACGGCGTGCGCAAGCTCGGCTACGCCTCGGCCACGGTCGAGAAGATCATGGGGACCAACGTCCGCCGCATCTATCGGGAGGTGATCGGATGATGACCCGGCGCATCGCCCTCCTCCACCCCGGCCTCGCCCTTGCCTTGCTGCTGGCAGCAGCCCCCGCGTCGGCGAATGTCCCTGGCGCCGACGCGGGGAATTGCGCCACCAGCCTGATTGGCACGCCGCTGACGATCCCCGAATATTCCGCCGCGACGCAGAAGATGCTCGACGAGGATATCGCGATCGCCGCGGCGGCGCTGCGCATCGCGCCCGACCGCGAGGACAGCCATATCTGGTACGGCCGCCGCCTCGACTATGCGGGGCGCATCTGCGACGCGGTCGACGCGTTCAGCGCCGGGATCAAGCATTTCCCGAACAGCTACAAACTCTACCGCTTTCGCGCCCGCGACCTCACCCGCGCGCGCAAGTTCAAGGAAGCACTCGCCGACTATGACAAGGCGCTCGAACTGATGGGTGATACCCCCGACAGCTTCGAGCCCGACGGCATGCCGAACCCGATCGGCCTCACGATCAGCACCTATCGCGGGAACATCGTCTATTATCATGCGCAGACGAGCTTCGCGACGGGCGACTATCCGACGATGGTGTCGGGCATGGCGAAATCGCTCGAACTGTCGGCCGATTTCGCGCGCGACGACATGCGCGTGCCGACCGCCTATTGGACCTATCTGGCATACCGGAAGATGGGCCAGCACGACAAGGCACGCGCTGCGATCGACGCGATCGAGCCGGGGCTGAAGCTGATCGAGAATTTCACTTATTATCAGGCGGTCCAGATCATGCAGGGGCGGCTCGACCCCGCCAGCGTCAAGGGCACGCGCGACAGCACGATCAAGTTCGCGATTGCGATGGAACGCCGCTTCGCCGGCGACGAGAAAGGCGCGAAGGCGCTGCTGACCGAAATCGTCCGCGAAAATCCGCAGGGCCATTGGCCGTCGGAAGCCGAGCTCGCGAGCCTGGACAGAAAGAGCTACTGATCCGATCCGCCGGTCAGGTTCGGCGCCAGCCGCCCCGGACACCGCATTCAAAGGGCGGATTTTCTCCCGCAATCGACGATGCCTCGGGGATTCAGCACGCGCCTGTCCCGCAGAGGCGGGTTCGCCCCCCCAATGGTCCGCATAGCTGCCATGCGGATCGGCCGGAACGATCGAGTCCTGTACAATCGGCGATCCTCCGGCCTCCGCGGGCATTCCCGAGGGGCGTCGCCTTTGAGAGCATTCGACTGCCCGACATGCTCGAAGGCGTCGAAGGACTGGTCGTTCGCCCGCCGGAAACTATAGCCGGCCTATCGACCTCACCGGGCGACGCCCGGTATGCAATGCGGCGATCCGGACTCGCTCGGCCCGACACAGCCTTGTCTGAAATTTGCGATCCATATCCTGCGAAGGCCGGGTCGGATCCATATGTGCCTCCCGCTTGCGGATGTCGGCAATACCTGCTCTCGCAGGCTTCCCCGATGCGGCGGAGCTACGTTTCGGCTGCTATAATCATTGAAAATCAACCTTTTGGATGAATTTTTCTGATTTTGAAATTTTTCTCCTTTTAGACTTGCAGTTTTCTGTTTTGTCTGCCCTTATAGAAATCGGCAAATGACAGGCTTGTCGAGGACCACTCGCAAAGAGGGCGGCCGATCCGGCATTTGCTGCAAGATGGTGAAGGGGATTTTTATGAAGCTTGTTCAACTGGGCTGGCTCGCCAGTACCGCGCTCACAGTTGTCGGCGGCCATAGTGCGGCCTATGCGCAGACCGCTCCGGACAGCGTCGCGACGGATCCGGTCAGCGATGATGACATCGTGGTCACCGGCTCGCGCATCCAGCGCTCGGGCTTCGATGCCCCTACCCCCACCACGGTGATCGGCGAGGCCGAGCTGGCGCTGGGCAACCGCCCCAGCATCGCGCAGGTTCTGAACGACGCCCCCCAGTTCCGCGCCACCTCGACACCGTCGACGACCCCCGGCAACACGGGCAGCGGCGTATCGACTGCCGACATGCGCGGTCTTGGATCGGTCCGCACCCTCACCCTGCTCAACGGGCACCGCTTTGCCGGCGCCAACGACCTCAACATCGTGCCGCAAAGCCTCGTCAAGCGGATCGACGTCGTGACCGGCGGTGCATCGGCCGCGTGGGGCTCGGGCGCGGTCGCGGGCGTGGTCAACATCATCCTCGACGACGATTTCACGGGCTGGCGCATGGGCGTGCAGAGCGGTATCTCGTCGCGCGGCGACGCCGCGCGCTACGGCGCCGACATCGCATGGGGCACCGACTTCGCGGGCGGCCGCGGCCATTTCATGGTCGCCGGCGAATATATGAACGAACGCGGCGCGCTCAGCCGCGACGACCGCCCCAATCTCGAGGCCGGGCTGTTCCAGCGTGCCGACAACAAGCTCGAGCTGGTACGCGACCCCAATTCGACCCAGCTTTACAACGGCGGCTCGATCCTCGGCCTCACCGGCGCTCCGCGCAATCTGGTGTTCAACCCCGACGGCAATATCGGCGCCTTCCCGCTCGGCAGCGTGACAAATGGCGTCACGACCATCGGCGGCGGCGGCCAGAACATCTTCGATTATGTGGCGGTCAGCACGCCGTATGAGCGGATCAATGGCTTCGCCCGCGCGAGCTACGATCTCACCGACGCGTTGAAGATCTGGGCCAATTTCAGCTATCATCGCATGTCGGCGAACTACAGCTTCTTCCCCGAAACGCCGGCCGTCGCCATCATGCCCGACAATGCGTTCCTGACGCAGGCGAACCGCGACCAGCTCGCCGCGGCGGGCGTGACCGGCCCATTCCTGCTCGGGCGCGTCCTCGATGACGTCGGCAAGGACGGGGTGATGACGTTCAAATACAGCCGGCGCAACCTTGAAGGCGCGATCGGCCTCGACGGCAGCTTCGGCGACGGCTGGAAATATGGCGTCTATTATAATCATGGCGAGATCCGGCTGAACCAGGGCCTCAACAACCAGCGGATCAAGTCGCGTTTCACCAATGGTGTCGACGCCGTGCTCGTAAACGGTACGCCGACCTGCCGCATCAACGCCGACGCATCGACGACCAACAACGACCCCAATTGCGTTCCGATCAACCTGTTCGGCAATGGCAGCATTTCGGACGCCGCCGCGGCGTGGGCCTTCGGCGGCTCGCAGCTGATCTATACGATCAAGCTCGACGCGGCGGGCGCCAGCCTGTCGGGCCAGCCTTTCTCGACTTGGGCCGGCCCTGTCGACATCGCGCTCGGCACCGACGTCCGCTGGGAAAAGCAGGTCACCAATTATGTCGACCCGCTGTCGCTCGCGAACGCGCTCGGCACGCTCAATTCATCGGCGACGAACGGCAGCTTCAACGTCAAGGAAGTCTTCGCCGAGGTGAACGTCCCGCTGCTCGACATCACCGACACGCTGAAACTGGAGGTCAATGGCGCCGCCCGCTATTCGGATTACAGCACCAGCGGCGGCATATGGTCGTGGAAAACCGGCGGCACGCTGCGCGTCGCCAATGACCTGCTGCTGCGCGCCGTCTATTCGCGCGACATCCGTTCGCCCAGCATCAACGAATATTACCTCAACCGCTCGACCAACATCGGCACCGTCTTCGATCCGTTCCAGGGACCGAACGGCACCGTGCAGAACAATGTGGTCGTCTATGGCGGGGGCAACAAGCTCCTGACCCCCGAGATTTCTCATACGCTGACGCTCGGCGGATCCTATTCGCCGTCCTTCGCGTCCGGTCTGCGGCTGTCGGTCGATTATTATGATATCGACATCGACAATGTGATCACGACGGTCACCGCGAACGACCTGCTCAAGCAGTGCTTCACCGCCGCGCCGAACGACCCGACCTGCGGCGGCATCATCGTCCGCGAAACCAACGGCACGATCGGATCGATCACGAACGGCTATCGCAACCTCGCCAATTACCGCACCCGTGGCCTCGACATCGAGGCGTCGTACCGCGTGCCGCTGGGGGACGGCACCCTGTCGTTCCGTGCGCTGGCGAACCATGTCTTCAACCTGAAGATCAACGGCGCCGACGTGTCGGGTTATGTCGGCGGCGACACCGCCTTCTCGACGCCCAAATGGCGCGGCACCGGTACGATCGCCTTCGATAACGACAGCTTCGGTGCCAATCTGCGCATCCGCTATGTCGATGGCGGACTCGACCGCCCGCTGACGGTCGTGAACAATGTTCCGGTGGAGATCGTGAACAACAAGGTCGGCAGCCGGACCTATGTCGATCTGGGCGTCCAGTTCAAGGCCGGCCCGTTCACCCTGTTCGGCAACGTCAATAACCTGTTCGACCGCGATCCGCCGATCACGCCCTATACCAGTCCCAATTTCGACGTGATCGGCCGCTATATTTCAGGGGGTGTGAAGCTGAACTTCTAAGCCTTTAAAACAGATAGTCCCGGTGGGCAGCGGTATCGACGATATCGCTGCCCTTTTTTTGCGCTTTGGATGACCGCCGTTTCCGGCGGCGCTTAAAGCCACAAAAGCCCCGCATGCGCGCACCGGTTTTGTGTCCTTTGTGGCTTTAGGGGAAGTTTGATTTCAAAGAGCCGGCAGAGGGCTGGCACAGCGCGATAAAGTAGGACAGCGATTTTTTTGCTGATCGGCCGGCGGCGGTTTTGGAGTGGGAAGCGGTCAATGCTGGACCGCTCCAATGCGCCTGCTAAGTTCGGACAATGGTAGAGATCGAATATATCCACCTTGCCCCCAATCAAAAATTGCCAGACGGACCTGTCCGGCCATTCAAGGCGGTCGTAATTGTTGAGGAACCGCCCACAGCAGAATGGCAGAAACTAGTCAGCGAGTGGCTGGTAGCGAGCGGATGCTTATTCATACTTGCTTGGGGGCACGAATGCAGCTCATGGGATGACAGCGTCGACTACGCAAATCTCGATGTGTTCGATTACGGCGACATACCGGATGACAAATTCGTCATGATGACGTGGCACGACAACGAACCACTTTCCGAGGTTCTATGGTTTGCCGCTCACGGAGCCGCGCATTCCGACGTCCCACTTAACCTGCTAGTCCTCGTTCACATCGCCCGTAATGCTGATGAATCCGAGATCATGAAAGCTTTTGCTGACGCTGTATCGGATTGAACGAAAGTCCGCTCCCGGTCGATTGCGGGCCACCGCATTGAGGGCCACGTGGCGAGGAAAAAAGACCTCCCCGTCACGCGGCGACGAGGAGGTGCAGCGCAGAGAGCTGACGGAGGGACCCGGACGAGCCCCTCCTCCATTCAAATTATGCCGTCAGTAGTTCACCGTCATTGCGAGCAGGCCAAAGGTCCATGCGACATAGAGCGGCATGATCGTCGCGAAGAGCAGCAGCAGCGCCCAGAGGGCGCGGAACCAGCCGCGTTTCTCCTGGCGCGCGATGCGAAGATTCCATGCTGCCAGCAGGGTGCCACCGACAAGCACGACCAGCCCGGCGATCTGGAGGAACCACAACCAGGGGTCGTAAGACGGCAGCGCTTTCAGTTTCGACATGCTGATCACCCATGCCGCGACCAGCGCGAGCACCAGCCCCGCCCCGACGCGGACGCCGCGATAGACGCGCAGCGACCGGCGTTCGAGCGTCAGCGGCGCCTTGTAATGGCGGCGGATCAGCGCCGAGGCCGGCCACTGAAGCAGGGTGATCAACAGGATGCCGAGGCTGACGTACATCGCGGGCATGATCCATGCCGCCGATTTCGACGCCGGGGCGCGGTCGAACACCATGAAGGGCGAGATGCCGTCGATGCTCCAGCGCACGACCTTGCCGTCCACCACCTGCGCGGCGAGCCGCCCGTGGCCATCGGCATTGTGCCAGACGAAGGGCGACGTCTCGACCCATTTTGCGGGCTTACCGTTAAGGTCGCGCGCCGCGGGGACGATGAGTTCGCCCTTGGGACCGACGCTTATCTTCACCTGCCCGAGCAGCGAGGCGATCGCGTAGAAGTTCGTCTCCGCCCGGCGGCTGTTCAGCCAGTTTCCGGCGAGCATCCTTGCATGTTCGGCCGAGGTTTTCGCATCGACGCGCGTGGCCGGCATTTCGTTGCCCGGCAGATAGCGATCGGCGAAATCCTCGAACAGCGCACGGCGCACCGGGCCGACCGACGCCTGCTCGCCCGTCGCGTTGAACGACATATAGATGCCGACATTTTCGTTCGTGAACAGGTGCAGCGCGGTGTGGAACAGCTGCGTATCGCCGAGATGCGCGATGACCTGGCGGCCGTTGATGTTGGTTTCGAAAAAGCCGAGCTCCATCCGGTTGAGCGGCGGCAGGATCGTCAGCGGCGTGTCGTGCATCATTCGCGCGGTTTCAGGCTTCATCAGCCCCGCACCCCGGTTCAGATGCGCGATCATGAATTTCGCCATGTCGGCGCCGGTCGACGAGAGGCCGCCCGCGGGCGACGGGCCGACGATTTCGAACTTCGACGCCCCCCCCGAAAGCTGGCGATAACCCGTCGCTATCCATGGTGCGAAGCCCTTGGGCAACGGCTGGCGGAAGGTCGACTGCGCCATGCCGAGCGGCTGGAAGATGCGCTGCTCGACATAATCGTCGAACGACATTTTCGTCACGCGCTCGACGATATAACCCGCAAGCGCGGTACCATAGTTCGAATAGGAGGGCGTCGTGCCCGGGGTGTAGATGCGGTTCGGAATGCCGCCCTTCACATAGTCGCCGAGCGAGATCTGGAACTTCCTGTCTTCGAACATGGTGAGCTTGCCATGCTCCTCGAACCCCGCGGTGTGCGTCATCAGCTGGCGCATCGTCGCGGGCTTGCCGTCCTTCGGCGGGATCCTGAAATCGAGGTAGGTGTTGACGTCGGCGTCGAGGTCAATCTTGCCCGCTTCGACCTGCTGCATCACGGCGGTCCAGGTGAAGAGCTTCGACACCGAACCGGGACGGAAGAGCGTGCGCGCGGGGTCGACCGGGATCCGTTTGGCGACATCGGCATAGCCGAAACCCCGCTGCGTCAGCACCTGCCCGTCCCTGACGACGACGACGACCGCGCCGGCAAGATCGCCGCGTTCGAGCGCGAATGGCAGGAAGCCGTCGAGCCAGTTGTCGACATCCGCCTTGGTGAGCGCCGCGGCAGGACCGGGGAGAGTGGTCGCCGCCGCGGCGCCGCCGGCATCCGTCCGCGCGCTTTTGGGCACAGCGGGGCCGGTCGTGACGGCCTGCCCCGATGCCCCGACGCCCAGAAACAGGACGAACGGCAGCAGGGCAAATTTCAGGATCGATCGCATATCACTCTCCCCGGCGCGCTCCGCGAGGCGGGGCGGCCATCTTCTGTCGAAAGGGTGTTCGAACTCAGTCGCGGGCGGACCGGACGATCGCGCCGCCCTTCATGACGAAGTCCATCGTCTCGAGCTGCCGGACGTCGTCGAGCGGATTGCCGCGGACCGCGACGACGTCGGCCGCCTTGCCCGCCGCGATCGATCCGACCTCGCCTTCCAATCCGATGTGCGTCGCGCCCCACACCGTCGCGGCGCGGATCGTGTCGAGCGGGGTCAGCCCTGCCTTGACCATCAGCGCAAATTCGCGGGCATTTTCGCCATGCTTCGACACAGCGGAGTCGGTGCCGAAGGCGATGCGCACGCCGCCCTGATGCGCGCGCCGCAGCGCATCGACCATCAGCGGGCCGACCGTGCGCGCCTTGGCGCGGACGGCGTCGGGCATCCAGTCGGCGCTCTCGGCCTGCTGCGACACCGTGTCGCCGGCGAGCAAAGTCGGGACGAGATAGCTGCCCTTCGCCTTGAACAGGCGGATCGATTCGGCGTCGATGTACGTGCCGTGCTCGACCGAATCGACACCGGCGCGCAGCGCGGCATTGACGCCGTCGGTGCCGTGCGCGTGCGCGGCGACCTTACGGCCGAGGCGATGCGCGGTCTCGACGATCGCGACGAGTTCGGCGTCGCTCATCTGCTGGCCGAGCCCGGCGGCGGTGTTCGACATCACGCCGCCGGTCGATGCGGTCTTGATGATATCGGCGCCCTGCTGCACCGCTACCCGCACGGCACGCGCGCAATCGTCGGCGCCCGAACACAGCGTCGGCGAGCGAAACAGATCGAGGATTTCCTGCCGATAGCCGTGAGCATCGCCGTGCCCGCCGTGCGCGGCGACCCCGCCGGCGGCAACGATCCGGGGGCCGACGACCTTGCCCGACGCGATCGCGTCGCGCAGCGCGTTGATCGCTTCGGGATCCGATCCGAGATCGACGACCGTGGTAAAGCCCGCACGCACCGTGCGGCCGGCAAAGACGACGCCGTCGAACGCCTGATCGGTGGTCGATTTGGTCACCGCATCGAGCCGGCTCGTCGGCCCCGACTCAAAGGTCAGGTGGACATGGCTGTCGATGAAGCCGGGCATCACGAACGCGTCGCGAAGGTCGACCACCTTGCCCTCGCCGACATAGCCATCGCGGATTTCGGCAATCTTGCCGCCCATGACGACGATCGTCTTTTCCGTTTCGACCTTGCCGCTCGCGGGGTCGGCGAGCAGCCGGCCGGCGTGAATATAGCTGGTGCCCGGCTGGTCCTGCGCGACCGCCGGCTGGACAAGCAAGGCGGATGCCATCGCCGCGAGAATGATTTTCTTCATGACGCTTTTCCTTCCCGTTATTTTTCGGGCGCGATTATCCGCGTCCCCAGATCGCCTCGCCGCACCAGGCATCGCCGTCGCGATATTCGATCGAGGGCGTGCGGTCGGCGGCGAGGAAAATCGGACCGTCGAGATCGACGATGTCGCAAAGCTGGCCGACGATGAACGCGGGCGCCATCGCGAGGCTGGAACTGACCATGTTCCCGACCATCACGCCAAGGCCGAGGCCGCGCGCGTGGCGCGCCATCGCGAGCCCCTCGGTCAGTCCTCCGCACTTGTCGAGCTTGATGTTGACGACGTCGAACCGGCCCACGAGCCCGTCGATATCGGCGAGCGTGAGCACGCTTTCGTCGGCGGCGATCGGGACCGGGCTGCGATAGCCGTCGAGGTCGGCTTCGCGCCCGCGCGCGAGCGGCTGTTCGAGCAACTTCACGTCAGCCGCGACGAGCGCGGCGACGAGCCGGTCGAGCTCGGCGATCGCGAAACCCTGGTTGGCGTCGACGCCGATCCAGCAATCGGTCCGCGCCGCGCGCACGGCATCGACGCGCGCGATGTCGAGATCGAGGTCGCCGGTAAGCTTCAGCTTCAATGCACGCGCCTGCGCGAATTCGCGCGCACCCGCGGCCATCACCTCGGGATCGTCGGCGCCGAGCGTGAAGGTGGTCCGCAGCCGGCGCGGTTCGGGCAATCCCGCCAGCGCGTGCACCGGCGTTCCGTTCCGCCACGCCTCAAGTTCCCACAGCGCGCAGTCGATCGCGTTGCGCGCGCCGCCCGCGGGCAGCAGCCGCTGCAATTCATCGCGCGTGATCCCCGCCGTCACCGCATCGCGCACGCCATCGATCGCGGCGGTCATCGCCGCGACATCGTCGCCCAGATAATAGACCCCCGCCGCCTCGCCGCGCCCGCTGTGAACGCCGTCGGAAACGGTGACGACGACGACCGGCGAATCGGTGAAGACATGCCCCGAAATGCGGAAGGGTTTGGCGAGCGTGAAGCTCTCGACCCGATAGTCCAGCGAAAGTGCGGTTGTCACGGCCTGGCCACCCCCCCGCATCCATGGCGAAGCACCTGCCCGGCCTTCGCGCCGCTGTGCTTGCCGTCGGCGAGCGTGACGACGCCGTTGACGATCACCGTCTCGATTCCCGTCGGCGCCGCCAACGGATTCTCCCAGCCCGCGACATCGTCGAGCTTGCCAAGGTCGAAGACGACGATATCGGCGCGCATCCCGTCGCGGATCAGTCCGCGATCGCTGAGCCCCATGCGCTGCGCGGGCCAGCCGGTCATCTTGCGCACCGCATCCTCGAGCGACAACACAGGGCGGCGCTTCACATATTCGGCGATGATGCGCGGAAAGGTGCCATAGGCGCGCGGGTGCGGCAGGCCCAGCGCGTCCATCTCGCCGAACTTCTCCGACGCCGCGGCGTCGCTGCCGATGCTCACCCACGGCTGCTTCAGCGCGGTCTCGATATCCTGCTCACTCATCATGAAATAGAGCGCGACCGAGCGGTTGGGCAGGCCTTCGAGCAATATGTCCCACGCGACGTCGGCGGGATCGCGGTTCAGCGCCTTGCCGATCTCGGCGAGGCTCTTGCCGTGATAAGGGCGATATTTGTCGCTGAAACCATTGGCGAGCCGGACGTTCGCGAAGCCGCCCGAAGCGTGGACGAGGTTCGACCAGCCGGGCATCGAGCCCGCCGCGACCTCCTTCTTCATCCGTTCGCGCAGCTTGGGGTCGCGGAGCCGTTCGATCCCTTTCTGGATGCCGTCGGCCCACACCCAGCTCGGCGCGATGACCTCGAGCCCCGTGCCGCCCGCCGTATAGGGATAGAGGTCGGCCGCGACATCGACCCCACGCGCACGCGCCGCGTTGATCGTCGCGACCGCCTGCGGCATCAGCTTGCCCCAGCCGGGCGCATAGCCGGCCTTGAGGTGGAAGATCTCGACCTTCACGCCGCCCTTCTCGCCGATCTCGATCGCTTCCTCGACCGCCTGGACGAGCCCTTCGCTCTCGTCGCGCATGTGCGTCGCATAAAAGCCGTCGCACTGCGCCGCGACCTTGGCCAGCGTGACGAGATCGGACGTCGTCTGGAAACTGCTCGGCGGATAGATGAGCGCGCTGGTGATACCGAATGCGCCATTTTCCATCGCTATCCGGACCTCGCGCCCCATCGCATCGAGCTGCGCGGCGGTCGGCGAGCCGGCCCCGTCGCCCATCACCTTCACGCGCGCCTGCGTCGCCGAATAATAGGTGCCGTAATTAACCGAAATCCCCTGTTGTTCGAGCGTCCTGAAATGCGCCGGAATCTCTGCCGCCTCTGCCGGCGGACCGCCTTCGCCGGCGATCACCGTCGTCACGCCCATGCGCAGCTTGTTCTCGGCCAGTCCGTTCTTGAGCAGGACGCGGCCCGACTGGTCCATCATGTCGATGAAGCCGGGTGCGACATAGCGGCCCGTCGCGTCGATTTCCTTCGCGCCGCGCCCCGACACCTCACCGACGCGCACGACGCGCCCGTCCTTTACCGCAACGTCGGCGCTGACCCACGGATTGCCCGCGCCGTCGAGCACGCGGCCGTGCCGGATCACAATGTCATATTCGGGGGCAGGCGTGTTCGCGGCGAGCAGTATCGGCAGGACCGACAGGGCGCCGAAAAGGATCTTACGCTTCATCATTTCTTCTCCCTGCCCGCGGCCCCACGACCGTCGGCGTTGTTGGTCCCCGTATCGCTCCGTACTTCGTTCACCACCTCGCGGACCGCCGCGATCACGACGTCGGGCCGGTCGATCTGGATATAGTGGCCGGCGTCGGGCACGATCTCCTGACGGCCGCGCGCCGAAAGCGCGGTTTGCTCCGCATGGAGTGTCTTCCACTCCTGCTTGAAGCGCGCGCCGTCCACCGCCTTGATCCCCAGACCCTCGAGTTCCTCGGGCTTGAAGGGCGCCATCGCGGTCAATGCGATCAGCGGCCGGTTCCCGAAACTGCGGACCGCCCGCGCATCGGCCATCGTCGCATCGAAGCCGTCGAGTTCGGAGGTCGCCCCCTTTACCGAGCTGCTGGCATAGGCAGCCATCTGGGCGGCCGCCTCTTTCGGCAGCTTGCCCTGTCCGGCGTTCGCCATCGCGAACCTTACGACACCCGTCCACGACAACGCCGAAGCGGTATGCATGATCCACGCGACCTGCCCCGGATGGGCATTGGTGTTCGATACCTTCCCGAGCCGCGCGACCTGATCGGGGTGCGAGGCATCGACCATCACCAGCCCCGCGACCTGATCGCCATATTTGCCGGTATAGGTCCGGATATACGGCCCGCCGATCGAATGGCCGACGAGCACCAGCGGGTCGGTGATCCCCGCGCCCTTCAGTAGCGCGTGCAGATCGTCGGCGACGGCCGCCGCCCGCTGCGGCGTATCCTTGGGGTCGCTCCACATGATCCCCGCGCGGTCATAGGCGCACGCGCGGGTAAAACCTGCGATCCTGTCGTGCACCAGCGTCCAGTCGATCGTCCCGCCGGTCCCCAGTCCCGATTCGAAGATGACCGTCGGCGACCCGGTGCCGCGGCAGTCGATGTGCATCTTGCGCCCGCCGATATCGACCATCTGGCCGCGCGGCGGATAATTCGCCGCGGCATTCTTGCGACCCAGCGCCTCATAGATCGCGCCGACAACCATCGCGAGGAGGAGCAACGCGAGCAGTCCGAGCAGGATCCGCTTCAGCCAGCGCCGGACGCGCTTCCACCCTCCCGGTTTCGCTGTTGCGGCATCGGGCATCACATATTTCCTTCGATAGCCGCCGCAGGCGCTTCCGCAGGGGCACGAACGCCGCGGACGAGCCGGAGCATCCCGACGGTGAGCAGCGGGACGACATAGACGGCAAGAAAGACCCACGAGAGCAGGCGGTATCCGCTCGCGATCAGCGTCACGAGACCGAAGCGATCGGCGAGGAACATGCAGCCGACGAGCAGCGCCGCGGCAATCCCTGCCCGCGCGCGCTTTCCAAGCGGCGCTCCGCCCCGCGCACGGCGTGCCGCGTCGACACGCTGGTTGATCGCGTGCACCGACCCCGCGCCGCTTTCGAGCAAGGCGGCAAAGATCATGAACTGGAACAGCAGGTGGAACAGCGGCATGTCGAGCTGCCGCAGCATGAAGTCCGAGGGCAGCGTTTCATGCATGATCCCCGGGTAAAAGGCGATCATCGCGACGAAGAAAAGGATCGCCGGCGCCATCGCGAGCGGCCCCGCGATCAGCCCCGATACGATCGCGTCGCGCTGGCTCGTCAAATGACGGATCACCGGCAGGATCACCACCGCGCCGATGACATTATATCCGGTATAGGTCAGCCCGCCGAGGATCCAGCCGTCGGACGGCGCGGGCACGGCAAAGCGCGCCGCGATCTCGTCGCCGAAGCTGCCGAGCGCAAGCAGCATGAACAGCGCGTAGACGGCATAGAGGAGGAAGGAGACATATTTGAACAGACCCTCGACCGATTCATTGCCGAAAGTCACGAAGAGCGCGATGGAAGCCGCAAGGATCGCCGTGCCCGCGAGCTGCGGCAAACCGAATATCGATGCCCCGATCTCGCCCGCCGCGGCGCCGAACACCGCGAGTACCAGCGTCACGAGCAGGACATAGCCGACCTCGAACAATATCCAGCCAGGGCCGAGCAGCCTTTCGAAGAAGCTGCGGTAGTCGAAGGCGCCGACCACGCGCGCGAGCGCGAAAGTCGTCGCGCAGATGATGCTCCAGAGCAGCATCGCGAGCAGCATCGCGGCGAGCCCGCCCCAAGGGCCGCTCGGCAGAAAGAATTCGGCGAGTTCGCGCCCCGTGGCATAGCCGCCGCCGATCACGACGGCCTTGAAGGCAAAGCCCGGCAGCAGGAAGCGCTGGAACCAGGTCGGTCCGGCGCCCGCCCCCGTGGCCGCGCCCGCGCTCATGCGAGGCAGGCGTCCACGAGCCGGTCGAACGCTTCGCCGCCGCGGATCGGGTCGGCGACCGGAAGCCCGAGCCGCGCGCTTTCGGCCGCCATCAACGCCTCCGCCTCGTCCGCATTCATATGCGCGGTATTGAACGACACGCCGGCGCAGCGGATCGCCGGATTGGTCCGCGAGCCGAGCCGCAGATTGAGCTCGATCGTTTCCTCGATGCCGGGCAATTTATAGCCCGGCAGCCCCATGACCTCATCGCGGCCGGGCTGGTGGCAAACGACGATCACGTCCGGCTGGCTGCCGTGCAGCAGGCCGAGCGATACCGCGGCATAGGCGGGGTGAAAGAGCGAGCCCTGTCCCTCGACGACATCCCAGTGGCCCGGCGCCGCATCGGGGCTGACCAGTTCGGCGGCGCCCGCTTCGAAATCGGATACGACGGCATCCATCGGCACGCCGCCGCCGGCGATCATGATACCGGTCTGCCCGGTCGCCCGGAAATCGGCGTCGACGCCGCGCGCCGCAAACGCGCGCGCCAGCGCCAGCGCGGTATATTTCTTGCCGAGCGCACAGTCGGTTCCGACGGTGAGCAGCCGCTTGCCCGAACGCTTCCGCCCCGTCCCCACCGGCAGCCCGCGCGGGGGGTCGCGCACATCGATCAGTTGCCGGCCCAGTTCCCGCGCACGCGCGGCGAGATCCGGAAGGTCGGACAGCCGCATATGCATGCCGCTGACGATATCCAGCCCGGCCTCGAGCGCCTCGACCAACGCGGGCATCCAGCTTTCGGCAATCACACCGCCGCTGTTGGCGACGCCGATCAGCAACGACCGGGCGCCGCGCTCGCGCGCTTCTGCCGGCGTCAACCGGTCGAGCCCGGCGCTGACCGTCGCGCCCGGCAGGGCATATTCGCCGACGCATTTCTCGGGTGCCCAGTCGCGGAGACCCAGCGCGGTCTTCGCATAACCGGCGTGCGTCGTGTCGCCGAGGAAGAGCAGATAGGGCTGCGGCAAGTCCAGCGATCCGGTGGCAAGCTCTGGAAAAGTTTGAATGTTCACGGATTTCACCCTCAAGGATCTGACCTGCATGTCCAAGGACCATGTCCTTAATGCGCCTTGCCATGCCTGATTAGGCTATAATTTTCAGTTTTTGAAATTTCAAGCCTAATCGACACCGGATGCGACGGACTGGCCAAGGCCAACCGACCCGCATCCGAACGGCGTCAGAATGCGGTGCCGTAACCGATCAGATGGAAGACCACAGCGATCCAGAGCAGCACCGCGGCGCTGGCGAGCACGACGACGCTCCAGACGCGACCGAATTTCCCGCGCGGCCCTTTCCATACCAGCCACAGGTGCCGGGCCGCGGCGGCGACCAATATGCCGAGAATCAGCGGAGTCGCGATCCGGAGCGCGATCAGCACGCCGTCCAGTTCGCCGTTCAGCGACGAAAAGTCCGACAGGAGCGCAATCGCAAAAACCAGCCATGCGACAAGGACCGCGATGGCCAGCCCTGCGAACGCGCGCGTCAGGCGATAGGCGCGCCATTCGGCGGCGCTGCGTTCGGGGCGAACGCCATAGTGGCGCCGCACCAGCGCCGCGACCGGCCAGAAAAGCACCGTCAACGCCAGCGCGCCAAGGCTCGCGAACAACGCCGGGGTCAACCACGCCGACGAACTGTACCACGGAACGGGCTCGAAGAGCATGAAGGGCGAGGAGGAATCGATCCCGAACCGGGTAACGCGGCCTTCCTTTACCTCGGCGGCGATCCGTCGCTTGCCACCGACCTCGCGCCAGACGAATGGCGCGATCTCGACCCATTTGAGACTTTCGCCACCGATGCCCGACGCGGCGCTGAACAGGATGCCCCCGTCGGCGTCGAGCCCCACATTGAACTGCCCGCCGAGTTCCATCGCCTTCAGGAAACTCGTTTCGAGCCGGCGCGTCTTGTTATAGGTGCCGACCATCATCCGCGCATGTTCGCGCGCGGTCGCCGCATCGACGCGACCGTCGTGCGCGCCGCCGGGGAAATAGCGATCGGCGAACGCCTCGAACAGATGATTGCGGATCGCGGCCGACACCTTGTCCGAACCGGCGGCGTTCATCGACATATAGAGCCCGACCCGTTCGCCGGGAAACATCCAGAGCTGGCTGTGGAACTGGGGCGAATCGCCCGCGTGCGACAACACCTTACGTCCGTTGATATTCTGCTCGTAAAAGCCGAGCGCCATGCCGTTGAGCGGAGGAATCGCCCGGGCGATGCTGTTCTGCATCAGAGCCGCGGTCGCCGGCTTCAGCAGCGCGCCGCCCTGATCCAGATGCGCGATCATGAAGCGCCCCAGATCGGCGCCGGTTGCGGCAAGCCCCCCGGCGGGCGCGAAGCTGTTCAGCTCGGGCCGGCCCGGCTTCGCTGTTCCCAGAAGATAGCCCTTCGCAAGCAGCGGCGCCAACGACGCGGGCAACTCCGCGCGCATGGTCGATCGCGTCATTCCGGCAGGCCCGAATATGCGCTGCTCGACATAATCGTCGAAGGGCATTCCCGACACCCGCTCGACGATATAGCCGGCGAGTGCCGTCCCGTAGTTCGAATAGGCGGGGGTCGTTCCGGGGGCGTAGATCCGCGGCGGCACCTGCCGCTTCATCGCCGTGCCGAGCGACGGGATGTCCTTCAGCTCATAGCTGTTGAGCCCGCGCTGCACCTCGTCGAACCCCGCCGTATGCGTCATCAGGTTGCGCATCGTCACCGGCTCGCCGTCGTAGGGCGGAATGCGAAAATCGAGATAGGCGTTGATGTCCTTGTCGAGGTCGATCTTGCCCGCCTCGACCAGCTGCATCACCGCCGTCCAGGTCATCGTCTTCGAAACCGACGCCTGTTTGAAGAGCGTTTTTTCCGGGTCGACCGGCCGCCGCTTCGCGATATCGGAAAAGCCGAAGCCGCGCTCGGTCAATATCCGGCCGTCGCTGACGACGACGACGACCGCCCCCGCCGCGTTCCCGCGCTGGAGCGCATAGGGCATGAAACCGTCCAGCCACGCATCGACATCGGCCTTGGCCAGCACCGGCGCCACCGGCGCAATGGCGGCCGCCGCCCCTTGTTGCGCGACGGACTGCGCGGAACCTGGCGCCATCGCGGCGGCGATTATCGCAAGCGCCAGCGCACCTGCCGCCCTGAACGACCTGAACAACCGCATCCGTCTCGCTCCCCCTGATCCCGGCACCGGGCCGGGAGTATCAGAAATTTCTCAAACTGAAACTTTTTTCAATTTTGAGACAAAGCAGCCGGAATGGAAATTTGTCAATGACGATCTCGCCCTGCCTGCATGAGCGGGCAAGGCGATGTCGCCGCGTCAGGCGATCGGGTGCAACGAGGATTTCAGATCGGCGTCGGTGGCCGAACACACCGACAGGATGCGGCACGGGCCTTCGCCGACCGCCACATATCCGTGCCCCATGGACGCATCGAAATAAGCGGAATCACCCGTGTTCAACAGCGAGGGAGCATAGATGTCGGTGTGGAACTCGCACTGGCCTTCGAGTACGAGCACATATTCCTCGCCCGGATGGCGCATCAGTTCGCCGAAATCCTCGATCGACCGCACCTTGATCTCGATGATCATCGGATTGAGCAGCTTGTTGAGAAGATCGGCCGAGGGATAGGTATAGCTGTAGGTCGTGGTCTCGATCGACGGCCCCTCGTTCGCCGGCGTGATGCTCCGGCGTCCCGTCGTCGCGGGCGCCGGCACATTCTGCGGAGCGGCCGAGGCAAACAGGCGGGTGATATCGATATCCAGCCCGCGGCTGATCCGCACGAGCTTCTCGTAGCTCAACGACATCTTGCCCGTTTCGACCTTGGACAGCGTCGATACGGGGATCCCGGTCCGCTCGCTCACCTCGACCAGCGTCAGACCCTTTTCGGTCCGGAACTCGCGCAGGAAAAGGCCCGGATTCGTCGCCGCGTCGCCCTGCCGTTCGGCAGTCCCGTTTTCTCGCGCTGACGGCATTGCAGTCCTTTCGATCGATTTTCTCATTTTGCACATATTTGGCTTTTTTCGCCCCGCATCAAGCTCAATGCTGCTTCGCGCGCGATTCCGGGCGCCCCCGGGGCGGCCTCTTCCTCGATCACTCAACCGGAAATTAGCCGAATCAGGAGAGCATTTGACAAATCAGAAAATTTTGAAAATGTTTGCGCGTGCTCGCACTGCATGATCGATCGGCAGTGCGCGGGTGCGCCAGAACAGGGTCCGGGGAGCCACACGAACGATGCAAACTGATCTTCCGGACGCAGCGGCCGGCACGACTGCGCCGCCCGCCTTTCGCTGGGCGGCTATATTGCTCATCCTTGCCGCAGCGATCTCGCTCGCGTTCCTCGCCAACCGCCTGCCCGATCCGCAACCGGAAACGGCGGCCGGGACGCAATTCTCTGCCGGGCGGGCGATGGCCGACGTGCGCGCGATCGCGGCCGCGCCGCATCCGATCGGATCGGCGGAAATCGAGCGCACGCGGCGCTACCTGATGGCACGGATGACCGCGCTCGGGCTTTCGCCCCGGATGCGCGACCAGACAGTGGTCGTGACCCGGCGCAACTCCACCGACGTTGCCATCGGCGCGCGGGTTCGCAACATCGTCGGCGAACTGGAAGGTAGCGATCCGGCCCTGCCCGCCATATTGTTGATGGCGCATTACGACACCGCACCGCATTCGCCGGGCGCGGGAGACGATACGGCGGGGGTCGCGGTAGCACTCGAAACGGCGCGAGCGCTGAAGGCGTCCGGCCCGCTGCGTCGGTCGGTCATCTTCCTGATAACCGACGGCGAAGAGGCCGGCCTCCTCGGAGCCAATGCCTTTTTCGAAAGCGACCCGCTGCGCCGTCGCGTCGGCCTTGTCTTGAACCTCGAGGCGCGCGGCGACAGCGGCAGGGCGCTCATGTTCCAGACCAGCAGCGACAATCATGCGCTGATCCGGGCCTATGCGCGCAATGTGGAATCGCCGGCCTCGGACTCGCTGATGGTCACCATCTACAAGCGCATGCCCAACGATACCGATCTGACGGCGGCACTGGAGCGCGGCTACCGCGGCATGAATTTCGCCTTCGTCGGCCACCAGATGGCCTATCACACGCCGCTGTCGACCCCCGAACGGCTCAACCCGGGCAGCGTCCAGCATATGGGCGATCAGATTTTGCCGATCATCGGCGATTTCGCGCGGGCGAAGCGGCTCGACGGGGACGGCGGCGACATGGTGTTCGCCGACCTGTTCGGACAATATTTCATCGCCTATTCCTCCGCCCTTGGCTGGCCCATCGCCATCGTGGTGATCGGGGCGGCATTCGCCTTGGTCGGGGTCGCCCTTGTCCGGCGCACGATCGGCTGGCGCGATATTCTTCAGGGCGCAGGAAGCGCGATCGCGCTCCTGCTCGGTATCGCGACGATATTGACGCTGGCGAAACGCTTCGTGGCGTTGTTGCTGGCGGACATTGCCTCGCCATATGCCATGGTCGGCCAGGCCGGACTGCTCCTTCCTGCGGCGCTGCTGCTCGCGCTCGGCACCGGCCTGCTTCTGGTCAATTCGGCAGCGCGCGGCCGGCGATGGCCTCCGGCTCTCGCCCTCGTCGCCGCGGGCGCAGTCGCCGCGCTGCTCGGCGAGCCGGCGCTGTCGCCGCTCATCCTCGGCGGCGGCGCCGGCCTGTTCGCCTGTGCGAGCGCCGGCCGGCGCATATCGCTGGCCGGCTGGTTCGCGGGCGCGCTCGCGCTGATCGGCATCCTCGCGCTGCTCCTCCAGATCTGGCTGCCCAACGGCGCGCATGCGCTGATCTGGCCGCTGGTCCTGCTGTTGCCCGCGCTCGCGCTGCTGCTGTTCGCCCGGGACGTGGCGGAGCGGCGCGGCGGCCTTACCGCCATGGCGGTGCCCGGCGTGCTGCTTGCGGGCATGATGGCACGGACCGGCTATGATTTCTTCATCCTGATCGGCCCCACGATGCCCGAAGTGATCGCTCCCTGCGTTCTCCTCGCGACGATCGTGCTGATTCCCTTTTTCTGGCCGCTGCGCGGCCTGCCGCGCGCAGGCGGACTTTTCGCCGGTATGGGCGTCGTGCTTTGCATCGCCGCCGCGGTCGCGGGCCGGACGCCGTCGGCCGAAAGCCCCGAGCTGGTCGAAGCTTTCCATATCGCCGATGTCGATACGAATGGCGCTCGCTGGGCGAGCGGCAAGCTCGACAGCGGCGGCTGGGTCGAGGCGGCGCTCACACAGGACGGCGGCAAACCCGCGCTGCGATCGATCGCGCCGCTCGGCAAGGGCGACCATTGGGTCGCTGCGGCAAAGCCCGGCAATTTTGCGCCGCCGAAGCTTGAAGCGACGACGGCCGGACAGGGGAACGCGCGATCGATTGCCATTCGCGCCGGCAATGCCAACGGCGGCCGCCATATGCGGATATTCCTCAAGCCGTCGGTCGACCTGACCGGGCTGCGTCTGATGGGCAGACCGGTCCCGGGGACGCTGAAGGCGGGGTCCTGGTCGCAGCTGATATTTCATGCCAGCGGCAGCGACGAGGTTCACCTCGACCTGAAAGCGGACCGGAGTGGCGAACTTGAGGTCCGGATGGCCGAAGTCCGCGACGGATGGCCCTCGACCAGCCACCCGATCCCGTTTCCTCCGCACGCCGTTCCTTTCCGCCGGGCGGGTGACAGCATGATCGTCACGCATCGGTTGGCGAAATGGTGAGCCATCCTTGTCGGGATCGCGCAGACAACAGCAGTCGGACATAAGGCGCGGCGAGGTAGCGCCGAAACTCAAGATTTGCGAAGCCGTTGCAACCTGTTGGAATTTGCCTTGGGCAGCCTGTATATACGGGTGATGGATTCTTCTTCCCGCGTATCGCGCGCCAACGTCATCTCGACGAGCGCACAAGCCCCCGAAGCCACAGAAGAGAAGGCCCGCGCAGCAGATCGGTCCTCGCCACGTTATGCCGCAATCAAGCAATCGATTTCCGACGCGGTGCGCGATGGCCGCCTGAGACCCGGCGACCGCATTCCGTCCGAGGCCGAACTGGTCGACCGGTTCGGTGTGTCGCGCATGACGGCAAACCGCGCGCTCCGCGAGTTGCAAGCCTCGGGCGTGATCGTCCGCAGGGCGGGAATCGGGTCGTTCATCGCCGAACAGAGACCGATCGGACAGATGATCGAGATCCGCAATATCGCCGAGGAAATCCGCGATCGCGGGCACGTCTATCGTGCGCGCGTGATTCAGAATTCAGCCGAGCGGGCGAATGCCGAAACGGCCCTCATGCTCGAAGTACCGATCGGCACCAGACTGTTTCATTCGATCATCGTTCATCACGAGGCCGAGTTTCCGATCCAGCTCGAGGAACGCTTCGTCCTGGCGTCGATCGCTCCCGGCTATGGCGACATGAATTTCACCGATTCGACGCCGAACGAGTATCTCACCCGCATCGCCCCGCTCGAGCGCGTCGAGCATCGCGTCAGCGCGACAATGCCCGACGAGCGCACACGCACGATGCTGGGCCTCGAAGCCGGCGAACCGGTGCTCCGCATGACGCGGCGGACGTGGAGTCGTTCGCGGCTCGTCAGCCACGCCTGGCTGACGCATCCGGGCTCCCGGTTCGAACTGTCGGCCGCCTTTTCGATCGACGGCTGACGCCTCAGGTCACGCGGCGTACCGCGACCGGCCTCCGCCGGCGCAGCCAGCGGAAATCGGCGCGGCTGAAGCTTTTGAACAGGAGATAGAAGCCCGTCCCCGACAGCCAGAGCGCGCCGAAGCCGACAAGGATGATCAGCGGGTGGTTGAAGCTCTTGCGGTTCAGATAGTCCATATTGTGGAGCATCCAGAAGAAGTCCCACGTGCGCCACGTGTCGCCGCGCATGACGAGGAAGCGCGCGGTGTCGAGCGAGACATAGGCGCTGCTGTTTTCGGCATCGGCGAAATCGATGCGCCACATCGCACCTTCGAAATCGCGCGATTCGAGGTTGGGCCGCGCGATGACGCTGACCTTGCGCACCGGTGCCTCGTTCATCATCGCAGCGACATCGCGCGCCATATCCTGATCGACGCGAATATCCTCACCCGTCGTCGCGTCGACGAGGCGCGTGCCCTTTGCACTCCGGACCTCGTAGACCGGCCGCGCGCCGAGATCGCGCAGCACGACCCCCGTCACCGGCTCGCCACGCGGCAGGGCGGCGAGGCTGGCATAGGCCCCCTCGGGCAAGGGGTGCGAATGCGACATGCCGCCGCCGTGGCCGCCGACCTTGTCCTTGTCGAGCAGCGCCATCACCGAACCGCTCAGCGCCCAGAGGAGGAACTGGAGCCCGAGGATCAGCCCGACCCATTTGTGGATGCGCCGGAAGAAAAGCGGCGACAGGCGGAGCTTTTTCATGCCTTTTTCCTCTTGCGGCGCGGAAAGGACCAGATCAGTAGCCACGCGCCGGTCAGCGCCATGGCAAAGGCACTCCAGGTCGCGACGCGAAGCAGCGGGTTGTTGACGTCGGTGCGCTCGTCATAATCCATGATGTGAAGCATCCACGCGAAGTCGAAGACGCGCCACAGCGCGTGACGACGCGAGATAAGCTCGCCCGTCGCCGGTGACAGGTACAGCGTCGGCCGGTTCCAGCCTTCGAATTCGACCTGCCAATAGGGGGGCTTGCGCGATTGCATTTCCTGCGGCGCGCGCGTGAGCAGCCGTGCCGAAACGATCCGGCCGTCGCCGGTATAGATATGCCGCGCCGCTTCGCGGATCTGTGCCTCGGTGAGCGCGGGCAGCGGCGCCGCAGTGGCCGCGTCGAACAGGCGCGGACCGTCGGGGGTCTCGGCGCGCCAGACCGGACGGCCGAGCAGGCGCTGGAGGCGGATTTCGGACACCCCTGGTGCAGCCGCGACGACCTCGGAAGGCGCGGCGACGCCGCCGAGGTCGAAGGGCTGGGCTACCGGGGACTGCACCAGATGGTCGCCGTGGATGATGTCGATATGCACCGCCACCATGTAAAAGCCGGTCAGCGTCCAGAGCAGAGCCTGGATGCCGACGACGAGCGCCAGCCATTTATGCGTCCGGCGAACGACCAGCGGCCAACGGATTGCCATGCTCCCCTGCCCCTCAGAAGGCGGTCCGGAAACCGGCATAGAAGCGCCGGCCGAGCAGGTCATAGGTCATCGTGTCGGTGTTCGCATCGGTAAAGGACTGGATATAGGGCGCCTTGCGATCGAAAAGATTGTCGACGCCGAGCTGGAAACGCGTCTTCTCGTCGATTTCATAGGCGAGCTGCAGATTGTGGTAAAAGACGTTCGGGGTGCGATAGCCGATTTCGCCCGGCGACGCATTGAAATCGGTCGCCTTGCCGATCCACTGCGTCGACCAGGTTGCGCTGAGGCCATCCTTTTCGGCCGTCAGCACACCATAGCCGCGCCATTTCGGATAGCCGCCGTTGCCGCCGCCGATGAAGCCGTCGAAGTCGATCGGTGCTCCGCCCGGGAAGGGATAGACGACATATTTGTTGAGGTAGGTGAGGTTCATGTCGAACGAGATGTTCACCGACCCGATGCCGCCCGCGTAGACGAGCCCGAGATCGAGCCCGTTCATCTCCTCGCGCCCCGTGTTGATCGGTTGCGCCGACAGATAGGTTACCTCGCCGGTGAGCGGGCTGCGCGTGAAATCGTCGCAGAAGGGGTGCGAGAGATCGGCACTCGCATAACAGACCGCGAGCTTGGTCGAGCCGGGGATGGCACGGATCGCATCCTTGATCTTGATGTCGAACCAGTCGGCGGTGAGCGACAGGCCCGGAATCAGCCCCTTTGGCGAAACGACCGTGCCGACGGTCCACGTCGTCGAACTTTCGGGTTTCAGATTCTCGTTGCCGCCGACCGTGGTCAGGATCGTCGTGCCGAGCTGAACATAGTTGGCGGGCACGCCCGACGCCTGACAATTCGCGATCAGCGTCGCATTGCCGCTGGTCGCATAGCGCGAGCAGGGATCGGTCGTCGTGAGATTGCCTTCGGACACGCCACCGAACAGTTCGGGGACGTTCGGGATACGGAAACCCGTGCCATAGGTGCCGCGCAGGCGGAAGCTGTCGTTGATCACCCAGTCGAGGCTGGCCTTGTAGTTCCAGTCGCTGCCGAACAGGTCATAATCCGAATAGCGCACCGCACCGCCCGCGGTCAGCGCCTGGAAGAAGGGCGTGTCGGCGAGGATCGGCACCGACAGTTCGAGATAAGCCTCCTTCGCGACGCTCCGGCCCGAGATCGGATCCTGCTGGTTGGTGTTGGCAATGCCCGCGACGGTCAGCGGATCGGGATCGCGCCAGCCCTTTTCCTTGCGATAGACGACGCCGGCCGCGAAGGACACGGGCCCGGCGGGCAGTTTGAAAAGATCGCCGTTGAGATCGGCGGTCACCGTCGCCAGCTCGTTCCCGCCGCGGTCGCGCGAGGTGAAGAGGATATAGTCGAGCACCTCGGGCGACAGGTCGCCGAACCCCAGATAGTCGCCGCACGGAATCGCCGCGCCGGATGTCGGGCTGCACTTGGTCCGGTCGAGCGTGTTCGCCACGCGTTCGAGATTGGCGATGTTGGTCGACCCGTCAACACCGGTGTTGCGCCCGAAGCTGCCCGCCACTTCCCACGCCCAGTCGTTCGACAGCTTGCCGCGCAAGCCGAAGCTGCCCTGCCAGGTATCGGTTTCCTGGAAGAAATAGCGCGGACCGGGCTCGGCGAGGCGCCGCTGGATGAGGACGATATTCTGGCCGGTCGGGTTGATCGGATTGCTCGCCGCGATCGCGAGATTGCGCAGCGTGCCCGGGGTCGCGATCTGGCGCGACTTGCGGAAGGTGTAGAGGAACTCGCCGAACGCCTCGATATTGTCGGTGAGATCATAGTCGGCGAAGAAGGCGGTGCTCACGCGCTCGACGGGGCTGACCGCGTTGAGGAAGGGCGCCGAATTGAAATTATGCTTCGCGGCGCTGTAGGGCTCGAAGAAGTTGCCGTTGCCGCCGAGCACCTGGTTGAAGTTGATCTGCTGCCCGTTCGGGAGCACCGCGCGCCCGCCGATCGTCGAGGCGCTGTTGACGCAGCTCAGCGCGCCGGGCGTCGTTTCGGCGAGCGAACAGGGCGCGCGCGTCGCCATGTTGACCGCCTTCGTCTTCTGATAGGTGACCGCCGCCATGAAGCCGCCGCGATCGTTCCGCACGCCCCAGATCAGGTCGGCGGTGAAGTCGGATCCATCGCCCTTTTCGGTGATGCCCTGCCGCAGGCTGAGGCCGAGGCCTTCATAGTCGGTGCGCGTGACGAGGTTGACGACGCCCGCCATCGCGTCGGCGCCGTAGATCGCCGAGGCGCCATCCTTGAGAACGTCGGTGCGCGCCAGCGCGACGACGGGGATCATGTTGAGGTCGGGCGACGAGTTGGCACCGGTGCCGCCCGCGACGAGGCGGCGGCCGTTGAGCAGCACCAGCGTGCGCTTGATGCCGAGACCGCGAAGGTTGACCTGTGCGGTGCCATAGCCGTTGCCCGTCCAGTAGGCCGAGGTCTGGTTGCCCGCGAAGCCCGCGTTGGCGGGCAGACGCTGCAGCACGGTCTCGATATTCACGACGCCCGTATTCTCGATCTGCTCGGCCGAGACGACGGTCGCCGGACCGACGCCCGCGAGATCCTGCCGACGGATGCGCGACCCGGTGACGACGATATCGCCCGGGTTGACGTCGCTTTCGGCGCCGGCATCGGCGGGCGTCGGTTCGGCCTGCGCAAAAGCGGGCGCGGAAAGGCCGGCGGCGAGCGCGGCGCTGGCGAGCAACATTGTCCTGATCGTCATGGCAAACCCCCTGTTGGTTTCATGCATGGCGGCAGAAAGCATCGATTGTATATACAGGTCAATAAAAATTTCGTTTTTATTTCAATATCTTAATTCAATATCTCGAAGGCGCACTGCCGATTGCTATACGCAGGCGAGCGCGACGCCCCTCGCAGCCGCATTATTTTTTGTCGATCCGGGAAATCAGCGTAATATTATTACGCAGATGTCGCCCCCGCTTCGCCGCCGCCGGATGCGCGGACGCGTCGAGGCGCGATGCGTGACGAATCGTTCCGCTTGTCCCGAGGGCAGGTCCGGCACGGCGAGGTCGGCGATTGAAGAATCCGGCATCCGGTTCCGGCGTGGGCTCGCCCGCATGCATGCAAATTGCCGGGAGATTCCTGTCAACGATGCAGCTGCGACCCGACCTTTACCATCCGGGACCGCACTACAGCCGTATGCGCACGCTTCACCAGAATTTCCTGGTGTCGACGAGATCGTCGAAAGCATCCTCCGCCAGTTCGAGCATTTTCATTTTGCCGGTCCTGCCCGCCAGCAAGTCGGCCGCATCCGCATCGCCGGAAAGGCCGAGCCGGCCGAGTACCTCCGGTGCCGACGCCAGATCGTTGAGCGCGCCCAGCCGGTCCTGCAAGGTTTCGAGGGCGGCGGTGAAGCGTTTGTGGCGCCGCCGCTCGCGCTTGCGTTCGAACAGGGACATAAAAAATTCGCTGGCGTAGCGGAGCTTTTTCGCATCCTTGCGAACCTCGTGACGTGCGGCATCGTCGAGCCGGGACAGGTTCCTGCCCCGGCGCTTGATACGGCGTCGGAACCGGTCGAGCGCGGCGACGGCGAAGTCGCGCGCCGGCTGATCGCCATCGGCCTCGCCGGTGGCATCGACCGTCCGGTGCTCCCTGGCCAGCCATTCAGCAAGGTCGAGCAGCACGCCGCGCGCGCGGTTCGACGCCAGCAGTTCGAGGAGCGCATCATAGGCCGCGGTGCGCGCACGCGCGAGGCGATCGTGTAGCCCGCCGGACGGCGCCCGGAGCAGCAGCACGTCCAGATCGCGCGCTTCGCCGAGTGCCGAGGCTAGCCAGCGCAATTCGTCGCGGAGCGCTGCGCCATCGTCGCCGATCACCGGCTTGAAGATCGAAAAGGCCGAACGCATCCGGCGCACCGCAACGCGTGCCTGGTGCAGGGCATCGGAATCGCGGTTTGCGAGGAGAAGCGCCTCGTTCAGCCGAAACTGCCGGATACAGGACTGGACGATATGGCCAAAGGCTTCGGCCGCCGTAGTTTCGGCACCGAGCACAATCGGTTCGGCCTTGACGCAGTTCGCCTTGGCGCCAGTCAGCAAATAACCGCGCTCGGCCTTGCTGAGGACGCCGAGGCGCACCGGCGCGATCGCGTCGAGCTTGCGCGCAAGCCCGAACAGCGCTGCCCGATCGCCCGACTTCAGTTCCAGCTCGACCTCGCAAACGGGCTCCGATCGCTTGCCGGCGACGACCATGCCGCGGTCCAGCACAAGCTCGATAATCCGGTCCCCGTCCCCGATCATCCATGTCCGGCGTTCAACCCGAACCTCGAAAAGCGGCGCAATCCCCTCTGCCGCGTCGCCGAGCACGGCGGGAAGCGGTGTCGTATGGTCGAACACAGGCGTATCATTCCCGACCGGGCGTTCCCATTCGGACCGCACGAACAGCCCTGCGGCGCTCGCGCCGTCGGCCTTGATCGTCTGGACGCGCTTGCCGCCCGACCGGCGGATACGCAGCGAAAATCCGGCCTTTGCGACATGCCGCCCGGCGGTATCGAAATAGATGGACCGCTGCTTCACGGGCTTCGCGTCACCGCCGAGAAGCGCAGCCTCCGCGATCCGATCCGCCGCAGCGGGCGACAATTCGAGCTTGAGTTCGATTTCGTCCGCCATACACGCCTTGCCACGAGGGAATATGCGAGCTTGCGGAGCGACTCCTTACCCGCTGCGGCGAAGTCGCGCAAATCGCGCCTTTGCGCCGATCGCATCGAAGTGGCTGCACCGCCACCGGCGATGCGGTAAGGAAGACCATGTCCATCGAACCGACTCGCCGCAGCCAGCACGGCGCCGCGATGATTGCCTGCCCGGCCTGAGGCCAGATGGCGGACTATGTCTTCAAGCCGCACGAGCGGCCGACGCTGCCGGGATCGCCGGCGAACCCCGATCATCCGACCGCGCGCATGGTCCGCCATTTCCTGATCGGCTGCCTGATCGGGATCACCGGCGGACTCGGCAACGCGCTGGTCACGGTCAACCTCAACTTCGCGCAGGGGACGCTGGGGCTCAACAGCGACGAGGCCGCATGGCTTACCGCCGCCTATTTCATGACCAACGTCACGGCGAACCTCCTCCTCGTCAAATATCGCCAGCAGTTCGGGCTCCAGCCGTTCATCCGCTACACGCTCGTCGCTTATGCGGTGACGACGCTGATGCATCTGTTCATCCACGATTTCTGGACCTCGGTCGCGGTGCGCGCAATGAGCGGCGTCGCGGCGAGCGGGCTCACAACGCTGACAATCCTCTATTTCTTTCAGGCCCTGCCGGCGTCGAAACGGCTCGCCGCGGTGATGATCGGCATCTGTATCCCGCAGATCGCAACCCCGCTCGCGCGGGTGTTATCGCCGGGGCTGCTCATATGGGGCGACTGGCACAATCTCTACTGGTTCGAATTCGGGCTCGCGCTGGCCACGCTCGCTGCGGTATGGGCGCAGCCGCTACCGCCGAGCGAACGCGAGAAGGTGTTCGAACGACTCGACTTCCTGACGATCGGCCTGCTCGCGCCGGGACTATGGCTGCTGATTGCGGTGCTGTCGCAGGGGCGGATCCAATGGTGGGCCGAACGGGCGTGGATGGGCTGGGCGCTCGCGGCGAGCGTCGCACTGATCGCCGCCGCGATACTGGTCGAACATCATCGCAGGAACCCCCTGATCAACACGCGCTGGCTCGGGACGCGCGAGATGCTCCGGCTGATGGCGGTAGCCGCCTCGGTTCGCATCCTGCTGTCCGAACAGGCATTCGGGTCGGTCGGGTTTCTGAGCGTCGTCGGCATGATCAACGACCAGATGGTAACGCTGCACCTGATCGTGATCTTCGCCTCGATCGCGGGCCTCGTGACCGCGGTGCTGACCTTCCGGCCCGACAATCTCTCGCGGCCGATCATCATCGCTGTCGTGCTCATCGTCATCGGCTCCTTCATGGATGCCGGCGCGACCAACCTCACCCGACCGGGCCAATTCTATCTCAGCCAGGCGCTGATCGGATTCGCGTCGCTGCTTTTCCTCGCGCAGGCGATGGTGATCGGTATCGCGCGCACCCTGCTCGCGGGTGGAAAGAATTTCATCAGCTTCATCGTGCTGTTCAGCATGAGCCAGAGCATCGGCGGCCTCGCCGGCAGTACCTTTCTGGGCACCTTCCAGACGGTCCGCGAGAAATATCATTCGCACGAGCTGGTCCAGAATATCGTCGCGACCGATCCGGTCGTCGCCGCCCGACTGGGTGCGGGTAGCCGCGCCGTCGCGGGGACGGTCGGAGATCCGGTTCTGCGCAGCGCGGAAGGCGCCGCGCTGCTGAGCCAGCAAGTCACACGCGAGGCCAATATCCTCGCCTATAATGATGTTTTCATGCTGGTCGGGGTGCTGGCGATCCTGACGACGATCTGGGGCTTCCTGATCAGCTGGTCGATCCGCCGGCGCGGCGAGCCGTCACCGGTGATATTGTTGGTACAACGTCTTCAGGCGCAGGCACAGGCGCAACAGGGGCAATAGAATGAACGAAGAGAAGGCGAACACGCCACCCGAAGCCGAGATCGAGGCCGTCGCGGCGCCCGCCAACCCGCCGGCCGACCCGGAACCCGATCCGGATCCGCAGATCGATGCGCCGCCATCGTCGTGGCGACCGCCGGCCAAGTCGCGCACGACCGTCATCGCGATCATCGCGATCGCCCTGTTCGCGATCCTCGCAGTTCTCTACGCATGGAAGCTGCCGCCTTTCGCGGGCGGCTCCGAGCGCACCGACAATGCCTATGTGCGCGGCCGCGTCACGATCATCAGCCCGCAGGTCAGCGGCTATGTGACGCGGGTCGCGGTGCAGGATTTCGCCGAGGTCAGGGCGGGACAGGTCCTCGCGACGATCGACGACCGCATCTATCGCGCACGCGTCGCGCAGGCCGAGGCGAATGTCGCGGCGCAGGAAGCATCGCTCGCCAATTCGGCGCAGGCGCAGCGCTCGCGGGAGGTCGCGACCGACAGCCAGGACGCCGGCATCGCCAATGCGCAGGCGCAACTGACGCGCGCCGATGCCGACATGCGCCGCGCCCGCGCGCTCGTTGCCGACGGATCGATCTCGACCCGCGAATTCGACCAGACGCGCGCGGCGCTGCTCGCGGCGCAGGCATCGCTGCAACAGGCGCGCGCGAGCCGCGCGATCGGAACGCAGGATGTGCGGACGGTCGTCGTCGGGCGCGCGGGGCTCGAAGCCGCGGTCGCGTCGGCGAAGGCGCAACTTCGCCTCGCGCAGATCGACCTCGACAACACGATCATCCGCGCCCCCGCCGACGGCCAGCTGTCCGAAGTCGGCGTAAGGCAGGGCGCCTATGTCACCGCCGGCACGCAATTGCTGTCGGTGGTCCCGCACACCGTCTGGGTGATCGCCAATTTCAAGGAAGCGCAGACGGGCGAGATGGCGATCGGCCAGCGCGCGCGCTTCAGCGTCGACGCGCTCGGCGGCGCCGAGCTGACCGGGCGGGTCGAAAATCTGTCGCCGGCGGCGGGGTCCGAATTCGCGGTGCTCAAGGCCGACAATGCGACCGGCAACTTCGTCAAGGTGGCACAGCGGATCGCCGTGCGCATCGCGATCGACAAGGATCAGCCACTGGCGAGGCGGCTGCGCCCCGGCATGTCGGTCGAGGTCCATGTCGACACAAGCAGCGGATCGCGGCGGTGAAGATGGCGCGCCTTGTGTCCGCGTCGTTGCTCACGGCATCGCTCGCCGCGTGCGCGGGGCCGAATGTTGCCACCACCGCAGTGGCTCCCGTTGCGCCGCCTGCCGCCTGGCGAACCGATATCGGAACCGCCGCGCCGCTGCAGCGCGACTGGTGGCAGTCGTTCGGCGACCCCGCGCTTGCAGCGCTCGTCGAAAAGGCGCTCGCCAACAACAGCGATATCGGGTTGGCTGCGGCGCGTGTGCGCGAGGCACGCGCCAATGTCGCGCTTGCCCGCGCGCAGACCTTGCCGACGATCGACGCAACGCTCGGCGGCGGACGCTCGCGCTCGGTCAACGCGTTCGGCCAGCCCGCCGAACAGAATTTCGCCCAGCCGCAGCTCCAGATCGCCTATGAAGTCGACCTGTTCGGCCGCCTTGCCGACCAGCAGGCGGCGGCGCGCGATTCCTGGTTCGCCAGCGCGGCCGCGCACGACAGCGTTCAGCTCTCGGTCGCGGCGGCGGTCGCCGCCAGCTATGTCACGCTGCGCGGCCTCGATGCGCGGCTGGCCGTCGCACGCGAGACGGTGAGCGCCCGCGCCGAATCACTGCGCATTGCCCGATCGCGCGTCGGATCGGGCTATTCGCCCAAGCTCGAGCTTCAGCAGGCGCAGGCCGAATATGACGCGACCGCGCAGATCGTCCCGCAGATCGAACTCGCGGTCGCGCGCACCGAGGACTCACTGAGTCTGCTCGTCGGCGATACCCCGCAAGCGGTCGGCCGCGGCGTCGAACTCGACCGGCTCGCTGTGCCGGCGGTTCCCGATGGTCTGCCGTCCGAACTGCTCCGGCGGCGGCCCGACGTCGCACAGGCCGAATATCAGCTGGCGGCGTCGGACAAGAATCTCGCGGCGGCGCGCAAGCGTTTCCTTCCGCAGCTCCGCCTCACATCGGCCGCAGGCGCGGCTTTATCGACCCTGCTCGCCGACCCCATCACGATCTGGTCGGTCGGCGGCAGCATCCTTGCGCCGATCTTCGAGGGCGGCCGCCTGACGGCGCAGGCCGACGCCGCGGGGGCACAGCGCGATCAGGCCGCCTTCGCCTATCGCCGCACCGCGCTGACCGCCTTTCGCGAGGTCGAGGATGCGCTCGCCGCGGTGCAGCACATCGACCGGCAAATCGGGTTCGCGCAGTCGCAGCGCGATGCGCTGGCCGAGGGACTGCGCCTCGCCACCAATCGTTACCGCGAAGGCTATTCGCCCTATCTCGAACAGCTCGACGCGCAGCGCGGCCTGCTCGGCGCCGAGCTGTCGCTGATCCAGCTCCGCGCCGATGCGCTGTCCGCGCGCATCCAGCTTTTTCAGGCGATGGGCGGCGGATGGAGTCCGTGCGGGCCCTCCGACGCGTCCTGCTATCCGGCGCCCCGGAACGGCGTCCCGGACTAAGGGTAGCCGCCCCTCATGGCCCCGCGTTGAATTCGGCGACGAGGTCGAACCGGTCGCCGCGAAACAGCTGCCGCACATGGGTGACGACGCGCCCGGCACGCCAGGTCGTGCGGTCGAGTTCGAGGCACGCCGCCCCGGCTCCGGTCGACAGCGCCGCTGCCTCCCTGCGCGTCGGCGTGACCGCGCGAATGACGTGCCGCGCCTGCGTCCACGGAATATGGCCGAGCAGCCAGGTCCCCGGCGCCTCGGTCGCGAAATCCGCGCCCATCGCCTCGGGCACCTCGCCGAGGGCGATGAACCGCCGCTCGAGCGCGAAGGGTTCGCCGCCAGCCATATGTACGCCATCGATACGGAGCGCGGGCCCGGGGCAATTGTCCTCGCCTTCCGCTTCATGTTCCACCGACAGCAGCGTCCAGCGATAGGCTTCGCCGCGCGCGGCGATCAGTTCGGCGAGATCGGGCACCGTCATCACCGCCGAATGGACCGGAGGCTGCGCGACGAAGGTCCCGGCCTTGCGGCGACGCTCGACGAGACCCGACGCGGCGAGTTCGCCGAGCGCCTTGCTCACCGTCGCGCGCGCGCAACCGTAACGCGCGGCCAGCTCCTGCTCGGTCGGTACGCGGTCGCCGGGCCGCCATTCGCCCGACCGGATCGCGGCCGCGATCTCGTCGCGAATCCGGCGCGCCGGATTCACGCGAGCAGCCGTTCGATACAGGCGCGATAGGCGGCACCGATCGCTTCCGCCCCGACATGGCGTCCCTTCTCGACGCGTTTGACGCCCGCGCGCCAGACCGCGTCGACAGCGCCCGCGCGCGCCGCAAAAATCCAGCGGTCGAACAGGGTCGCGTCGCCGGTGCCGGCGAAGGACGGGTGGTCGAGGTCGAGCGAGACGATATCCGCCGCATGGCCCACGGCGAGCCCCGCCGGCACGCCGAGCGCCTGCGCGCCGCCTTCCACGGCGCGCGCAAAAAGATTGGCACCGACAAAAGGCGAATCCTCACCCGCGAGAAGCGCCCGCGCGCGGTGCGCGAGGCGCTGCGAATATTCGAGCGCGCGAAGTTCCTGCGCGGCGTCGACGAGGATATTGCTGTCGGTTCCAACCCCGAAACGTCCGCCCGCGGCGAGATAATCGATTGCCGGAAAGATGCCGTCGCCCAGATTGCCCTCGGTGACCGGGCAGAGGCCGGCCACCGCACCGCTTGCGGCGAGCCCTGGGACCTCGCTTTCGTCGAGATGGGTCGAATGGATCAGGCACCAGCGTTCGTCGACCCCGGCGTTGCCCAGCAACCATTCGACCGGCCGCGCCCCGCTCCATGCGACGCAGTCGGCAACTTCCTTCACCTGTTCGGCAGCATGGATATGCACCGGGCCGACAGGCGACATTTCGAGCAGCGCCGCAAGCTCCCCGGGCGTCACCGCGCGCAGCGAGTGCGGCGCGACGCCGATATTGGCATCGCCCACCAGCTTCGATCGCGACGCGTCGAGCAAGGCTGCAAAGCCGTCGATGTCGTTGAGGAAGCGCCGCTGCCCCGGGCTCGGCGCCGCCGCGCCGAAATTGCCGTGCGCGTAGAAGACCGGCAGCAGCGTCAACCCGATCCCCGTCGCCGCGCTTGCTCCGGCAATCGCACCCGCCATCTCGGCCGGGTCGGCATAGGCCGCGCCCGCCGGGTCGTGATGCAGATAATGGAATTCGCCGACGCGCGTGAACCCCGTCTCGAGCATCTCGGCATAGGCCTGCGCGGTGATTGCCGCGACATCCTCGGGCGTCAGCCGGTCGAGGAAGCGGTACATGATCTCGCGCCAGCTCCAGAAATTGTCGTCGGGCCGGCTGCGCCGCTCCGAAAGCCCCGCCATGCCGCGCTGGAAGCCATGGCTATGGACGTTGCAGAGGCCGGGAAGACCAACCCGGTGTCGCTCGTCGCCGGCATCTGCAGCGAGGCCCGCCTCGATCGAAGCGATCCGGCCGTCCGCGACGCGCAGCCGCACGTCCTTTTCCCAGCGATTGCCGATCCATGCACGTTCGAACCAGAGCGAAACCATCATCCATCCTCAATATTATGTCTAGACATAATGACGCATTCGAACGATGCTGTCCAGATGGAGCAACGCTGGACGAACACCCGACTCGCAACGATGGCCGACGATGGTCTGGGCCTGATCGACAATGGCGTGGTGATCGCGAAGGCAGGCCGCATCGTCTATGCCGGGCCCGCGGATGACGCGCCGCCCGCGACCACGGCGGCCATCGACTGCGAAGGCCGCCTGATCACCCCCGGGCTGATTGATTGCCACACGCACCTCGTCCACGGCGGCAATCGTGCGAACGAATGGGCGATGCGCCTCGAAGGTGCCACCTACGAAGAAATCGCGCGCGCGGGCGGCGGCATCGTCTCGACGATGCGCGCGACGCGCGAAGCGAGCGAGGACGCGCTGGTCGCGAGCGCCCTCCCCCGTCTCGACGCGCTGATCGCCGAGGGTGTCACGACGATCGAGATCAAGTCGGGTTACGGCCTGTCGACCGACGCCGAGCTCAAGATGCTGCGCGCCGCGCGCGCGCTCGCCGGGCGCCGCAGGATCCGCGTCGAGCCGACCTTCCTCGGCGCACACGCGCTGCCCCCCGAATACAAGGGTGACAGCGACGCCTATATCGACCTCGTCTGCAAAGAGATGATCCCCGCCGCCGCGCCGCTTGCGACCGCGGTCGACGCCTTTTGCGAAGGCATCGGTTTCTCGCCCGACCAGTGCACGCGCGTGATCGAAGCGGCGAAGGCGCACGGCCTCGCGGTCAAGCTCCACGCCGAGCAATTGTCGGCGCTGCACGGCAGCGCACTCGCCGCGCTGCACAGCGCGTTGTCGGCCGACCATCTCGAACATGCGACCGACGATGACATCCGCGCGATGGCCGCTGCGGGCACCGTCGCGGTCCTGCTCCCCGGCGCCTATTATTTCATGCGCGAGACGAAGCTGCCGCCCGTCGACGCGATGCGCCGTCACGGGACGCGCATCGCGCTCGCGACCGACAACAACCCCGGCACCTCGCCGACGACATCGCTGCTGCTGATGCTCAACATGGGCGCGACCTTGTTCGGGCTGACGGTGGTCGAAGCGCTGCGCGGCGTCACGGTCAACGCCGCCGCCGCGCTCGGGCTGGGCGACGAGATCGGCACCCTCGAACCGGGCAAGGCATGCGACCTCGCGATCTGGGATGTCAGCGACCCTGCCGAGCTCGTCTACCGCATCGGCTTCAACCCGCTTCACCAACGCATCAAGGACGGACAATGATCATCGAGCCCGGGCATATCTCGCTCGCCGACTGGCGCGAAATTTACGAGGGCGCGAGCGCCGAACTGAGCGACGGCGCATGGGACGCGATCGACGCGAGCGCCGCCGCGGTCGCGCGGATCGTCGCGAAGGGGGCGCCGGTCTATGGTATCAACACCGGTTTCGGAAAGCTCGCGAGCGTGCGCATCGCCGACGACGATCTGACAACGCTTCAGCGCAATATCGTCCTCAGCCATGCCGCGGGAACCGGCGCACCGTCGCCGACGAAGATCGTCCGTCTGATGATGGCCCTCAAGCTCGCGAGCTTCGGCATGGGTGCGTCGGGCGTCCGCCGCGAAACCGTTGCGATGATCGAAGCGATGCTCGCGAAAGGGCTGACCCCCGTCGTGCCTTCGCAGGGCTCGGTCGGCGCCAGCGGCGACCTCGCGCCGCTGTCGCACATGGCGGCAGCGATGATCGGCGTCGGCGAGATCGAGGTCGGCGGCGGGACGCTGCCCGCAGCCGATGCGCTCGCAAAGGCGGGCCTCGTCCCGCTCGACCTCGGCCCCAAGGAAGGGCTGGCGCTCCTCAACGGAACCCAATTCTCGACCGCCAACGCGCTCGCCGGGCTGTTCCGCGCCGAAACCATCTTCCGTTCGGCCCTCATCACCGGGGCGCTATCGACCGAGGCGGCAAAGGGCTCGGACGCGCCGTTCGACGCGCGCATCCACGCGCTGCGCGGCCACGCCGGACAGCGCGAAGTCGGCGATGCGCTGCGCGGGCTGATGGCGGGATCGGCGATCCGCGCGTCGCACGCGATTGACGACCCGCGCGTGCAGGACCCTTATTGCCTCCGCTGCCAGCCGCAGGTGATGGGCGCCGCGCTCGACCTGCTGCGGCAGGCCGGAACGACGCTCGGCATCGAGGCGAATGGTGTCTCGGACAATCCGCTGATCTTCGCCGACACCGATGAGGCCCTCTCGGGCGGCAATTTCCACGCCGAGCCCGTCGCCTTTGCCGCCGACATGATCGCCATGGCGCTTTGCGAGATCGGTTCGATTTCGGAGCGCCGCATCGCGATGCTCGTCGACCCTGCCCTCTCGGGCCTCCCCGCCTTCCTGACGCCGCGTCCCGGGCTCAACTCGGGCTTCATGATCCCGCAGGTCACCGCCGCCGCGCTCGTCAGCGAGAACAAGCAGCGCGCCTATCCGGCGAGCGTCGATTCGATCCCGACCTCGGCCAATCAGGAGGATCATGTGTCGATGGCCGCGCACGGCGCCCGCCGCCTGCTCGACATGGCCGACAATGCCAGCGCGGTGATCGGCATCGAACTGCTCGCGGCGTGCCAGGGCATCGATTTCCACACGCCGCTCAAATCGAGCGACGCGCTCGAAGCTGCGCACAAACATCTGCGTTCCGAAGTTCCCGCACTCGAAGACGACCGGCACTTCCATCCCGATATGGAGGCCGCCACGACGCTGATCCGTTCGGGCAGCCTCGTCGCCTCGACCCCCGCCAGCCTGCCGGGCCTCGGCTGATGGACTGGCTGCGCGTCCATCGCGGCGACGCGCCGCTCGTCATCGCGTTTCCGCATGGCGGGACCGATCTCGCGGGCCTCGACGAGCAGTTCGTTTCGCCCTGGCACGCGCAGATCGACACCGACTGGTGGATCGCCGAACTCTATGCCTTCGCCGCCGATCTCGGCGCGACTTTGATCGCAACCGGCATCTCGCGCAGCGTGATCGACATGAACCGCGATCCGTCGGGGGCGTCGCTCTATCCGGGGCAGGCGACGACCGAGCTGTGCCCGACGACGACCTTCGACGGCGAACCGCTCTATCGTTTCGACCAGCCCGACGAAGCGTCGATCACGCAGCGGCTCAATCTCTATCACCGCCCCTATCATGAGACGCTGACCGCCGAACTCGACCGGCTGAAGGCGCTGCACGGCAAGGTCGTCCTCTACGACGCGCATTCGATCCGCAGCCGCGTCGCGCGCCTGTTCGACGGCGAACTGCCGCAGTTCAATATCGGTACCAACGACGGCGCGACCTGCGCGCCCGAACTCGAAACGGTCGTCGCCAACATCTGTGCCGCGAGCGGCCTCAGCCATGTCGTCAACGGGCGCTTCAGGGGCGGCTGGACGACGCGCCATTATGGCGATCCCGAAAACGGCATTCACGCGATCCAGATGGAGCTCGCCCAGCGCGGCTATATGGCCGAGCCCGATACGATCACCCACGCCAACTGGCCTGGCTCCCTCGACCCGAACCCCGCGATCCGGCCTGTCCTCGAACAGATCATCGCCGCGACCCTCGATTTTGCGAAAGGAAAAGCATGACCCGCCTCGACAATAGCCGCGTGATCCGCCCGGCGACCGGCCCCGAGATCAGCGCGAAAAGCTGGCTTACCGAAGCGCCGATGCGAATGCTGATGAACAATCTTCACCCCGACGTCGCCGAGGCACCGCACGAACTCGTCGTCTATGGCGGTATCGGCCGCGCGGCGCGCGACTGGGAAAGCTACGACAGAATCGTCGAGACGCTGAAGCGGCTCGAAGGCGATGAAACCCTCCTCATCCAGTCGGGCAAGCCCGTCGGCGTTTTCCGCACGCACGAGAATGCGCCGCGCGTGCTGCTAGCCAATTCGAACCTCGTCCCCGAATGGGCGAATTGGGAGCATTTCCACGAGCTCGATAAAAAGGGCCTGATGATGTACGGCCAGATGACCGCGGGCAGCTGGATCTACATCGGCAGCCAGGGCATCGTTCAGGGCACCTACGAAACCTTCGTCGAGATGGGCCGCCAGCATTATGGCGGCAGCCTGGCCGGCCGCTGGCTACTCACCGCCGGGCTCGGCGGCATGGGCGGCGCGCAGCCGCTCGCCGCGGTGATGGCGGGCGCATCGTGCCTCGCGATCGAATGCCAGCCGAGCCGCATCGAAATGCGCCTCCGTACCGGTTATCTCGACAAGCAGGCCTCGACCATCGACGAGGCGATCGCGATGATCGAAGCCTCTCACGCAGAGGGCAAACCGGTCTCGGTCGGCCTGCTGGGCAACGCCGCCGAAATACTGCCCGAGATCGTCCGGCGCGGCATCCGCCCCGACCTGCTTACCGACCAGACCTCGGCGCACGATCCGGTCAACGGCTATCTTCCCGCGGGCTGGTCGCTCGACGAGTGGTTCTCGAAGCGCGAGAGCGACCCCGCCGCGGTCGCCAAGGCGGCGAAGGCATCGATGGCGGTGCATGTGCAGGCGATGCTCGACCTGCAGGCCGCGGGCGTGCCGACGACCGACTATGGCAACAATATCCGCCAGATGGCGAAGGACGAGGGCGTCGAAAATGCCTTCGACTTTCCGGGCTTCGTCCCCGCCTATGTCCGCCCGCTCTTCTGCCGCGGCATCGGCCCCTTCCGCTGGGCGGCGCTGTCGGGCGATCCCGAGGACATCTACAAGACCGACGCCAAGGTGAAGGAGCTGCTGCCCGACAACGCGCATCTCCACAACTGGCTCGACATGGCGCGCGAGAAGATCAAGTTTCAGGGCCTGCCCGCACGCATCTGCTGGGTCGGGCTCGGCGACCGCCACCGCCTCGGCCTCGCGTTCAACGAGATGGTCGCGAACGGCGAACTCAAGGCCCCGGTCGTGATCGGCCGCGACCATCTGGACTCGGGTTCGGTCGCCTCGCCGAACCGCGAAACCGAAGCGATGCGCGACGGGTCCGATGCGGTCAGCGACTGGCCGCTCCTCAACGCGCTCCTCAACACCGCGTCGGGCGCAACCTGGGTGTCGCTCCATCACGGCGGCGGCGTCGGCATGGGCTATTCGCAGCATAGCGGCATGGTGATCGTCGCCGACGGCACCCCCGAAGCCGCGAAGCGCCTCGAGCGCGTGCTGTGGAACGACCCCGGCACCGGCGTGATGCGCCACGCCGACGCCGGCTATGACATTGCGATCGAATGCGCGCGTGAGAAAGGCCTCGACCTGCCGAGCATCTGACGCTTGTTTCAGTTGCACCGAAACAGCTTCGCATTCTAAGGCTCTCCCCGACGATCAGGGGAGAGCCGAACGCCGTGTCCGAAGCCCAGCAGCAAAGTCATCCCGAAATCCGCGACGCGGTGCGCCGCCTCTGCGCCGGATTTCCCGGCGAATATTGGCAGCGGCTCGACCGCGATCGCATCTATCCGACCGAGTTCGTCCGCACGCTGACCGAAGCGGGTTTCCTCTCGGTCCTGATCCCCGAAGCCTATGGCGGCTCGGGGCTCGGCCTCGGCGCTGCGACAGCAGTGCTCGAGGAAATCCATCGCTCGGGCTGCAACGGCGGCGCCTGTCATGCGCAGATGTACACGATGGGCACCGTGCTCAAGCACGGGTCGGAGGAGCAGAAACAGACCTATCTTCCCGCGATCGCCAGCGGCGAACTGCGCCTGCAAGCCTTCGGCGTCACCGAGCCGACGGCGGGCACCGACACGACGCGTATCCGTACCTTCGCAAAGAGGGTCGGCGACAAATATGTCGTCAACGGCCAGAAGATCTGGATCAGCCGCGCCGAGCATTCGGATCTGATGGTCCTCCTTTGCCGCACCACCCCGCGCGAGGAGTGCGCGAAGTCCTCCGACGGGATGAGCGTGCTGCTCGTCGACATGCGCGAAGCGGTGGGCAACGGCCTCACCATCCGCCCCGTGCGCACCATGCTCAACCACGCGACGACCGAGCTCTTCTTCGACGATCTCGAAGTCCCTGCCGCCAATCTGATCGGCGAGGAGGGCAAGGGCTTCCGCTATATCCTCTCGGGCATGAACGCCGAGCGCATCCTGATCGCGTCCGAATGCATCGGCGACGGCCGCTTCTTCATCGACCGCGCGACTGCCTACGCCAAGGACCGCTCGGTCTTCGGCCGCGCAATCGGCGAGAACCAGGGCATCCAGTTCCCGATCGCGCGCGCCTGGGTCCAGATCGCCGCCGCCGCCGAGATGGTCGACAAGGCCGCACGCCTGTTCGACGCCGGGCAGGATGGGGGGACCGAGGCGAATATGGCGAAGATGCTGGCGTCCGAAGCAAGCTGGTACGCCGCCGACATGTGTATCCAGACGCACGGCGGCTTCGGTTTTGCCGAGGAATATGACATCGAGCGCAAGTTCCGCGAGACGCGCCTCTATCAGGTCGCGCCGATCAGCACGAATCTGATCCTGAGCCATGTCGCGACCCACGCGCTCGGCCTGCCCAAGAGCTTCTGATGGACGATTATTCCGCTTGGGTCGGCCGAAGCGAAACGCGCGAGGATGTCGCGACCGCAGCGCCGCTCGCCGGTCTCGCCGCGCTGCTCGACCATCAGGTCTCGCCGTGGACCCCCGGCGCGGTCCCGCCGCTCGGCCATTGGCTCTATTTCCTGCCGACCGCGCGCCAGTCGGCGATCGGCGAGGACGGCCACCCACGCCGCGACGCGCACGGCCTGCTCCCGCCCGTCCCCCTCCCGCGCCGCATGTGGGCGGGCAGCCGCATCGAGTTCCTCGCGCCGATCCCGATCGGCTCAACGCTGACGCGCGTCACGACGATCGATGCGATCAAGCCCAAACGCGGCGCGAGCGGCGACCTGCTCTTCGTGACGCTACGCCACGATATCGCGGCGGGCGGCGTCGCCGCGATCCGCGAGGAGCAGGACATCGTCTTTCGCGAACCCGCCCCCGCCGCGCCCGTGCCCGCTGCCGTACCGGCGCCGGTCGAGCGCGAACCCGCCGATGCGGTCCGGACGGTCCATCCCGACCCCGTGCTGCTCTTCCGCTATTCGGCGCTGACCTTCAACGCGCACCGCATTCACTATGATCGCGATTACGCGCAGGACGTCGAAGGCTATGCCGGGCTCGTCGTGCACGGTCCACTGATCGCAACGCTGCTCATCGATCATGCGCTGCGCGCCGCACCCGACATCGCCCCCCGGCATTTCAGCTTCCGCGCCGAAGCGCCGCTGATCGACGGCGCCCCCTTTGACCTGTGCCTCGCCCGCGAGGGCGAGGGCGCGCGATTGTGGTCATGCGACGCGACGGGCCGGACGACGATGCGCGCCGATCTGGCGCCCTGATCGCGGGCAATCCACCCACGGGGATCATCTGGGTATTTCCCCGCCCCAGACATTGCCAATTCGCAAAGCGGACCTTCCTCCCGCGGATCATGATCGCCTTGTTCGCACCGATGCGGACGGAGTCGGGGAGGATCCGCATCAGCCGTGCCTGTCGGCATCGCGCGCCATCCCCTTTTTCTTGAGAGGAAGAAGTCATGATGAAGAAAGTCATGCTGGCGGTGTCCACGCTGGCGCTCGTTGCGACCGCAGCTCCCGCGTTCGCGCAGGGAAGCCAAGACCAGGACAATGACAACACCACGACCGGCGCCGCTGGCGGCCTCGGCAACGACACCACCGTCGTCAACGACCTGATCGACCTGTTCGTGCAGGACAATGCGGCCGACACCTTCTCGGACGACGACCAGGACAATGACGGCAATGGCTCGGGCAACGGCAACACGGCCGTCGTTGCGATCCAGGCCCTGACCGCGAACAACACCAACCAGCAGATGGACGAACTCGTCGACCTGGACGGTGAAGACGAAAGCGACACGGCGGTCGGCTACAACAGCGGCAACAACAGCGTCAGCGGCAGCGCCTTCGCGGCCTATGCCGGCATCCTGAACGCCGCCTGGAACACAGGCATCAACTCGAACGCCCAGGCTGCGACCAACATCGCCGCGCAAGGCACCGTCAGCTTCGGCGACAGCGCCCCGGCTGCAGGCGGCGGCGGCGGCGGCGAAGACTGATACGGCCCCCCCGGATGGCCGGCCCGGCCCACTGGCGGGCCGGCCATCAACCTGTTTGCGAGTATCCAGGAGTGTCCCGGTCATGAAACCCCCGATCGTCCCGGTTCTGCTGATCATGGCAGGCTTGTCCGCGCCGGCATGGGCGCAATCGCCTCCGCCCGAGGCGCCGCCTCCTGTCACGGCCGAAGCCGTTCCGGCCGAAATCGTCGTGACTGCGGCGATCCCCGTACGGACCGAACGCAAATCGCCGATGCTGAACGACAACGAGCTCGATACGCTGCGCGGCGGCCAGGCGCTCGTGATCACCAACCAGACGATGGAATCGCTCGTCAGCGGCAACGTCCTCAAGGGCGACTATACCGCAGGGGCGGTCACGCTGAGCGATTTCGCGCTGTCGAATTTCAACGGTGTCGGAAATCTGCTGATCAACACCGGCGCGCAGGTCAGTGCCCAGAGCGGCATGAACCTGACCATCAATCTCGGCGACTGAATTCGCCATGCGGCCCATGCGTCCCTTGATCGCAGGCCTGCTGTGCACCCTTGCGGCTGCCCCTGCCGCCGCCGAGGTCCGGCTGACCGGACCCGAAACGGGTGGCAATTATCAGCTTCACGTGATGACCTGGTGGGACATTCCGTTCCGGACAGTCGTTCGTCAGCGTTATGACTTCAGCTGCGGCTCGGCCGCCGTCGCGACCCTGCTCACCTATCATTATGGCGCGCCGACGTCGGAATCGATGCCTTTCCGCGCGATGTGGGAAAAGGGCGACCGCGAAGCGATTCGCAAGGTCGGCTTCTCGATGCTCGACATGAAAAACTATCTCGCCTCGCGCGGCTATCGCGCTGAGGGCTTCCGGATCACCACCGAGCAGCTGAAGCAGGTGAAGCGCCCCACGATCGTCCTGATGGACCTCAAGGGCTTCAAGCATTTCGTCGTGGTCAAGGGCGTTCGCGGCGACCGCGTGCTCACCGGCGATTCGGTGCTCGGCCTCAACGAATATTCGCTCGAGGATTTCGGGAAGCACTGGAACGGCATCGCGCTCGCGATCGTCGAGGGCGGCAAGAAGCGCCCCGAATTCAACCTCGCCGGCGACTGGGGTCCATGGTCGCAGGCGCCGCTCGAAAAAGACGGGTCGCTTCACGTCTCGGTCGGCGATCTGACGACCAATCTTCCCCCCCAATATCAGCTGTCCCCGCAGATTCTCCTCGATGTGCGCGTGGGCACCGTGAAATGAGATCGACCATGTCCCCACGCATCCTCCTGCTCGTCTTCGCGCCCACGCTCCTCGCCGCCGGCGAGCCGGAGGATGCAACCCTGCTGGCCGAAGCGCCCACCGTACCCGACGAGGTCCTCGCCATCCAGCGCGGGGGCTTCGCCTTCCAGGGCATGACCATCTCCTTCGGCGCCGACATCCGCAGCTTCGTCAACGACGAACTCGCGCTTCGTACGATCGTGAGCTGGACGCCCGAAGGGCAGACGATCGAACGCTTCGTCTCGCCTTCGCTGACCGCGGTCAGCGCCGCGCAGGTCCAGGGCGGCATCCTGACAAGCGGCGGCATCACCATGCGGGTGGGCGATGAATCGGTGTTCCTCGCAAACAATGGCCAGACGGCGCTGATCCAGAGCACCGATGCGATCCAGAATGTCCTGATCAACACGGCCAGCAATGTGTCGCTGAACCAGCAGGTCGACGCCGTGCTCGACCTCAGCGGCTATGAAGGTTTCCGCGACGCGATCGCTTCCACCCGGATGAGCGACGCGATCGGCGCCGTCATGGGCGCCCAGACCGTCGGCGCCCTCGGCAACTGAACGACCCCCCGCCCCCGTTTCGACAGGGACGGTTCACCTCGGCCCCGCCTGAACAGGCGGGGCTTCTTTCGTACCGGCCCTGTTTCAGAAAGCGGGGGGTCAGAGTTTTCCGCCGAACGGCATGCGCAGGGTGATCGACACGTCGGGCGCATCCTCGGTCACGCCGATTTCAAAGCCGAGGTTGATCACGTCGCGCTCGGTCAGGCGGTACGACATGCCGAAGTTGAGCGAACCGACATGCAGATAATTGGATTTCTGCCGCGTGTCGCCGATCTCGGTCTTGGTCGGAAAGATGTAATTGTGCCGATAGCCGAGCGAGAAGGAGAAACGCGGGTTGAGGGCGAAACCGAAACCGATGTTGGCCGAAACCGCATCGCCCGGATCGACACGGCCGATCATCACGTCCCCGACCAGTTTGTTCACGTCGCGCGGGATGTGATAAAGATAGGCCATCCCGCCGTAGATCACCGCGGGATCCGACGGCATCAGGAAATTGACGCCCGGTTGCACGGCCCAGAAGCCCGACCCGGTCGCGAGCCCGGTCGCGACGCCGAATTCGTCGTAGCCGACTTCGAACGGTCCTTTACCCGTGTCCGATTTCACGCGCAGCGTTCCGACGAAAATCGGTTTCTGCCCGACCGGACGATTGAACTGATAACGCAGCGAGAATTCGGCATCGCCGATTCCGTCCTCGCGCAGCGCAATCGACCGCACGATGCCTTCGTCACGCTGCTGGACCACCTCGATCCGGTCGTTGCGATAAAGATAGGGCACGCGAATTTCGGCTTCGAGCCGGTCGCTGATCCCGTAGCGAAGCGAGGCGGTTCCGACCAGCGTATCGCGGTCGGCGTCGGTCGCCTCGATCAATCCGATCTGGATACCGGGGATGAGTTCGATCCCGCGAAAGACAAGGCGGTTGGTCGACGAGCGGGTATATTCGAACGAAGGTTCGAAAATCATATGGCCGGCGCGCGTCAAGACGCCCTGCCCTTCAGGAACCGCAGCAACGCGCTGTTCGGGCGGTTCGCTCGGTGGCGGCGCCTCGCCCACCGGTGCGTCGGGCAAGGCCACAGCGTCGCTACCGGGCCCCGGCAGGGCGGGCCCGGCGCCAACGCCTTGACCCATGCCGGTACCACGAAACAGGTCGAGCGGCACGTCGGCGAGCGCAAAGGATGACAGCCGGTCCACCTGCGCCTGCTGGGTAGCGAGCTGCTGCTGCATCTGCACTATCTGCTCTCGCTGCTCGGCAAGCATCGCATTTTGCTGGTCGATCAGGGCACGTTGTTCCGCGATGATCCGGCGCTGCGCCTCGATCTCGCTCTCGGCGCTCTCGGCGCTCACGGCGGCGGGGGCCGCCTCGACGGCGGCGGCGGGTGCCGCAGCCGCGTTCCAGGTCGGCGCGGTGTCGAGGAAGGGAAGCCCGTCGCACAACCACTCGAGCGCCGGCGCTTCCTGGGCCTCGGCCTGCGAGGGCGACATGACGGCCGAGAGGCCGATGGCTGCCACGCCGACATGGCGCAACACCGGGGGGACTGACGGGCTGGTCATGCGCCCACTCCCTGCCCGCTGAACGATCGCTGCGGTCGCATCGGCCCCATATTGTCGATCGCTATTCCCACCTCCTCGCCTGCGATTGCCCGCAACCCTTCCGGATCGACGAGCCGGCACAATTGCGGCCCATCCAGTTCGATCAGGCCTTGCCGGACAAAACCGGAGATCGTCCGGCTTACGGTGTGGATGGTGAGGCCGAGATGATCGGCGATATCGCTCCGCGTCATTGGCAGGGGAACGCTGCCGAGCGCCGACAGCCGTTTCGCCGCAATCAGCAGGAAGGCCGCGACGCGTTCGTTCGCATTGCGGCGGCCGAGCAGGAATATGCACTGATTCGCACTGTCGAGGGCACGTTCCAGCGCCCGGTTCTGGCCGAAGCTGTCGGGTTCGGCATTCAGCACCGGATGTCGGGTCAGGATCGTGTTGGTGACCGCTTCGGCGGCCGCATCGCGCGAACCATATTCGACCCCGAACACGTCGCCCTGATAGAAGAAACCGGTCAACTGGCGATGCCCGTCGACGTGGAAATGACAGGTCCGGACTGTACCCGAGACCACTTCGAACCAGCAATCGCCGGGATCTCCCTGCGAAAAGATGATCTCGCCCTTACGAAATTTCAGGATGGTATCCTGCGGAACAGCTCCGCGCTGAACCTCTGCCGACAGACCTTGCACGCCACGTCTCCAATCTGGAATTGGTATTTGCGGCGACCCCGTTTGCGAGTCTCATCTGCCTTTGCGGTTCGCGAATCCATCCGGGTAAAGACTTGGGAATTCGTGTGTATTAATGGCCTAGCAAATTCACTTACGTATTTCTCCTTAGCCTTTCAGACAGATTTACGACTGAATTTCAATATCATAGATGTATCGACACGATGAGTGCCGCTACATACTTAATTAGCTTAGGTTAATTGCTAAACAGCGCGCAAAGCGATATCATCCCCTCCAGAGCAGGTGGGTTGCGGCCGTTGCCGCGCAAAAGATGCTCGTCGGTCGCAAAGTGTCCACGCCTTGGGTGTCAGGGGATTGCACCGTGCATCGAAATGCTTTGAACGTCGAACCGCATTTGACCTTTCGCGAACATCAGATACTGGAATTGGTTGCGGTCGGCTGCTCCGCCAAGCAGATCGCGCTCGAGATCGACATCGCGCCGCGAACCGTCGAGCGGCATATCGAAAATGTGCGGCTGAAACTCAACGCCCGCAACCGCGCGCACCTCATCACGCAGGCCATGCATCTCGGCCTGCTGGTCATCGAAACGCCGGCCCCCGACGAGCCGACGCTGTTCGAACTCAAATGACGGATGGGGCCCCGACAGGAATATGACCGACCTTCAGATCATCGGTAATATCAGCCGGACATATGGCGGGAGTCCTTTGCCCAGCGCAACGATGGTCGAAGGGCTCGCATTGGCCGAACGCGGGCCGGCGCTCTTGGGCGCCAACGGAAGCTAAAGCAGGTCTAGCTTCCGTCGACCATCGCACGCGGTAGCTGCGGAGCATCGGCACCACCCCAGATCTGGCGCGCACGACCCTTCAGATTCTTGTCATAATCGTCGCTCTAGGCATCGACATCGCTGCGGGCCGCCCAATCGTCCCATTGCTGCGCCATCTTGCGCGTCCGGTCGGGCTGGCTGGCGGCGAGGTCGTGCATTTCGGCGCGATCGGTCGTCATCTCGAAAAGCTGCCAAGGCTTCCGGAAACCCGCGACGAGTTTCCATTTGCCGTCGCGGACGGCACGGTTGCCCTCATGCTCCCAGAAGATGGGTTTGTCGCGTGTCAGTGGCTCGCCGCGGAAGGCGGGGACCATCGAACGCCCTTCCATCGGCAGGATGGTGTGCCCGTTGAAGTTCCGGGGATAGGTGGCGCCGGCGAGTTCGACGAGCGTCGGCATGACGTCGATCAGATGCCCCGGCTCGCGCACGAAAGTTCCACGCACCTGCGCGGCGATCCCCCGCGGCCAGTGCGCGATCAGCGGCGTCGCGATCCCGCCCTCATAGGTATGATGCTTGAAATATCGGAAGGGCGCGTTCTGCAGCGTCGCCCAGTTCATTCCCGTCCAGACCACCGATTGCGCGCTGCCCGGCAGCCCTTCGCCCCTGAGGCGGCCATCGGGCCCGCTTTCGGCGGTGCCGCCATTGTCGCTCATCAGCAGGATCAGCGTATTGTCGAGCTCGCCCGATTGCCGCAGCCGATCGACGAGGGTGCCGATAGCGCGATCGACGCGGTGGATCACCGCGGCATAGACCGCCATCATCGTATCGAAGCGATCCTTGTCCTCCGCCGACAATTTGTTCCAGTCGTAACTGCCCGGCAGCGCAGCGGGCAGTTCGGCATCCGCGGCGATGATGCCGAGTTTCTTTTGCCGTTCGAACCGCTCACGCCGGATGACCTCCCAGCCGCGCATGTACCGGCCCTTGAACTTCGCCACATCTTCGGGCGGTGCCATCAGCGGAAAATGCGCGCCGACGAAAGGCATATAGAGGAAGAAGGGTTTGCGCTGTTCGCGCGCCTCGCCCACGAACTTCGTCTGCCAGTCGACGAACATGTCCGACGAATACCAGTTGCCCTGACCCACGCGCGGCGAACTGGCGGGCACGCGCTCGCCGTCGATATAGACCGACTGCGCGAGCGGCTGGGGCTGGTCGGGATAATAGAGTTCGCCCGAGGGTGAGGTCAGCGACCGGTCGAAACCGCGCTGCCAGGGGCCGACGCCGCGCGAGATACCGAGGTGCCATTTGCCCGCCATCGCGGTGAAATAGCCTGCCGATTTCATCACCTCCGCCAGCGTGACGACGCGGTCCGACAGCTTGCTGTGCAGGCCTTTCGACCCGGGCACCTCGACCGATTCGAGATGCCCCAGCCCCGCCTGATGCGGATAGGTGCCGGTGAGCAGCGACGCGCGCGAAGGGCTGCACCGTGCGTTGTTGTAGAATTGGGTGAAAGCGAGTCCGTCCTTCGTCAGCGCGTCGATGTTGGGCGTCGGAATTTCGCCGCCGAAGCTGCCCATGTCGGAAAAGCCGACATCGTCGAGCAGGATCACGACGACATTCGGGCGGATGGGCTGCGGGCGGACCGTCGCTTCGGCCGCGGTCGCCGCGGAGGGAAGAATGCCCACCCCGAGCGTCACAAGGACGCAGCTCGCATGGGTCATGAAGCGGACGACGCGTTTGATATTCACCGGACACTCTCCCTCGCTCGAAATTGCGTTATAACCTATATATCATATATATATTGACTTTCTTTGCCCGCTTGGTCAACTTCGAGGTCAAGGCGTCGACGAGAAGGTGCGAACAGCTGTCTGAAATCGGGTTCGCGGCCGCGCGCGGCGCGGCCCGCCCCCTCGGCGGCACTCTCCTTCTTCGCGGCGCCACAAGGGCAAAAATGCTCGACCGGGGACGTTGGGAGAGGACAATGAAGAAGCAGTCAGGTTTTTCGGCCGCCGTGTCGCTGTTCGCGCTCGTCGCGAGCGCGCCGGCATGGGGACAGTCCACCGACACGAATGAAGCGCCCGCGGCCGATGCGGTCGCGGCTGCGCCGCAAGAGGCCGATGACGCCATCGTCGTCACCGGAATTCGCCGCTCGCTCGAACGCGCCGCGGACATCAAGCGCGAGTCGGTGCAGGTCGTCGATGCGATCGTCGCGCAGGACATCGGCAAACTTCCCGATCCCACGACCGCCGCCGCCCTGCAGCGTGTGCCCGGCGTCCAGGTGTCGGTGAACCGCAACAACGAACTCGGCGACGTGCGCGTGCGCGGCCTTCCCGACGTGCTCACCACGGTCAACGGGCGCGAGGTGTTTTCGACCATCGGCCGCAATTTCGACCTGCAGGACATGCCCGCGGAGGCGCTCTCGCGCGTCAACGTCTTCAAATCGCAGACCGCCGACCTGACCGAAGGGGGGCTTGCCGGCGTGATCGACCTGCAGCTCAACCGCCCGTTCAGTTTCAGGGATCCGACGATCGTGCTCGGCGGCCGCGCGAACTACGGCGACCGCGTCGACAAGATCAATCCGCAGTTCAGCCTGCTCGCGACCGACCGGTGGGATACCGGCATCGGCGAGATCGGCGCGCTGATCAACGGCACCTATTCGAAATCCGACTATTATCGCGCAACGACGGTGCTGTTCCAGCGGCGCAGCACCAATACCGCGCCGTTCAACCGGCCCGGTTATGTCATCCCCGGCATCCTGCAGAATTTCCCGCAACAAGGCTTTATCGAGCGGCACCAGCTCAACGGCGCGCTGCAATGGCAGGCCTCGCCGTCGCTCGAGGCCTATGTCGAGGGTTTCTATACCTATTTCCGGGATCGCGGCAGCCGCAACGGCGCCAACATCCAGCCCTTCACCAACGGCACGACGATCACCAGCGTTACGCCCGGCGACAGCTGTATCCAGACGCGTGTCCGCCGCAACAACGGCAATAATCCGGTGATCCAGACCGACCCCGCGGGCAACCAGACGCTGACCCCCTATGACAAGGTCGAACTGTGCCAGCCCGAGAGCATGACCTTCGCCAATCTGGTGTCGAACCAGACGACGCAGGCGCGCGATCTGAACCAGCGCAACAAGCAGTTCGCGGGCGGCCTCAAGTACGACGAAGGGCGACTGAACGCGGTATTCGACGTCGCGTACCAGACGTCGAAATACGAGCTTCAGAACATCACGTCGGACATCGGGAAGCGGCTGCCGAGCCTGACCGTGACGATGGATGTCGACGGTCATGCCGAATATACCGTGCCCGGCGATGCGCTACTCAGCCGCGACGGTCTCTACATCCGCAACGCGCTGATCCAGAATTTCACCGAGAACCGCGGCAAATTGTTCCAGGCGAAGGGCGACGTCGATTACGATCTCGATTCTTTCCTGTCGAACATCGCGGTCGGCGTCCGTTACGCACACCGGTCGGCGGAGGAGCAGTCGGTCAACCTCAACACCGCGACGCCCGGCGGCAATATCGGCACGGGCAACGACGCCGCGGCGGTGCTCGTCGCGAACACCGGCCTGCCCGAGGATTTCCTGACGCTCGGCTCGCGCGCGCCCGACCTCAACGGCGGATCGCGCTTCTATATCCCCAATCCCGATTTCCTGCTCTCCGAGGAAGGGCTCGACGCCGCGCGCGCCTATTTCCGTTTGCCAGCGGGGCGCCCCGCCTACGACCCGGGACGCGCATTCGACGCGACCGAGGATTCGATCGCGGGCTATGTGCAGGGCAAATATGAGGCCGAACTGTCGAACAGCATCACGCTCGATGGCGTGGTCGGCGCGCGCTACATCCGCACCAGCCGGACGATCGGCACCAATGTTCCGGCGGGTGGCGGCAATTTCAACAGACTGACGGCGAAAACGGTCGATCACGACTGGCTGCCCAATGCGACCGCGCGGTTCCGGATCGGCGACGATATCCAGATCCGCTTCGGCTATGCCAAATCGCTGCGGCGTCCCAATTTCGCGTCGCTGAACCCGGCAATCACGCTCAACCAGTCGAACAACCCGCTGGTCCAGAGCACGGGCAACGCGGGCAACCCCGAGCTCAAGGCGCAGAAGTCCGAAAGCCTCGATGCGACCTTCGAATATTATTTCCCCAGCGGCTATATCGCCGTTGCCGGCTATTACCGCGACATCAGCGACCGTGTCATCACCAGCGGCGCGGTCGAGACGATCGACGGCATCGACTATTCGGTATCGCGTCCGCGCAACGTCGGGCAGGCGACGCTGAAGGGCATCGAACTCAGTACCCAATATTTCTTCGATTTCCTGCCCGGCGCGCTGTCGGGGCTCGGCGTACAGGGCGCCTTCACGCTCGCCGATTCGAAGGTTGGCGGCGACGATCCGCTCGCGGGATATCCGCTGCAGGGCGTGTCCAAATATAACTACACCGTGGGCCTGCTTTACGAAAAGAGCGGGGTCAGCGCGCGGCTGGTCTATACCTATCGCTCCAAATATCTGTCACTCGATGCGAGCGGCGAGCCGACGCTGCGCCCCTTCACCGACGAGACGATCGACGTCGTCGCGGTGCCCGCGCTCGTCACCTATGCGCGCGGCGCGGGGCGGCTCGACTTCAACATCGGCTATGACATCACCGACAAGATCCGCGTCGATGTCGGCGGCACCAATATCCTCGGCAGCAACACCTCGACCTATTATGACTATCCGGGATATACGAATATCAACAACGAGATGGCATATGACGAGACGACCTGGTCAGCCGGCGTCCGGGTAAAATTCTGACAAAAGGTGGAGTCCCCGCCGCGCTCGCGCGGCGGGGATATTTCATCGCGCCCGATATTGGGGCAGCGCCGCCATCCAGGCCTTCAGCTTGCCGAGCAGGCGGTCGCGGACCACCGGCTGGCTTGCCCCGACATCGTTCGCCTCGACGGGATCGCGCGCGAGATCGAAGAGCTGGGGGTTGGCGCCGCCCGCTTCCGCGAGAAGTTTCCAGTCGCCCTCGCGGATCGCGAAGGGCGGCGCCTGATCGCGTTCGAGCGCGGGTTGCGGCGGCTTCTTTTCTGCGCCTTCCTTGCCATAGGCCCAATAGAGGTCGGGCCGCTCCGGAACCGTGCGTCCCTCGATTACCGGCGACAGGTCGACACCGTCGATACCCGCCGGGACTCGCGCGCCAACGATGTTTGCGAGCGTCGGAAGCAGATCGACGCCCTGCGCCACGGTCCGTTCGTCGCGGTGGCCGGCCTTGGCGTGGCCCCGCCACGAAAGGATCAGCGGCTGGCGGATGCCGCCCTCGTAGAGGCTCCATTTGCGCCCGCGCAGATTTTCGGTGCTGCCGGGTGCGACCTGCCCGTCCTTGTAATAGCGCTGCGCCGACGACGGGCCGTTGTCGCTGGTAACGATGACCAGCGTGTTGTCCATCTCGCCCATCTGGTCGAGGCGGTCGAACAGGCGGCCGAGCGTCTTGTCCATCTTGACCAGCGAGGCGAGCATCCGGTCATCGTCGGAGGATGCGCCCTTGCCCATGACGTCCGACAGGCTTTCATCGTCGGGCGCCCAGGGGTCGTGCATGTCGTTGAGCCAGAGGTTGACGAACCACGGCTTGTCCGCATGCTGCGCGACGAAATCTACCGCCATATTCGCATAGAGCGACGTGAGGTTGGTCTTGAGTTCCCAGAAACGCGGGCCTTCTCCAAGCTCGTCCGACTGCTGCCCGAGAAAACGTTCCTCATCGGAGACGAGCACGCGTGGGCCGAGCCCCTCGAAAGTCGTGAAACTGTGGTCGAAGCCATAGGCGGTCGGCCAGGGCGCATTGCCGATATCGCGCCCGCCGCCCAGATGCCATTTGCCGATGTGCGCGGTCTCGTATCCCGCGCCCTTCAGCAGCCGCGCGATATTGGGCAGCTTGGGGTCGAGCCAGTCGGCCTGTCCGATCGCCTTGTTGTACGCGCGGTCGCTGACATAGTTGATGAAACCGACCTCGGCGGGAAAGCGACCGGTGAGCAACCCCGCGCGCGACGCCGAACAGATCGGGGCCGCGTCGTAGAATTGCGTCATCAGCACGCCTTCGCGCGCAAGGCGGTCGAGGTTCGGCGTCGCGACCTTCCTGTTCCCCATCACCGACAGGTCGCCGAAGCCCATGTCGTCGACGAGCACGAACAGGATGTTGGGCTTGCCGGCCGGTGTGGCCGGAGCCGGCGGAGCGGCAGCGGGAGCCGCCAGGCTGACGGGCGCCGCGACGCCCATGAGCGCCGCGAGCATGGTGGTCGCGGCCCAGCGGGCCATCGCGGTGCGTCGTGCCATCGGCTTTTCCCCTCGCCTATTTATCCTCGAACAACGGCTTGGCAATCTTCGCGAAATCCTCGACCGACAGCTTCGACACCGCGCGGTCGTAGGTGAGAAGGCCGTTGAGTTCGCCCTCGACGTCGCTCGTCTCGGTATAGACCGATGCCGCGAGCCCGACTTCCTTCGCCTGACGGATGATCTCGTCGAACTTGATCTTGTAACGGCGGCGATAATCTTCCTTGTCGGTCGCGAACTGGTAGATGCGCGCGTCGCGATCGGTGAACCAGAGATGCCCGGGGATCGGCAGGCCGACGCCGCCGAACTCGCCCGTCACGATCGGCCGGTCCGCCTGCGGCGCGGGGACCAGCGGCACCTCGTCATAGGTGTGGATGTCATAGACGTCCGACCCGCTGCCCGGCACGTCGAACCAGCCGCTCGCATTGTTGACGAGGCGGCTCGGGTCCATGTTCTTGGCGATGCTGCCGACGGTCCTGACGTCATACTGGCCCCAGCCCTCGTTGTTGGTCACCCACATCACGATCGACGGGAAGGCACGGAGCGCACCGATCATGCGCGCCAGTTCGGCCTGATATTGCGCCATGCCGCCCGACGTGAAAGTCGCCTCGCGGTCGCTGGGGCGCCGGACCGCCTGATCGCCGAACGCGCCCGAGGGCATGTCCTGCCAGATCAGGATGCCGAGCCGGTCGGCGTCGTGATAATATTGCGCGGGCTCGACCTTGATATGTTTGCGGAGCATGTTGAAGCCCGCCTTCTTCAGGAAGACGATGTCGCTGCGCGCGGCTTCTTCCGATGGCGGGGTCAGCAGGCTTTCGGGCCACCAGCCCTGGTCGAGCGTGCCGTTGTGAAAGAGCGGCTTGTTGTTGAGCAGCAACGCCATCTTGCCCGTCTTGGGATCGATGCCGATCGAAATCTTTCGCATCCCGAAATAGCTTTTGACGCTGTCGCTTGGCGCGCCAGCGACCGTCGCCGCGGCATAGGCCTCGGCCTCGCGCCCGGTCATCGGCGGCAGCCCGGTGCGGTCGTTCCCCGCGCCCGTCGGCGGCGTCACCTTCACCAGTTCGGCGGTCAGGTCGTAAAGATAGGGATCGTCGGGCGACCAGAGCCGCGCCTTCGGGATCTTGAGCACGCCCTGCCGGTTGCCGCGGACGATCGTGCTCGCAATCACCCTGCCCTTGTCGCGTGCGGTGATGCGGACCGCGTCGCTCGGGGTCGCGGTGTTGCTGAGCGCGACGTCGACCGTCAGCTCGCCCTTGTCGATATCGGGCACCGCGCGAAGGTCGGCGATGTGGAGGTCGGCGACGGGTTCGAGCCACACCGTCTGCCAGATTCCGCTGACCGCGGTGTACCAGATGCCGCGCGGTTCGAGCGTCTGCTTGCCGCGCGGCTGGTCGCCGGTCGAGGTCGGGTCGGTGACCTGCACGACCAGCTCGTTCGCGCCGGCACGCAGATAGCGGGTGACGTCGAAACTGAACGGGTCGGAGCCGCCCTTGTGGCTACCGACGACCACCCCGTTGACGAGCACGGTCGATTCGAAATCGACCGCGCCGAAGTGGAGCAAAGTGCGCTGGCCCGGCCATTTCGCGGGCAGCGTGAAGCTGCGCTTATACCAGAGCCGGTCGTCGGGCATCAGCTTGCGCGCGACGCCCGACAGCTTCGATTCGACCGCGAATGGGACGAGAATCTTGCCGTCCATCGCCGCCGGCTGCGGCTCGTTCGCCGGGCGGATCGCATAGTCCCAATGCCCGTTGAGATTCATCCACGTATCGCGTTCCATCTGCGGGCGCGGATAGCTGCGCCACGCATTTTCGGGCGTCACCTTGCGCCCCCATTCGGTCATGATCGGTCCGACATAGGCGGGCCCACCCTCGGTGCTGCCCGGCGCGGTGTAACCTGCCGTGTTGGTGGTCGAATTGGCAGGCTGCTTGGGCGGTGGCGCTGCGGTCTGCGCATAGGCGGCAACGTTGGCGCTCCCCACCAATAGCGCGGCAACCACAAGCAGCTTCGAAACGGACTTCATCGGACCCTCCCAATTTATATGATCAATGTGTTTTATAAAGAGTCGCCGGATGTGGCAACCGGAAATCGGTCGTGATCGCCGCGCGGAATATGGCGCTCGATCAGAAAGATCGCGGCCGCCGAAAATGCGAGCATCGCGGCGAGGAAGATCATCGGCGCAAGGTCGCTGCCGGTCGCATCATGGATTTTCGGCACGACGGTCTGCGCAACGAACCCGCCGAGATTGCCGACCGAATTGATCGCAGCGAAACCTGCTGCCGCCGCCGCCCCGGTCAGGAAGCGCCCCGGAAGCACCCAGAAAAAGGGCTGGCCGGCAAAGATCGCCGCGGCAGCGATGCACAGCGCGGCGAACTGGAACGCGGGTGACGGCAGCACGACCGCCAGCACGAGGCTCAGCGCACCGACGAGCGCCGGCCCGACCATGAAGCGGCGCGAGCCGGCGCTCCGTGCGGCGCGGCGCGGAAGCCACCACAGGGCAGCGGCGACGGCGAGCCATGGAATGATATTCAGCAAGCCGTTGACGGCATCGCTGACCCCGAAACCCCGGACGATCGTCGGGAGCCAGTAGCTCAGACCATAAGCCGAAAGCGGAAAGCCGAGAAAAGCCACGCAGAGCAACCACACGCGCGGATCGCCAAGCGCGCGCAGCGGATTGGCATGGTCGCGCCTGCCGCCCTCCGCCGCCAGCGTGTCGGCGAGCCATGTCTTCTGCGCGTCGGTGAGCCAGCCCGCCTCGGCCGGGCCACGCGGCAGGCGCGCGAGCACGACGGGGACGAGCAGCAGCGCCGGAACCGCGGTGACGATGAACACCCATTGCCACCCCCGCAGCCCGGCGGTGCCGTCGAGTTCGAGCAGCAGCCCGCCGAGCGCGGCGCCGACCGCATTGGCGAACGCGCTGGCGATCAGGAAAAGTCCGATCGCCCGCGCACGCTCCGCCTGCGGAAACCACAGGGTGAGCAGATAGAGTACGCCGGGGAAGAAGCCCGCCTCGGCGACACCGAGCAGGAAGCGCAATATGTAGAAGCTCGTCGGCGTCCACGCGAAACCGAGCGCGAGAGTTACAAGACCCCACGCCCCGATGATCCGCGCGAACCACAGCCGCGGGCCGACCCGCTCGAGGATCAGGTTGCTCGGGATCTCGAAGATGCAATAACCAAGGAAGAACAGCGCCGACCCGAACCCGTAGGCGGCCTCGCTGAGCCCGAGGTCGCCGACCATCTGCAGCTTCGCATAGGCGACATTCTGCCGGTCGATGTAGGCGACCAGATAGAGCATGCAAAGGAGCGGCATCAGCCGCCATGTGATGCGCCGGACCGTTACCACGCCGATGTCGTCCATATTGCCTCTCCCCGTCTTCGCTTGCGGGCCATCGAGGCGGTCGGCCGCCTTCAATTTAATTATACGATATATATGCTTCCTATCGAGGCAAATCGAATCTATCAAGGCGCATCGGTTGTGACGCGGGGGCGAGCCGACTCCCGCCAAGGACACCAGAAGAGGGAGAAGAGAGATGATCCGCCGGAGCTTCCTGCTCACCGCCGCCGCAGTTTTCACGATCGCTACCACCACCGCCCAGCCCGCCATGGCGCGCGAGCAGTGGACGAAAGAACAGGCGAACAAATGGTACGACAAGCAGCCGTGGCTGATCGGCGCCAACTATAACCCCGGCTCGGCGGTGAACGAACTCGAAATGTGGCACGAGCCCACCTTCGATCCCGCGACGATCGACAAGGAACTCGGCTGGGCGGCGGGCATCGGCATGAACACGATGCGCGTCTTCCTGCACAACCTGCTCTGGGAAAACGACCCCGAGGGCACCAAGAAAAGGATGAACGAGTTTCTCGCCATCGCCGACAGGCACAAGATCAAGATCATGTTCGTGCTGTTCGACAGCGTGTGGGATCCCAATCCCGTCTATGGCCTGCAAAGCCCGCCGATCCCGGGCATCCACAATTCGCGCTGGGTGCAGGCGCCGGGCGAGGCGCGGCTGAAGGACGCGAGCCAGTATGGCAAGCTCGAAGGCTATGTGAAGGATATTGTCGGCACCTTCGCCAACGATCCGCGCATCATCGCATGGGATGTGTGGAACGAACCCAACAACAAGGGCGGCGGCAATTACGAGCACATTCCCGACAAGAATAAATATGTCGCACTGCTGCTGCCGCAGGTCTTCGAATGGGCGCGCAGCGCGAACCCCAGCCAGCCGCTGACCTCGGGCGTGTGGATCGGGCAGGACTGGGGCAATCTGGACAAGGTCGATGCGGTCGAGCGCACCCAGCTGACGCAGTCGGACATCAACAGCTTCCACGATTACAGCTGGCCCGAAACGTTCGAAAAACGCGCGAAGCAGATGCTGAGCTATGGGCGCCCGGTGCTGTGCACCGAATATATGGCGCGTGGCAACGGATCGACCTTCGACGGCTCGCTGCCGCTCGGCAAGAAATATAATATCGGCATGTACAATTGGGGTTTCGCCGACGGCAAGACGCAGACGCGCCTGCCGTGGGACAGCTGGAAAAAGCCCTATACCTATGACGAGCCGACGATCTGGTTCCACGAGGTCTTCCGCGCCGATGGCAAGCCCTATCGTCAGGCCGAGGTCGACCTGATCAAGCGCCTTGCCGCTGCGCCCAAGGGCGTGGTCCCGATGGCGAACGCCAAATGATGCGGCGGCCGGCGCGCCACGCCCTGCTCGCCGCGCTGCTCGTCGGCTCGGCGGCGGCGGCGGCGGATGCGCCGGCCCCGATCTCGTTCGACGGCGCCGATCCCGATATCGAAGCCGCCGACGGGCGCTATTATATCTATCCCACCAATTCGGGCGGGGCGGGGCAGCTGCACGTCTGGACCTCGCCCGACCGGAGGCGCTGGCAAAAGGGCGCCGAGCTGATCGCGCTGGATCGCATCGGCTGGATCGGCGACGACGGCGCACCGCGCCACGCGCTCTGGGCGCCCGACATGATCGCGGCGAACGGTCGTCATTATTTCTATTTCTCGGTCGGCCCGCAGAATCCGACGCCGAGCCGTATCGGCGTCGCGACCTGCGCGAGCCTCGAGGGCCCGTGTACCGACAGCGGCAAGCCGCTGATCACCGGGGGCAAGGGGTTCGAGGCGATCGACCCTGCAGTCTTCGTCGACCCCGTCAGCAAGACCCCCTATCTCTATGCCGGCGGCAGCGCGGGCGCGACACTACGCGTCTGGACGCTCAAACCCGACATGGTGACGATCGACCGCGAAATCGCGGTCGAAACGCCGCCGCATTTCACCGAAGGCGCGTTCATGCACGAACGCGGCGGCACCTATTATCTGTCCTATTCGTCGGGCAGCTATCGCCACGACAGCTATCAGGTCCATTACGCAACCGCGCCGTCGCCGACGGGTCCGTGGACCTGGCGCGGCAAGATCGTCGAGAGCGACGCCCGCTTCAAGGGCCCCGGCCACCATGCCTTTCTGCACGATCCCGCCGATGGCGGCTGGTATATCGCCTATCATCGCTGGGAAGGGCAGGCCGGCCCCGGTCCGTACAAGGGCAGCCGCAAATTCACCGTTCAGCCGATCGCCTATCGCGCCAACGGCACGATCGTCCCGCTGGAAATGCGCTAGGCTATTTTTCGGCGTCGTCGATCAGTGTCAGCACGTCACCGATCAGGTGGCGCATCGCGCTGCGCGCGGCATCGGGATCGTGCGCCGCAATCGCGTCGCGGACCGCGGCATGATCGGCGACGCTCGCGCTGCGCCCCTTGATCCGGTTCGTGAAGCGGATCGACGTGCGAAGCGCCGTGCTGACCACATCGCGAAACTGCGCATAAAAGGGATTGTTCGACGCGCGCAGGATCGAAACGTGAAAGGCGATATCGGCCTCCAGCGTATCGTCCTCGCCGCGCTCGGCCGCCGCCATGCGGTCGAGCCCGTCGCCAATGCGCTTGAGCTCTTCAGGACGACCGAATTGCGCCGCGAGCGCTGCGGCTTCGGGCTCGATCGCGACGCGCAGCTGATTGAACTGCTTGAGCAGTTCGATCGAAAATTGCCGCTCGAGCAGCCAGCGCAGCACATCGGTATCGAACAGGTTCCACGACGAGGTCGGCTGCACGACCGTTCCCTGCCGCGGCCGCGCGCTGAGCAATCCCTTGGCGGTCAGCATCTTCACCGCCTCGCGCGTCACCGAACGGCTGACGCCGTGGCGTTTGGTCAGTTCGGCCTCGGTCGGAAAGGCTTCGTCGTCGAACTGGCCCGTCACGATCGCCCGACCCAGATTGTCGAGCAGGCCATAGGTCAGGTTGCGCCCGAGCGAAGCCGGCGCATCGTCATGGTCCAGTCCCGATTGTTCGAACGACACGGCGATCGTCTCCTCATGCGCAGCCGCAAAATCGGCCCTGCGCCAATGGTAAACCCAACAGAAAACTAGACAAGCCTAATTAATACGATAAATATACATAAACTGCCCCGGCAAGAGTCCGGAGGCCGGGAGAGAATATGTTCCGTCAGCCATCCACCGCCCCGATTCCGGGCGCCGGAAAGAAGCGCCGCCTCGCCGGTTCCGCTGCTGCCAGGCGATTTTTCGCCATGGCAGCGGCGGGTTTGGCGGCGATCGCCACCCTGCCGTCCACCGCGGCTCTGGCGCAGGCATCGTCCCGCGCGCCCCAAACTGCCGGGCAGGCCGAACGCCGTCCCAACATCCTCTTCATCCTCGTCGATGACATGGGCTTCGGTGATCTGTCGGTGATGGGAAACAGGAAGGTCGCGACGCCGAACCTCGACCGGCTCGCCCGGGAAGGCGTGCTGCTCACCAAATTCTATGACGCGGCGCCGATCTGCTCCTCGTCGCGCGCCGGCTTCCTGACCGGGCGCTTCCCGGCGGATGTCGGCTTCGTCGGAATCACGGCGGGGCGCGCACGCAACGCCGAGATCGGGCAGGTCGACTGGCTCGATCCGAAGCTGCCGACGATCGCCCGCCTGCTCCAGCAGAACGGATATAAAACCGCGCATATCGGCAAGTGGCATCTGGGCGGCGGGCGCGATATCGGCGATGCGCCGTGGCCGACCGCCTATGGTTTCGACAAGAGCTTCACGACCTTCGAAGGGCTCGGCCCGCGCGTGCTTGTTTCGGACGAGGAGCGTTCGCTGGCCCAGCAATCGGACAGGCTTGGTGAAGGCCCGCGCTTCTGGGAAATCAAGACCAATCTCACCGGGCTTTACGCCGACATGACGGTCGATTTCGTCGCGCAGAATTCGGAGCAGCCCTGGTTCGTGAACCTCTGGCTCAACGACATCCACGATCCGTGGGCGCCCGACGACGAAAGCCTGTCGGACGTCATGGGCAAGGGCGCATCGTCCGACGACGACCGGATGCTCGCCTCGCTGGTCAAGATGGACAAGACGCTCGGTCGGCTCGTCGAGCGCCTCGACCAGATGGGCGAGATGGACAATACGCTGATCCTCTTCACCTCCGATAACGGCCCCTCCTCGCTCGCGCGCTATCACGAGCGCGGCGAAACCGCGCCCGGAAGCACCGAGGGGCTGCGCGGCCGCAAGTTCAGCCTTTACGAAGGCGGCATTCGCCAGCCGCTGATCATGTATTGGCGCGGCCGTATGAAAGCCGGAACGCGCGACGAGCAGACGGTGGCGCAGGGGGTCGACCTGCTACCCACATTCGCGAGCATCCTCGGCGTCAGGAAACCTGCGGGCAGCGCCGGGATCGACCTGTCGCCCGCGCTGCGCGGCGAGCCGGTCACGCAGCGGCCCGATCTCTTCTGGGCCTATGGCAAGGAAGGCCGGCCCATGTTGGGCAAGCCCAGCCAGCCGATCGACGTGTCGCCGCGCTTTGCCGTGCGCGAGGGCGACTGGAAACTGCTTGCCAACGATGGGGGCGCCGACGTCGAACTCTATGACCTCGCAAGCGATCCGATGGAAAAGCAGGATATGGCGGCGAGCGAACCCGAAGTGCGCGGACGCTTGCTCGCCAAGCTCCGGAAATGGCTTGCCCGGCTGCCCGGATGAGCGCGCAGCCAGGCACCAGGTCACATTGAACGAGATGATCGCCCGACCATGAAAGCCGTATCGCGCCGCGCCGCGCCTGCCCCCGCCCCGTCGCTCGAAGGCATGCGCCTTGTCGAAGGCGGCGCCTTCACCATGGGGTCGGATCGCTTCTATCCCGAGGAACAGCCGCTGCGCCGCGTCAAGGTCGACAGTTTCTGGATCGACGAAACGCCGGTAACCAATGCAGCGTTCGCCGAATTCGTCGCGGCGACGGGTTATCGCACCCTCGCCGAATTGCCGCCCGATCCCAAGCTCTATCCGGGTGCCGAAGGGGTCGAGCCCGGGTCGCTTCTGTTCCGGAAAGCCGACGGCCTGATCACGCTCGACGACCCGTCGGAATGGTGGGCCTTCGTTCCCGGCGTCGACTGGCGACATCCGACCGGCCCCGGGAGTTCGATCGGGGGGATGGAGGATCATCCGGTCGTGCACGTCGCGCACTGCGACGCCGAGGCTTATGCGAAATGGGCGGGCAAATCGCTGCCGACCGAGGCCGAATGGGAATATGCGGCGCGCGGCGGGATCGACGGGCAGGAATTTGCGTGGGGCGACGATCTGGCACCGGGCGGCGCGATCCTCGCCAACTATTGGCTCGGCCTGTTTCCGATTTCGACGAACAAGGCCGATGGCAACTATCGCACGACGCCGGTCGGCAGCTTTCCCGCCAATGGCTACGGCCTCTTCGACATGATCGGAAATGTCTGGGAATGGACGCGCGACTGGTATGCGGCGCCGCAGGCCGCAAAGACCAGGTCGCCCTGCTGCGCGATCGCCAACCCGCGCGGCGCGACGCTCGCGCAGAGCTATGACGATGCGGCGCCCGGGGCGCGCATCGGCCGCAAGGTCATGAAGGGCGGATCGCACCTGTGTGCCGTCAACTATTGCCAGCGCTACCGTCCGGCGGCGCGGCATCCGCAACATGTCGACAGCGCGACGAGCCACATCGGCTTTCGCTGCGTGTCGCGACGAAAGGGAGAATGAACATGCCACGTACCGCGCACCGGACCCGCAGGGCCATGCTGGCCCTGCTGATCACGGCGACGTCGGCGTGCGCGCAGGCCCCCGGGCCGCGCGCGGGCCTGTCTCCGGCGCCGGCGCCCGTCACCGCAAAGCGGCCCAACGTCCTGCTGATCCTCATCGACGATCTGAAGCCCGCACTCGGCACCTATGGCGACCGCACCGCGATCACGCCGAACATGGACCGCCTCGCGGCCCGGGGCGTGCGCTTCGACCTCGCCTATGCCAATGAAGCCGTGTGCGCGCCGAGCCGGATCAACCTGATGAGCGGCGCGCGCTCGACGAGCAGCGGCATCTATAATTTCGGGATGAACCTGCGCGATTATATGCCGGCGGCCGTGACGCTGCCCGACTATTTCATGCGCGCGGGTTATCACACCGAGAGCATGGGCAAGGTCTATCACATCGGCCATGGCACCGTCGGCGACACCGCCGGCTGGTCGGTCCCGCACCACAAGGACAAGGTGATCGAATATGTCGATCCCGCAAGCACCGGCGGAGAGCCGACGCAGGAAGAAGCCTTGTTCGAGGAGATCCCGGTGCCCGAGGGCAACCCCTTTGCCTATGCCCGGACGCTTGCGCGCGGCGCGGCATGGGAAATGCCCGATGTCGCCGACGACGCCTATGCCGACGGCCGCACCGCCAAGCGCGCCGGGGAACGGTTGAAGGCGCTGAAGCAGGGCAACCAGCCCTTCTTCCTTGCGGTGGGCTTCGCGCGCCCGCACCTGCCCTTCTCGGTCCCGAAGCGCTATTGGGACATGTATGATCCGGCGAAGCTGCCGATGCCGGGCTTCGAGCAATTGCCCGAAGGCGCCCCCGCCTACACCGACAAGCAGGGCGGCGAGATCAACGCCTATCGCGAGCCGCCGCAAAATGTCCGCGGCGACAAATTTCCGCCCGCATTGAAGCGCCAGCTGCTTCACGGCTATTACGCCGGCGTCTCCTATGTCGACGTCCAGATCGGCAAGGTGCTGAAGGCGCTCGAACGCGAGGGGCTCGCCGACAACACCATCGTCGTCCTGTGGGGCGACCATGGCTATCATCTCGGCGACCACGGCATCTGGACCAAGCACACCAATATGGAACAGGCAACGCGGATCCCGCTGATCTTCGCCGGCCCCGGGATCGTGCGGGGGCAAGGCACCCGCCAGCTCGCCGAAACAGTCGATATCTACCCGACGCTCGCCGCGCTCGCCGCGCTGCCCGCCCCCACGGGGCCGCAGCCGATCGACGGCACCTCGCTCGGGCCGGTGCTGCACGACCCCGCGGCGCGCGTGCGCGGTTATGCCTATCACGCCTATCCGCGTCCCGGCCGCCTCGGCCAGGCAATCCGTACCGATCGCTATCGCCTTGTCCGCTGGACCGAGGAAAAGACCGGCGCGCGCGACTATGAGCTCTATGATCTCGTCACCGACCCCGAAGAGACGCGCAATCAGGCGGATGCGCTACCCGGGGTGCGCGCCGAGCTCGATGCGATCCTCGACAGCCAGCCCGCGGCGCGGCCGATCGATGGCAAGCCTCGCCGGAACTGAGGCGGGTTCGGCGACAAAGGAAAGGCCGCGGTAGCCCCGCGACCTTTTTTGTTGGTCACAACGGCAGAATATTCAGCGGTCGCGCGATGGAACCGGAAGCTGCGTGTCGCTGGCAACCGGCTCGCCGAACTCCGGCCATCCCGCATCGCTCCATCCGAAACGCTGGATATGCGGCGCGCGCGCGGATGTGCATTTCATCCCTGGCCCGGGGTTGGCATGATAGATGATCCAGCTTTCCCTGCCATCGGGCGACGTGAAAAAGCCGTTGTGTCCGGTCGCATAGACGCCGTTCGCGCTCCTGAAGACGGGCTGCGCGGTTTTCGTCCAGGCCTTCGGATCGAGCACATCCGATCCCGCGGGCGCGTGCAGCAGGCCGAGCGAATAATCGTCGGACCAGCAGGCGCTCGCCGAATAGGTCAGGAACAGATCGCCCCGTGGCCCGCGCAGGAACTCGGGGCCTTCGAGGATCTGGCGTCCGCCCTGTTTTTCCCAAAGCTTGTCGGGCATCGCGATCACGCTTTCGGGTCCGGTGAGTGTCCAGGGATTGCGCATCTCCACGATCGCCAGCCCGCTGTCGGACCCGATATAGGGCGAGTAGGCGAAATAGCGTTTGCCGCCATGTTCGAAGACGGTGCCGTCGATGCCCGCGCGCGCGGTGTTCACGCGTCCGCGATCGACCCACTCGCCCTGCATCGGATCGGCGCCGCTGTTTTCGAGCACGAAGACCGCGCGGTGGGCGTCGTCTCTGAAGCCGCTCGCGGTCGCCGAATAATAGAGATACCATTTGCCGTCGAGCCGGTGCAGCTCGGGTGCCCAGATGCTGTGCGCATTCGGTCCCTTGGCGGGCGGCGTCCATACGACGCGCTTCTCCGCTTTCGCGAGGTCGGCGATATTGTCGGTGCGCCAGAGCATCAGGCGATTGCCGAGCGTGTGCGTGTAATAATAGACGCCGTCCACTTGGGTGATCCACGGATCGGGCCCCGAGGGGAGCAGCGGGTTGGTGAAGGTCGGCGCCGATGGCGGTTCCGCCAGCACGGGTCCTCCAAGCCCTGCGAGCAAGGCCGCGGCCAGCAGTGCGGCCGACCGCAACCCGCGCCCGTCATTTCCTTTACCGACGCAGCGGATCGAGCCCGCCGCGCCCCGCTTCTGCCGAATTGTCACCGGATCTCCCGTCAGAACTTCACGCGCGCGCCGATGCTGTAGACGGTTTCGTCGCCGTTGAGCTGGAACACCACCCGCTCGTCGCCCCAATAGGTCGACGTCTTGTTGCGCAGGATGTTCGTGCCGCCGATGTCGAGGCGCAGCGCCTCGGTCACGTCGTAACCGACACTGAAGTCGAGGCGGCCGGCCGGCCGGACATAGGACAGGAAGACGGGCACATAGGCTTCGTTCACCCGGTCGGGGTCGAAAGGCCGCAGCGCGACGCCGCCGGTATTGTCGGCGTTGATATATTTGGAGCGGAAGGTCCAGATCAGGCGCGCGCTGAGGCCCTTTTTGTCATAGAGCAGCCCTGCGGTGTAATTATATTTGGACACGCCGACGAGCGGGTTGCCGGCGAGCGGATCGTCGCCCTTGATCGTCGAATCGGCGAGCGTGAACGCCCCCTGCACCCCGAAACCGGAGAGCGCGCCGGGCAGGAAGTCGAAGAAATATTGCGCGCTGACCTCGATGCCCTTGAGGTCGACCGACCCGACGTTGCGCGGGCTGGAGATCAGGAAATTGAGCCCGTCGATCGTTTCCTGCGTGTTCGAATTGACGACGCGATCCTTGATCGAGCGGTAATAGCCGGTCACCGCGACATAACCGCTCGGGAAATAATATTCGGCCGTCACGTCGAAGCTGTCCGACTTCTGCGGCCGCAGGTCGGGGTTCCCGCGCGTCCCGGTGTTGAGCAGGAACACATTGCCCACCAGGGTCAGCGATTCGCTGGGATTGAGCGATGCGAAATCGGGGCGCCGCATCGAGCGCGAGTATGTGAAGCGCGTCTGGAACGATTCGCCGAGCTTCAGCCGCGCCGTCGCCGACGGGAGGATGTCGGTATCCGACCGCTTCGCGACGATGGGCGTGAAGGTACTGCCCGTCCGCTCAAACCCGGAGATCGTGCGATCGGTGCGGATGATGCGCGTGCCGATGACGCCGTCGAGCGTCAGCGAGCCCAGCGGAATCTCGTAGCTGCCCTCGATATAGCCCGCATAGGTCGCCTCCTCGGCGTTGAATTCCTTCGTCGGGTCGAAGTCGGGCTGGCGCAGCGGCAGGCGGAACAGCGCGCGCAGTTCGTTGCGTCCGCGTTCGGAACGCAGATAGGCGGGGTTGACGCCGAGGAAGGCCGACCCGCCGTTGAGGCGCGGCGCGACGCCGATGACGCCGAGGAAATCGGGCGAGAGCGGCAGGCTGGAGATCAACCGTGCATTGGCTTCGGTCGGCGTGCCGATATTGCCGAAACCGATCGACTGGACGGTGTTCGTCTGACGGACTTCCTGGAACCGCGCCTCGCGCTTGGCGTAGCGGAGGCCCGCCCTGATCTTGGGCAGGATGCCGCCGAGTTCATATTCGCCGTCGGCGCGCGCCTGCAGCAGATTGCCCTCGCCCAGCGTATAATTCTGGTTGATCGAGTTGCGCAGCGACAGATTGGTCGAGCTCAGGGGGATCGAGGGATCGATCGTGAAGGACGGACCGTCATTGTCGTCGAATTCGACGAATATCGTCGGGACGCGCTGGCCGACCTCGGCATTGAAATTCTGCAGGAAGGATCGCGACGTCTGATAGGCCGCGTCGACCGTCAGCTTGAGGCGGTCCTGTTCGAAAATCGCCCCGCCCGCGACCATCTTGTTCTTTTGCGTGATGTCTTCGGACGAGCTGTTCTGGTTGATCACGACATTGTCGAAGCGCGCGCTCTTGATCTCGCACAGCCGCTGCACGGTAAAGGGCTGAATGCCGACCGTACCGTCGGCATTGTTGATCAGCGTCGGGTTGGTGCCGCCCGAATTGACGCGCGTGTCGAAACAATAGTCGCTGGCCGTGACTTCCGACATCCGCGAATTGTTGGTGAACGGCTGCGGGTTGAAGCCGGCGAAGCCCGTCGTGCTGCGGAAATAGGTATAAAGGCCGTCGACGTATAGCTGCAGTTCGGGTGTCGCTTGCCATTGCAGCGCGGCATTCGCCTGGAAGCGCTTGATATCGCCGACGTCGGGCATGTTGCGCAGCACCTGCGGTACCAGATAGCCGGGGGTGTTCAGCGGCGTGCCGCTCGACGAGCGGCGCTCGCCGAGGTTGGTGACGCTACGGATATTCTGCGCCTGCGAATAGGTCACATTGACCAGTGCGCCGAACTCGCCGATCGACGTGTCGGTCTTGCCCGCCGCAAGGATGCCGAACTGCGGATTGCTCGCATCGGCAATCGTCGCATAATTCTGCCGCGCGGTGAGCACCAGCGTCGGATCGCGGAAGCTGAACGGGCGATTGAGCCTGAGGTCGAGCGTGCCCGCGACCCCGCCCTCGATCTGGTCAGCGGTTTGCGATTTGAACGCATCGATCCGCGCCAGCGCTTCGGCCGGAACATCCTGAAGATCGAACCCGCGCCCGGTCGTCGTGACGACCTCGCGCCCGTTCACCGTCGTCAGGATATCGGTGAGGCCGCGGATGCGGACGGTCGACAGCTCGTTGTTACGGTCGTTCTGGACCTGAATGCCGGGCACGCGCTGCAGCGCAGCGGCGACAGTCGGATCGGGCAGCTTGCCAATATCGGTCGCGACGATCGAATCGACCACCTGCACCGCGGTACGCTTCACTTCTGCCGCACGTTCGAGCGACTGGCGGACGCCGGTGACAATGATGTCGCCCTCGGTGTTTTCGGCTTGCTCCGCCGTATCAGCCGCCGTGGGCGGCACCGTTTCCTGCGCGGCAACCGGCATCGAAACAAGAACCGCCGTTACCGATACGGCGCCCAACAAAGCTTTGCGCATAACCCTCTCCCTGTGTGGCGCGTTCCGCGCGCTCGTTCGCCACCGCTGGTCGGGCGACGATTCTTGAAAGGATAAATAATATAAAACAGAGAAACTATCAACACCGTTATCGCGACACCCTTGTGAAAAAGGGCGTCAGAACCTCCCCTGACGCCCCGTTCATTCAGCCGCACGACAGCCGCTGGCTTCATCCGATGCGCAAAACTCAGTCGCCTTCGCCCTCCATGGGCCCGCGCTCGAGACGGGGCTTTACCGGGATCGCTCCGGCGTCGCCCTGCGATTTGCGCCAGGCGGCCAGACGACTGCGCAGTCCCGACAATTCCTTGGCATAGCGGGGATCGCCCGCGAGGTTCACCTTCTCGTCGGGATCCGCACGAAGGTCGTAAAGTTCCTCGGCGGGGCGCTTGTAATAGCTGTCGACGATAGCTTTGGCGGCGGAATCCTTGTCGGCCGCATCGCGCCACGACGGAAAATAGGCACCCGAGTCGGTGCGCATCACCTTCAGGTCGATGTGCGTCGTGTAGGTCCAGTCGGGGTGCAGATTCTCGATATATTTCCAGCGGTCGGTGCGGATGCTGCGCATCGGATACACGTTCACGCGGACATCGTTGTTGTGCGTCGTGAAAATCTCCTTGCGCCCCGTGGTTGCCGGTCCGACGCCGAGCAGGCCCGCGAAGGAAATGCCGTCGATGCCCTGCGGTGCCTTGCCGCCGGCGAGCTGCACGAGCGTCGGCAGCACGTCGACCCAGCTTACCATCGCATCGGTCCGCGTGCCCGGCTTCACATGCCCGCCCCAGCGCACGACCATCGGCACGCGCGTGCCGGTGTCATAGAGGTTCCATTTGCCGAACGGCCACTGTGTCCCATGGTCGGTCGAATAGAGAACGAACGTATCCTTGCCGAGCACGGCATCGACCGCGTCCATCGTCGAGGCGAGATCCTGGTCCATCCGCGTGACCGCGGCGTAGAAGCGCGCACGCGCGTCGCGGGTGATCGCCGTGTCGACCGTCTTGGGCGGCAGCTTCATCGCCGCGGGATCATAACCTTCGGTCGTCCGCGGCCAGGGCACATGCGGCCAGTTGGTGCCGACGAACAGCGCCAGCGGGCGCTTGTCCTTGCGCGCCTTCAGCCATTCGGCGGCGGCGGGAATACCCTTGTGATCGTGGAAGGTGTCGTTGGCATAGTAATCGAAGCCGTAAGTGCCGGTGTGCTGATAATGCGCGACCTTGCCGAACGCGACGACCTCATAGCCCTGTTCCTGCAGGTATGAGGGCAGCTTGCGGATTGCCGCATTCGCGCGGTCGTGGTTCGCTTCGGCGCCGTTGCGCGCGGGCATCATCCCGGTCAGCAGCGCGGCGCGGCTCGGGGCGCAGGCGGGCGACGCGACGAACGCGCGGTCGAACGACATGCCCTCGGATGCGAGGCGTTGCAGCGCCGGAGTGCGGGCATTGGCATCGCCACCGAGCGGGACATCGGTGTAGCTGAGATCGTCGGCGAGGAAGATCACGATATTCGGCTTGTTTGCCGGTTTCGCGGCACCGTCCTGTGCATGGCCGGCAGCCGCGGACACAAATGAAAAGGCAAGGATGCCCGATGCGAGCACCAGGTTGCGCCGGTTGAATTTGAACATTGGATATCTCCCGGATTATCAAGATCGTTATCGGCCGAGTGCCGTTGTGAAGGCCCGCGCGCGATCGCCGACCTCGTTCGCTGCCATGCCCGGCCGGTAGAGCGCCGACCCGAGACCGAAGCCCCCAGCGCCTGCCGCGAGCCACGGCGCCATCGTATCGGGCGCAATCCCGCCGACGGGCAGCAGGCGCGTCCCGGCCGGCACCACTGCACCAAGTGCCTTGAGAACGACCGGGCTGGCGGCTTCGGCGGGAAACAGCTTCAGCGCCGTCGCGCCGGCAGCGAGCGCGGCAAAGGCCTCGCTGGGGGTCGCGAAGCCCGGAAGCGAGACGAGACCCGCCCCCGCCGTCGCGGCGATGACGTCGGCGTTGGTGTTGGGCGAAATGATCATCGTCCCGCCGACGTCCGCCACAGCCGCGACATCGGCGGTCGTCAGCACCGTACCGGCACCTACGACAGCGCGCCCTTTGAGCCGATCGACAAGGCGGCCGATGCTGTCGAGCGGATCGGGCGAGTTCAGCGGCACTTCGATCAGCGCGAAGCCGGCCTCGACCAGCGCCTCGCCGATCGCCTCGACCTCGTCGGGTCTCACCCCGCGCAGGATCGCGATCAGCGGACAGCGCGCGAAGGCGGCGTCGAAGGTGGCAACGTGGGTCATAGGGCTTTGTCTCCGATGGCGAGGATGCCGCGCGCAAAGGCGCTGTGGCTGTCGACGACAACCGGCTCGCGGCCGGTCGCGGCGACCGCCGCGGCGTAAAGGCTGCCGAGCGCGGGGTCGGCGAGAATATGGATCTGCTCGAACGCGCAATCTTCCATGCGCGCGGCGACGTCGCTGCCGATCAGCACGCCGCTCGCGAAGGACGCTGCGTCGGCATCGTCGCGCAGGCCCAGCACCGATGCCGCACGGATGCCGAACAGCGACGCGGCGAGGTCGCGCCGCGCGCCCTCCGCCAGCCCTTCGCGAAATGCCGGGCCGTCGGTGACGTCGGCAGCCAGCGCCCCCGCGAGCAGGCTGTGCCCTCGAAGCAGCGCGAATAATTCGCCCGTCATCGCGGTGGTGAAGCCCGCGATCCGCCCGCCGGTCATCGTCGCCCATTTGCAGTGCGTTCCGGGCTGCGCGAGCAGCGCGTCGGGCGGTACCATCCAGCCAGCCACCGCACCGAGCAACTGGACTTCCTCGCCGCGCATCACGTCGGCGCGGCCATTCCCCGAACAGGAAACGCCCGGCACGATCGCCGTACGGTCGTCGATCCAGTCGAGCCCCGCGGCGAGTTCTTCGACCCCCGCCGGCGCCGCGACATAAGGCACGACGCGCCAGCCGACGGTCGAGCCGACCATGCCGGCAAGCAGCATCGGCAGGTCGCCGAAACGCTCGCGGATCGCCGCGACCTCGCCCGCGAAGTCGGTGACCGACGCGGCGCCGCGATCGTCGCGCTCGGTATGCGCGACCGCGCCGCCGTCGAAGCGGAACACGCGCCGGTTGGTCGTGCCCCAGTCGACGGCGAGAAAGGCGGACGGCGTGCTCACCACCAAGTCGCGTAAAGCGCGATGAGGATCAGGATGACGCCGAAGCCCGCGACGTTGAACGTCGTCGGCGTCGCGAAGCTGACGCCCTGCATCGTGATGCGGTTCGCGTCGCCGCGGCCCCTGAACATCAGGCTGATCCCGACCGCAAGCGCAAGGCTGATCAGGAAGACGAGGCCCATGCGGTTCATGAAGGGGAAGTCGGGCATGCCGATCTTGAACGCGTAGGACAGCACGACCGACGCGACGGCGGCGGCGATCGCACCCGCTTCGCTCGCCTTTTTCCAGAACAGGCCGAGCAGGAAGATCACTGTGATCCCCGGCGTGAAGAAGCCCGAGAATTCCTGGATGAACTGGAAGGCCTGATCCGAATTGCCGAGCAGCGGGCGCGCCGTGAGCAAGGCGATCACGACCGCCAGTGCCGCGGCGATGCGGCCGACCAGCACCAGATGCTTCTCGCGGCCGCCGCGCTGTCCGTCCTCGGCGTCGTTCGCAAGGCCGCGGGCCTTGGCATAAAGGTCGAGGGTGAAGATCGTGGCGATCGAATTGATCTTGCTTGCGGTCGACGCGATGATCGCGGCGATCAGCGCGGCGAAGACGAGGCCGAGCAGCCCCGGCGGTAGCAGGCGCATCATCGTCGGATAGGCCTCGTCCGGTTTTGCGAGATCGGGCGCGAGCACGACCGCGGCGATGCCGGGCAGCACGATGATGACGGGCATCAGCAGCTTGAGGAAGGCGGCAAAGATCACGCCCTTTTGCGCTTCGCCAAGGTCCTTCGCGGCAAGCGCACGCTGGATGATATACTGGTTGAAGCCCCAATAGCTGAGGTTCGCGATCCACATGCCGCCGACGAGCACGGCAATACCCGGCAAATCCTTGTAGAAGGGGTGGTCGGGCGCGAGGATCATGTCGAAATGGCCGGGGACGCGCTCGGTCAGGATCGAGAAGCCCGCCATCACACCCTGCCCGCCACTGATTTCGTTGAGCGTCAGATAGGAGATGATCAGGCCGCCCATGACGAGCAGGGTCACCTGCACGATATCGGTGAGCGCGACGGCCTTCAGCCCGCCATAAAGCTGATAGAGCAAAGCGAAGGCACCGAGCACGATCAGCGCGACATTCTGGTCGACGCCGGCGACCTTGTTCACCGCGATCGAGCCGAGCCAGATGATCGAGGTCAGGTTCACGAAAACATAAAGCGCGAGCCAGAAGACCGCCATGATCACCGGCAGCGTCTTGCCGTACCGCTGCTCGAGGAACTGCGGCATCGTGTAGATTTCATTCTTGAGGAAGATCGGCAGGAAATATTTGCCGACGATCAGCAGCGTCAGCGCCGCCATCCATTCGTAGGACGCGATCGCAAGGCCAAGCGCATAGCCCGACCCCGACATGCCGACGATCTGTTCCGCCGAGATGTTCGCCGCGATCAGCGACGCGCCGATCGCCCACCAGGGGAGCGATTTCGAGGCGAGGAAATAGTCCGACGTATCCTTCGCATGCCCGGCTTTTTCGCGGCTCACCCATTGCGCAAGACCGAAGATGCCGATGGCATATATGACGATGACGACGATATCGATTTGCGACAGGCTCGCCATGCGAACTCTCCCCTTGGCTGCTTATTGAAATCACATTTATCTTATTTAAACTGCTTGTCTAGCTTCCTGTGCAGGATCGGTGATAAGGCCGGACAGAATATAGCGTGGAGACGAACGTGGCGAACATGTCGGGATTGGGTATCGAGGACGGGGGTCCGCAGCTTGGCCGGAATTTGACCTATGGCATGCTCGACGCGATCGGGCGCGCGATCGTTGTCGGCGACTATGAGGGTGCGATCTTTCCGACCGAAGCCGAACTCGCCAGGCAGCACGGCGTCAGCCGCTCGGTGACGCGCGAGGCGGTGAAGATGCTCACCGCCAAGGGACTGCTCAGCGCCCGCCCGCGCCAGGGAACGACCGTCCAGCCGACGACGTCGTGGAATCTCTTCGACACCGACGTTCTTCGCTGGCTGCTCGAACGGCAATTTTCGATCGACCTGCTGCGCCAGTTCAACGAATTGCGCGTCGCGATCGAACCCGAAGCGGCGGCGCTCGCGGCGCGCGTCGCGACCGCCGACGATATCGAGCGCGTCAATGCGGGCCTGAAACGGATGGAGAGGGCCGAACGCGGTGAGGACGACACGCTGGAAAGCGATATCGCCTTTCATATCGCTGTCCTCCGCGCATCGCGCAATCCCTTCTACGCCCAGTTCCGCGACGTCGTCAGCACGGCGCTGCGCACCTCGATCCGCTTCACCAATCGCGTCAAGGGCCGCACCGCCAATGTCGCCGATCATGCCGCGGTGCGCGACGCAATCGTCGCGGGCAATCCCGACAAGGCACGCAAGGCGATGCGTGCGCTCATCAGCGATGTGCTCGAACTGATCGAGACCGCGAAGCCCGGCGGCGCCGCCGGATAAAGGCGGCGCCATCCGCCTGCTATCGCTTCGCCCCCGTGGTCAGACGATAGGTCATCACGTTGCGATAGGTTTCGCCCGGGGCCAGACGCGCGACGGGGAAATTCTTCTGGTTCGGCGCGTCGGGGAAAATCTGCGGCTCCATCACGAGCGCATCGCCCATGCGATAGATTTTCCTGTCCTTGCCGTGGCTGGTCGCATCGAAGAAATTGCCCGAATACATCTGCAGCCCCGGCTGGTTCGACCACAGTTCGAACCCGCGCCCCGACGCCGGATCCTCGACGCGCGCCATCAGGTGCTGGTCGGCGGTGACCTTGCGCCCGATCACCCAATTGTGATCGTAGCCGCGGCCGAAGACGATCTGCTCGTCGCCGGCATCGCGGACCCGGTCGCCGATCGCCGTCGGCTTGCGGAAGTCGAATACGGTGCCGGCAACGGGGCGATATTCGCCGGTCGGGATCGCGCCCGCATCGGTCGGCAGATAGCTTTCCGCCGGGATCGTCACGACATGGCCCATCGCACCGTTCGCCGATCCCTCACCCGACAGGTTCCAATAGGCGTGGTTGGTGATGTTCGCGATCGTCGGACGGTCGGTCGTCGCGACATATTCGATCCGGAGTTCGTTCTTCTCATCGAGCGAATAGATCGCATCGACCGTCATCGTACCGGGATAGCCCTGATCGCCGTCGGGGCTGATATAGCGCAGCGTGACCGATGCGGTCGGCCCGCTCTTGACCGAAGTCACTTCCCACAGGACCTTGTCGAAACCGAGCGTGCCGCCGTGCAGCGCGTTCGCGCCGTTGTTGACCGGCGTCTGCCACGTCTTGCCGTCGAGCCTGAAGCGCCCGCCCGCGAGCCGGTTGGCGAAGCGCCCGACGGTCGATCCGAAATATTGCGGCTTGTCGATATAGTCGGAGAGATTGTCGTAGCCGAGCGCGACGTCGGCCTTCTTGCCGTCGCGATCGGGCATCACGACCGATTGCAGCGTCGCGCCGAGCGCGATGACCCTTGCCGAAATACCGTTGGCGTTGGTCAGCGTCACCGCGGGCACGCCGCGTCCGTCGGGCATCTTGCCGAAGGTCGATTGCGTTGCCTCCGCGCCAAGCGCCGGCGTCGCCGCAACCAATGCCGCCGCGGCGGCGCCCCAAGCCAGTTTCGTCATCCTGTTCACTCCTCTAACCCCTGTATTTCAGCGTCGGCAGGCCGCGGCACCCCGGATCGACCTCGAACAGGGCGCCGCCATGTTCCTCGGTCACCCCATCGGACGCCGAGGTGACGAACATCCGGTCGAGATCGGGCCCTGCAAAGGTGCAACTGGTGATTTGCGACGCCGGCAGCGCGATGTGGCGATCGGGCGTCCCGTCGGGCGCAAAGCGCATCACGCGCGACGCACCCCAGCAGGCAATCCACAGGCCGCCCTCGGCGTCGAAGGTCATGCCGTCGGGATTGCCCCAATCCTCGGCGAAGACGATGAAGGGCGCGGCTTCGCCGAGCGATCCGTCGTCGTGGATATCGAAGCGAAAGACCGTCCCGCGCGCGGTATCGGTGTGGAGCAGGAAGCGCCCGGCGGGATCGATCGCGGGACCGTTGGCGATCGTGTAGGGGCCGTCGACCTGCGTCAGCATTCCGTCGGGATCGAGCCGGTAGAAAGCGCCCGAGGGGCGGTCGCAGGTAACGGGCATCGTTCCGGCCCAGATCCGTCCCTTCGCGTCGGCCTTGGCATCGTTCAGCCGGTTCCCGGCGTTGCGCGGATCGACCGACGCGATCGGTTCGCGAACATCGCCTTCGAGGTCGATGCGGACGATATCGCGGCCGATTCCCGCAACGAAACCCGCCTCCTCGCGCTCGATGATCCACGCCGCATAATGCGGCTGCTCGAAGCTGTCGACGCGCGCGTCGGACAGCGCCATGCGGTTGATGCGGCGACCGAGGATATCGACCCAGAACAGCGCGTCGTGCCGCGCGGACCACAAGGGCCCCTCGCCCAGCCGGTCGCGCCGCTCGCGCGCAATGACCCGTACGTCCGGCATCAGTGGCTGTCTCGCGGCAACCCGTGCACCTGCGCGACGCGCTGATATTTGACCGCCATTTCGAGCACCGCGCCGCCGTCGAACTGCCCGGTCAGCGCGCGGTGGATTTCCTGCCACGGCGTCTGCGCGGGCGGCATATAGTCGGGGTCGGCCTTGAGCCCGGCACGGCGGCGAGCGAGTTCGGCATCATCGACCAGCATGTTGGCGGTACGTTTCACAAGGTCGATGCGGATGCGGTCACCCGTCTGCACCAGCGCCAGTCCGCCGCCGACGACCGCCTCCGGCGCCGCGTTCAGGATCGACGGGCTGCCGCTCGTCCCCGACTGACGCCCGTCGCCGATGCACGGCAGGGCATGCACGCCCGCCTGGATCAGCGCCACCGGCGGCCGCATGTTCACGACCTCGGCGCCGCCGGGGTAGCCGATCGGTCCCGCGCCGCGCATGATCAGGATCGAATTGGCATCGGCGCCCAGCGCCGGATCGTCGATGCGGCTGTGATAATCCTCGGGCCCATCGAACACGATCGCAACGCCCTCGAACGCATCGGGGTCGGCCGGATTGCTGAGATAACGTTCACGGAACTCGGGTGAAATAACGCTGAGCTTCATGACGGCATTGTCGAAAAGATTGCCGCGCAGCACGGTCAGTCCCGCTGCGGGCTTCAGCGGCGCGTCGAGGGTGCGGATCACGTCGACGTCCTGCGTGTCGGCCTCGCCGATATTCGCCGCGATGGTCTGGCCGTTGGCGGTCAGCGCCTCGCCCTCGATCAGCCCCGCACGGAGCAATTGCCCCATCACCGCGGGGACGCCGCCGGCGCGATAGAAGTCTTCGGCCAGATATTCACCCGCGGGCTGCAGGTTGACGATCAGCGGCACGTCGGCGCCCTGCGTCTCCCAGTCCTCCAGCGTCAACTCGACGCCGATATGGCGCGCGATCGCGTTCAGGTGGATCGGCGCGTTGGTCGATCCGCCGATCGCCGAATTGACGCGAATGGCGTTGAGAAAGGCGGTGCGTGTCAATATGTCGCTCGGCTTGCGGTCGGCATGCACCATTTCGACGATCTGCAGACCGGTACGATAGGCGCATTCCTGCCGGTCGCGATAGGGCGCGGGGATCGCCGCCGATCCGGGCAGCGACATGCCGAGCGCTTCGGTCAGCGAATTCATCGTCGTCGCGGTGCCCATCGTGTTGCACCAGCCCGTCGACGGCGCCGACGAGGCAACCAGTTCGACGAAGCCTTTGTAGTCGATCTCGCCCGCGGCGAGCATTTCGCGCGCGCGCCAGACGATCGTGCCCGATCCGGTCCGCTCGCCCTTGAACCAGCCGTTGAGCATCGGCCCGACCGAGAGCGCGATCGACGGGATGTTCACCGTCGCCGCGGCCATCAGGCACGCGGGCGTCGTCTTGTCGCAGCCGACGGTCAGCACGACGCCGTCGAGCGGATAGCCATAGATCGCCTCGACGAGGCTCAGATACTGGAGGTTGCGGTCGAGTCCAGCGGTCGGGCGCTTGCCGGTTTCCTGGATCGGGTGCGTGGGGAATTCGATCGCGATGCCGCCCGCGTCGCGAATGCCGTCGCGCACGCGCTTCGCGAGTTCGAGATGGTGGCGGTTGCACGGGGTCAGGTCGCTGCCGGTCTGCGCGATCCCGATGATCGGCCGCCCCGACTGCAATTCGTCGATACTGAGACCAAAGTTCAGATAGCGTTCGAGATAGAGCGCCGTCATATCCGGGTTATCCGGATTGTCGAACCAGGCACGCGACCGCAGCCCTTTTTTGCCTTCCGGCCGCGTATTCGCCCCTTCTCCCATATATATCCTTCTCGATGCTCATTTCAGGCCGTGGCCGGAATCGGTTGATAACCCGAACCGCGCCAGATAGGAAGCATATATATCAGACAAATAAAAATGGGGTGAAGAATAATGATTCGCTTGGGATTGGTCGGAATCGGAAAAATCGCCCGCGACCAGCATGTTCCGGCCATCGGCGCCGATGACCGGTACGAGCTGGTCGCCACCGCCAGCCGCCATGCGCAGATCGACGGCGTCCCGGGACATGCCGACATCGCCGCGATGATCGCCGGGAAGCACGAACTCGACGCCGTATCGATCTGCACCCCGCCTGTCGGCCGCCACGCAATCGCGGCAGCGGCGATCGATGCGGGCCTGCATGTCATGCTCGAAAAGCCGCCCGCCGCAACGACGACCGAGATCGCGGCGCTCGCCGATCGGGCGCGGGAACGCGGCGTCACCCTGTTCGCGACCTGGCATTCGCGCGAAGCCGCCGGCGTCGCGCGGGCGCGCGACTGGCTCGGCGACAAGCATATCCGCGCCGCGCATATCCGGTGGAAGGAAGATATCCGCCGCTGGCACCCGGGACAGGAATGGATTCTCGAGGCGGGCGGTTTCGGCGTTTTCGATCCGGGCATCAACGCGTTGTCGATCATGACAGCGATCCTTCCCGCGCCGTTGCTGCTAGACACTGCGCGAATCGACATTCCCGACGGGCGCAGTTCGCCGATCGCCGCGACGATGGCGATGCGCAGCGGCGACGCAGCAGTCACCGCCGACCTCGATTTCCTGCAGACCGGGCCGCAGAGCTGGGACATCGAGGTCGAAACCGACGCGGGCACGCTGCGCCTGTCGATGGGCGGCAGCGTGCTCGAACTGCCCGGCGCCGAACGCGTCACCGGCGAAGATCGCGAATATCCGGGTCTCTATGCGCGCTTCGCCGATCTTGTCGAAGCGGGCGAAAGCGACGTCGACATCCGTCCGCTCCAGCTTGTCGCCGACGCGTTCCTCGTCGCCGAGCGGCGCACGGTCGCCCCGTTCCGGTTCTGATTTTCGCACGGGAGATCGATATGCGCCTGGCAAGCACGGCCTTCGCCTTCCTCCTCGCGGCATCCGCCGGGATCGCGTTCGCACACGCCGCCGATCCCCAACCCGCGCCGGGCAACATATATCGCGAGGACGACCTGGGCCGCATCGTCGAAGTGGCTGGTCGCAAGGCGATCGCTTGCCCGCGCCGGACCGACCGCACCGATCTTCGTTTCGGTGGGTAGGCGGTGCGGCCAGCCCGGCGACTGGAAGGACGAGGATGCGATCACGACCGCGCAGCGCGGGCTGGTCGACCCCGCGAAAGGCCGGTTCGCGGGCCCCGAGACGAACCTGCTCGTGCCGCCCGAAAATCGTTACGACCGCTGTCATTTCGCCGGCGCTGGTCAGCGCGCCTTCGCCGATGCATGGGCTCGCATCCTGACCGATTACGCGCGCCGCGCCGCGAGACCCCGAAAAGCTCGCCACTCCTGAAGGAATGGCGGGCATGTGGGAGAGCCGGGAAGAGCCGGCGTTGACGCATGGTCGCGCGCAGCGCCGATCCGCGGCGCGCCGATCGATTCGCTTTCGGGGCACCCATTGGCCACCCCGCCATCGACCTTTTCGTCCACGGGTCGACACCGCCCAGTGGCCGTCATGCTTCCGAAAAATCGGAACGCTGAATCGCGCCGGTTTTCGTCCGGCCTTTCATCGGGACGGCCATTTCGAGGCGAAAAGCCGGGATGCGCAGACTTCTAAAATCAAATGAAATTATTTAAGTTGTCATATAACATATAATAGATATAATCCCCGGTACGACGCATGACGCGTCGACGATGGGAGAATGGGGCGTGAAGCAGGGCGGCAACGACGCTGTGCATGACGATCGGCTGGCGCTTCGCAAGCGGCGGCCCTCGCTGGTCGACGCCGCTTGCGAACATATCCGCGCCAGCATCCTGTCGGGCGCATACTGGCCCGGCGCCCAGCTCCCGACCGAGGCGGAATTCGTCGACATATTGGGCGTGAGCCGGACCGTGGTCCGCGAGGCGATCGCCCGTCTCGCCGCCGCGGGGCTGGTCGAGGCCCGACAGGGCAAGGGTGTCTTCGTCAGCGAGACGGCACGTTATCAGGCGTTCCAGATCACACGCGAGGAGGTCGAGAATCTCGGCGACGTGATCCAGCTGCTCGAACTCAGGCTCTGCGTCGAAACCGAGATGGCGGCACTGGCCGCCGAACGACGCACCGAGGTCGACGTCATGAGCATGCGTCAGCAGCTCAGGGTTCTGGGCGAGGCGGCGATTGGTCTCGAGGATTCGGTCAAGGCCGATGTCGAATTCCACAACGTCATCGCCCGGGCGAGCAGGAACACCTATTACGCCAAGCTGATCGACTTCCTCGGCGTCCGCCTCGTACCGCCGCGCTCGCTCTATTTGCGGCAGGGCCAGACCTATATCGGTGCGAGCTACAAGGCGGTGATCGGCGCAGAGCACGACGCGATCCTCGATGCCATCGTCCGCCGCGATCCCGACGCCGCACGCGTGGCGGCGCGGACGCATATGAGCGGCAGCCTCAAGCGGCACCGTGAACTGCACGACTTCATATCATCCAACAGCCCCACGGGCTGAATCAGACCGCACGACAGACCTGAAGGCCAACTCGGGCACCCGATTACGTCCGCCAGAATAATAAGATCAATCTGCCAAACTTATATGATATCTTACAGGGAGAGATACATTGAAGGTCAATCTTCGTGCCTCTGTGGCGCTGATCGCACTCGTAGCCGGTGCACCGATGGCTGTTGCCCAAACCGCGCCGGACACCGCCCCCCCTTCCGCTCCTGAAACCGCCGATCCGGCCTCGAGCGCAGCACAGGACGACACGTCGAGCGACATCGTCGTCACCGGCATCCGCCAGAGCCTCGCCCGCGCCGCCGAGATCAAGCGCGAGTCGACCGCCGTGGTCGATTCGATCGTCGCCGAGGATATCGGCAAGCTTCCCGACCTCACCACCGCGTCGGCGCTCCAGCGCGTGCCCGGCGTGCAGGTCGTCGTCGGCGGCAACAACGAGATCGTCGGCGCGCGCATCCGTGGCCTCGACGACATCATCACGACGCTCAACGGGCGCGAGATTTTCACCGGTGTCGGCCGCGGCTTCTCGTTCCAGGATCTGCCGGCCGAAGCCCTTGCGGGCGTCGACGTCTACAAGTCCAATTCGGCCGAGCGGCTCGAAGGCGGCGTCGCGGGCGGCGTCAACATGCGCCTGCGCCGCGCGCTCGACTTCAAGGAACTGACGATCGCGGGCAGCGCGCGCGCGACCTATCTGCAGGAGGCCGGGTCGAAGAATACGGTCAACCCCGCGGTGAGCCTGCTCGTCGCCAACCGCTGGGACGCCGGCGAAGGCGAGATCGCGGCGATGGCCAGCATTTCCTATCAGCGCAACAAATATGCCCGGCCGGTCGCGTGGAACGACTGGACGCGCGCCACCAGCGCCGGCCCCGCCGGCTCGCCGCAGAACCTGCATTCGCCGACCGGCTTCGCCGCCGCGATCGAGTTCGGCAAATATGAGCGCCCGCAGGGCAATTTCTCGCTCGAATGGGCGCCCGATACCGACACCAAAATCTATGTCGAGGGTCTGTTCGCGGGCTATCGCGGCAACGTCTATCAGGCGCGCCCGACCTTCCGTGCCTTCACCGGCACCTCGTTCGAGGCGACCGCCGGCGATACATGCGAGGATTTCGCGGTCGGACCCGACGGCTATTATTCGGGCAATGTGCGCAGCCCGACCAACCCGACGGGCACCGGCACGATCCGCCAGCTGTGCAACGCCACCGGCTATACCGCGCGCAACCTCGAATATTATACCGCGACCGTCGCCAACAAGGCGCGCACCGACATCTATGTGATCGCCACCGGCTTCAACAAACAGATCGGCGCGCTCAGCTGGAATACCGACATCTCCTATGAATCGTCGATCAACCGGAACAACAGCTTCCGCGTCGATATCGGCAAGCGCATCGCCGAACTGGTGCAGGTCAGGGACGACAATCACGAGGTCCGCGCGACGATGCCGGGCAACCCCATGAACGACCCGGCGGGCCTGGCGTTCGCGAACGGCATGACCGAAGACATCAACCGCAGCCGCGGCACTTTGTGGTCGGTGATGAGCGACGCCAAATACGACTTCGACGCCGGTTTCCTCGACTATGTCCAGGCGGGCGTTCGCGTCGCCAAGCGCAAGGCCGGGTTCGAGCAATATCTGGGCGGCCCGCCGGCCCCCGGCGGTTCGTTCGCGACTCCGCTGACCGCCGCCGGCCTCCCTTCCGACATATTGTCGCAGGCCCCCGGGGTGCCGCAGATGAACGACGGCGCTTCCTTCCTGCAGATCGATCCCCGTTATCTGACGCAGGAGTCGATCAAGCGGCAATTGAGGACGCTCTACCGCATCTCGCCCGAAACACCCGCGTTCGACCCGACGCGCGACTATGATGCGCAGGAAAAAAGCTATGCCGGCTTCCTCCAGGCCGGCTACGAATTCTCGCTGACCGATGCGATCTCGGTCGACGGCATGGTGGGCGCTCGCCTGACCCGCACCGACCGCGATATCGCGGGGTCGGGCCGCGTCACCGATCCGGCGACGGGCACCTCGCGCGTCGTGCTCGTCCAGCGCTCGACCAGCGACACCGATATCCTGCCCAATGCCAGCGCGCGTATCCAGTTCGGCGGGGGTCTCCAAGCGCGCTTCAATTACTCGAAAACGCTGTCGCGACCGAGTTTCGGCCAGCTCAATCCGGGCCTCAGCTACGTCGTCTCCTACGTCAGCACGATCCAGAACTCCGGATCGGGCGGCAACCCCGACCTCAGGCCGCAAAAGGCCGACAGCTTCGATGCGTCGCTCGAATATTATTTCGGCCGCAGCAACTATGTCTCGGTCGTCGGTTTCTATCGCGACATCACCGATCGCATCATCAACGGGACCGAGGTCCGCACGATCGACGGCCTGCAATATGTGATCTCGACGCCGCGCAATCTGGGCTCGGCCAAGATCAAGGGCGTCGAGGTCGGCGGCCAGCTGTTCCTCGATTTCCTGCCCGAGGGTCTCGACGGTGCCGGCGTGATCGGCAACTTCACCGTCATCGACAGCGAAGTGACGACACCCGGCGACCGGCTTCAGGGGCTGCCGCTGCTCGGCGTCTCCAAATACAACTACAACATCGGCCTGATTTACGAGAAATACGGCATCTCGGCACGGATGATCTACACCTATCGTTCCAGATATTTCGACGGCGACATCACCAACGGGCTCTCGCTCCGGCCGGTTTCGATCCCCGTCGGGCTCAACGGAATCCGCGCCGCGGGGCGCCTCGACTTCGGCCTCAATTACGATGTAGCCCCGGGCATCACCGTCAGCCTCGCCGGTACGAACATCACCGGCCAGAAGACGCGCAACTTCGAATCGCGCGAGGATTTCGTCCGCGAGGTGCGGAACGACGACACGACCTACTCGCTCGGGGTCCGCTTCAACTTCTGACGCGCAAGGCGCCTCACGCGAATGACGACAAACAGGAGGATGGTTTGAAAAGGAAACGGATTTTCACCGCGCTGGCGCTGGCAACCGCGCTGACGACCGTAAGCTTGACCGGCGCGGCGCACGCGCAGGCACCGGCGACGGTTCTCGACGCGTCGGACAAGGCGCTGCCCGGCGACGTGCGCGTTGCGCGGACCGGGGCGTCGGTGACGATCGACTGGCCCTCGGCGCAGAATGAGCGCGCGCAGCTCGTCCTGTCGCTCGACCCCGGCAAGCCGCTGATCGAGGCGGTCTCGATCGCCGGCAAGACCATACTCGGCGGGATCGATCCCGCCGGCGTGGTCACCGTCGGCACGCGCGACCTCAAGCAGGGCTGGACGGTCTTCTTCGACAATCCGCGGACGCGGCCGTTCGAAAGCTTCCCGCTGACATTGGCGCGCAGCGACATCAGTGTGCGCGCGGACGGCGGCAACACCAGGGTGATCGTCGGCGGCGCGGCGGCCGGGCCCTTCTCGGGTACCTATCAGTTCACCATCTATCCGGGCTCGCGGCTGGTCCGCGCCGCAATGGTCATGTCGACCGCGCGCGAGGCCACCGCCTACACCTTCGACGCCGGCCTCGGGGTCGCGTCCGCGTCGGCGCTGCCGTGGCGTTCGATCACCTTCACCGATCTCTCCGACACGATCGTGCGCAAGGAAGGCGAAGCGTCGCGCGCGCCGGCCGTCTCGCCCAAGGTGCGCGCGCGGATGATCGTGGCCGAGGGGGCGGCAGGCGGATCGCTCGGCATCGTCCCGCCGCCGCACCAATTCTACTATCCGCTCGATTACGCCAACAACGACAATTCGGCGTGGTACGGCAACGACTATCGCAACCTTGCCGGCCGCACGAGCTTCGGCGTGCGCCAGACGCTCGAGGGCGACCGGCGCTATGTGCCGTGGGTCAACGCTCCGCCGGGCACGATGCAGGACATGGGCGTCTTCCTGCTGCCCGACGCGGGCGATGCCGCGAGCGTCACCAAGGCCGCGCTCGCCTACACCCGCGGCGACCGTTTCAAGGCGCTCGACGGGCATCGAACCTTCACCAGCCATTATCATGTCGAGCATACCGAAGCCTTTTTGAACACGCAGCGCTTCCAGCAATCGACCGGTGTGCCCGACGGGCTCGAGTCCCCGGCCTTCGTCAAGCGTTTCAAGGACATGAATGTCGAGATCGTCCATCTCGCCGAGCTTCACCTCGGGCGCGAGGCGCTCGATCGCGCCGGCGACCGGCTGACCTTGCTCAGGACGATGCACGCGGAGACCGCGCGGCTGTCGGACGACAAGCTGCTGCTGCTCCCGGGCGAGGAACCCAACGTCCATCTCGGCGGGCACTGGATCAGCTTCTTCCCGAAGCCCGTCTACTGGACGCTCGACCGCAAGGAGGGGCAGCCCTTCGTCGAGAACGACCCCAAGCTCGGCAAGATCTATCATGTCGGCTCGCAAGAGGATGTCCTCAAGCTGATGCAGGACGAAAATGGTCTGATGTGGACCGCGCACCCGCGGATCAAGGGCAGCTACGGTTTCCCCGACAAGCATAAGGACACGCCTTTCTTCAGGAGCGACCGCTTCCTCGGCGGCGCGTGGAAGAACATGCCGTCGGACTATTCGCTGCCGCGCCTCGGCACGCGGGTGCTCGACACGCTCGACGACATGAACAACTGGGCGGCGAAACCCTCCGAGCGCAAGTTCGCCCCCGGCGAGGTCGACGTGTTCCAGCTCTCCGACGAGAGCGAACTCTACGCCCATATGAACATCAACTATCTTCGCCTCGACGGACCGTTGCCGCGCTATGCCGATGGCTGGCAGAGCGTGCTCGACGCGCTGCGCGGCGGCCGCTTCTTCACGACCACCGGCGAAGTGCTGATCCCCGAATTCACGATCGACGGCGCGAAGAGCGGCGAGGAAGCCGCATTCGGACGCAATGCCGTGGTGCGTGCGAAGGTGGAATGGACCTTCCCGCCCGCCTTCGCCGAGATCGTCAGCGGCGACGGCAGCAAGGTCTATCGCGATCGCATCGACCTGACCGGCGCTGCGCCTTTCGGCGCACGCACGATCGAAAAGCGCGTCAACCTCAGCGGCCGCAAATGGGCGCGCATCGAGGTCTGGGACGTCGCTACGAACGGCGCCTACACGCCCCCGGTATTCCTGAAAGGGAAATAAAAACCTCCCCTGCCCGTGCAGTCGTCATCGCCTTGTGCCCTGGCGACTGCACGCGGCCTTTTGACCCGGAGCGGTGCCGGTCCGGCCCGGTCCTTCTTCGGAGCAGCCATGTTCGATCGAACCTATTACGCCACCCATCCCGACATGATGGCGTGCGTGTCCAACGACGAATTGCGCGATCGCTATCTCATCCGGAATCTGTTCCGCCCGAACCAGTGCGTGCTCAACTATACCCATGCCGATCGGCTGGTGATCGGCGGCGTGCTGGTCGAGAGCGGGAGCGTTCGTCTGCCCGATCAATCGGAACCCGCATCGGCCGCCGGGCACCCGTTCCTCGAGCGGCGCGAGCTCGGTATCGTCAATGTCGGGCGCGCCGAGGGGACCGTGACGGTCGATGGCGAGCCGTTCCTGCTCGGCGCCAGGGACAGCCTGTACGTCACGATGGGCGCGAAAGACGTCAGCTTCTCCGGCGACGGCGCGCGTTTCTATCTCGCCTCGTCCCCCGCACATCGCGCCTTCGATACGCGCATACTGCCGCTCGCCGACGCCAGGATGCTCGAGCGCGGAAGCCTGGAGGAAGCCAACGACCGGACGATTCACCAGCTCGTCATCCCGGGTGTGTGCGACAGCGCGCAGCTGGCGATGGGACTCACGATCCTGAAGCCCGGAAGCGTGTGGAACACGATGCCGCCGCACGTGCACGAACGGCGGAGCGAGATTTACTTCTACTTCGATCTCGACGACCCCGAGCACGGACGGGTAATGCACTTCATGGGTCAGGGCGACGCCACCCGCCACATCGTCATGGCCGAAGGCGAGGCGGTGATCTCGCCACCCTGGTCGATCCACATGGGCGCGGGTACAGGCGCCTACGCGTTCATCTGGGTCATGGCCGGCGAGAACCAGGACTATGACGACATGAATGTCCTCGACATCTGTCAGCTCAGATAGCCTATTGGAATGGTGCACCCGACAGGATTCGAACCTGTGGCCCCCAGATTAGGAATCTGATGCTCTATCCTGCTGAGCTACGGGTGCGCCGCCGCTCGTGTAGCGGCGAGGCACGCTCAGCGTCAATCGCGACGGATCAATTCGCTGCTTCGGGCGGCACGATCGGGACGAGCAAGGGCATCGCGGCGATCCCGTCGTCGCGCAGCGCTTGCGCTTCGTCGGGCGACGCCTGGCCGTGGATCAGATCCTCGGCAACCCGTCCTTCGTGCATCGCGCGCGCGGCATCGGCGAAATCGCGGCCGACCCAGCGCGACTGCGGCAGCATCTCGGCTTGTTTCGCCGCGATCTCGGCCAGCAGCTTGCGAACCGGTTCGGGGCCCGGTTCGGCCGCCGGTTCGGCAGGGGCCCGAACGGATGCACGCGCCACCTGATTCGACTTGGCACCGACGCGCGGCGCCATGACGGCCTTGCTCACCGCACTGTCGCCGCAGATCGGACAGGCGATCAGCCCTCGCGCCTGCTGGTCGGCAAAGCTCTCGCTGCTCGCGAACCATGCTTCAAACCGGTGTTCGCCGGCGGCGCAGCGAAGATCGAACACGATCAAGGGTCAGGCCGCCCCCAGCAGCGCGTCGAGTTCGCCCTTCGCATCGAGCGCGGCGAGATCATCGCTGCCCCCGATATGTTTCCCGTCGATGAAGACCTGCGGCACGGTGCGGCGCCCGTGCGCGCGGTCGACCATTGCCTCGAACCCGCTACGGTCCATTGTCACGTCGATTTCGCTAAACTCGGCGCCCTTGCTGCCGAGCAGCATCTTCGCGCGGGTGCAATAGGGGCAGAACGCCTTCGTATACACTTCGATCTTGGCCATGCGGCTATCCCGTCATCCTTTCGACCTGCATATCGGAATCCAACGAAGCAAAGTCAAATATGTTGCCGGTCGTCAGCGCATCGGGAACGACTCTCGCCCAGGTGAGCGCCGAAACCCGCGCCGCGCCGCTGCGCCCCAGCGCCCGCGCCGCCGCGCGCAGCGTCGCGCCGCTGGCATGGACGTCGTCGACCAGCACCAGGTGCCGCCCCGCCGCCCGCGCCTTGGCATCGGGCGCGAGCGCGAACGCCCCGGCGACGACGCGCTCGCGCTCGCGCCGTCCCTTGCCGCGCAGCGATGCGGTCGACCTGACTCGCAAAAGCAGGTGATGATCGCGCTGCGCACCGGTCAGTCGCGCCAGTTCGTCAGCCACCAGCGACGCCTGGTTGAACCCGCGCGACCAGAGCCGCCAGCGATGCAGCGGAACGGGCACGAGCAACATGGCTTCGGCGCTGCCAAGCGCCGAAAGCTGCCGCGCCATCAATCGCGCCATCAGCCGCGCATGTCCGGTCCGCCGACCATATTTGAGGCGCAGCGCCACGGTTCGCGCAACGGTGCCATAAGCGACCGCCGCGGGTGCCCCGTCGAACGGCGGGGGCGTGGCCAGGCATGCTCCGCACAGGATCGATGCGTCCACCAGTGCCGTCGGCAGCGGGATTGAGCAGCGCGAACAGGACGGCCCGTCGAGGAAGTCGAGCGACGACCAGCAGGTCAGGCAAAACTGGCGGTCCTCGCCCACGACGATGCCGCAGCCGGGACAGCGCGGCGGCAGCGCATAGTCGACGATCGCGCGCGCCGCGGCCCGCAGGCCACCAAGCCATGCGCGCGCCGGCGCGCCGTCTTTCCCGACATCCCCCGTCGTTGTTGCCATCGCCCGCTTGTGAAGCATCGCCGGGGACGGCACAAGCGGCGCATGTCGCACCCCCCTCGCCCGCTCTTCTCCCCGGCCCGCAACCGCGCCCAGCGCGACCGGCTGGCGCGCCTCCCCGTATCGGCCAATTTTCTCGCGCCGATCATCGCCGAAACCCTGCTCGACCGGCTGACGATGGTGACACGCGAATTTCCGCGTACGCTGCTCATCGGCGCGCACGACGCCACGCTCGCCGATCACCTGCGCGCGACCGGGACCGAACTCACCATCGCCGAGGCCGGTCCGCGCCTTGCAGCAGCAAATGGTGCCATTGCCGTCGAGGCCGACGCCCTCGATCTGCCCTTCGCCTCCTTCGACCTGATCCTTTGGCCCGGCGGACTCGACAGCGTCAACGACGTGCCCGGTGCGCTCGTCCGGCTCCGCGCGCTGCTCGCACCCGACGGCCTGCTGCTCGGGTCCCTTGTCGGCGATGGCAGCCTGCCGCGGCTTCGCCGCGCGGTGATGGCGGACGGGGTGCGATCGATCGCGCGGCTGCACCCGCAGATAGACCTTGCGGCGATGGGCAACCTGCTCCAGCGCGTCGGCTTTACCCTGCCCGTGGTCGATGTCGAGGCACTCTCCGTCCGTTATGGCGACTGGTTCGCACTTGTCCGCGACTTGCGCGCGACCGGGCTATCGAGCCGGCTGTCTCCCGCACCGCCGCCACTGACCCGCGAGGAGGTCGCCCGGATCGCCGCCGCATTCGGAACGCAAGCCGACCCAGACGGCCGCATCGCAGAAAGCTTTCGCCTGATCCATTTCAGCGGCTGGGCGCCGCATCCGGACCAGCCGCAGCCCGCGCGGCGCGGCAGCGGCACCGCCTCGCTCGCCGATGCGCTGAAGCCAAAGAGCTAGATCAGGGCTTCCAGCAATCCGATCAACGGCTTGTCGGCGGGCGGCATGGCCAGCCCGTGCAGTTCGACCGGGCGTACCCAGCGGAGCGCGCTGGCGTGCTGCGCCGTGGGCGTCCCCCGCCATTTCCGGCAGACGTAAAGCAACAACAGCAGGTGCCTGTCGCCCAGCGTATCGCTCGCGAAACAGGCCGGGGCAAGGCAGGCGTGATCGACGTCGATTGCAAGCTCTTCCGCAAGCTCCCGGATCAGCGCTTGTTCGGGCGTTTCGCCCACCTCCAGCTTGCCGCCCGGGAACTCCCATAACCCGGCCATCGCAAGGCCTTCGGGGCGTTGCTGGACAAGCAGCCTGCCGTCCCGGTCGACGAGCGCCGCGGCCACGACGACAAGCAGGTTTTTTGGCGGTTTTCCTAGGCTGGGCGCGGACAAATTGTTAACCTTCCTGTGCAAAAAATGGATGCCTCGGGAACTGTAAATTCAGCAGGGGTGGAACAATGCGGAGCTTTTGCAGGCTGATGCGGTCGACCAGGGCCGCCACAGCCGTCGAATATGGGCTGATCCTGGCCCTCGTCTTTCTTGCGGCCGTCGTAGCCGTAGGCAATGTTGCCGATTCTACCAACAATATGTGGGGCGAGGTTTCGAACGCCGCGCAGACCAACATGTAGCGGCAGCGGTCGTCCCGTTTTCGGACCGTTTTCCGCGCGTCACCATTAAGCTTTTCAAAACTTATTCGCCCTAAACCCGCCCATGTTGACCCAGACCAGACCGTCAACAGGGTAAGTGAAATCAGGAGACCAGTCATGAAGTTCATCAAGAAGTTCGTCCGCGACACCAAAGCCGCCACCGCCATCGAATATGGCCTGATCGCCGCTCTGATCGCCGTCGCCGGCATCGCCGCGATGGGCGCCGTCGGTAACGCCGTCGGTGACACCTTCAACTCGGTTTCGTCGAACCTCGACTAATCGCGTTGGCTTGCGCCTCGCGCGCAGGCGAAACAGGAAAGGGCGGTGGGTCATCCCACCGCCCTTTTTCATATCCGGCGGGCAGCTTATCGGCTGGCGTAGACGACAATCTTGACCTTCTGGCCCGGATTCAACCGGCTCGAGGCGGTCAGCCGGTTGAGCACCTGGAACCGCTCGGCCTGATAATTGCTGTACGCCATCCGCCGCGCGAGGCTGGCCACCGTATCGCCGCGCCCGACCGTCACGACATCGATCCGGCGCGGCTTGATCGCTGCCGCTTCCGCCGTGGTCAGCCGCCGGACACTGTTGAACATCGAATTGAACACCCCGCTGCCGCCCGCCTGCGTCAGTGTGACGAAGTGAAACGCGCTGTTGCGCGAAAATTCATAGGCGAAGACGGTCACATCGACTTGTCCCGACTGCGTGTTGGCCCGCGCGGTCGAATAAGAGGCCGGAATGCCGTTCACGGTGGTGCGCTGGATCGCGCCGGGACTGATCGAGGAATTGCCGGCGATCGCCCGGAACACCGACGAAATATAGGCGTTCATGTCGCCGCTGTAGGGGCCGGTCGAGAATTGGGCTTGCCCGCCATTGCCGCTGACCAACACTGCGGCGGCGCCATTCTGCATTCCATAACCGTTCGGCACCGTGAACCGCAGCTTGAGGTCGGGGTGCAGGAAATCGCGCCCCTCGACGACGCCCTGCGCGGGATCGTCACCGTAAAGCACATTGTCGACCGAGGCGAGAAAGGCGTCGGCATTACGCGTCCCGCCGCTGGCCCCCACGCGGCTCGCCAGCGTCTGCGCGTTGCGCACGCGCGACGCGGGATCGGGGTGAGTGCTCGCCCATTCGGGCAGCGAGCGCGCGTCGCCACCCGACAGGCGCGCGTCGAGCGTCGTCTGGTTGGCGAGGCTCGTCAGCATGGTCGACAGCGCGAGCGGATCATAGCCCGCGCTCTTCAGATACTGGACGCCAAGCTGGTCGGCCTGCAATTCCTGGCTGCGCGAAAAGCCCAGCGTCGCCAGCTGCGCGACGCGCATCGAATTATTCTGGAGCAACCCGCCGAGACCGCCGAGCAGGCCGCCATTATCACCGATCGCGCCGCCCAGCACCGCGCCGAGCACGCCAAGGATCTGGTTGCGCGTCGCCGCCGACTGGCGCTTCTTGCTGTGCTGCGCGGCGACATGCCCGACCTCGTGCCCGAGCACGCCGGCCAGCTCGGCCTCATCGTTCATCAGCGCCATCAGCTGGCGCGTGACGTAGACATAGCCGCCGGGGATCGCGAAGGCGTTGTTCACCGGCGAATTGAGCAGGGTTACGGTGAAATCGCTCGGGCTGCGCGAGAGGCCCGACTGGACGGCGATATTCTGCCCGATGCGGTTCACATAGGCGGCTTGCGGTCCGGCATAGGCACCGCCGAACTCCTGCAAAAGCTGGGGGTGCGCCTCGTCGCCCTGCTTGCGCTCGGCGGGCGAGATATTGGTCTGCGTCTTGATCGCCTTCAGCTGGGCGTCGGCCGCGCCGGCGAGGGCGAGCCCGCCCATCGCCAAGGCCGCCGCCAGTGTCTTTCCGGTCTTCCGGCTCATCATATGCCTCCCGTTCAGTTCCCGCGTTCAGGGATATTCCTGTAACGCGACAACGCAAGCCGCGTAATGAACGCGGCTTGCAGAATTTGCGAAAATGGAACGCCACGACCCGCGATCGGGTTCCGGCGGCTGCCTTGCTAAGCGCGCCCCATTGCGAGGAATTTTTCCTCGCGCGTGGCGAGCAAGGCGTCGCGCGGCAGCCCCGTCAGCCCACCCAGTTCCTGCTCGATCGCATCGCCCAGCGAAGCGATCGCGACGTCGGGCGCGCGGTGCGCGCCGCCGACGGGCTCGGGAACGATCCGGTCGATCACCCTGAGCCCGAGCAGATCCTGCGCCGACATTTTCATCGCGGCGGCGGCGTCGGCCGCCTTGTCCGACGTGCGCCACAGGATCGACGCGCAGCCCTCGGGCGAAATCACCGAATAGACGGCATGTTCGAACATCAGCACGCGGTTCGCCGCGGCGAGCGCGATCGCGCCGCCCGACCCGCCCTCGCCGACGACCGCGGCGACCATCGGCACCCCGAGTGCAAGACATTGTTCGGTCGATCGCGCGATCGCCTCGGCCTGCCCGCGCTCCTCGGCCTGGATGCCGGGAAAGGCGCCCGAGGTGTCGACGAGCGTGACCACCGGCAAGCCGAAACGGTCGGCAAGCTGCATCAGGCGGATCGCCTTGCGATAGCCCTCGGGCTTCGCCATGCCGAAATTATGCTTCATACGCGACGGGATGTCGTCGCCCTTTTCGTGGCCGATCACCATCACGCGGCGGCCGCGAAAGCGCGCGAGCCCGCCGAGGATCGCCTGATCGTCCGCGAAATTGCGGTCGCCCGCGAGCGGCATCCAGTCGTCGAACAGGCCCGCGACATAATGTTTGAAATGCGGGCGGTCCGGGTGGCGCGCGACCTGCGTCTTTTGCCAGGGCGTCAATTTCGAATAGATTTCACGCAGCAATTTCGAGGACTTGTCCTCCAGCCGCGCAATGTCATTGTCGATGTTGAGCGACGGATCATCACCCATTTCGCGCAGTTCGGCAATCTGCCGATCGAGCGCCGCGACCTGTTTTTCGAAGTCCAGAAAGGCTGTCATGCGCAGTCGCTAGGCCGAAGGCGCCGCAACGTCAACTTCGGGGTGGGGGCCATCCATCCGCGCGAGCGGATGCCGTTTGTTGACCAGTTCGACAAGCCGGCGGCTGTCGACATGCGTGTAGATCTCGGTCGTCGCGATATCGGCGTGGCCGAGCATCACTTGCAGCGCGCGCAGGTCGGCCCCGCCCTCGAGCAGATGCGTGGCAAAGGCATGGCGCAGCACATGCGGGCTGATCGCCGCCGGGTCGATCCCCGCGCGCGCGGCCAGTTCGCGCAGCATCTGGAACAGCCGCACGCGCGAAATATGCGCCTTCCCCGACGGGAAGAGCCACGGCGAACCATCGGCCAGCAGCGGCAGCCAGCGATCGAACGCCTGACGCGCGCGCTCCGACAAGGGCACCAGGCGCTCCTTGTCGCCCTTGCCGCGGATGATCAGATATTCGCGCTCGCCGTGCGCCGCGCGGCGCGGCAGCGATACAAGCTCACTCACGCGCAGCCCGGACCCGTAGAGCAATTCGAGGAGGAGCAGCATCCGCACGGCGTTCGCGGGCGGCGCTTCGCCGCCGGCTTCCTCGCCTGCCCGTTCGAACAGACGTTCGACGTCGGCATGCGTCAATATTCGCGGCAACGGCCGCCGCGTCGCGGGTCGCGCGATGTCGAGCGCCGGATTGTCTGCACGCTCGCCTTCGTCGAGCAGGAACGCGAAAAATTGCCGCAGCGCCGACAATTTGCGCGCCGCGCTGCTGGCCGCGAGCGATCGATACTCGGCCATCAGTTTCCGCAGCGCGGCGGCGTCGGCATCGCCGAGCGGCCCCCTCACCCATTCGGCCGCCTGTTCGAGATCGCGGCGATAGGCGGCGAGCGTATTGCGCGCCGCGCCGCGCTCAGCCGCCATCATCTCCAGAAAACGGTCTATCAGGACGCCGTCAGACACGCACCAGCGCTTCGGCGGCAATCATCCGCGCTTCCGACGGCAGCCCCACCTCACGCAGCGCGCGAACGATATAATAGAGATGATATGGCGGCACTTTCGACCATTCGCCCTGCATCCCCGCCGCGGCGAGCAGCGCGACCATGCCGGGCTCGCGCCGTTCGGCCGCCGCCATGATCGCGCGCGACCAGCGCGTCTGTTTGCCCAGATCGACCTCGAGGTCGCTCGCGGCCGACGCCGCCGCATTTGCGTCGAGCCGCCCGAGACCGGCGAGGCCCGCGAGCAGGAATTTCGAACGCAGATAGTCGGCGCTGTCATCGTCGCCCGAAAATTGCCCGACTGCGCCTGCACTCATGCCGGTCAGCGGCCGCGGAGATCCCACCGCGAGGATCGCCCATGCGCGGCTTCCCGTCGAAACATTCGGAACCCACGCAATCGCATTCTCGTCGTAGCCACCCGCCAGCATCGAGCCCAGGAGCTGCCAGGGATCCGCACCGACCTCGGTGTCCGGCGGCAGCGCCGCGGCCGCCCGCGCGGTCGCGATCAGCGCGGCATAGCTTTGTACCGGCGTCGCCTCCCCGCTCCACAGGCGCTCCATCGCCGCATAACGGTCGGCCCCGGTCGCCAGGCTGAAAGCGCCGCGCAGCTGCTCGGTCCGGGTCGCAAGCTCGGCGCCCGGTTCCTCTTCGCCCGCCGCAGCGCCGAGCAGCGAGACATAAGCCTCGCTCGACAGCACCCCGCGCGCCGCCGCTTCGGGCGCCGCCGCAACGCGGTTCGTCATGTCGGTCATCGGCGCGAGCACCGTCCAGCCCTTCATATAATAGGGCGCGGCCGTGCGCAGCGCTTCGGGAACCTCGATCGCGGTCGCGGTCGCCATGCCGAAACGCCAGCTCGTCAGCCGGTCGATGTTCGCCCATTCGATCGTCGTCGAACGGCGACCGGCACCGGTCGCGCCAAGTACGCGTTCGGCGAGCAATATGTCGAAATTCGAGATCCTGCCGCTCGAACGCACACGGCCGATCGCCCAGCCGGCCGGCCCCGCCTCGCCCGACAGGCCCGAACAGATGGCGGCCGCGAGGCGCCACGTCTGTTCGTCGCCGTGCGCGAGCCCCGCCGGAACATAAGGACACATGCCCGCCGGGTCGGCGTTGGCGAGATAGGTCTGCTGCGCCGCGTTCACCAGACGCGGGCTTGCGCGGTCATAGTCGACCGACTGGACGATCCGGCGCGCGGTGGTGGACTCGCCCATACGCAGCAGCAGCGAGGCGCGATCGGCGGCAAGGTCGGCACCGTTGATCGTTGCGGGCGTGTCGATCGCCGACGCCAGCGCGCGGCGGAGCAGTATCTGGCCCCAGCGCGACGCGAGCTGGCCGTTCGTCTTGCGCATGATCGCGGCGGCATATTGGCCGCGTACGCCAAATGCATCGGGAGCAAGCCCGCCGGTCTCGGGCGTCAATGGCCCGATGCGGGTGAGCAGGCGGCGCGCACCGGGCGGCAGGTCGTATTTCAGTCCGCCCGATTCGACCTCTTCGCCTTCCTCACCCTCTTCGTCTGCGTCGGCTGCGGCGGTCGTGGCACCAAGCGTCGACGCGACCGGCGGAGGCGTTGCGCCATTGACGGGCGCGGGGGCGGGCGTCGGCGTCGGCGCGGGCGACGGCGTGGGCGACGCTTTCGGGGCGGGCGTGTCGGCGGGATTGCCGAACCCTTCGGGCAGCAAGGATTCCTGTGCGATCGCGGGCAACACCAATATGGCGGCCAGCGCGGTGGCCGACAGGCCCAGCGTCAGCGACAGTGTCTTCCTCTTCATCGCGTCGCGCCTTCGGCAATCTTGTCGGTCACGTCCACCTCAATCATTCGGGGCCGATCGGTCATCGCGCCACAAGGCGCCTTTTCCCGATCTGACCGCAGCGCGCAATATCCGATGCCCGCCGTTCGTCCCATATCGTGCAAAACCATTGTTCCGCGCGGCATGGGCGGTATAGCCGCGCGCACCATGTCGCGAAACCCGAAAAGCCCGGGCCCAACTTCCTCTGGGGCCATACCCGCGTCGATCCGCGAGCGATCGATCGTGCTCGTCGGGCTGATGGGGTCGGGGAAGTCGACGATCGGCCGCCGCCTCGCGCAGCGGCTCGGCATGCGCTTTGCCGACGCCGACGACGAGATCGAGCGCGCCGCGGACATGACGATTTCCGACATTTTCGCGCGCTTCGGCGAAGCGCATTTCCGCGACGGCGAACGCCGCGTGATCGCGCGGTTGCTCGCGGGCAAACCGATGGTGCTGGCGACCGGCGGCGGTGCCTTCATCAACGCGGAAACGCGTGCGCTGATCCTCGAGGACAGCCTTTGCATCTGGCTCGATGCCGACATCGAAACGCTGGTCGAACGCGTCGGCCGCCGCAGCCACCGCCCGCTCCTGAAGGATCGCGACCCCCGCGAAGTGCTTCGCGAACTGGCGGCGGTCCGCAATCCCATCTATGCCGAGGCGCATCTTCGCGTCAGTTCGGCGAGCACGCCGCACGACCATACGGTGCGCGCAATCCTGGAGGCCCTGTCGCAATGGAAAGCCTGACCGTCGAGCTCGGCGCCCGCAGCTATCCGATTCTGATCGGCGACGGCCTGATCCGCGATATCGGCGAGCATGTCGCGCCGCTGCTGAAACGCCCGCGGACGATGATCGTCACCGACGCCCATGTCGCCGATCATTATCTGACCGCGCTCGGCACCTCGCTGGCGATGGCGAATATCTCCTTTTCCTCTTTCGTCCTCGAACCCGGCGAGAGCAGCAAGAGCTGGGCCGGGCTTGCGCGGCTCACCGAATGGCTGATCGGCGAAGGCGTCGAGCGCGGCGACCATGTCATCGCCCTCGGCGGCGGCGTGATCGGCGATCTCGTCGGTTTCGCGTGCAGCATCGTCAAGCGCGGCTGCAATTTCATCCAGGTGCCCACGACATTGCTGGCACAGGTCGACAGCAGCGTCGGCGGCAAGACCGCGATCAATGTGCCCGCGGGCAAAAATCTGATCGGCGCCTTTCACCAGCCGGCTCTTGTCGTGATCGACCCGACGACGCTCGAAACGCTGCCGCGCCGCGAACTCGGCGCCGGTTATGCCGAGGTCGTCAAATACGGGCTGATCGACGACGCCGATTTCTTCGCCTGGTGCGAGGCGAACGGCGCGGCGCTGCTCGCGGGCGACAGCGCAGCGCGCCACAAGGCGATCGCGCACAGCGTTTCGGCGAAAGCGCGCATTGTCGCCGCCGACGAACGCGAAACGCAGGATATCCGCGCGCTGCTCAACCTCGGCCACAGTTTCGGCCACGCGCTCGAGGCCGAGACGGGCTATTCCGACCGGCTGCTCCACGGCGAGGCGGTCGCGGCCGGCATGGTCCTCGCGCATCGATTCTCGGCCGCGAAGGGTCTCTGCCCGCCCGAAGATGCCGAGCGCGTCCGCGCGCACCTCGCAAGCATCGATCTGCCGCACAGTCTTGCCAGCGCAGGCGTCAACACCGACGGCGCCACGCTCGCCGGCCATATGGCGCACGACAAGAAGGTGCGCGGCGGCAAGCTGCCGCTGATCCTCACCCGTGGCATCGGGCAAAGCTTCGTGACCGACGAATATGGGCTGGACGCGGTCGCGGCCTTTCTGGACAGCTAGGCTGCAGCGAGCGGATGTGACGCGCGAAGCCGGCGGCATGGCGAACGCGGCTTTCGGCCGAAGTTGCCCTGACAATCATCGTCACCCCGGACTTGATCCGGGGTCCACAACGACGGCGCGGCTATGGGTCCCGGATCAAGTCCGGGATGACGAAGGGTGGTATCGACCGGTAGTTGCCGTTGCGCCTTAAAGTGTCCGTTCGCATCGAGCGAAGTCGAGATGCCCCTCGGGCCAGGCGTTTCCTCGATGGGTGTCTCGACTTCGCTCGACACGAACGGAAAGAGGGGAAC
>Ga0209676_1000154_pt1 | contig 166013 bp, 165 predicted proteins | sample AraplaCvi_mLB_r2_FD_184282 | JGI IMG/M metagenome (GOLD analysis project Ga0209676, IMG submission 184282) | Arabidopsis root microbial communities from North Carolina, USA - plate scrape MF_Cvi_mLB_r2 (SPAdes) (version 2) | ecosystem: Host-associated > Plants > Roots > Endosphere | place... | reverse complement strand
TGCCAGGCTGCTCGCTGTGCATGGGTAACCAGGCACGCGTTGAGCCGAACAGCACCGTGGTGTCGACTTCGACCCGTAACTTCCCGAACCGTCTGGGCGACGGCGCGAACGTCTACCTGGCCTCGGCCGAGCTGGCGTCCGTTGCTTCGATCCTGGGTCGCCTGCCGACCGTCGAGGAGTACATGGAATACGCTGGCAAGATCGACAGCATGGCGGCCGATGTCTACCGCTACCTGTCCTTCGACCAGATCGCCGAGTTCCGTGAAGCTGCTGCGAACGCGAAGATCCCGGTCGTTCAAGCCTAACGCTGCAAGGCAATAAAAAACGCCGCCCATCGTGAGATGAGCGGCGTTTTTTTATGCCTGCCGGGCAAGCATCACGCAAAACCTTGTGGGAGCGAGCCTGCTCGCGATGGCAGGCTCGCAATCGCACAGATCGGTCAGACAGCCAGCTTGTAAACCAGTGCTGTAATCGCTACCAGCCCAACTGCCGTAACAAACACGTTCGATGCCTGATCGCGATAACGCGCCATCGCCGGCACCTTGCGAATCGCGTACATCGGCATCAGGAACAGAATCGCGGCAATCACCGGCCCCCCGATGGTTTCGATCATGCCCAGGATGCTCGGGTTCAGGGTGGCGACAATCCAGCAGACCACCAACATCAACGCCGCAACGATGCGATCCAGCGCCTTGGCGCCCGGACGCTTGCCGCTCTTGACGATCAAACCCTTGAGACCTTCACTGGCACCAATGTAATGGCCGAGGAACGACTTGGAAATCGCCACAAAGGCGATCAAAGGCGCCGCGAAGGCGATGGTCGGATTGCTGAAGTGGTTAGCGAGGTACGAGAGGATCGACAGGTTCTGTTCCTTCGCCTCAGCCAGTTGCTCCGGCGACAGGGTCAGTACGCAACTGAATACGAAGAACAGCACCATCACTACCATCAGTGCATGAGCGCGCGCGAGGATCTGCGAGCTGCGCTCTTCAGCGTGTACGCCATAACGACGCTTCTGATCCACCGCAAACGCGGAGATGATCGGCGAATGGTTGAACGAGAACACCATCACCGGAATTGCCAGCCAAAGGGTATGCAGCAGCGCTGACGGCGCCGGTACTTGCGAGGCAGTGGCGAGGATGCCGCCGTTCCAGTGCGGAATCAGGTACACGGCAAGGAACAGCAGCGCGACGATAAATGGATAGACCATCAGGCTCATGGCCTTGACGATCGCCTGTTCACCGCACCGCACCACCGCCAACAGGCCGAGAATCAGCACGAATGACAACAGCGCGCGCGGTGGCGGCGTGATGTGCAGTTGATGTTCGAGGAAACTGGCGACCGTGTTGGTCAGGCCGACGCTGTAGATCAGCAGGATCGGGAAAATGGCGAAGAAGTACAACAACGTGATCAACGCGCCGGCCTTGATGCCGAAATGCTGCTCGACCACTTCCGTGATATCGGCGCCTTCGCGACCGGACAGCACAAAGCGGGTCAGGCCACGGTGAGCGTAAAACGTCATCGGGAACGCCAATAGCGCGAGGATCACCAGCGGCCAGAAGCCCCCCAGCCCTGCGTTGATCGGCAAAAACAGGGTGCCGGCGCCAATGGCCGTCCCAAACAGTCCCAGCATCCAGGTGGTGTCCTGGCGATTCCAGCTCGAAAGTTCAGCGGGTGCTGCTGCGTCGAAACGCTTTTCGAGGCTATTGGCCTGATCATTCATCCGGTCGGATCTCCGCATTCCGGTCACTTGCCACTCGGTCGGGACGCGTCGGAAAAAACCGACACACATGCTCCGGCCGAAACAGGGGCGCGATTCTCCGTGATAAATCAACGCAAGCAAAGACTTAGCTGAGGAATGGTTGTCCGGAGCAGATGGATGGGTGGTCGTTTTCGGAATGTTTTTTGCCGTTAAAAGCTACGTCGAATGTCGTTTTTCGACGTTTTTCCTGCACCCTGCCCAGCCGAAGGCTCAGATCAATGTCAAGCTCGAGGTTTTCCCGGTCGTTTTGAAGCATTCGCCTTCCTTGGCTAGTGGCAGCTCTCGCGCAAGCTGCTCTGTGGCGTGATGATTTCGCATCCATAGGGTGCTGGCTAGCAGACGCATCTGCCGTCCCCGTAGGCAAAATCCGCGCGCCGCGTAAGCTCTCTCATACACCGAACCCACGATATTCCAGACCATTCACCTGCCAGGACACTGCTTTTGATCTAGCGTGAGAGAAGCCACCACTCAAGGAGACTCCCATGCCACTGGTTCGCGTCGATATCCAGCAAAACCCCGATCCCACGTTCGCCAGGCGCATCGGTGAACAGGTCTATGCCGCTCTGCGCACCTGTATCGATGTGCCCGAGCACGACAACTTCCAGATTCTCAACGAGCACGACAGCCAGCACTTCGTGTATGACGCGCAATACCTCGGCATCCAGCGCAGCGATGGCGTGGTGTTCATTCAGATCACCATCAGCGAAGGGCGCACCGTGGAGAAGAAACAATTGCTGTTCAAGACCATCGCCGAGGGCCTGCATGCGCAATTGGGCATACGCCTGGAAGATGTCTTCATCAATCTGGTTGAGGTAAAAAAAGAGAACTGGTCATTTGGCAATGGCGTCGCCCAATACGTCACCTGACGTCGTCGGTGTTTCGAGTCGGGACTGACTCCCACAACCTGTCTGATTTTAATTGTTACATGTTCTTCAGATCGAATTAGAAAACCGGGTAGACCGTCCTGGCGACTATCAACTGACACGCGACACCTGTGTTAACACTGTAACTTTGAAGAATTTCAGACCCAAACTTTCAGATTAATCCTACAAATAAAAACGAAATTAAAATAACACCGAACAATACCGGGAATTCAAAACAAGCGAATTTGTTACAAGCAACTTCCCTGGCCTTGAATAACTTCCCGATGCCTGACTATATTTTCTCCGTCACCTTTCAGACAGCGAGAATCGGGCATGCAAAAATACAACAGGATTCATTTACTGTGGGCGGCGCTGCTCTTGCCGATTGCGGGCGCGCAGGCTGACATTCGCGATTTGGCCTCGTCACCGCGGTGGCTGACGACCAAGGTCTACATCGAAGGCGCTCCGCAGACTGACGTGAAGGCCAAATATCCCGGCGTCGTCGGAATATCGACCTGGGACCCGGAAACCAACCGCTACGAGTTTTTCTACACCGATACCGGTGAGTCCAAATACAACAATGGCGGCGGCGGTTACTTCTTCGTCACCGGTGATCAACGACAACATGTGCTGGTGCCGGACATCGGACCGAACAAAACGATCGTCAGGCGCCTGGAGACACTGAATAAAAACGAGTTCACTTATTCCCGTGAAGTACCTCGCGACATGATTGAAAGCAATCCGCCCGTACGCATTCACGTAGTTCACGCGCCCTATACCGGAAGTGTGGTCACCAAGTCTTCCGCACCACAATAAAAGCCTGGAGTTCGACATGAAAAAGACACTGAAGTCCCTGTTGTTATCAGCATCCCTGATGTCCGCCGCGTTGCTCGGATTCAGCAACGCGCACGCCACGGCGGCTCCAACAAAGGCCGCCGTCACGGACAACACCATGATGCTCACCGTGTTCCTCAAGCATGATCAATCCCGTCCGCTCAGCGAACTCAAAGCCCAGCTTGCCCAGCAAGGTTTCTATAAAACCTTCCCGCCCGCCGGGGTCGAAGTGGTGAGCTGGAACATCATGATGGGCATCGGCCAGGTCGTTACAGTGCGTTTTCCCGCGTCTCGACTGGCGGAAGTGAACCTGGCGCTGGAAAACACAGCCTGGGGCAGCTATCGCACCGAGTTCTACCCCACCTATGATTTCAAACCGATCGCGCTGGCCGAACAGAGCAAAGCGCACGCAGCCCAATGACATCGCCCGCCCACCGGTTCACCGGTGGGCGGGCGCCCTTGCTTCTGGCGTGAAGCGGTCCAGAATCAAAGCACCACTGCGCGAATGCAACGATTGCCAAGCCGCTGCGGATTCAGCAGTCTGAGTCGACTTTCGCGACCCACCCGCCGCCAATCACAGGAGCCGCGCAATGCCCGCAACCGTTCTGGTACTGGTTGAAACGATCAATGACTATCTGCCGATTCTCGAACATCAGGGATTCCACCTGATCCTTGCACCGACGCCAGCCGAACGTACGCAAGCCATCCTCACCCATGGCAGTCGTATCGACGCCGTGCTCACTCGCGGCCCGCTGGGCCTGACAGCCGACGAAATCAACGCCCTCCCCGCCTTGAAAATCATCACGGTGATCGGTGCAGGCTACGAGCAGGTCGACCTGCAAGCAGCGAGTAATCGAGGCATCACCGTCACCAACGGCGCCGGGGTCAACGCTTCATCGGTGGCGGATCATGCAATGGCACTGCTGCTGGCATTGGTGCGTGATATCCCGCGCTGCGATGCCGCAGTACGCCGGGGTGAATGGCCAAAAATCATGCGGCCCTCCCTGGCGGGCAAACGTCTGGGCATTCTCGGGCTGGGCGCGGTGGGCATGGCGATTGCCAAACGCGCCGAGCTGGGTTTCGACATGCAGATCAGCTACCACAATCGCCAGGTGCGCAGCGATGTGCCCTACGCATTCTGCTCAACGCCGACGGAACTGGCCCGGGCCTCGGACTTCCTGGTCGTTGCCACGCCCGGTGGCATTGGTACTCAACATCTGGTGACGCGAGCAGTGCTTGATGCGCTGGGCCAAAACGGATTCATCGTCAATATCGCGCGAGCCAGTGTGATCACCACGGCGGAACTGGTTTCCGCACTGGAACAACGTCGCATCGCCGGAGCTGCGCTGGACGTTTTCGATCACGAACCCGAGGTGCCCGACACGCTGAAAAACCTCAGCAACGTGGTGCTGACGCCTCATGTTGCCGGGCTGTCTCCCGAGGCCACTCAGGGCACCGTGGAACTGGTAGGCAAGAACCTCATGGCGTTTTTCTCCGGTCAACCAGTGTTGACCCCCGTCGCCCTGCCGCCCAGATTCAGCAACCAGCGCGTGCACTGAAGTATGCCGCGAGCCTCGGATTCACTGCCGTCAAGCGGATCCGGCCCGTTCTGTCTGCACGCCCGTTGTACCCATTTCCAAAGGTGATCATCCAGCAACACGCGAACCTATAAGACCGACCCGCGCTTGTGACCGACCCCGCGCGCCATTAGATTAGCCAATGATGTCTGGCCTCCAAAATAAGCAGAAGGGATAAGCATGGCGCTTACTGACCAGTCCACCCGGATCCGCGCGGGCGAAGAACTCGATGCCGGCCTGATCGATCCGTATCTCAAGGCGCACATTCCCGGCCTGACCGGCAGCCCCAGGATCAGCCAGTTTCCCGGCGGCGCCTCGAACCTGACCTACCTGCTGGAATACCCGGAACAGGAGTTCGTCCTGCGCCGCCCGCCGTTCGGCCACAAGGCCAAATCCGCCCATGACATGGGCCGTGAGTTCCGCATCCTCAATCAACTGCGCGAAGGTTTCCCGTACTGCCCGAAGGCCTACGTGCACTGCACGGACGAAGCCGTCATCGGCGCCGAATTCTATGTGATGGAACGGGTCAAGGGCATCATCCTGCGCGCCGAACTGCCGCCGGAACTGGGCCTCGATTCGGCGAAGACCGAATCGCTGTGCAAAAGCTTCATCGAGCGTTTCGTTGAACTGCACCGGGTCGATTACAACGCCTGTGGCCTCGGCGATCTGGGCAAGCCCGAAGGCTACGTCGCGCGGCAGATCAAAGGCTGGAGCGAGCGTTACGAGAAAGCCCTGACCCCGGACGCCCCGCATTGGGAAACAGTGAAAGCCTGGCTCAACGACAAGATGCCGGCCGACCACCCAACGTCGAGCATCGTCCACAACGACTACCGTTTCGACAACGTCATCCTCGACCCGGACAACCCGATGCAGATCATCGGCGTGCTCGACTGGGAACTGACCACCCTCGGCGACCCGCTGATGGATCTTGGCAACACCCTTGCCTACTGGATCGAAGCCGGCGACCCGGCACCGGTGCAATTGATGCGTCGCCAGCCGAGCCATGCGCCGGGCATGCTGACGCGCCGCGAATTCGTCGACTACTACGCCGAGCGCTCAGGGATCCGCATCGACAACTTTGACTTCTACTACACCTACGGCCTGTTTCGCCTGGCCGGCATCGTGCAGCAGATCTACTACCGCTTCTACCATGGCCAGACCCAGGACAAACGCTTCGCGCAGTTCATTCACATGAACAAACTGCTGGAGCAGATGAGCCTGCAGGTCATCCAGAAATCCAGCCTCTGATCCGGGCCAATAACAAGACTTTTCACAAGGGAATCCCATGTCCAAGACTCAGTTGTTCGACCTCGACGGCAAAATCGCTTTCGTCTCCGGCGCCAGCCGCGGCATCGGTGAAGCCATCGCCAAACTGCTGGCCCAGCAAGGCGCCCACGTGATCGTCTCGAGCCGCAAGCTCGAAGGCTGCCAGCACGTCGCCGACGCCATCACCGCCGCCGGCGGCAAGGCAACCGCCGTAGCCTGCCACATCGGTGAAATGGAGCAGATCAGTCAGGTCTTCGCCGGAATCAAGGAACAGTTCGGCCGCCTCGACATCCTGGTCAACAACGCCGCGACCAACCCGCAATTCTGCAACGTGCTCGACACCGATCTCGGTGCGTTCCAGAAGACCGTCGACGTGAATATTCGCGGCTACTTCTTCATGTCGGTGGAAGCCGGCAAGCTGATGCGCGAAAACGGCGGTGGCAGCATCATCAACGTCGCCTCGATCAACGGCATCTCGCCGGGGATTTTCCAGGGCATTTATTCGGTGACCAAAGCCGCGGTCATCAACATGACCAAGGTCTTCGCCAAGGAATGCGCGCAATTCGGCATCCGCTGCAACGCCCTGCTGCCCGGCCTGACCGACACCAAATTTGCCTCCGCACTGGTGAAAAACGACGCAATCCTGAAGCAAGCCCTGACCCAGATCCCACTCAAACGCGTGGCCGATCCGAGCGAAATGGCGGGCGCGGTGTTGTACCTCGCCAGCGACGCGTCGAGCTACACCACCGGTGTGGCGCTGAATGTGGACGGCGGCTTCCTGTCCTGATTTCCCCGGCAAATTGCTAGCCCGTGTGGGAGCGAGCCTGCTCGCGAAAGCGTCGTGTCAGTCAGCTGTGTTTCGACTGATACCCCGCCTTCGCGAGCAGGCTCGCTCCCACAGAGTCACTGCTGGATTCCAGGCCTCGTGCAATCGAGCAATCGCGAGTCTTATTGTGTGATGCAACGGGTAGTCGTGATCTGGCGTGTCACCTGCCCATCCACGTACATGTCCCCAACAACCTCAGTATTCTCCAACACCTCGCAGCGGCGCTCCGGCGGTGGCGGGGGCGCTACCGGCGCAGGGGGCGGTGGACTGGCACAACCCGCCACCAACACGACAAGAAAAGCCAACGGCAATACGCGTTTCCCAGGATTAGTCATAGGACGACCCGCGATAAAGGGAGACAACCTCCCGCCGCCCAAACGGCCGCGGAAGACCTGACCACTCATTCTTTATAGCTGAGCACATTGTTCGCGCCAGTGGATTGGGGCGATTGAATAGTTAGGGCTGTCGGTTTTGCGCGGATTGTCCAGAAGAGGTCTGGATTGAGATCATCGTAATCGGCGAGGGCCTCATCGCGAGCAGGCTCACTCCCACAGAAAATCAAAAGCAAAAGCAAAAGATCGTCCGATCGCGCCCCGAGCCTTCGGCAGCGCCTACCCACGATGAGCGCAAGCTCGAGTTCCGCTTTTGATCCTGGAGCCCGTCGGCAGGCTGAGCGGAGGGATTGATCCAGGCGTGGGAGCGCAGCGACCGTACGACGCAGTCGGACACAGCGAGTGTAGGTGCAGCGAAGCAAACCGGAGCCGCTGCGCCAGGATCGATCCCGTAGCGAAGGAACCCCGAGCCCCAGCGAGCGGGCCGAACGTCAGGGCGAAGACCTTTTGGTTCCTTTTGGGGCGTTTGCCAAAAGGGACTCGCCGTAAGGGCGAAACCGCCATCCGCAACACCCAAAAAAACGGATATACACCCCCCCTAAAGCATGGTCGGCCCAAAGGCCGCCAAGCCCCAAAGGCCGCCAAGCCCCAAAAGCGCTAAGCCAAATCAGGATCCCGCGACGAGCGCAAAGAATTGCTCTCAAGCTCATACCGCAACTCACCCACCAACGCCTCAACCGCCTCCGGCGTCCGCAGCGAAGCCAGATCCAGGCCACTGATCACCAGATCCACCTGCCCCGAATCCGGGTGATACAACTTGACCGTCAGCGAATGATCACCATCCACCGAACACTCACAAGCCAGCGGCGCAAAACTGTGCTCGAGCCGAGCGCGCAACTGCGCAAGATTCATCATGGACATGTTCCTATGGCTGTTTCGAAAGGGGGCGCGATCGCAAGACGCAAATGGTCCACACCGCACCCCACAAGCCTAAGAACACAACGCCTGCGCCAATACATGAATTTGCACCCTTGTAACTAGTGCATTTGCACCCTCAGCGCTGGCCTTTGGTGCCCCACTCTCCCGAGAACAAGCCGCGCTCCCGCGCCCAGACAATCGCCTCGCTGCGGCTGTGCACATCCAGCTTCGAATACACCGTGGCCACGTGATTGCGCACGGTATTGGGCGCCAGTTTCAGTCGGCCGGCGATCTCCTTGTCTGCCAGCCCTTCGCAGATCAGACCCAGTACATCGCGCTCGCGCGCCGTCAGATCAGTGAACGAGGCGCTAGGCAACTGCGGCGAGTTGATCTTCTTTACGTTGGCGAGCTTTTCGATCAACGTCCGACTGAACCACGAAGCATCCTTCATCACCTCTTCAATCGCCGCGACCAGTTCAAGCTCCGTGCGCTTGCGTTCGGTCATGTCCATCAACACCAGCAGATAGCACGAGGTGTCATGGATGTTCACCGTGTCGGCGGACACTGCGCATTCAAGCAGTTCCTCGTCCTTCTTGCGCACCGGTACGTCGACCCGATCCACCCGACCGTGCTTGGCGAGCGCCGACAACAACCGCGTGCGCGCACCGTCATCATGGATAAAGCTCAACTGCGTCACCGTCTTGCCGAGCACCTCATCGCTGTCATAGGCCAGGGTATCGAGAAACGCCTGATTGACGTCGATGACCTCCTGCTTGTCCGCGGTGCAGATGAGAATCGGCACGGGGGTCAGCCGAAAAGCTTTGGCGAACCGTTCTTCGCTCTGACGCAGCGCCAACTCGACCCGGCGTCGCGGCTCCATGTCGACGAAGGAAAACAGCATGCAATTCTCGTCATTGAGCAGCAGCGGCTGGCCGGCAACGATCACCTGTTTGCTGCCGCCGTCAGGCAGGCGCAGTTCCGCCTGCATCTGCGGAATGGTCGCGACATCGCGCAAGCGCTGGATAGCCAGATCGCGTTTATCGGCCTGCTCGAAGATATCGATTTCGTATGCCGAGGTGCCGATCACCTGATCGCGGGTATAGCCGGTCATTTCCAGAAAACCCGGATTGACTTTGATGTAACGCAAATCGCTGAGCCGGCAGATCACCGCCGGCGCGGGGTTGGCGTTGAAGGTTTTTTCGAAGCGCAGCTCGGCGTTGGCCCAGTCGGTGACATCGCTCATGATCAGCACCAGCGACTCGGGCTGCCCCACACGGTCGGTCAGCACCATGCTGCGCACACTGTGCACCCAGACACGCTCCGGGTCGTCCACGGGCGAGATCTCGATCAGCACGTCACTGAACGCCTCGCAACGCGCCACGCGGCTGATCGGGTAGTTCTCGGGCGACAACACATGGTTATTGCGATAGCGCAGGACGAAACGCTTGGCGTACTCGTCAGCGTTGGTGCCCAGGTCACCGATGGTGCTGACGCCATGCATGGTCAGCGCCGCTTCGTTGGCCCAGAGGATACTTTTGTCGAGTTCCAGCAGAATCACCCCGTCCGACAGCCCGGCAATGATCTGCTGCAACTGGCGACGGTTGGTTTCGGTGGTCAGGACTTCCTGGCTCATTGGATCTCCACACTGTGATGCGGCTAGGTGAAGAGTACGACCGCGACGACTCGGGATCGTGCCACGCCTTGAAAATCGCCGAAAAGCCCCTGTGGGAGTGCGTGAGCTGTAATCTCTGCCAGTTCACTTGTCCCGCGGCCCAACGCCGTCAAAAAGATTCTTGAACCCACCAAAAATCATCCGCTGCCCGTCAAAGCCCATGGGATTGACGTCCGGTTGCATGCGGGGGTCTTCCATCATTTTCGCCATGCCTGCGTCGCGGGTGGCTTTGTCGGGCCAGATCAGCCAGCCGGATGACACGGTCTCGCCTTCCTTGAGTTTGACCGCCAACGGGAAAGAGGTGAGCTTGCCCTCCGGCACGTCGTCACCCCAGCACTGGACGACCTCAACGGCGCCATATTCCTTGAACAGCCTGGCGGCGATCTCACAGTGTTTTTTGTACTGTTCACGATTGGCGTCAGGCACGGGTGCCACGAAGATATCGATGTAGGCCATGTTCATTCTCCTTGCAGGATGGGTTCGATCTGCTGACTCGTCGATTGCGGCGGGCGCCATTCGACACGATTCACGCCAGGCCCGACCGACGGTTCGCCAATCGCCCCCAGATTGCCCTCGACCTGCCCGGCCATGTGCAGTGTTCCCGCCATCACCCCGGTGGTCGGGTTTTGCAGCAGCTTCATCCAGGCCTTGTCGAAGGTGTTGCCCAGACTGCTACGGATCAGCGCTTCGCTGTCGGGGCGGTCGTTGGCCTGGATGATCGCGCGAATGCCGGCCACGCCGACTGAAATCATCGCCCCGGCCAGTTTCCCCGCCGCTGCCGCCACCGCACTGGCGGCGCCGCGCGGGGCCATTTCCGCTTCAATGCGCTGGCTGGCACGTTTGGCCACCGGGGCCATGGCGGCGTCGGTGGAAGAAATGCCCCTGGCGCCGCCGTCGGTGTGAACCTTGTCGATCAGCGCGGCGTACGCCGGCAGGGTGTTCAGCGGTTCGGTGCTGATGACGGTGAACAGCGAGGCATCCCGCGCCGGCGGGGGCCCGAGGGCGATGGCCGGGATCTTTTGCAAGCGCCCGTTGAGCTGCGCAATAGGCACACCATGACGCTGGGCGATGAGTGGCATCTGTTGCGCCATCAACTGCGCGTAGAACGCCGTGGCCTGAGCCAGGATGGCGTCCGGATCTATCTCTACTGCGACCGGCGCCAGGACCTTTTCCTGATATTGCTCAAGCAGATACGCCGCCAGCCGTTTCGCCGAAGCATCCTGCTCGCCGCCAGCGCTGATCGTGTACCAACTGACCTTCATCGACAGCCATTCCTGAGTCCAGTAGCTGCTGAACCAAGGGATGAAATTTTCTTCAGTTTGCTGATAGATGCGAGTGCGCCAATGTTCCATTGAACCGCGGGCGAACAGCTTGACCTGTTCGGTGGCCTGCTGGGAAGCGCTGAGGATTTCGCGGTCGATCTGCTGCCAGGTCTGCGCCGACACGACCACGGCTTGCGGCGCGGTCCCCGGTGCCCGGACCGAAGTAGCACAGCCGGCCAGCAGAAACAGTGCGGCAACGACCAGCGCGCGCGGGTTCACAGTGGTGGTGTCCTTTGGCTGAGGGAGGTGCAGGTTTGAGTATAGGCAGGTGATCAAGAGGGGCGCCGCTTGTTCTGGCCTCTTCGCGAGCAGGCTCACTCCTGCATTTGAAATGCGTTCTCCCTGTAGGAGTGAGCCTGCTCGCGAAGGGGCCATCAGCAGCACCACAAACCTCAACCATCACCACCGTCGATATCCACCATCGCCACGATTGCCTTCCGCCCATCCCTCACCAAAGGCAGGATTGACTCATCCGACACACAAACGAGGCGTTCACATCATGATCCATACCCAAGTCACCCTCTCCGTGAGTTTCCCGGTGTTCGGCAGCAACTACTACCAACAGCACGTCGTACCGCGCAAAGCGCAGACGCTGGTGTTCAACAAGGATTTCGACGATCTGCTGATGCCCGCCGCCAGCAACCATTTCAGCAATGAAGTGGTCGGCCTCAACGATCAGTTCCGTTTTCTGAGCGACATACTCGCCACCCATTTGCTCGATCACGAGACCTCGGTGTCTGCGCGATCCCGCGTCCAGGCGAACGCTCATTTTTAATCCCTCAAAGGCTTGCCCGCGAAGCTGACGATCATGAAAAAGCCCACTGGCCGGTTCGGCTCAGTGGGCTTTTTCGTGGCATCCGCTGACTCAGTCGATCAACGCTTCCAGCAGTCGGCAAAGCGCGAACAGACTTCATATTTCGCGTCCATGGCGGCCATCCGATCGAGGTGATGATCGATGGCTTCCGCCATCACGCGGTTCGACGCCTGGAAATAGAACATGAACATGGCCTTTTCTTCCCCGTCCGGCGCCGCGTTGCCACGCTTGCCGTCTTTGTCATCCACGCGCGCCCACTCGCCCAGGCGCTTGTCATCGACGCTACGCAAACGCTGGCGATATTCGTCTTTGGTGCGCTGCATCGCCTGATCCTTTGTGGTCGCGCTTTCCTTGTCGAACTCGATCAGATTCTGGCGATACAGCGCCCAGTAATCGTCCGGCAACGTAAAACCCAGTTTGGCCTTGCGGTCGTTGATCAGCGAGTCGAGCTTCTCTGGAGAAAAACTGGCCGCAGGCTCTTTGCCCGCATCCGGTTTCATGAAAACGAAAAGGCTACCTTCGATGATACGGTCGATCAGTGCCGTGCGTTGCGGCGTGTCGGGCAGCAGCGCCGGTGGCTTGGGAAAGATCGGGTTGCGCCCCACGCACGCCGCCAGCGCAGTGCGGTCCAGTGGCATCACGGTGCGCAGATCTTTACCGTCGTGCCGCTCCAGATGCCGCAACGTGGTGATGCACTGGGTCTTGGTGACGTTCAGTGTCACTTCATATTCATTGCCACGCTTGGGCGTAAAGGAAAAACCAGAGCCGCAGGTGGCGTAACCGACCTGCGTGTTGACACGCAGATACGCCGGCTGCTCGGGCTTGATCTTGAATTCAAGGTAACCGCGCGCCTGTTCCGGCGGCGCAACCATCATCCCCGCCCGGCGCTTGCTGTCGCCGATCAACACATTGTTGAGCATGCCGGTGGTCAAGCCATCGCAATGCTCGGCGTCGAAATAATCGATCGTGGCGTTATCGGTATTGGCGACGAACCTTACCTTGGCGGCGTCTGGATCGGTCGCATCCTGATAGGTGCCGGTGATGTTGCAACCTGTCAGCAGGCTGCATGACAGTACTGCACCAGCCAGCGACAGGGCCAGGCGCAGCGGGGAAACAATGGACATGATCTTCCTTGGCAGCGTGAAAAGCGCGCATGCTACTGAATTGCCACTACGGCGTCCATTTCTTCGCTCCCTCACGTGAGCCCGTCCCTGGGACTCTCGATCAATCAGTCATCATCGCGATCACGGTAATAACGACGGCCATCGCGGCGGTCGCCATCGCGGTCATCCCAGCGCCGGTCATCATCGTGATAGCGGCCATGGTCGCGGTCGTAATGCCGGCCATGCCGGTGGTCATCATCAAAATCCGCAATACAGCCGCTAAGCAATACCGCGGCAGTCACAGTGAGCAGCATCGTTGTTGCGTGCTTCATTCAATACTTTCCTAAACCCAAGGTCTTGACGATGAAATCGCCACGCTGCCGGCTTCTTCAAGAGGCAGTGCGCGCAGCCGCAGATACGACCGGGCAAAAACCCGTTGATTCACTGGCCACCATCGACCGTTTGTCGGCCCGTTCGCCGCAACCGAGCGGCGGCGTAATGCCACCTATACTGCTTGCAACCAATCACCAAGCAATGGATCTGCACCCTCAAATAACAACAAGCAGAGGTGGACCATGGTCTGGCAGCAAATCTATGACCCGTTCGGCAATCCGGTGCTCTCCACGCTGATGGCTGCGGTGCCGGTGGTGGTAATGCTCGCGGCGCTGGCGTTCTTTCACGTCAAGGCGCATCTGGCGGCGCTGCTGGCACTGGCGTCCGCCCTGCTGATCTCGATCTTCGCCTTCGACATGCCGGCGGGCATGGCCGGCTCGGCGGCGTTGTTCGGCGCAGCGAATGGCTTGCTGCCGATCGGCTGGATCGTCCTCAACATCATCTTCCTGCATCGCCTGACCACTGAGAACGGCTCGTTCAAAGTGCTGCAGGATTCCCTCGCGCGCATCACCGACGACCGACGCTTGCAACTGCTATTGATCGCCTTCTGCTTCGGTGCGTTCTTCGAAGGCGCAGCGGGCTTTGGCACGCCGGTGGCGGTGACCGGGGCGATCCTGATTGGTCTGGGTTTTTCGCCATTGGCCGCATCCGGTCTGGCACTGATCGCCAACACCGCCCCCGTGGCATTTGGCGCCCTGGGCACGCCGATCATCACCCTCGCCAAAGTCACCGGGCTGGATGAGATGGAGTTGTCGATGATGGTTGGTCGGCAATTGCCGTTTTTCTCGGTGCTGGTGCCGTTCTGGTTGATCTGGGCCTTTGCCGGATGGCGCAAGATGCTCGAGGTGTGGCCGGCGATTCTGGTGGCCGGAGTCAGTTTCGCCATCCCGCAATTTCTCGTCTCGAACTACCACGGGCCGATGCTGGTAGACGTGATCGCCGCGCTGATTTCAATGGCCTGCCTGACACTGTTCCTCAAGGTGTGGAAACCGGCCACCATTCATACTTCGGCAGCGCTGTCCGGCCGCGTCGACAACTCCAAAGTCGATGAAGAAAAAGTCACCGCCAGCGCCGCCTTCAGCGATCAGGCGCGCCCGGCAGTGATCCGCGCGTGGATGCCGTGGATCATTCTCACAGTGTTCGTGTTTGCCTGGGGCACGCAGGGCTTCAAGAACATGTTCGATACGCGGCCGGTGATCGACCCGGTCACGCAATCGGCCAAGCTTGATCCGCAAGGCAAACCGGTGCGTGAGGCCAATCCGATCTTCGCCCCGGCAGTGACTTTCACCAGCCTGCACTTGCAGATCGAAAAAGTCCCGCCAGTTGTTGCGGCGCCGAAAGCCGAGGAAGCGGTGTACAAGTTCACCTGGCTGACCGCGACCGGCAGCGGGATTCTGCTGGCGGCGATTGTCGGCGGTCTGTTGATGGGCTATTCGATCCCGCAACTGATCAAGCAGTACTTGCGCACACTGTGGGTGGTGCGGTTTTCGCTGATCACCATTGCGGCAATGCTGGCGCTGGGGTTCCTCACGCGCTATTCCGGACTGGATGCGACGATGGGGCTGGCGTTCGCGGCGACGGGGATTTTCTATCCGATGTTCGGCACGCTGCTCGGTTGGCTGGGGGTGGCACTGACCGGCTCGGACACCGCGTCGAACGTGTTGTTTGGCGGCTTGCAGCGGGTGACTTCGGAACAACTGGGCATCAGTCCCGTACTGATGGCGGCGGCGAACAGTTCCGGTGGGGTGATGGGCAAAATGGTCGACGCGCAGTCGATCGTCGTCGCCTCCACCGCGACCCGCTGGTATGGGCATGAGGGCGAGATCCTGCGTTACGTGTTTTTCCACTCGATCGTGCTGGCGATCCTGGTCGGCGGGCTAGTGACGTTGCAGGCGTATGTCGCGCCGTTTACCTCGATGGTGGTAGGTGGGCCCTAACTGAAGAAACACAACTCCACTGTAGGAGTGAGCCTGCTCGCGATAGCGGTCTGTCAGTTGATAGTGTGTTGGCTGACAGACCGCTATCGCGAGCAGGCTCACTCCTACAGGGTTTTTGTGCTGCCTTGGAGATTGATGAGCAGAACACATAACTCTTTAGCGAAAATCCGACAAAACCTTTTCCTCCCTCCTGCGGTCACTCCTTTTACGAGACTGGCATGCATGCCGGCGCGCCCTTTTGGGCCTTTTGCAATCCTGCCGCCCGATGAGAGAAAAGGAATCGAACCATGCCGATTTCCCGACGCAACTTCATGATCCTCGGCGCCGTAACCGCGACGGCGTTCGCTATGCCCCCCTTTATCAGCCTCAAGGCCTACGCGGCCAGTCTGGAGCAACCGGCCATGAGCAAAGTCACCCTGCAAGTCAACGGAAAACCGCAAACCCTGGAAGTCGACACCCGCACCACCCTGCTCGACGCCCTGCGCGAACACCTGCACCTGACCGGAACCAAGAAAGGCTGCGACCACGGCCAGTGCGGCGCCTGCACGGTGATCGCCGACGGGCGGCGGATCAACTCCTGCCTGACCCTGGCGGTCATGCACGACGGCAGCGAAGTCACCACCATCGAAGGCCTCGGCATGCCGGACAAGCTGCACCCGATGCAGGCCGCGTTCATCAAGCACGACGGCTATCAGTGCGGCTACTGCACGCCGGGGCAGATCTGCTCCGCAGTCGCGGTGCTCAAGGAAATCCGCGACGGTATTCCCAGCCACGTCAGCCCGAGCCTGACCGAGCCGCCGAAACTGATCGCCGCCGAACTGCAGGAGCGCATGAGCGGCAATATCTGCCGCTGCGGCGCGTACTCGAACATCATCGAAGCCATCACTGAAGTTGCGGAGGTGCCGGCATGAGAGCCTTCAACTACAGCCGCGCCGACTCGCCTGCCGCAGCCGCCTCCCAGGCTGCACAAGCCGAAGGCGCCAAGTTCATCGCCGGCGGCACCAACCTGCTCGACCTGATGAAACTCGACATCGAGACCCCGGTGCATCTGATCGACGTCAACCACCTCGGTCTGGATCAGATCGAAGCTACGCCTGAGGGCGGACTGCGTATCGGCGCCCTGGTGCGCAATACCGATCTGGCCGCCGACGCCCGCGTACGCAAGGATTACGCCCTGCTCTCCCGCGCGCTTCTGGCCGGAGCCTCCGGGCAGTTACGCAACATGGCGACCACCGCCGGCAACCTGCTGCAACGCACTCGCTGCCCGTACTTCTACGACACCCATCAGGCCTGCAACAAACGCAATCCGGGCAGCGGCTGCGCGGCGATCGGCGGCGTCACCCGGCAACTGGGGATCATCGGCGTCAGCGACGCCTGCATCGCCACCCATCCGAGCGACATGGCCATCGCCATGCGCGCCCTCGATGCGCAGATCGAAACGGTGAAGCCCGACGGCAGCACCCGCAGCATTCCCATGGCCGATTTCCATCAGTTGCCGGGCAATACGCCGAACATTGAAACCAGCCTCACGCCCGGCGAATTCATCACCGCCGTGACCCTGCCGGCGCCGGTCGGTGGCACACACATCTATCACAAGGTTCGCGATCGTTCGTCCTACGCGTTTGCCTTGGTCTCGGTGGGTCTGATCCTGCAAAAGGACGGCACCGGCCGCGTCGCCGTTGGCGGCATTGCGCCGAAACCGTGGCGGGTCGAAGCCGCCGAAGCGCTGCTGCCCAAGGGCGCCAAAGCGGTCAGCGAGCGCCTGCTCGAAGGCGCGACCCCCACCGATGACAACCAATTCAAACTGACACTGGTCGAGCGCACGCTGGCTTCGGTGTTGGCGCAAGCGAGGGAAACCGCATGAAATTCGACACGCCCGCCACCACCAATCCCATTGACCGTTTGAAGGTCGTTGGCAAACCCACCGAGCGCATCGAAGGCCCGCTGAAAACCAGCGGCCAGGCGACCTACGCCTACGAGCAACATGAAGCGGCGGCCAATCAGGCCTACGGTTTCATGGTTGATTCGGCGATCGCCAAAGGGCGGATCAAAGCTATTCATCTCGACGAGGCCAAAGCCGCACCCGGCGTACTGGCGATCGTCACCGCCGAGAACGCCGGCAAGCTCGACAAAGGTGATTACAACGCCGCCCATTTGCTCGCCGGTCCCGACGTGCAGCATTACCAGCAAGCCGTTGCGCTGGTGGTCGCCGAGGCCTTCGAACAGGCTCGCGCTGCCGCGCAACTGGTCAAGGTCGACTACGAAACCACCGAAGGCAAGTTCGACCTGGCCAGCGTCAAAGACCTCGGCGTCGAGCCGAAAGACGAGCTGCCGGACGTCAATCACGGCGACTTCGACAAAGCCTTCGCCGCCGCCCCGGTGCAGTTCGATCAGACCTACACCACGCCGGACCAGTCCCACGCGATGATGGAACCCCATGCGACATTGGCCGCGTGGAAAGGCGACCAACTGACGCTGTGGACGTCGAACCAGATGGTCGCCTGGAGCGTCGGCGACATTGCGAAGACCCTTGGCCTGCCGAAGGAAAAAGTCCGCCTGGTCTCGCCGTACATTGGCGGTGGGTTCGGCGGCAAGCTGTTCATTCGTGCCGACGCGATCCTCGCCGCTCTAGGCGCGCGCATGGCCGGCCGGCCAGTTAAAGTCGCCCTCGCCCGCCCGCAGATGGCCAATAACACCACCCATCGCCCGGCAACGATTCAGCGTATCCGCATGGGTGCCACGGCCGACGGCAAGCTGACCGCCATTGCCCATGAAGGCTGGTCGGGCAACCTCGCCGACGGCAAGGTCGAACTGGCCGCGCAACCGAGTCAATTGTTGTACGCCGCGGAAAACCGCCGCGTCAGCATGCGCCTCGCCCCGCTCGACCTGCCCGAAGGCAACGCCATGCGCGCACCGGGTGAAGCGCCGGGCCTGATGGTGCTGGAAATTGCCATGGATGAAATGGCCGAACAGCTGAAAATGGACCCGGTGCTGTTCCGCATTGCCAATGACACCCAGGTCGACCCGGTGAAGACCGAGCGGCCGTTTTCCCAGCGACAACTGGTCAAATGCCTGCAGATCGGCGCGGAGAAATTCGGCTGGGATCAGCGCAAAGCGCAGCCCGGCACACGTCGTGAAGGCCGTTGGCTGATCGGCATGGGCGTGGCGGCGGCGTTTCGCAATAACCTGCTGGTCAAGTCCGGCGCGCGCGTGCGCCTCGAGCGTGACGGCAAGGTGATCGTCGAAACCGACATGACCGACATCGGCACCGGCAGCTACACGATCATCGCGCAGACAGCTGCGGAGATGATGGGCGTCGGCCTGAATGATGTGGTGGTACGTCTGGGCGATTCGGACTTCCCGGTCTCGGCCGGTTCCGGCGGCCAGTTCGGCGGCAACTGCTCGACTTCAGGGGTTTATGCCGCCTGCATGAAACTGCGCGAAGCGGTGGCGCAGAAGCTGGGACTCGCGGCGGATCAGGCCGAGTTCGTCGATGGTCAGGTGCGCGTCGGCAGCAAGAGCCTGCCGCTGCGCAATGCCGCTGAGGGCGGCGCGCTGGTCGGCGAGGACAGCATCGAATTCGGGGATCTGGCCGAGAAGTATCAGCAATCGACCTTCGGCGCGCACTTCGCTGAAGTTGCCGTCGACGCCGCCACCGGTGAAGTCCGCGTGCGGCGCATGCTCGCGGTGTGCGCGGCCGGACGGATTCTCAACCCTATTTCGGCCCGCAGCCAGGTGATCGGCGCAATGACCATGGGCGTCGGCGCGGCATTGATGGAAGAGCTGGCCGTGGACAAGCGTCTGGGCTATTTCGTCAACCATGACCTGGCGGGATACGAAGTGCCGGTGCACGCCGACATTCCGCATCAGGAAGTGATTTTTCTCGAAGAGACTGACCCGATTTCTTCGCCGATGAAGGCCAAGGGCGTGGGTGAATTGGGGATTTGCGGCGTGAGTGCGGCGGTAGCGAATGCGATCTACAACGCTACCGGCGCGAGGGTGCGGGAGTATCCGATTACGCTGGACAAGATTCTGGATTCATTGCCGGAGATGATCTGAAGCGAAACGCCCCTCACCCTGGCCATCTCCCAAAGGGAGAGGGCTAGGGTGAGGGGATCTTCAGGATGTGCAGCGACGTGAAAGTCTTTCTGTGTATCCATAATCGCAACGGCACGGTCAGGTCGATGCACATCGCAAGACACCTCGGTCGGCTCCCACTCCCCCGGGAGACGCCTGGGATGAGTCGCATGCTGTTAGCGCACCTGCACGGGGTGCTAGGGGTCGAGTGGATTCACCACCACGCTTTCAGAATGCCGAACGTCTCGAGCATCCCCCAATCGGCTCCCTCTCCCTCGGGAGAGGGCTGGGGTGAGGGGCGCGGTTTCACTCGGTCTTTGGATATTGCTCAGCACTGACCTGCTCCATCCAGTCCGCCACCTTGCCATCCAGCACTTCCGCAATTGCGATATGACTCATCGCCGTTGTCGGCGCCGCCCCGTGCCAATGTTTGGCACCCGGGGCGATCCAGACGGTATCGCCCGGACGGATTTCACGAACCGGCTGGCCCCATTCCTGGACGAACCCTGCTCCTGCGGTGACGATCAATGTCTGTCCTAACGGATGGGTGTGCCATGCAGTTCTCGCGCCCGGCTCGAACGTTACGGTCGCGCCGCTGACGCGGGCCTCGTCGGTACCCTTGAACGGCGCATCCACCCGCACCGTGCCGGTAAACCAGTCAGCGGGCCCTTTGGCTGAGGGTTGAGAGCCGTTCGGCGTGACCGTGACACGCGGGTTTTCAGTGGCCTGCACTTCACCGGCCAGCAGCGAGAGCGTCAGCGCAGAAGCAGCGATCGGGTTCATGGCGGTTCCTCCGGATGATTAATGCAACCACTGTAGCGATCGGCACTCTTTAGATAATCGTCTAGAATCCGAAAAAACTTATGCAGGACAATCATCAATGCTCCGGGAAAACGCCACCGACCTGCTCGCCTTTCTCGCCGTCGCCCGTGAACGCAGTTTCACCAAGGCCGCCGCCAAACTCGGCGTTTCGCAATCGGCGCTCAGCCACACCATTCGCAGCCTCGAGGCACGTCTCGGCCTGCGCCTGCTGACCCGCACCACGCGCAGTGTTTCGCCGACCGAGGCCGGCGAACACCTGCTGCAGACCATCGGCCCGCGCTTCGAAGAGATCGAGGTGGAACTGGCCGCCCTGAGCAACCTGCGCGAGACCCCGGCAGGGAAGATCCGCATCAGCGCCACCGACCACTCGCTGAACTGGATCCTGCGTCCGGCGTTGCAGGAGTTCCTGCCGAAGTACCCGGACGTCACCGTCGAAGTCTGCTGCGACTATGGCTTCGTCGACATCGCCGGCCAGGGCTTCGATGCCGGAGTGCGCCTGGGCGAAGACGTTGCGCAGGGCATGATCGCCACGCGCATCGGCCCGGACATGCGCATGGCCGTGGTCGGCTCACCCGCCTACTTCGCCCGTCGCGCTGCGCCGCAGACCCCGCGCGACCTGACCGACCACGCCTGCAACAACCTGCGTCTGCCAACCAATGGCGGACTGTATTCGTGGGAGTTCGAAAAGGACGGTGAAAGCCTGAAGGTTCGTGTCTCCGGCCAGGTCACCCTGAACGGCGTGTACCCGTTGCTCGACGCCGCGCTGGACGGTTTCGGTCTGAGCTACATCCCGGAAAATGTCGTCGCGCCGTTTCTGGCCGACGGCCGCTTGATCCAGGTGCTCGGAGACTGGTGCCCGGCGTTTTCCGGCTATCACCTGTACTACCCGAGCCGACGCCAGGCAGCGCCGGCGTTTGCCTTGCTGCTGGAGGCGTTGCGCTATCGCGTTTGACCCGGTTCAACCCAGCAACGCAATTAACTGATGCCGCTGCGCATCGGTGAGCATCGGCCCAAAACCGGCTCCGGCGTTGTCAGCCATGTAGCGCGGATTGCTGGTCCCCGGAATCACACAGGTCACAGCCGGGTGCGCCAGCAGAAACTTCAGCGCCAGTTGCGGCCAGCTGTTGACCTGCACGTCCGAGACCCATGCCGGCAACGGCTTGCCCTTGAGCCGGGCGAGCAAATCGCCGCCGCCAAATGGCCGGTTACAGATCACCGCGACCCCGCGCTCGCGGCACAGCGGCAGGATGCGTTTCTCGACAGCGCGGTCATCGAGGGCGTAGTTGATCTGCAGGAAATCCAGCCTCTCGGCTTTCAACACCGCTTCGACCTCGTCATAGGCCGATGAGGTGTAATGGGTGATACCGATGTAGCGAATCCGCCCCTGCTCTTTCCATTCGCGCAGGATCGGCAAGTGGGTTTGCCAGTCGAGCAGGTTGTGAATCTGCATCAGGTCGATACGCTCGGTTTGCAGCAGGCTGAACGACTGCTCCATCTGCGCGATGCCCTCCTTGCGCCCGCGCGTCCACACCTTGGTGGCGAGAAAGGCCGGCGAGCGCGGTTCGTGGATCGACAGCAATTCACCGGTCGTCTGCTCGGCGCGGCCGTACATCGGCGAGCTGTCGATCAGCGTGCCGCCCTTCCTGAACAGCGCTTCGAGCACGGCGGGCAATTGCCGATAAACCGGATCACCCGGGGCGACGTCGAAACCGCGATAGGTGCCCAATCCGACCATGGGCAGTGCTTCGGAGCTTGAAGGGATGGCGCGGGTCTGCATGGTCTGGTCTCCTGCCGTGTGCGGCGCAGTGACGGGCGGCGGCGTGCCGCTGGCCAACGCCCGATCAATCGTCAACACCGCCGCAACCTCGGCAGCCAGCGTAAGCAAGCGGCGACGGGAATAACCCTCAGTGTGGCGCATGCGGGCCCTCCTGCTGCGCGGATCTGTTGCATGTTGTGTGCGCAGGCCGTCAGGCGCAGTCGCTGAACTACACTTCGACAGCCCACCTCTTACCCCGTTAAAAGTAGCCGAATGTCCCGAACCCTGATGTCACTCGTCGTTTTCATTGTTGCCGTGTACCTGGTGCTGTGTGCCGCGCTGTTCGTATTTCAGCGCTCGCTCATCTGGTTTCCCCAGCCTGCGGCCGTGGTTGCAGCGGATTCGCGGTTGAAACTGTCGATGCCGGACGCCGAAATCTGGGCGACTACTCGAGAGCGCAGCGGACCACGGGCGCTGATCTATTTCGGCGGGAATGCCGAGGACGTCTCGCGCAACCTGCCAGAGTTCGCTGAAACGTTCCCCGATTACGCGCTGTATTTTCTGCATTACCGGGGTTTTGGTGGCAGTTCAGGCTCACCATCGGAAGCGGCGATTGCCGAAGATGCGCTGGCGTTGTTCGATCAGGTCTACGCCAGCCATCCGCAGATTGCGGTGATCGGGCGCAGCCTCGGCTCGGGCGTGGCGATACGCCTGGCCAGCCAGCGGCCGGTGCAGAAGCTGATCCTGGTCACGCCGTTCAACAGCCTCGAAGAAATCGCCGAACGGCAATATCCGTGGGTGCCGGTGAAGTGGTTGCTCAAGGATCGATTCGAATCGGGCAAGTACGCCGCGCATGTTCGCGTGCCGACCTTGCTGTTGGCGGCGAGTGATGACGAGGTGATTGGACGCAATAGCACACAGCGGCTGTTAGAAAGTTTTCCTGCGGGGGTGGCGACGCTCAAGGTGGTGCCGGAATCGGCGCATAACTCGATTTCCGAGCGAGGGGAGTACTTGCGGTGGATGGGTGATGTGTTGAATCGCTGACAGGTGTAGCGATCAGGCGGATGCCTTCGCGAGCAGGCTCGCTCCTACAGGGGTAACGCATTTCAAATGTAGGAGTGAGCCTGCTAGCGATGAAGTCGGTACCGACATCAGCATTTACAGCTACTGTCCAATGCTAAGGCTGACGGCCGCTCCGGGCATTTTCGTCGCCAGAGGTGGCCGGGCGCGGCATGACGTGTTGATGGCCGGTCGGGTCGTTGAGTTGCACGGCATTACCCTTCTGCCACGCATCAGCTCCTGGCGCGACCGGTGCCGGTTTGATCTCGGCGCGGGCCTTTTTCTTCTCGGCGCTATCAATACCCAGACGCTGGTCGCGCTGGCGGACCATTTGCGCGTCGGCCTGACCGTCGGCAGTAAAGCCCATCATCAACTGCGGCACGCCCAAGGGCAGTTGCTTGTCCTGATCGGTGTGCCAGGTGTGCCAGGTCTTGCCATAGGTGTTGGCAAGTTTTTCCATCAAACGCGTCTCCGCCACCTGCGGGATGCCCGGCGCGACCAACTGGCCGGAAGTGACTTCGTGAGCGTGGCTATGCCACAAGGCCTTTTCTTTTGCCGGCAATTGCGTGAACAGGCGCTGGCTGATGATGTATTCCACGCCCATCAGCTTCGCTTCAGCGGTGTTGCCGTCGTAGATCACACACTGGAACACTTCCTCGTTGAGCGCCGAGCAGTAGTGATGCGCTTCCATCTGTGCGCCGGGATGGCCGTTGTAGAAATGGAAGCCATCGAGGTACATGTTCAACGCGCGAATCGGCGGTTTGTCCTGCAACCATTGCGCGCCGACTTCGAGCATTTCAGTGTCGGAGGCTTTGGCCTGGCCCGGTGTCTGCACCGGTGACTCGGTGTTGCTCATCGCACAACCGGTCAGCGCGGCGACCATCAAACCGACGGGAACCCAACGTCCCTGCAAGGTTTTATTACGCATGTTTCGCTCCTCGGACATTCAGTAACGGGCGCGTGCTGGCCCTGTTCTGCAACTGAAAGCAGGAGAACGGCAGAGTTCGAAAAAGCTGCGTGCGGATCAGACTGGAGAGATCGTTGCCAGTACGCCGATCAGGATGGTCAAGGTCAGAAAGCCGCCGAGGAAAATTGCCATCTTGTACATGTTGCGCTCCTTGATGCTGAGTGTGCGGTGCACCGGACGCTTCGGGATGAGGTCGGAGGGTGAATGTCCGCACTGCCCGGGCATTCTGAGGCTGTGGCTGTACTGAATACAGAGGCAGATGAAACAGAAAAATACGGATCAGAGGCGCATCTGATCCGCTTCGGGCATGGACCGGTATTCAGCCCGAAACTTGACGACCCACTCTGCGCCGGGTTGATCTACAGTCATTGCCGCCAACCATAATAAAAACCGGAGTGACCATGCCCGACCTCGCCTTGCAGCCCAATGTCGCCGAATCCCTCAAGCGCTGGCACGAGATGATCCGCAACGGCAATCTCAACGCCCTGCCCGAATTGCTCGATGCCCAAGCCGTGTTCCGCTCGCCGATGGCCCACACGCCCTACCCCGGCGCGCCGGTGGTGGCGATGATCCTTAACACAGTGTTCGAAGTTTTTGAGGATTTCGCCTATCACCGCGAACTGGCGACGGCGGATGGCTTGAATGTGATCCTGGAATTCAGTGCCAAGGTCGGCACCAAGGAACTGAAAGGCATCGACATGATTCGCTTCGACGCCAGCGGCAAGATCGTCGAGTTCGAAGTGATGGTTCGGCCGCTGAGCGGATTGCAGGCACTGGGCGAAGAAATGGGCCGGCGCCTCGGTGCCTATCTCGCGTCCGCAAAAGCCTGAATCCCCGCCGGACCTTAGGCGCGTAGGAACCAGGCCACAAAAAAACCCACTGACCGTCGCCGGTTCAGTGGGTTTTGTGTGTCAGGGTTCTGGTTACAGAGCCATGTCACGTGCAGCGTTTTCCTTCGGCGCTACGGCTTTATCAGCCGCAGGTGCCGCTGGAGCAGCTACCTGACCGATCACCGGAGGGGTCGGCAGTTCGAGGATTTTCGCGGTGTAAGCCCACTCGGCAGCCACTTTGGCCGGATCGCTGTTCAGCTGGGTGCCATAGCTCGGCACGATCTGGTGCAGCTTGGTCTGCCACTCAGGGGTTGCGACTTTGTCTTTGAAGACTTTCTGCAGCACGCTCAGCATGATCGGTGCAGCAGTCGACGCGCCTGGCGATGCGCCCAGCAGGCCGGCGATCGAGCCGTCTTGCGAAGCCACGATCTCGGTGCCCAGTTTCAGCACGCCGCCAGCGGCTTCATCACGCTTGATGATTTGCACGCGCTGGCCGGCTTGCCACAGGCGCCAGTCTTCGGCCTTGGCGTTCGGGAAGTATTCCTTCAGCGCGTTCAGACGGTCTTCATCCGACAGCATCAGTTGACCGGCAAGGTACTCGACCAGCGGGTATTCCTTGATGCCGACCTTGGTCATTGGCCAGATGTTGTGGGTGGTGGTGCTGGTCAGCAGGTCAAAGTACGAACCTTCCTTGAGGAACTTGGTGCTGAAGGTCGCGAACGGGCCAAACAGAATGACGCGCTTGCCGTCCAGAACACGGGTGTCCAGGTGCGGAACCGACATCGGTGGCGCGCCAACCGAAGCCTTGCCGTAGGCCTTGGCCAGATGCTGCTCGGCAATGCTTGGGTTGTCGGTTACCAGGAACGAGCCGCCAACCGGGAAGCCTGCGTATTCCTTGGCTTCAGGAATGCCCGACTTCTGCAGCAGGTGCAAGGCACCGCCGCCAGCGCCGATGAACACGAACTTGGCGTCGGTTTCGGTTTTGCTGCCGTCTTTCAGGTTTTTGTAGCTGACACGCCAAGTGCCATCGGCGTTCTTGGTGATGTCTTCGACTTCGCTCGACAGTTTCAGATCGAAGTTGGGCTTGGTCTGCAGGTGAGCGGCGAACTGGCGGGTGATTTCGCCGAAGTTCATGTCCGTACCCAGCGGGCTCCAGGTGGCCGCGATTTTCTGGTTCGGGTCACGCCCTTCCATCATCAGCGGAACCCACTTCTTGATCACCGCCGGATCTTCGGAGTACTGCATGCCGGCGAACAGCGGGCTCGCCTGCAGGGCTTCGTAGCGCTTTTTCAGGAACTTGATGTTGTCATCGCCCCACACGAAGCTCATGTGCGGTGTGGTGTTGATGAACGAGCGAGGGTTTTTCAGCACGCCCTGTTGAACCTGCCACGCCCAGAACTGACGGGAGACCTGGAACGCTTCGTTGATCTCGACGGCTTTCGGGATCGTGACGTTGCCCTTGTCGTCTTCCGGGGTGTAGTTCAGCTCGGCGAGGGCCGAGTGACCGGTACCGGCGTTGTTCCAGCCGTTGGAGCTTTCCAGGGCAACGCCGTCGAGGCGCTCGACCATTTCCATCGACCAGCTCGGTTCCAGCTCATTGATCCACACACCCAGGGTGGTGCTCATGATGCCGCCGCCGATCAGCAGGACGTCAACTTTCTTCGCTTCGGCAGCATTGGCAGACGACATCCCCATCGCCAAAGCCAGCCCCAGCAAGGCTGTGTTCACTTTCTTAAACATCTGTTGCACCTATGATAAAACGCCTTCCGCCCGTCGTTGTTATCAGTCTGCGTTGCGCTGTATTGACGCTCAGGCTGGCGTCGCGCGATCCGGCACACTGCAATATTGACGGGTGGGCACACAAGGCCGATATGTGGCATCGACCTCAGTTAATGTCCCTTCTGAACTGACTTCTTATCGTTATTGGCTTCAGCTGCTTGAGCGACAGGGATCCCGTCGGCCAGCCCTGAAAGGCAAGCCAACCGAATTAGGTCAAAGCAAATTGGCGCGGAGAATATCACGTCAGGGCGAACCCGCGCGTCTGTTCCCGACTTGAAAGTCTTTTTCCGCTCTGAAGCTTATCGGCCACAGCGCGCGGAACATGACGCCACTGCGGTGGGTACCCTCAGTTTTTTTGCGCGATGCGCATCGCAACTCAGCGAATCAGTGCACACGCCCCGTTGCTCCTGAAGAAAATAACCTGCTACGTTGTACGATGACTGACGAATTCAACTTCAGTCATCCATCCAATAACAACAAGGAAACAACATGACCAAGTCCCGCCTCCTCATCGGTTTGTTCTGCGCCTTCAGCGCCTGCGCCATGGCCGCCCCTGCCCCAGCGGAAAAACAAGTGGCGCAAGCGGTCGATCATCTGACCCAGGCGATGCTGCACAAAGACATCGCCGAACTGAACGCCCTCACCGCGCCGAACCTGACCTACGGCCATTCCAGCGGCAAGATTCAGGACAAGCAGGAATTCATCGCCGACATCGAAACCGGTCGCAGCGCATTCAAGACCCTCGAAATGCAAAAGCAGACCATCACCCTGTCCGGCGATACCGCGCTGGTACGCCACCACTTTTCCGCGCAGGCGTTGAAGGGGACCGAGGTCATTCCCACCGAGATCGAGAATTTCCAGATCTGGCAGAAACAGGGCGGGAAATGGTTGTTGGTGGGGCGACAGGCGTTCAAATTTTGATTAAGGGCACATTGGCCTGAATCAATCCTGTCAGAGCTGGCCTATTCGCGAGCAGGCTCGCTCCCACAAAGGACTCGACACTGGCGAACCTTGTGGGAGCGAGCCCGCTCGCGAAAGCGCTGGCTCAGGCAATGGAAAACCCGCTGGTCTACCTCACCATCACAACCGAAACCGATCCACCGATCGTGCCAACTGCCCCGCCAGATCCGACAACTCATCCGTAGTCGTCGCCGTCTGCCCGATCACCCGGCTATTGCCCTCGCTCATCCCGGCAATCATCTCCACCTGATGGGCGATTTCGTTGCTGGCCATACTCTGTTCGCCAATCGTGCGAGTGATGTCATTGACCAGTTGCGTGGTGCTGAGCGTCGCATCGAGGATTTCGCGAATCGCCCGCTCGACTTCCGCCGTCACCGCCATGCCCTTGTCGACCTGCGCCACGCCGGCCTCCATGCTGCTGACCGCCTCGCGCGTGCTGTTCTGAATGCGCGCGACCATCGCGGCGATCTCCTGGGTCGAGGCGCTGGTGCGCGCGGCCAGACTGCGCACTTCATCGGCGACCACGGCAAAACCACGGCCCTGCTCACCCGCCCGTGCTGCCTCGATCGCCGCGTTGAGCGCCAGCAGATTGGTCTGGTCGGCGATGCTCTTGATCACCTGAATGATGTTGAAGATTGCCTCGGATTCCTGATCCAGCGTGCGGATCACTTGCGCCGACTGCTGCGCCGAGCGGGCGATGTCGTCCATGTCGCTGACCACTTGGTGAATCACCCCGCCGCCCTGCTTGGCCAGAGTCTCAGCCTGATTGGCCATGCTCAGGGCACGTTGGGCGTGGCGGGTGATTTCTTCGATACTGGCGGTCATCTGGCTGGCAGCGGCGGCCATGGTCCCCGCGGCAACGCTTTGTTGCTGGCTGCTGTCGGCGACCTGATGGCAGCCGTGGCTGAGCTGCTCGCTCATGCCACTGACACCGTGGGCGTTGCGCCGGACCACGTCGATCATGTTGCGCAGGTCACGCTGCATGATTGCCAGGGTGCGGATCAACGCACTGGCTTCGTCCTTGCCGCCGGGCTCGACAATCGGCTCGCTGAGATTGCCATGGGCGATGCTTTCGGCGATGCGACTGGCGGATTTCAGCGGCCCAAGGATGCTGCGCATCACCCAGCGGCCCTGAATCAGCAGCAACAACAGACTGGCGATCAGGACGACGCCGAGGGCGAGATTGGCATTGCGAATGGCCGCTTCAGTGCCTTCGCTGGTTTGCCGGGTGTTGCTTTCAATCAACTCGCTGAGCGTCGCCATCTGTTCTTCGAGCTGGCTGAACGCGGTGCTGAATCGACCGAGTTGCTGTTGCGCGGCGTCGGGGTTGTCCAGCGCCACGGCGACAATCTGCTCGGCGGATTTGATATAGGTGTCGAGGCTCGGTTTGATCTGCTCCAGCGCCGTGCGCAGCGGCGGGCTGATCGGCAGTTTCAGATTGTCATCCAGCACTTCACGAAAATGCCCGGCGTGCTCGGCCAGCGAATCACGCACTTCAGTCGCGGTGCCGGTGCCTTTGCCCAGGCCGACCAACATCGCCGAATACACGTCGGCGCGCAGGGCGTCGTGCATCATGTCGGCTTCCATGTGATTGCGCAGTGCGCTCATGCTGACCGTGTTATCGCCGACCGCCGTGGCCATCCGCAGGTTGCCGACGTAACTGACCAGACTCACGATCAGCGCTGTCAGCAGGCTGGTCGCAATCAGCAACACCAAACGCAGTTTGATCGACACCGTGGAATCTCCCGTGGGCACGCTGGATTGCGCTTGTCGGATTTCAGTTAAGCCTATTGGCATGGAACTGCCGACACAGAGCGTATCGGCTTATGTCAGCGGCGACTTGAATCCGGCAAAACTTTTGGATCGAGCGGCCAGTCACACCTTGCACCACCGCTGGATAACGCCTTCATCGCCGGTTAACCCGGGCACGCTATCAATCCAGCGCTTCGAACATTCATGCAGCTGAAGGAAACGCTTATGAAACGCGCACTGTGGTTTGGTCTGCTCGGCACCCTGGCATTCGGCACCGCACAGGCGGCAACGGAGAAAGTCGCGATCAATCTGGTCAGCGCCGACGGTGCGCCGCAAGCGATCGGTTCGGTCACGGTCAGCGAAACGCCTTACGGTCTGCTGTTCACGCCCGAGCTGAAATCATTGCCGGCCGGCATTCACGGTTTCCATGTTCATGAAAACGGCAGCTGCGAAGCGGGCACCAAGGATGGGGTCAAAGGCGCGGCACTGGCCGCTGGCGGACACTTCGATCCGGCGAAAACCGGCAAGCACCTTGGGCCGTACGCCGATGGGCATCTGGGTGATCTGCCGGCGGTGTATGTCACGGCCGACGGTGTCGCCAACTACCCGGTGCTGGCGCCGCGTCTGAAGAAAATCTCCGAGATCAAGGGCCACGCCCTGATGATTCACGCCGGCGGCGATAACCATTCCGACATGCCCAAGCCACTGGGCGGTGGCGGCGATCGCATGGCGTGCGGGGTGATCTGATCCGAATGGGCGGGATAATGCCCTGCCCCAAGGCTTTTTTCCGCTCACGGAACTCCGGCGCGCCGATTATCTCTGAAGCTATGTAGTCCCTTCTCTTTTTGCTTCGCGCTTGTGGAGGAACACGTCATGCGCAAGTTAGTCCTGATTTCTTCTCTAATGCTTTGCCTGCCGGTCGGTTCGGCGCTGGCCCGTGTTGATGCGGGTGACGTCGCCACTTCGGCAGGTGTCTCCGCGTCGCTGTACTCGACCTTCAAGGATGACAAAATGGTGATTCCGGCCCGTGACGACGTGTCTGCCTTTGTCGCCAGCGGTGGAGCCATTCGTGGGGTTTATCTTGAGTCGGTACTGCAACAGGTGCGTCAGGCCAACCCTGGCTTGAACGCCAGCGACGAAGACCTGGCCAACGCCATTCTGGTGCAATACGAAGGCGTGCAGCAGTAGTCACGAGGGATACAGCGGCCGATGGACGGCCGCTGAGTGCGCATAGGCAAAAACGTCCGACGGCCTCTATGATGGAGGCCATGACGACCACCGTGCCCTTGCGCTCACCCTGCCCACCCGGCGCCTGCATCTGCGGGCGCGATCCCTTGCTTGAAACGCCCGGAGCGGATCTGCGCATCCTGCGCCTGACTCGCGCAGAGGAAAAAATCCTCCTGGCGCGTCTGGAACAACTCAAAGACCTCGACGACCTCAAACGTCTGCAACAGCGCATGTATGAGCAGTTGGGCATCCGCGTCGACGTTGCACCGGGTTTCAATGAAGTGCGCACCATGCGCGGCATTGCCATTCAGATTGACGATCTGCCGGGGCTGTGCCGCAAGACCCGTGCGGCGATCCCGGCGGCGATTCGCAAGGGTCTGGAAAACCACCCGCAAATCGCCTTCGAACTGCTCAACGCCCACGACTTGCTGCGCGACACCTGATCACTTTTTCATGCCGACGCGCTTGCGCATCTCGGCGGTAATGGTCTGACGGGTTTTCTTCATGTCCGCCCAAGGCTCATCGCCGACTTCGGTCAGACGCTCGTGCACGTTGTAAATGTTCCAGTGATTACCGCCCTTGATTTCCGCGACCTCCTCTCGGTACAGCGGCACGGAAACCGGCATGCCTTCCCGCGCCCGTGCGGCATAGGCGCAGATGGTGGTGGCGCCGAGGCCGTTGCGCAGGTAATCGATAAAGATCCGCCCGACACGGTTTTTCGGTCCGGACACCGCCGAAATACGATCCGGCAGCAACTTCGCCATGTGGCTGACGATGGCGTGACTGAAGTCCTTCACTTCGTCCCAGCCATGCTTGCGCGTCAAGGGCACCACCAGGTGAATGCCTTTGCCGCCACTGGTTTTCAGGAAGGCTTTGAGTCCCAGTTCATCGAGCACGGTGAGGGTCAGCGCGGTGGCTTCTACCATGCTTTTCCATGGCAACGCCGGATCCGGGTCGAGGTCGAGGACGAAGCGATCGGGCTTGTCCAGATCCACCGTCGTGGCGTTCCAGGTGTGCAGCTCCACCGTGCTCATCTGCACCGCCCCGACCAGCGCTTCGGGATTGTTGATCATCATCACTGGCTGGCCGGTGACGTCCTTGTCCAGTGTCGAAATCCCGGGGATGGCCAGGCGTTCGGCGTTCTTCTGAAAGAACAGTTCGCCGGCAATGCCATCCGGGGCGCGCACCAATGCCACTGGGCGATCCTTGAGTTGCGGGAGGATGTGTTCAGCAACGCTGGCGTAATACTGCGCCAGTTGCATCTTGGTGGTGCCGCTGACTGCATCGATCACCCGATCCGGGTGCGTGATGCGCACCTTGCCGCCGGCCAGCCCCGCTTGCGACGGTGCGGTTTCGGCTTTGCCGGCGGCGGTTTTCTTCGCTGGTTGCCTGGCGGCGGTTTTGGTTTTTTCGGTGGTTCTGGTGTTTTCGGTCTTCTCGGATTTTTCAGACTTGGCAGCTTTCACAGGCTTGGCTCGCTCCTCTGTAATGTCCTTGGCCGGTTTGTCATCGCGCAAACCATGGAACACGGCGTGCCGCACCGAGCCGTCCTTGGTCATCTCGGCGAACGCCACCTCCGCCAGCAATTTCGGTTTCAGCCAGTGCACGCCCTTGGCCTCGAAACCACTGGGCGGATTGACCACCGCAGCGCTTTTGGTCTGTAGCGGCTTGAGCTGGGCGAGGATGCTTTTCAACGTGGCTTCGTTGAACCCGGTGCCAACCTTGCCGGCATAGCGCAACTCGCCGCTGTCAGCGTCGTGCAGACCGAGCAGCAAGGCACCGAAGGCACTGCGCGCGCCTTTCGGATCGGTGTAGCCGACGATGACGAATTCCTGGCGATGCTTGCACTTGAGCTTGATCCAGTCGCCACTGCGCCGCGACACGTAGGGCGAACCGAGGCGCTTGCCGATCAGGCCTTCCATCTGCATCTGGCAGGCGCTGTTGAGCAGTGCGTCGGGAGTTTCTTCGAAGGCTTCGGAGAAGCGCAGCGGTGAAGAATCTTTCTGTGCGCCAAGGATCGTGCTCAGCGCCGCACGCCGCTCTTCGACCGGAACATCACGCAGGTCGACGCCGTTGAGGTACGGCACGTCGAACAGGTAATAAACGATGTTGCCGCTGCGTCCGGCATCGAAGGCATTTTGCAGCGCCTGAAAATCCGGCACACCCTGCTCGTTGGCCACGACCATTTCGCCGTCAAGCCACGCCGATTCCAGGCCCAGTGCCGCCAGCGCCTTGGCCTGCTGCGGCAGTTTATGCGTCCAGTCGTGGCCATTGCGGGTGAACAGCTGGACCTCATCGTGATCGATCCGCGCCATGATCCGATAGCCATCGAACTTGATCTCGTAGCTCCACTGCCCTTCTGGCGCGCTATCGACCAATGTGGCCAGTTCCGGTTTGATCAACGCCGGCAGCTTGGCCTTGCGCGCGCCATTAAGCTGTCCAGACGCCTGTTTGCGTGGCTTGGCCGGGGTCTTCTTCAGCGGTTTGGCCTGTTCGGCGGCGAGCGTGGGTTTGCCGACAATCGTGCGCTCACTGAGCACGCTGTCGGGTTCGGCGACCAGCACGTCGAAGTCATCCTGCGGGCGCGCGGCATTGTCTTGATGCTTGATCAGAAACCATTGTTCTTTCTTGCCCGGCATGTGCGTGCGTACCAGATTCCACACGCCGCCGAGCTTCTCGCCCTGCAACTCGAACTTGAGCCGACCCTTGGCATAGGCCTTGTGCGGATCCTCCAGCGGAATCCACACGCCGCGATCCCAGACGATCACATCGCCGGCGCCGTAATGCCCCTCGGGAATGCTGCCCTCGAACGTCGCGTAATCGAGCGGATGATCCTCGACATGGATCGCCAGGCGCTTGACCTTGGGATCCAGCGACGGCCCCTTCGGCACCGCCCAGCTCTTCAGCGCGCCATCGAGTTCCAGGCGAAAGTCGTAATGCAGGTGCGAAGCATCGTGCTTCTGGATGCAGAACTGCAAAGCATGATCCTTGGCAGACTTGCGCCCCGGGCGCTTGACCGCAGCCGGTTCCGAAGTCGCGGAAAAATCACGCATGCGGTTGTAATCGTCGAGGTTCCTGTTCATGAGCACACCGATGGCAGACGGGTTCTGTTATGCAGAAGAGCGACAAGGCGGCGGAAAAATTCAATCGAGGTAAAAAAGCCCCGGACGGATGGAACGGCCGGGGCTGGCAGTGTCAGGGATTTTTACAGCGGGTCAGGCTTGCCCTTTCGCCTGCTGTTCCAGATGCACCTGCAAGTCGGGATCGATGTTCAAGGCGGCGGCCAGCTCATCGAGATAGCTGCGTTCGGCGTGCTGTTGATCGTCTACCAGCATGACGCTGGCCAGGTACATCTCGGCGGCTACGGCCGGGTCGCCGTCAGCGGATTGCGCCACTTCCCGGGGATCCAGCGGTTTGGCGACTTCGGCGTCGAGCCATTGCTGCAACTGCGGGTCGGCGGTGTGTTTGCCGATCTCGCTGCTGATAAGGTGCTTTTCTGCGTCGTCGATGCGGCCGTCAGCCTTGGCGGCGGCGATAAGGGCGCGCAGTACCGCGTGGCTGTGGGTTTCGATTTGCGGGCCGGCGAGCAGGTCGGCGGTTTGTGGCAGGTCTGGCGGCGCCTTGCTGGCCTGGCTGCGTTGCCAGACTTGATACGCCTGGTAGGCCATCATGCCCAGCGAAGCGAGGGCCGCGTAATGGGTGCCGCCGGAACGACTTCGGTTGCCGCCACCCAAGGCACTTCCCAAGCCGCCACCACCCAGCAAGCCTCCCAGTAACCCACCCAAGCCGCCGAGTCCGCCGGAAGCCGCGCCAGCACCTGCGCGGGTCTGCCCTCCACCGCCCAACAGGCCGCCAAGCAATCCGCCCAGGCCATCGCCGGCCGCAGCACCACGTTGTTGTCCCGCCGAGGCCTGGCCTCGTAGCAGTTGTTCGAGCAAATCGCTGGTGTTCATGTCGTCATCCTCAAGGCCACGGCCCGATTGCGTCAGGCAACGATAGACCGACGCGGCCATAGCGCCAGCACCGTTTGGCTGACGCCCGATAATCGATGAATCGCCACGCAAGAAATTTTCCGCCAGCCAGCTAAGATTCAAGGGTGGTGAACCTTATCCCGGCCAAACCGGTCGATAGCTGCAACCCGACCCGGTTTGCCGACGCCCTTCCTGACGATGGGCGATACCCGGCTTGCTTCACTTTCTGGAGAACGCCCCCGTGATATCCACCGTACACATCGCCAGGCTGAAAGCATGGGGCGCCCATGGTTTTACCGCGACCGGCGTGGTCACCGCCTTCCTTGCCACCCTCGCCCTGCTGGAAAACCAGCCGATCCATTGCCTGATGTGGCTGGGCGTAGCGCTGATCGTCGACGGCCTCGATGGCGCACTGGCGCGCAAGGTCAATGTGCAATCGGTGTTGCCGAGTTTCGACGGCTCGATCCTTGATCTGGTGATCGACTACCTGACTTATGTGTTCATCCCGGCACTGTTTATCTACCGCTACATTCCCCTCCCCGATTACACCTTGTTGCTGACGGTGTCGGTGATTCTGGTGTCGTCGCTGTTCTGCTTCTGCAACGTCAACATGAAGAGCAAGGACAACTATTTTGTCGGTTTCCCGGCGGCATGGAACGTGGTTGCGCTGTGCCTGTACATCATTGGCCCGGGGCCGTGGATCACCTTCCTCACCGTGATCGGTCTGGCGCTGCTGACGGTGACGCGGATGAAGTTCCTGCACCCGTTCCGCGTTCGCCGCTTCATGCCGATCAACATTGCGGTGACGGCGATCTGGCTGTTGTGCAGTCTGTCGCTGGTGCTCAATCACCCGGTAATCAACCCGCTGGTGATGGGCTTGTGGCTGCTGATGTCGGCATATTTCCTGGGGATCTGCATCTGGCGCACGGCGCTGGAGTGGTTTGATCGCGGCCACTCGAAATAAGCAAATCTCCCTGTAGGAGCGAGCCTGCTCGCGAATGCGGTGGTTCCATCAACATAAAGGTTGTCTGGCACACCGCTTTCGCGAGCAGGCTCGCTCCCACAGAGATCTTCATCGATCAGGAGATCCGATGTGGACTAACGTTTGGTTATCACCACTTCCAGATACTCACTCGGCACCACCAGCGACGCCTCTCCCGCCCGGTTCGAGCGGTTGAGCAACTCCGTCAGATCCTCCTCCAGCGCCTGCCCAGCCTCCGGCGTCAACACCGCAAACGCCTTGTGCACCGGCCCGTACCAGTGGCGAAAGATGTCAATGAAATGCGCCGCGGAGCGATAGCGGAAGTTGAAGTGGTTGCGCGTCACCCGCACGACAAAATCGCGATCATCGAAATGCTTGTGCAGCCATGCATCCGAACCCCAATTCGATGGAGGCTGTGCAACCGCAGGCGGTGGCAGATGCTGACCGAGGATCTTGAACATCTGCCCGACGAAGCCCTCCGGCGTCCAGTTCGCCATACCGATCCGCCCGCCCCGACGACACACCCGGCCCAGTTCAGCGGCAGCAGTGAGCTGGTCGGGCGCAAACATCACGCCAAAAGTCGACAGCACGGCGTCGTAGCTTTCATCGGGAAACGGCAAAGCCTCGGCATCGGCCACCTGGAAAATCACCTCCAGATGCTCGGCCCGGGCGCGGTCCTGACCGCGCTCCAGCAGTGCCGCCACGTAATCGGTCGAGGTCACCACACAACCGCGCCGCGCCGCTGCCAGAGTGGCGTTGCCATTGCCGGCAGCGACATCCAGCACTTCTTCGTCACAACGCAAATCGCAGGCTTCGGCGAGGCATTCGCCGACGATTTGCAACGTGGTGCCGATCACGGCGTAGTCGCCACTGGCCCAAGCGACTTTCTGACGTTCCTTCAGGGCAGTGAGATCAATCGGGGTACTCATGACAGCGAGCTCCGTGGCAGAGAGAATGCACAGGCTGCGACGCGGACCGTGCTTGCTCACTATCGCGCCGAGGCTGCCCGGCGTCCCTGTCAATCGTCCGGCGAGCCCATAAACCGGGGACTTTGCCGATGAGCGGTGGAAATCTGTCAAGCCCATGAAACAGGTTGGCTGGCATAGGGCTGCAGATACTGGCATTGGCTCATGGGTCGCGACCTATGAGCCATTGTTGTTGTCATCAAGCCGCCGGCGCCTTGGCCTCCTCCAGCAACTGCTTGATCATCTGCTCCTGCTCCGCATAACGACCTTCACCGAAGTGGCTGTACCGCATTTGCCCCTTGGCATCGATCAGGTAATGCGCCGGCCAGTACTGGTTGTCGAAGTGGCGCCAGATCGCATAGTCGTTGTCGATCGCTACCGGGTAGGTGATGCCGAGTTTTTTCACCTGATCCTTGACGTTCTCGATGATGCGTTCGTAGCCGTACTCCGGCGTATGCACGCCGATCACCACCAGGCCGTCTTTCTCATATTTCTGCGCCCAGTCTTTGACATACGGAAGGGTGTGCTGGCAGTTGATGCAGTCGTAGGTCCAGAAATCCACCAGCACCACTTTGCCGCGCAGGGATTCGGCGCTGAGTTCCGGGGAGTTGAGCCACTGCACAGCGCCGGACAGCGACGGCATCGCGCCCTGGGCGTCGTCCATCATCGAATCCGCGCGGACCTTGCTGACGAAGTAGTCGACCACTTTCGGCACGTTTTCCAGGACGTTTTTCTCGACGCTGGCAACGCCTTCCGAAGAGGTGTTGGCGAGCAGGGTTTTGTCCGCGCCGGTGGCGATCACTGCGACCGTAGCCAGCACCGCAACCCCGGCACCGCGGCGCAACCAGCCACTGAACGGGATCGACGGCTTCAGTCGATTGACCAGACCGCGCCCGGCGAAGATCAACGTGCCCAGCGACAAGGCACTGCCGGCGCCGTAAGCCAGCAGCAACAGGCTGGTCTGGGCATTGGCACCTTGCAGCATCGCGCCGGTGAGAATCACTCCAAGGATCGGCCCGGCACAAGGCGCCCACAACAGGCCGGTGGCGACACCGAGCATGATCGAGGCCATGGGTCCTGCGCGTTTACGGGTGTCCTGATCGAGGCGATTGCCCAACGCGACAAAGGGTTTGGTCAGCCAGTCGCCGACCCGGGCCGAGATCAGCGACAGGGCAAACAGCGCCATGACCAACAGGGCCACGTGGCGGCCGGTGTTGCTGGCCTCAATCACCCACTCGCTGCTGACCACGGCGAGGCTGGAGATCAACGCAAAGGTCAGCGCCATGCCGCCGAGGGTGAGCAGGATCGAGGAGCGTGTACGGTTGGCGCCAGCGAACAGAAACGGCACCACCGGGAGGATGCACGGACTGAGGACGGTCAGCAGACCGCCGAGAAATGCGATGAGGTACATGACGGGTCACCTTGAAATGGGGGCTGGGCGCACAACCGGGCAGCGAGGGGATATGTTCCCTCGCTAGCTCGCTTTAACGCCGTGGCTCATGCGTTCTGGCCGTCCAGCAACTGCGCTTGTGGCGTGCGACTGGCACCGTTTTCCGCGACCAGTTGGCCCTGCGGCGTGCGGCTGGAGCCGTCAGCGGCGATCAGTGCGTCGCTGCCCTCCTTCGCCACTGTGGTCAGCTGGAAGCAGGTGCTGCTGGCGCAACTGCTCTGCTCCAAGGCACTGTTGGCGTGGGCGGCGGCACCGGTGAAGGCGAAGGCTGCTGCGGTCAGAAAGCGCGAGACGTTGTTCATGGCAAAACTCCTTGCAGAAAAAGTAGGGATGACTCAGTTCTGGTTGTTGCAGCCGTCAGCGAATTTGCTGTAATCCAGCTCGCGGGTCTTGCCGGCGGAATCGAGGTAGGTCATGCGCGCCTCGGTGATGCCGCAGGTCACCGAGGTGTCTTCGGTCATCGACAGCACTTTCTGGATATCCAGATGGGTGCCGTAGGTGTAGGTTTGCCGGCTGACGTCAGCTTCGGCGTGGGCCGACAGGGTGCAGATGTTCAGAGCGGCGAACAGGCAGGCGGCGAATACGGATTTGTTGTTCATGGTGGTGTCCTCAAGGCTTCAGTGGGTTTTGAGCCGAGGCGCTCTGTGTGTGTGCCTCGATGGAGCCTATTTGAGGCGCTCGAGGTATCGCGTCTGTGTCAGGAAAGGACGAGAATCACTCGTTGTGTATCCACGCCATGTGTAGATACACAGCGATACAAACCCCGGTAAAAATCGCGTTTTTGCGTCGGCGTGTATCCGCCGTTGCGGCAGATACACTGCAATACAAAGGCAGGCAGGCGTGCGGTTTCCGGCGCTATAGACTGCACGGCATTCCCCTTTTGACAGAGGCTTGAACCGATGGAACATGTCGATCACATTCTCATCGTCGACGACGACCGCGAGATCCGTGAACTGGTAGGCAACTACCTGAAGAAAAACGGCCTGCGCACCACAGTGGTCGCCGATGGCCGGCAGATGCGCAGCTTCCTGGATGCCAATACTGTCGACCTGATCGTGCTCGACATCATGATGCCCGGCGACGATGGTCTGCAGCTGTGCCGCGAATTGCGCGTGGGCAAACACAAGGCGACGCCGGTGCTGATGCTCACCGCCCGCAACGATGAAACCGACCGCATCATCGGCCTGGAAATGGGCGCCGACGATTACCTGACCAAACCGTTCGCCGCCCGCGAACTGCTGGCGCGAATCAACGCGGTATTGCGCCGCACCCGCATGCTGCCGCCGAACCTGGTGGTCACCGAAGCCGGACGCTTGCTGGCCTTCGGTCGCTGGCAACTGGACACTTCGGCGCGGCACCTGCTGGACAGCGACGGCACCATGGTTGCCCTCAGCGGCGCCGAATACCGCCTGCTGCGCGTATTCCTCGACCACCCGCAACGGGTGCTCAGCCGCGATCAGTTGCTCAACCTGACCCAGGGTCGCGAGGCCGATCTGTTCGACCGTTCCATCGATTTGCTGGTGAGCCGCTTGCGTCAGCGTCTGCTCGACGATGCCCGCGAACCGGCCTACATCAAGACCGTGCGCAGTGAGGGTTATGTGTTTTCGCTGCCGGTCGAACTGCTTGGGGCGTCGGCATGAAACTCAAGCTGCAATGGCCGCGCACCCTCGCCTCGCGCCTCTCGCTGATTTTTCTGATCGGGCTGATTCTGGCGCAGGGCCTGTCGTTCGGCGCGCAGTACTACGAGCGTTACCAGAGCGCGAAAAGCACCATGCTTGGCAACCTCGAAACCGACGTCTCGACCTCGATGGCAATCCTTGATCGCCTGCCCGCTGCCGAGCGCGAGGCCTGGTTGCCGCGCCTGGCACGGCGCAATTACGGCTACCTGCTCAATGAGGGCGAACCGGGCATGCCGGTGACCTCGGCTGAAGAATCCGTTGCGATTGCCTCGATTACCGCGGCCATCGGCGGCACTTATCCATTGGTGTTTACCGAGGTTCCCGGCGGTCCGAGACGGCATTTCCAGGGCCATCTGCGCCTGAGCGACGGTAGCCCGGTGACCATCGATATCCGTCCGGCGATGGTGCCGCTGTCGCCGTGGTTGCCAGTGGTGCTGCTGGGCCAACTGGCGCTGCTGATCCTCTGCACCTGGCTCGCCGTGCGCATCGCCATTCGCCCCCTCACCCGCCTCGCCAATGCGGTGGAAACCCTCGATCCCAACGCGCATCCGATCAAACTCGACGAGCAAGGGCCGACCGAAGTGGTCCACGCAGCGCGGGCGTTCAACGCCATGCAGACGCGCATCGCCGCCTACCTGAAAGAACGCATGCAACTGCTCGCCGCGATTTCCCACGACTTGCAAACACCGATCACCCGGATGAAATTGCGTGCGGAGTTCATGGATGACTCGGTGGAAAAAGACAAACTGAGCAGCGACCTCGGCGAGATCGAACATCTGGTGCGCGAAGGCGTGGCCTACGCCCGCAGCGTTCACGGCGCCACCGAAGAAAGCCGCCGTACCGATCTCGACTCGTTCCTCGACAGCCTCGTGTTCGACTATCAGGACATGGGCAAGGACGTGCAGCTCGGCGGCAAGAGCAAAGCGGTGATCGAAACCCGTCCGCAAGCGCTGCGCCGGGTCCTGGTGAACCTGACCGACAATGCCCTTAAATTCGCCGGCGCCGCGCAACTGCAGGTCGAAGCGCGCGGCAACAGCCTGTCGGTGAAAGTCCTCGATCGCGGGCCGGGCATCGCCGAGGCCGAACTGGCGCAGGTGCTGGAACCGTTCTATCGCGTGGAAAACTCGCGCAACCGCGACACCGGTGGCACCGGACTCGGGCTGGCAATTGCCCAGCAATTGGCGATGGCGCTGGGTGGTTCGCTGCTGCTGAGCAATCGCGAGGGCGGCGGCCTGTGCGCTGAGCTCAGGTTGCCGCTGCCACGCTGAGAAAAACACCGACTAGACTCAATCAGTACCCAGTCGAGGGGGCCGCAGGACTTCTGCTGTGCCCTGCCCCTATCCGTGACCACCGCCCGGTGGCGCCTGCCTCGACATTCAACGCCGCCGGACGGTGATCCTGTTTCAGGAGCACACGTGATGAATGAGGCGAAGCTCAACGAATTCATGGGCAAACTGGTCAGCGACATGGGCGGCGCGGCGATGCTGGCCAATGTCATCGTCGGCGAAGAACTCGGTCTGTACCGGGCGATGGCCGACAGCCAACCGATCAGCCCCGAAGCCCTCGCAGCAAAAACCACCTGCAATCCGCGCCTGGTGCGCGAATGGCTCAGCGCCCATGCCGCATCCGGTTACATGGAGCACCTCGACGGTCAGTTTCGCTTGCCGGAAGAACAGGCGCTGGCGCTGGCCGTGGAGGATTCGCCGGTGTACGTCGCCGGCGGTCTCGGCGTGGTGGCGTCGTTTTTCCATGACAAGGACAAACTGGTCAAAGCCATGCGCGGCAATGGCGCGCTGTCCTGGGGCGATCACCACCCGTGCATGTTCAGCGGCACCGAACGCTTCTTCCGCCCCGGCTACAAAGGTCACCTGATCGCTGAATGGCTGCCGGCACTGGAAGGCGTGGTGGCGAAACTGGAACGCGGCGCCAAAGTCGCCGACATCGGCTGCGGCCACGGCGCCTCGACGGTGATCATGGCCCAGGCGTTTCCCAGGTCGCAGTTTGTCGGCTTCGACTTCCACGCGCCCTCCGTCACCGTCGCCACGCAACGGGCCGAAGAAGGTGGCGTGGGCAACCGCGCCAGATTCTTCGAGGGCACGGCGAAAAACTATCCCGGCGGCGACTACGACCTGATCTGCTTTTTCGATTGCCTGCACGACATGGGCGACCCGGTCGGCGCCGCCCGCCATGCCCATGACGCGCTGAAAGACGACGGCACGGTGTTGCTGGTCGAACCGTTCGCCAACGACAAACTGGACGACAATCTCAACGCGGTCGGGCGCCTGTTCTACGCCGCCTCGACGTTTATTTGCACACCCAATTCGCTGTCACAGGAAGTCGGCCTCGGGCTCGGTGCCCAGGCCGGAGAGCTACGCTTGCGCAAGGTATTCACCGAGGCCGGGTTCAAGCAGTTCCGTCGCGCCGCGCAGACACCGTTCAACCTGATATTGGAGGCGTGCAAGTAACCGACTGAAAACGCGAAACCTGTGGCGAGGGAGCTTGCTCCCGCTGGACTTCGCAGCAGGCCCTTCTTCTGCGGCCGCTTCGCCCCCCAGCCGGGGCAAGCCCCCTCGCCACAGTGGTTGATGCTAACCTGCGGGCACTGCCCATTCTGGAGTGCTGAGCATGCTCGACAGCCCGATCCGCGAACACCTCGATACGCTGGTGCAGGCCATGGCCGAGGATAAGTTTCTCGTCCTGACCGGCGCTGGCATCAGCACGCCTTCGGGCATTCCGGACTACCGCGACAGCGACGGCGTGCGTCGCGGGCGGCAGCCGATGATGTATCAGGAATTCCTTTCTGCCCCGGAATCACGCCGTCGCTATTGGGCCCGAGCCATGCTCGGCTGGCCGCGCGTGCGCCAGGCGCGGCCGAATGCAGCGCATCAGGCGCTGGCGACGCTGCAGCAGCGTGGCCGGATCAGCGATCTGATCACGCAGAACGTCGACACCTTGCACGATCAGGCCGGTAGTCACGGTGTGATCGAACTGCATGGCAGCTTGCATCGGGTGCTGTGTCTGGACTGCGGGCAGCGCAGTCCGCGCGATGAGATTCAGCGCCAGATGGAAGCGGAGAATCCCTATCTGAGCGGCGTTGATGCGGTGCAGGCGCCGGATGGCGATACCTTGCTCGACCCGGCATTTGAAGCGCGCTTCCAGGTGCCGCAGTGCCCGCATTGCGCGGGTGAGCGGATGAAACCGGATGTGGTGTTTTTTGGCGAAAACGTGGCACAGGCGACCGCGGCGCGGGCGATGGCCGCTGCCGAGACTGCGGCGGGGTTGCTGGTGGTAGGGTCGTCTTTGATGGCGTATTCGGCGTTTCGCTTGTGTCGCGTAATTGCGGAACGTGGCAAGCCGTTGATGGCGATCAATCTGGGCAAGACTCGGGCGGATGAGCTGCTGGATTTGAAGATTGAAGGGTCGTGTGAGGTGCTTTTGCCGTGGTTGGCTGAAAAGCTGGAACGGTGAGATTTTGAGTATTGGGTTCGGCTTGAAATCGGCCCCTCACCCTAGCCCTCTCCCGAGGGAGAGGGGACTGAACGAGGTGTTTGTACGGGATTCGTCGGCCTGAAATCACTCATCGAACTCAGGTTTTTGATTGCCGTGCTGGTGCCAGACTCAATGCGCCCGATCCAGGCCCACCAATAAAGCGCTGTCGCGACTGTAGATATCCGGCGCGTATCGCACGTGGCCGCTGCTGTCGACTTGCGCCGTCCAGTAGGTCATCAGGATCGGCACGGGGGAAGACAGGCGAAATTCGTGGGTGGTACCGCTGGCGAGCAGTGTGTCGGTGCGGGTCTTTTCTGCCGGCGACAGCAGCAGATCGCGCAGTTGCAGCGGATGCTCGACACGGACACAACCGGAGCTGAACGCCCGTGGACCTTTTTCAAACAGCGCCTTGCTCGGCGTGTCGTGCAGGTACACCGAGAACGGGTTGGGGAAACGAATGACCATTTGCCCCAGCGGATTGCGCGGGCCGGCGTCCTGGCGCAGGAGGATGTTGCCGGGGTTGTCCCAGTCGATGTCCGCTGCCGCCAGGGGCTGACCGTTGGCATCGAGCACTTGCAGGTTCTGGCGGCTGAGGAAGGTCTGGTCCTTGCGGATTTCCGGCAGCTTGTCTTCTTTCCAGATGGTGGGCGGCACGGTCCAGGTCGGGTTCAGCGTGAGCCGGGTGACGCGGGATTTCAGCAGCGGTGTCTGGCGCTCGGCCCGGCCGACCTGGGTGCGGGTCTGCCACACCGGCTGACCGCCCTGATACAGCGTCAGCTCAGCGGCCGCGACGTTGACCACCAGACCGCTGGGCTCCATGTCCTGGGCCATCCAGCGGAAACGTTCGAGATTGACGCGCAACTGATCGCGGCGAGTCAGCGGGCTGATGTTCAGCTCGGCAATCGTACCCGGCCCGACCACGCCGTCAGCCTGCAACGAGTGACTGGCCTGAAAATGCTTCACCGCTTCCACCAGCACGTCATCGTAGGTGTTGTCCGGCGTCACGATCACGTCAGCCAGATAACCTTCGTTGTACAGACGCCGGGCGAGTTCCGGCACGCGCTGGTCTTCCATCGCCGGGCGCAGCAGCGGGCCGTTGCCGACCGGCTGCCACTGCGGCAAGGCCTGCAAACGTTGTGCGGCATACAGCTGACGCAGGCTCTGATACTGAGGCAGATGCGGACGGGCGAGGTCGAACGCTGCAGCAATGTCGTTCACCCCCGGCACGGCAATGCTGAGCAACTGCGCCTGACGATCGGTCGGCGGGCCGTCGACATGCCACAGCGGTTCGAAATGCGACTGCAACAGACGACCGTAATGCAGATCCTGCAAGGCCTGCAGGTAGTGGCGGCTGATATCGATATCGGCACACAACTCGCCGTCCTGCGGCGGTGACGCCGGCACAGCATAGCGATTGGGATTCAGCCCATCGTCGGCCAACAGCTGCAATTGCGCGCGCAATGCCGGCAATCGAGCCGATTCACTCGCCCACACTGGCATCCAGTCCTGCTGTGCATAGAACGCCTGCAATTGACTCAGCGCCGGGCCGTTGAGACGCGGAGGAATGGCCGGGCACGACTGCGCCAGGCTGATCAACACGGCCTGCAACGGGCTGCGCGGCTCCACCGGCAGTTCCGTCGTCGGCGTCGCCAGGGTTTCGAGCGGGGACAGCGGCTCATCTGCGCAAGCGACAAACGGCGCAGCGAGCAAACAAATGCTCAAGTAGCATGCGTACTTTTTGAACAACTGCTTTACTCCAATCCATGGCCGTCCAGATGACGGTCAACCTTACATCAGGTGCGCTGAACAGTCAGGCTCGAACCGCGAGCCTGCGGGTATTGACTGGGAGTCAGGAGCCAAAGTGCCGTTTATGTAGCAAGTTGAGGACACTTTATAAAATGTTGACGTTTTTGCGCCGACTTCTGTTGAGCACCGCGACCCTTGTCGCCGTGACCAGCCCAGTATTTGCCGCCGGCAAGCCATCGCCGGTTCTCTATAACAGCCTCGCCCACGCCGCGCCGGAACTCAATCCCCAAGCGCTCAAAGGTGCATTGAACGCCATGCAGTGCGCGGTCAACAACGGCGCAAAGCCCTCGCGACATCTGGCGATCATCGACTATTCGCAACCGTCCACCGAACGTCGTCTATGGATCTTCGACCTGAGCAAACAGAAATTGGTGCTGCGTGATCTGGTCGCCCACGGCTCCAATTCCGGGGAAAACTTCGCCACACAGTTTTCCAACCGCGAAGGCAGTTATCAGTCCAGTCTTGGCCTGTTCCGCACCCAGGAAAGCTACGAAGGCACCCACGGCTATTCACTGCGCATGGACGGCCTGGAACCCGGTTTCAATGATCTGGCCCGCGATCGCGCGATCGTGATTCATGCCGCCAGCTACGTGAACCCGCTGTGGAGCAAGCGTCAGGGCCGCATCGGCCGCAGTCAGGGTTGCCCCGCCGTGCGGCCGCAGATCGCCAAACAGGTGATCGATCGCCTGAAGAACGGCCAGTTCATGTTTTCCTGGTACCCGGATCAGCGCTGGCTGCAAAAGTCACCGTACCTGAACTGCCAGCCGCAGCAGGTGGCGAGCATTCTCAACACCCACGCCAGTTAACGCGCGTCGCCGCCGGCGGGTTTGTAGAACAGGAACCTGCCGGTCTGCGCGGTGTTGCGATAGGCCTTGGCCCAGCTCGGGTGCACGCCGCGGTCGTGAAAATACAGGGCGCCGCGGGTGCGGTCCTTGAGCTGGCGATTCAACGCCTTGCCAGCGATTTCCTTGGCCAGCGCGTATTCGGCGTCTTCCTTGACCTGATCGGGCTTGCCATCGCACCACCAGGAAAACTGGCAGTTGCCGCTTTCCGAGCCTTGCTTGACCACCGCGCACACCGTGTCGGGAAAGCCTTCATGGCCAAGGCGATTCATCACCACGCTGGCGACGGCCTCCATTTCCGGGGTGTCCTTGCCTTTGGCTTCCCAATAGATGCTACGCGCCAGACAGGTCAGCGGATCGTCCAGCGGCGCGGCCCCGGCCGGGTCCACTGCCTGCGCTTCGGTGGGGGTGATGGCCTCGGATTTCGGCGCCGGAGCAGCACTGACTTTATCCGCCGCTTTCTCCTCCAGCACCTCGGCTTTCTGTTCCGCCTTGGCCTCGATCGGGGCCTGAGCGCCGGCCCATGCTGCGCCGGCAAAAACAATCCACAACAAACCGCCCGCCAAGCCTTTCAATCCCATGTCGGTTCTTCCGTCAGCGCCCGTCGGGGGCAAGATGTTACGTCGGTGAGACGCCCGGTTTGCGGGGTCTTCGCAGAGTGTAGCGAGCAAATACGCGGGCACACCAGCGTAGAAAAAATCCGCCGCAAAGAAAAACACATTCACCCTCCGGGGGCCTTTCGCGCATCATGGGCGCATTCAGCTCAAGGGAGATTTCCATGCGCTTCATGCCGTCCGTTTTGCGTTGTGCCGCATTGTCGCTGGGCGTGGTGTTCGCCACCTCGGCGCTGGCCGCCGAGGAACTGCAATTGATCGAGTCGATCAACAGCTATCGCAGCCAGCCGCAGCGTTGCGGCAGCCAGGCGTCGAACGAGTTGCCACCGTTGTCGGCCGACCCGCGCCTGCGACTGCCCGCCAGTGGCGCGGTCGATTTGCAGCAGGCCATGGCCAGCGCCCGCTATCCGATGGTCAACGTTCAAGCGATCACTCTCAACGGCCCGCGCGATGCGGCGTCAGCAATGAAGGCGATTCAGGAAAGCTTCTGTCAGGTGGTGCTCGACCCGCAGTTTGTCGATATCGGCGTCAACCGCGTTGACCGCGACTGGCGCATCGTCCTCGCGCGGCCGTTGCTGACGGCGAAACTCGGCGATGCGCAAAGCGAAGGGCAAAAGCTGCTGGCGCAACTCAATACCGCCCGCAGTCAGGCCCGTCAGTGCGGCGGCCAGTCCTTCGCGGCGGCAGCACCGCTGGCCTGGAACGCCACGCTGGGCACCGTTGCCCAGGATCACAGCCGCGACATGGCCAACAACAATTATCTCGACCACAAGGACCGCGACGGCCGCACACCCGGCGACCGCGCCGAACTGTCCGGTTACAGTGGGCAACTGGTTGGCGAAAACATCGCCGCCGGGCAGGACACTGTCGGCAAGGTCGTCGACGGCTGGCTCGCCAGCCCCGGTCATTGCGCCAACCTGATGAACCCGCAATATCAGGAACTGGGCGCCGCGTACGCAACCGATCCGAAAAGCAACGCCGGCATTTACTGGACGGCAATGTTTGGCGCACCGTAAGGCATCATCGACGCCGTCAATCACTCGGTCAGCCAGAGTGATTGGACGGCGTGGCGAGCGCAGCCTACCCTGCGCGATCTGCGCCCGCTGACGGCGCTCCACATCCACGAGGCGAGCCCATGACACAGCGTGAATTGATCGATGGTCACAACCGCCGCGTGGATTATCTGCGCCTGTCGGTCACCGATCGCTGCGATTTTCGCTGCGTCTACTGCATGGCCGAGGACATGCAGTTCCTGCCGCGTCAGCAGATCCTCACCCTCGAAGAGCTGTTCCAGGTGGCGCAAAGTTTCGTCGCCCTCGGCACGCGCAAGATCCGCCTCACTGGCGGCGAGCCGCTGATCCGCCCCGGCGTCGTGCAGCTGTGTGAGCAGATTGCCGCCCTGCCCGGCCTGCGCGAACTGTGCCTGACCACCAACGGTTCGCAGTTGGGCCGGCTGGCCAGGCCGCTGTTCGACGCCGGGGTCAAGCGCCTCAATATCAGCCTCGACAGCCTCGACCCGCAGCGCTTCAAGGAACTGACGCGCACCGGTGACCTGGCGCAAGTCATCGACGGCATCGATGCCGCCCGTGCCGCCGGGTTCACCCGCACCAAACTCAATTGCGTGGTGATGCAAGGGCGTAACGACCACGAGATCAACGATCTGGTCAGTTTCGCCATCGAGCGTGATCTGGATATTTCCTTCATCGAAGAAATGCCGCTGGGCGCGATTGCCGAACACAGCCGCGCCGAGTCGTTCTATTCCAGCGCGCAGGTGCGTGAACGCATCGCCGAACGCTTTACCCTGATCGACTCCACCGAATCCACGCAAGGGCCGTCGCGCTACTGGCGCGTAGCCGAAGCGCCGAACATTCGCCTGGGCTTCATTTCACCGCACAGCCACAACTTTTGCGGCACCTGCAACCGCGTGCGCCTGACCGTCGAAGGTCGCTTGCTGCTGTGTCTGGGCAACGAGCATTCGATGGACCTCAAAGCGGTGTTGCGCGCGCATCCGGGCCACCCGGAACGCTTGGAAAACGCGATCATCGAGGCAATGAAACTCAAGCCCTATCGACACAACTTCGAAGTCAACGACGACGTGCAAGTGGTGCGTTTCATGAACATGACCGGCGGCTGATGCGCCACGCAACAGGGACCGCGAGATGATCGTCAGACCGAGACCCAATCAGTTCGCCGTGCTCTTCACCCTCAGAGGTTCGATCGCCAAACGCATTGCCGTGCGCACCTTGATGCTGACGCTGCTGGCGGCGGTGATTGTGCTGGTTGAAATCCTTGTGCCGCGCTACTTCGCCGAGATCAACGCGACACCGTTCACCCTGCTCGGCCTATCGCTGTCGATTTTCCTCAGCTTTCGCAACAACGCCTGTTACGACCGCTGGTACGAGGGCCGCAAGGCCTGGGGCGAAGTGCTGCTGCGGGTGCGCGCGGTGATGCGCGAAACCCAGGGCATCGACGACGCCAGCCTGCGTCGGCAACTGTTGCGCAATTTGTGCGGGTTTGCCCATGCATTGAACGCCCGGCTACGCACAGAGAGTGAGGCGCAGGCCAGTGCCGACTGGGTCAGCCCGCCGATCGACGAGGCTGTACCGGACCACTGCGGGCAGATCCTGCACCAGGTCGGGCGCCAGTTTTCCGAGCTGGAAACGGCCGGTGTGCTGTCGCCATGGCGTTATCAATTACTGGCCAGTCACCTGACCTGCCTGAGCCAGGCCCAGGCCGTGTGCGACCGGATCAAGAACACGCCGCTGCCCTTCCCTTATACCCTGCTGCTGCACCGCACTATCTACCTGTTCTGCCTTTTGCTGCCCTTCGCCATGGCGCAATCGCTGGGTTGGTTGACGCCGCTGTTCACGGCGATTGTCAGTTACACCTTTTTCGGCTTCGACGCGATTGCCGATGAACTCGAAGACCCGTTCGGGCGTGATGAAAACGACCTGCCGACCGACGCACTGGTGCGTACCCTGGAGCGCGACGTGCTGCACGAACTCGGCGTCTCGCCATTGCCGCCCGCGCCGCAACCGGACGATTACGTACTGCGCTGAAAGGCATGGCGGCAAGCAACGATAGGGCCCGGCGTGTTCACTCTGGACCGAGGTGCGGCCATTCGCGAGCAGGCTCGCTCCCACAGTTGAAATGCATTGCAATGTGGGAGCGAGCCTGCTCGCGAAAAAGGCAACTCGGTCAATCAGACCAAACGCACCAAGCGACACCGGCAAATTTTGCGTTTACACGCGCGCGAATTCCCCCTTACTATCCGGGCACACCGGTCGCCGGGCCCGCCCTGCTGCCGACGCTTTCCGCCAACGGAAACACGCGTTATGAGCACGTCACCACAACAACCCCAAAGGTTGCACGTCTCTGCCGTACGCGCCCACTGCAAGCGGGGCCGCGTATGAACCGCATCGTCAATCTGCCCATGGCCCTGCGCCGTTCCAAGCTGCGTCACTCCGCACGCCCGCCGGATATCGCCTGCTGATTTCTGTCAGTCACTAAGCCATTGTGGCGAGGGAGCGTGCTCCCTCGCCACAGGTTCTGTGTCCTCTGACTGATCTCCCTATGAAATCCCTGCCGGGACGCCCTGCGTCCGGCCGAATCTGCGCGCCCGTGCGGCGCCATCGTGAGTGATTTGCCATGAAATTCGCAGCCATCGAAGACGCACGCCTGTTCCTCGAACAGAACCCCGATATCGACATGTTCGAGCTGTTCATTCTCGACGCCAACGGCGTGCCGCGCGGCAAGCTGTTGCACCGTGAAGAGCTGCTCGCCGTGTATGAAAGCGGCCGGCCGCTGCCGAGCACGATTCTCGGTTTGACCGTGCAGGGCGAGGACGTCGAGAACTCCGGACTGGTCTGGGACGTCGGCGATATCGACTGCCGCGCCTATCCGCTGCAAGGCAGTCTGGTGCGCCTGCCATGGCGGCAGATTCCGACTGCAGCGGTGCAGGTCAGCATGCACCCGACCGAAGGCCTGCCGGCGAGCATCGCTGATCCTCGGCACTTGCTGATCAAGGTGATCGACGGGCTCAAGGCCGAGGGATATCACCCGATCATGGCCTGCGAGCTGGAGTTCTATCTGCTCGACGCCAAACGCGATCACAACGGCCGCCCGCAACCGGCGCTGGACGCTGATGGCGGGCGACCGCGACACACGCAAGTCTACGGTTTGCGCGAGCTGGAACAGATCGAACCGTTCCTCGCTGACCTCTACAGCGCCTGCAAACTGCACGGCATTCCGGCGCGCACGGCAATCTCCGAATACGCCCCGGGCCAGGTGGAAATCACCCTCGAACACGGCGATGCACTGGCTGCGATGGATCAGGCGGTGCGTTACAAACGCCTGGTCAAAGGCGTGGCGCACAAGCACGGCATGCAGGCGACATTCATGGCCAAGCCGTTCGACGATCTGGCCGGCACCGGCATGCACATGCACGTCAGCCTCGCGGACGCCGACGGCCGTAATCTGTTCGCCTCGCAAGACCCGGCCGGCACACCGCTGTTGCGCACGGCGATTGGCGGCATGCTCGCGTCCCTGCTCGACTCGCTGCTGCTGTTTTGCCCCAACGCCAACTCCTACCGACGTTTCCAGGCCAACAGCTACGCGCCACTGGCGCCGACCTGGGGCGTCGACAACCGCACGGTCAGCCTGCGCGTTCCCGGCGGGCCAGCGCCGACGCGACACATCGAACACCGCCTCTGTGGCGCCGACGCCAACCCGTATCTGGCGGCGGCAGCGATCCTCGCCGGCATTCATCGCGGCATTCGTGAAGAGCTGGATCCGGGCGCGCCGGTCGAGGGCAATGGCTATGCCCAGGCTAAAGAGTTGTTGCCGACCGATTGGCTGACGTCATTACAGGCGCTGGAAAATTCCGCGTGGGCACGGGAGGCGCTGGGGGAGGAATTCCTTGGGGTTTATCTGGCGGTGAAGCGTGCCGAGTATCGGCAGTTCATGGCGGAAGTGGGTGAGCAGGATTGGCGGTGGTATCTGACCGAAGCCTGATTGCCGGGAGTACACACCTCCTGTGGGAGCGAGCCTGCTCGCGAAGGCGGTGTGTCAGTCACCCTGGTTGTGAATGACACACCGCCTTCGCGAGCAGGCTCGCTCCCACAGGAAATGCACTTCGAACCGAGAATTTTTTGTGGACGCTGACATGACCATTCGCTGCAATTCCTACTACACCGCCACCCTCAACCACGACACCGACTACCCCACCCTGCAAGGCCGGCACAAGGTCGATGTGGTGATCATCGGCGGCGGTTTCACCGGTGTCGCCACTGCTGTCGAACTGGCGGAAAAAGGCCTGAAAGTCGCCATCGTCGAAAGCCACAAAATTGGCTGGGGCGCCACCGGACGCAATGGCGGGCAAGTCACCGGCAGCCTCTCCGGCGACGGTGCGATGCGCAAACAGATGCGCGCCAGTCTTGGCGATGACGTCGACGATTTCATCTGGCACCTGCGCTGGCGCGGGCATCAAATCATCCGCCAGCGCGTCGAGAAATATGCGATCCAGTGCGACCTCAAACACGGCCATCTGCACGCGGCGTACAAGCCGAGCCACATGACCGATCTGCGCAAGGACTACGACGAAGCCGTGCACCGAGGTCTGGGCGATGAAGTGAGCCTGCTCGACCGCAGCCAAGTTTGCGATCTGCTGCAAAGCGAGCTCTACCACGGCGCGATCAAGAACACCCGCAACATGCACCTGCACCCGCTCAACCTGTGCATCGGCGAAGCGCGGGCGGCCGAAAGCCTCGGTGCGCTGATCTTCGAAAACAGTGAAGTGCTGGAGATCATGCACGGCGACAACCCTGGCGTGCGCACCGCCCACGGCCAGATCGACGCCAATCAGGTGATGCTCGCCGGCGACGTCTACCACAAACTCGAACCGGGTCAGCTCAAGGGCAAGATTTTCCCGGCCATGGGCGGCATCGTCACCACCGCGCCGCTCGGCGATCTGGCGCAACAGATCAACCGCGAAGACCTCGCCGTCTATGACTGCCGCTTCGTCCTTGATTACTACCGGCTCACCGCCGACGGCAGGTTGCTGTTTGGTGGTGGCGCGAATTACAGCGGCAAGGACTCACGGGACATTGCCGCCGAACTGCGCCCGTGCATCGAGCGCACGTTCCCGGCGCTAAAAGGCGTGCCGATCGATTACCAGTGGAGCTGCGCCATGGGCATCGTCATCAACCGCATCCCGCAACTGGGCAAGCTCTCGGACAACGTCTGGTATTGCCAGGGCTACTCGGGACACGGCATCGCCACCACGCACATCATGGGCGAAATCATGAGCCGGGCGATCACCGGGCAGCTGGAGCAGTTCGACACCTTCGCCGCGTGCCAGCACATTCGCGTACCGATGGGCGACCTGCTCGGGAACCCGTTGCTGGCGGCTGGGATGTGGTATTACCAGATGCTTGAGCGGTTGCGCTGACCGGACCGGCCCTTTCGCGAGCAGGCTCGCTCCCACATTGGATTTGTGAACGACACAACACCCTGTGGGAGCGAGCCTGCTCGCGATGAGCCCCTCAAATCCAACCCAAAATTCAATCCGGCAACTGCTCCACCACAATCCCCAACCGCTGATAATCCTCGACATTCCCCGACCCCGGATGCCGCTCGGTAATCAGCCTGTGCAGGCGCGTGCACGGCGCCACCACGAAAGGCTCCACCGCACCGAGCTTGTCCGCCGTGGTCACCGCAATTACCCGCGTCGCGCTGTTGAGCATCGCCTGTTTGATCGGCACTTCATCGAAATGCAGCGAGGTGATCCCGACCTCGGGATGAATCGCACAAACGCCGGTAATCGCCAGATCGGCCTTGATCCCCGCCAGCAGTCGCAGCGCTTCCTGACCACTCGCCGACATCGAATGCGGATTCAATTCGCCGCCCGCCAGAATCACTTTCACGCCCTTGTATTCGGACAAGGCAATCGCCGTCAGCGGTGATGCGGTCACGGCGGTAATGCAGATGTCGGCGGGTAACGCGCGCGCTACCTGCAAGGTGGTCGAGCCGGAGTCGAACAACACAATCTGCCCGTTCTCGATGTGCTGGGCCGCCAATTGCGCCAGGCGCACTTTGATCTCGTCCGTCTCATCCAGGCGGGTGAAGTAATCCTTGCCGGAATCTTTCGGTCGCGGCAACGCCCCGCCATGCACGCGCTGCACCAGACCGGCGTTGTCCAGTTCGGCGAGATCGCGGCGGATGGTGTCTTCGGAGACTGCAAAATGCTGGCTCAGCTCGGAGGCCATGACCTTGCCGTCACGCTCAAGAAGCAAAAGAATTTTCTGCCGGCGCAGCGAAGGCAATTCAGCGATGGAGTGGTCGTGCATGGTTGTGCCTGTTTGTGCTTGTAATTGCAGGTTTCAGCGACACTAGCGAAAGTCTCGGGCGAATACAAACGCGACGGCTATCAATGCTTTCGATCATTGGAATCAACAAGGCGAATTTTTTCTTTGCGTTGCGCCTGTTCACAATGGCCCCCACTCTTAAAAGCTCAGGATGAACCGCCCATGAATCTCAATTTCGCCTTCGCCTGCATGATCGTCGTGTCGTTCGCGATTGCCCTGGGCCACGCCTGACAGCAAGTCAAACCGAGGCGAGCAATTGCTCACGCAACCATTTATGTGCCGGATCGCGGTGCATGCGCTCAGCCCAGAACATCGCCATTTCATAACCGGGCACCTGCAACGGTGCATCGACCACTTGCAGCGCCGGATTGCCGCGGACCAAGCGTGACGGCAGCATCGCCACCAGATCGGTGCTGGCCAGTACCGACATCGCCATCAGAAAGTGCGGCACCGACAACACCACTTTCCGCGCCAGGCCGACCTCGGCCAGCGCCTTGTCGGTTACGCCGAAAAAGCCCCCACCCTCCCGCGACACCAGCACGTGCTCCAGCGCGCAGAATTGTTCGCGGCTGGGCGCCTGGGTCAATCCCGGATGACCGATGCGCCCGGCCAGCACATAGCGTTCAGTGAACAACGGTCGCCGATGCAACTCCGCCGGCGCGTCCTCGCTGATGTGCAGGGCCAGATCGAACACGCCCTGCTCGGCCTGCTTGACCATTTGCGCGGGCGTCAGGTCGATGATCGCCAGCCGGGTGCCCGGCGCCTGTTCGCGCAAATGGCTGAGCGCCGGCAGCACGACAGTGGATTCACCGTAATCGGTCGCGGCGATTTTCCAGCTGTTATTCGCCCGCGCCGGGTCGAACACATCCGCTGGCGCCACCGCCCTTTCCAACGCCTCCAGCGCTTCACGCAATGGCTCGCGCAGTTCATCGGCGCGGGCGGTCGGGCGCATGCCTCTTGGGCCGGGCAGCAACAGCGGATCGTTGAAGATCTCGCGCAGTCTGGCCAAATGCACGCTCACCGACGGCTGCGACAAATGCAGACGCTGCGCCGCGCGGGTGACGTTGTGCTCGGCGAGCAATACGTCGAGGGTCAGCAGCAGGTTGATATCGAGGCGTCTCAAATTATTCATGGCTATACCAGACATATCAGACATTCATTTCCAATATACCTGGCGAGCGCCGATCCTGCAGTCATCTCACTCACGGAGCACCCGACATGAATGTATTACTGGTTTACGCCCACCCTGAATCGACTTCGCTCAACGGCTCGCTGCGCGACTTCACCGTCCAGCGCCTGCAAGCCGCCGGCCACACCGTGCAGGTCTCCGATCTGTACGCAATGAACTGGAAACCCGTGCTCGACGCCGACGACGCACCGCAGCGCGATCGATCGCAACCGTTCCACGCCTCCCTCGACTCGAAACGAGCCTACGCCGACGGCACCCAGGCCGCCGACATCGCCCGCGAGCAAGAGAAACTGCGCTGGGCCGACGCACTGATCCTGCAATTCCCGATGTGGTGGTTCAGCATGCCGGCGATCCTCAAGGGCTGGTTCGACCGTGTCTACGCCTACGGCTTCGCCTATGGCGTCGGCGAACACTCCGACAGCCGCTGGGGCGAGCGATACGGCGAGGGGAAAATGCAGGGCAAACGGGCGATGTTGCTGGTTACCACCGGCGGCTGGGAATCGCACTACAGCCCACGCGGGATCAATGGGCCGATGGACGATTTACTGTTTCCGATTCAACACGGGATTCTGTATTACCCAGGGTTTGATGTGGTGCCTCCGTTTGTGGTGTATCGCACCAGCCGGATGGATGAGGCGCGGTATGGCCAGACCACTGAGGAACTGGGGTTGCGCCTGGACGAAATGTGGAGTGTGCGGCCGATCGGGTTTCGGCAGCAGAATGGTGGGGAGTATGAGATTCCGGGGTTGACGTTGAAGGATGAGATTGCGCCGGGCCTGGAGGGTTTTTCAGCGCACATCCGCTAGCCCCTCACCCTAACCCTCTCCCAAAGGGAGAGGGGACTGACCGAGTTGTCCTGGCAAATTACGCCGATCTGGGATATCGAGCCGAACTCAAGTTTTGAACAGCCCCCGATCTGCTCCCTTCCCCCTCGCCCCCTTTGGGGGAGAGGGCTGGGGTGAGGAATCGCCAGGCACCACTGGCTTGCTTCAAGTTTCCTGGCGCACCCGCCTGACCTGCACCAACAACGCCGGGGCAAAATGCAGCAACACCATCCGGCTCAGATGATGCGTCAGGATAAACACCACATTCAGCCCACCCCCAAACGCGACAATCGCAATCGTCTCGATCGCGCCCGGCATATACGCCAGCCACAGCGACAGCGGATCACTGCCCAGCCACCGCGCGGCTACCTCAGCAAACATCGCTGCGACGACGATCATCAAACCCACCGAGACCAACGCCGTGCGCCCATGTCGCGCCAGTTCCGCGATGCCAAGTCCCTGAAACCTCGAGCCGATGCGCACGCCGAGAATCAGTGCCGCCAGGTTCAAACTCCACTCCGGCATGTGAAAGCCATGCAGCCATCCTGACTTCACAAACACCGCGGTAAGGAGGATCGCGGTAAGCATGAATGGCGCCGGGACGCCGATCAGCAGCAGCAAACGCCCGAGCAATACGCTCAAAGCGATAACTGAGCACGCGGTCAGCGCCATGCCTGTGGTCAACGGATCGCTGGCGACTTCAGCAACCGCTGCTTGCCCGGGAATGAGCAAGCTCACCAGCACGGTGATCAATAGCAGCCGCATCAGGTGCACGATGATGACCTTGCTCGAAGCCTTTTCCGATTCAAGCAAATCGAACACCGCGGCCAATGCGCCGGGATACACCGCCAACAGCGCATCGGTGCGATTCCAGCCAGCGCCGCGGGTGAGCCACCAGCCAGCGAGGGCGATTTGTACGGCCAGGCAGATCAGCAAGATGCCAAGGCTGGGCAACATCGTCGAGGCCGTTTCGCTGTCCCAGGCTTCGAACATCAGCCCGGTGGCGATACCCAGCGTGACCTGGATGTAGCCAAGTCCATAAGGGGTTGCCGGGGCAATGCCGGTTTTGCTGGCAAACAACGCGGTCACCACAATCGAGCCCAACAACAAACCGTGGGGAACGCCTTCAAACTGCAACAACGCGCCGAAACCGGCGGCAATCAACAAGCACACAATGGATTTCATAGTCGCCTTCCTGGCTATCCAACTGACACACCACCATTTCCCTATGGGAGCGAGCCTGCTCGCGAAAGCGTCCTGCCAGTCAAAGATGAATACCTGATCTATCGCCTTCGCGAGCAGGCTCGCTCCCACAGGAATCCAGTACGTTTTACATACGCAAGCGCGCAATCGCCCGCCGATACTTCTCGACCCGCTCCAGATCCTCCCAACTCGGCGAGGCGATCCGCGAGATATCGCTGTTCTCTTCCAGATCCGCCAGCTTCACTACCCGGCCGATCGGGTTCTGCGCGGCGCGGTCGACGAAATCCTCGTAGGACTCGCCGGGCACTTTGCTCACCGCTGCAATCGCCGCCAGCACCTCTTCGCTGAAACCTTCCCCGCGCAAATCATCCAGACTCACCCCGCAATCCTCGACCACATCGTGCAGCACAGCGACGATGCGTTCTTCCAGCGTGTTCATGCGCAACATGACTTTCAGCGGATGCAAAATGTACGGCGCGCCGCCCTTGTCCACCTGCCCGCTGTGGGCCGTGGCGGCAATGGCGATGGCGCGTTCGAGGGTTTGGGCCATGGGAATCGAATCCTGCGCTGAATGTTTCTGATTGTTGCGCAGTGTACGCGAAGATCGTGCAGCGCAAAGCCGATTGAACCTTGCCCGCCTGCGCCGCCTCGAAACCAGAGAAGCGCCAAATCCGATCAGACGCGGCGCCATTGGAGAGGAATTGCCGATGAAAACCCGACTGCTGCTCCTGATCGCCACATTCGCCATCATCCCCACTTGCGTCATGGCCGAAGGCTGCGACGTCCAGACCCGCTCCTCCAGCGCCGCAGTGCCCGCCGTGGAAACCCATAGTTGCTATGAATACGAAGGCATGCCCGTGGACTCCATCAACTGGTCGTGCAGCAACGAAAGCAAGGACACCCTCAACGCCACCAAGAAAAAAGTCGAGCGCTGCGACGACCACTACCAGGCCACCTGCACCGCTCGCCTCACCCAGGAATCCCTCGCTAATCCGCACTCGACCAGCAAAGACAAAAGCGCCAAACCGCTGAACATGCCCGACAACGCCAAAGTCACCACGTATTACTACGACGGTGAACACTTGGCTCAGGCGAAGATTGATTGTGAGAACAGTGGTGGTGACTGGAAGGCGAAATAGCTTCCAGAATCTGTCAAAAAGCCCGGCTGGATGCCGGGCTTGCTGTATTTGAACCCACCATCAGCCCTCACCAGCGCCGCTGCTGGTACCGCTGTCGTTCGACTGCTTCGAACCACTGGGCTTGGAGCCCGAAGGTGTCGAGCCATCATTGTTGGTGGTATTGCCCTGAGTGCCCTTGGGCACGGTGGCGCCATTGGAATGAATGTCTTCCGGCGCGCTCGGGTTGGTTTGGCTGTTGCCGTCGTTTGCAGTGGGTTCAGGGGTGTCGCTGGCGGCTGTTGCGTAGAGCGAGGTGGCGGATAACAGGGTGGCCAGGGAGAGTGCTGCGAGTTTGACTGGGCGCATATCGATGGTTCCTTTGCGGGGTGAGTTACGCATTGGAAACAGGTATTCGGTGAAAATGCGGAGCGGCTGACGAATGGCAGGGATAAAAAACCCGACGCCTCGAAAGATACATCGGGTTAATAATGACAACATTTTGTGCGCTGAAAAAAAGCCCGGCTCAAAAGACCGGGCTTCCAGCTTGCGACACCCATCAACTACCGCCGCTCCCGCCACTGCTGCTACCGGACGGTTGACCCGCAGGGCTGGGTTTGGAGGCAGAAGGCACCGGCCCATTGTCGGTCTTGCCACCATCACCACCTTGGGGTAGCGAATCAGCATCCGGGTCGGCATTGGTGGCTGGAGACGCCGGTTCACGAGTCTGGCTGGTGCCGTCGCTCGCCGTCGGGGTCGACGTTTCGCCCGCCGCGAGCGTGTACGACGAACTGCCGAACAGCAATGCCGCGAGGGTAATCACCGCAAATCTATGGTTCAGCATGGTGGCTCTTCCTTTGCGTGTGGAGTTACAGCATTGGAAGCAGGTGCGCAGCGAACGTGCGACGCGTCGGACGAATGGTTATCATCCGGATGTTTCGCCAAATTACGACGCCTGAACGCTTCGCGGCAAAACACCCGAACGGCGCGCGGGTTCCTGAAAAATCAACCTCGATAAAGCTGTGCGAAATGCATGCCCCTCAAAAATTCGCCGGCGTATTCGCACTGATAATCTCAGCCTCATCCGCCCCGATATTGCGGAACTTGTGCGGCAGCGTGGTCGGAAAGTAATACCCGTCCCCCGCGCTCAGCACACTCACCTGCCCGTCCACGGTCAACTCCACGGTGCCGCGCGTCACCAGCCCGCACTCTTCGCCTTCGGCATGCACGATCGGCTCTTCGCCGGAACTGGCGCCGGGGGCGTATTGTTCGCGGAGCAGGCGCATCTGGCGGCTGGGGACGGAGGCGCCGATGAGCAGCAGGCGCAGGCCGTGGCGGCCGAGGTCGGGTTGTTCGTTGGCGCGGAAGACGTATTGGTGTTCGCGCGGCGGCTGGTCGAAGGTGAAGAAGTCGGCCAGGGACATCGGTATGCCTTCGAGCAGCTTTTTCAGCGAGCTGACGGAGGGGCTGACGCGGTTCTGTTCGATCAGCGAGATGGTCGCGTTGGTCACGCCGCTACGCCGGGCGAGCTCGCGCTGAGAGAGTTTGTAGCTTTCGCGTACTAGTTTGAGTCGAGAACCCGTATCCATGAGTGCCTTATGTTGAGGTACTTAAGGGTAATGGGGGTGGGTGGCGGGTGACGCGCAGGTCGCGCGGATCACGTTGCTCCCGTGTCCCGGAACCGTGAAAGGCGGCTATTAAATCACGTTTGGTGGTGTTGCTCAGCAGGTTCGATGGATGGTTGGGCAAAAGTCATTTATGCCTTGGTAATCCGGATCTGTAGGAGTGAGCCTGCTCGCGATGGCGGTGTGTCAGGTAATGATTCGGGGCGGACACACCGCTATCGCGAGCAGGCTCACTCCTACAGTTGGATTCTGGTGTGTCAGGAATTGCATTGGTGGCTGGAGTGGCCTCTTCGCGAGCAGGCTCGCTCCCACAGGGAAAAACCGGCGCGGTCTTGGGGACCGTCGCCGGGGAGGTGACTCAGACGCCGAAACGGTCGCGCAGGGAATAGTAGACCGCGCCCAAAGCGGTGAGCGGTGCGGAGAAGGTGCGGCCGCCGAGCATCGGCATGTGCGGCAGCGAGGCGAAGGCGTTGAAGCGTTCGGCGTCGCCGCGGATCATTTCCGAGATCAGTTTGCCGGCCAGGTGCGAGCAGGTAACGCCGTGGCCGCTGTAGCCCTGCATGTAGTAGGCATTCTTTTCGATACGACCGAATTGCGGCATGCGCGACATGGTCAGCAGGAAATTTCCGGTCCAGCGGTAGTCGATTTTCACGTCCTTGAGCTGCGGGAAGGTCTTGAGGATCTTCGGCCGAATCAGCTGTTCGATGTCGTCCGGCTCCCGCGCGCCGTAGACCACGCCGCCGCCATAAAGCAGACGGTTGTCAGCGGTGAGGCGATAGTAATCGAGCAGGTAATTACAGTCTTCGACGCAATAGTTGTTGGTGATCAGGCTGCGTGCCTGCTGCTCGGTCAGCGGTTCGGTGACGACGATCTGCGAGCCGCACGGCATGCTTTTCGCGGTGACGCGGTTGTCGAGGCCTTGCGGCAGATAAGCATTGCCGGCGATCAGCAGGTATTTGGCGCGGACCAGCCCTTTGGCGGTGCGCACGGTGATCGGCTCGCCGTAGGTAATTTCCACCGCCGCCGATTGCTCGTAGATCTTGCCGCCCAAACGCACGATGGCAGCGGCCTCCCCTAGCGCCAGATTCAACGGATGAACGTGACCACCCTGCATGTCCAGCAAACCGCCAACGTAAGCATCGGAGCCGACTTCACGACGAATGTCCGCTGCATCGAGCATCTGCAGATTGCGGTTGCCGTAGCGTTCCCAGTTGCGCTTCTGCTCGGCCAGACCGTTGAGTTGCTTCTTGTTCATCGCCGCGAAAATACCGCCCGGGCGATAGTCGCACTTGATGTCGTAATCCTGGATGCGCGAACGGATGATGTCGGCGCCTTCGAAGATCATGCTGCCGAGGATTTCCGCTGTCTTGTCACCGTAGCGCTCTTCGATGACATCGACATCGCGGCTGTAGGAGTTGACCAATTGCCCGCCGTTGCGACCGCTGGCACCGTAGCCGACTTTCGCCGCTTCCAGCACCGTGACTTTATAGCCAGCCTCGCTGAGGAACAGCGCCGAGGAAAGACCGGTATAGCCTGCGCCGATGATGCAGACGTCGCAGTCCAGCGCTTCTTCGAGAATCGGAAAATCGATGACTTCGTTGCGGGTGGCGGCGTAGTAGCTGTTGACGTGTTGCTGTTTCATACATTTCTCCGAGGGTCGCCAACCAGGGGCGACCGCCGCTGTAAAAGAATTAGAGCTTGATCCAGGTCGCTTTCAGCTCGGTGTACTTGTCGAACGCGTGCAGCGATTTGTCGCGACCGTTGCCCGATTGCTTGAAACCACCGAACGGTGCGGTCATGTCGCCGCCGTCGTACTGGTTGACCCAGACGCTACCGGCACGCAGACCACGGGCGAAGGTGTGCGCCTTGCTCAGGTTGCTGGTCCACACACCGGCGGCAAGGCCGAAGATGCTGTCGTTGGCGATCTGCAGGGCTTCTTCAGCGGTGTCGAAGGTGATCAGCGACAGCACCGGGCCGAAGATTTCTTCCTGGGCGATAGTCATCGCATTGGTCACGCCGTCGAAAATCGCTGGCTGCACGTAGAGGCCACCGGTTTCTTCAAGGGTGCGCTGGCCGCCGGCAATCAGCTCGGCGCCCTCCTCGCGACCGATGCTGATATAGCGCAGCACGTTGTCGAGCTGACGCTGGTCGACCACGGCGCCGACAGTGGTGGCCGGATCAAGCGCATGTCCCGGTTTCCACGCTTGCAAGGCTTCCACCAGCAGCGGAATAAACTGCTCGCGGATCGAACGTTCGACCAGCAGGCGCGAACCGGCGGTGCAGACTTCACCCTGATTGAAGGCGATGGCACCAGCCGCTGCTTGGGCTGCGGCGCGCAGATCCGGTGCGTCGGCAAACACCACGTTCGGGCTCTTGCCGCCGGCCTCGAGCCAGACGCGTTTCATGTTGCTTTGGCCGGCGTAAATCATCAGTTGCTTGGCGATCGCCGTGGAGCCGGTGAAGGCCAGGACATCGACATCCATATGCAACGCCAGCGCCTTGCCGACGGTGTGACCGAAGCCCGGCAGCACGTTGAACACGCCCTTCGGAATCCCGGCATCCAGCCCAAGCTGCGCAATACGGATGGCGGTCAGTGGCGACTTTTCCGAAGGCTTGAGAATGAACGAGTTACCCGCTGCCAGCGCTGGAGCGAACTTCCAGCTGGCCATGATCAGCGGGAAATTCCACGGCACGATCGCCGCGACCACACCGGCGGGCTCGCGGGTGACGAGGCCGAGTTGGTCGTGCGGGGTGGCGGCGACTTCGTCGTAGATCTTGTCGATGGCCTCGGCGCTCCAGCGGATCGCGTTGGCGGTGGCCGGGATGTCGATGCTCATCGAATCGCTGATCGGTTTGCCCATGTCGAGGGTTTCCAGCAGCGCCAGTTCTTCCTGGTGCTCCAGGATCAGATCGGCGAAGCGGATCAGGATGCGCTTGCGCTCGGCCGGGGCCTTTTTCGCCCAGATGCCGGAGTTGAACGATTGACGCGCGGCTTCCACCGCGAGGTTGGCGTCGGCTTCATCGGTACTGGCGACGGCGGCGAGAAAGCGGCCATCGACCGGGCTCAGGCATTCGAAGGTGTCGCCACTGATCGCCGGGCGGTATTCACCGTTGATGAAGGCGCGGGATTCGATGGACAGGGACTGGAAGCGTTGTTCCCAGTCGTTGCGGGTTGTGGTCATTGGTTTGAGCTCGACAAGGGGGAATTGGGGGGTGTCGGGTTGCTGTGTCTGGCTTGAGATGGCTGCCCTCACCCTAGCCCTCTCCCGGGAGAGGGGACCGATTGGGGGATGCTCAGAATCTCCGCCGACCTCAAAAATCGATACCGAATCCATAATCGACTGTATCGTTCAGGTCACTGAATATCCCAAGACAACTGGGTCAGTCCCCTCTCCCTCCGGGTGAGGGTTAGGGTGAGGGGCTCTTCGGATTTTGAGGGCCTCAGCTAATCAAACCGTATGCAGATACCAGTTGTACTCAAGGTCAGAAATCGAGTTCTCGAACTCGGCCAGCTCGCTTTCCTTGCATGCGACAAACACGTCGATGTACATCGGGTCGATGTAGCGCGCCATGACTTCGCTGTCGTCGAGCTCGCGCAGGGCGTCACGCAGGTTGTTCGGCAGGCTCTGCTCGTTCTGCTCGTAGCTGTTGCCTTCGACCGGAGCGCCCGGTTCGATCTGGTTGGTCAGACCGTGGTGAATACCGGCCAGCACCGAAGCCATCAGCAGATACGGGTTGGCATCGGCACCGGCGACGCGGTGTTCGATGCGCACGGCGTCCGCTGAACCGGTCGGCACGCGCACGGCGACGGTGCGGTTGTCGATGCCCCAGCTCGGCGAGTTCGGCACATAGAACTGCGCGCCGAAGCGGCGATAGGAGTTCACGTTCGGGCAGAGGAACGCCATTTGCGCCGGCAGGGTCTCGAGCACACCGCCGATCGCGTGACGCAGCGCGGCGTTCTGCTCGGGATCCTCGCTGGCGAAGATGTTGTTGCCTTCTTTATCCAGAATCGAAATGTGCACATGCAAACCGTTGCCGGCCTGGCCCGGATACGGCTTGGCCATGAAAGTCGTGTCCATCTCGTGGTCGTAGGCGATGTTTTTCACCAGACGCTTGAGCAGCACCGCGTAATCACAGGCCTTGATCGGGTCGGAGACGTGATGCAGGTTGACTTCGAACTGCGCCGGGGCGCTTTCCTTGACGATGGCATCCGCCGGGATGCCCTGCTCTTTCGCGCCTTCAAGGATGTCTTGCAGGCAATCGACGTATTCGTCGAGATCGTCGATCAGGTACACCTGAGTCGACACCGGACGCTTGCCGGATACCGGTGAGCGTGGCGACTGCGGACGACCGTTCACGTTGTCCTGGTCGATCAGGTAGAACTCGAGTTCGAACGCCGCGCAGATGGTCAGGCCGAGGTCGTCGAATTTGCGCACAACGTTGGCCAGTACTTCACGCGGGTCGGCGAAGAACGGCTGACCTTCGATCTCGTGCATGGTCATCAGCAGTTGAGCGGTCGGGCGTTTTTGCCACGGCTCGATGCTCAGGGTGCCGGGGATCGGGTAACAGATGCGATCGGCATCGCCGATATCCAGGCCCAGGCCGGTGCTTTCCACCGTCGAGCCGTTGATGTCCAGCGCGAACAGCGACGCAGGCAGGTTGATGCCTTTTTCGTACACCTTATGAAGACTGGTGCGTTCGATGCGCTTGCCGCGCACCACACCGTTCATATCCGCAATCAGAAGGTCGACGTACAAAACCTCAGGATATTTCTTAAGGAATGCGTTGGCTTCGTTGAGTTGAACGGTACGCAGAGGGACCGACATGATGCACCTATTTAGCTGTTAATTATTATGTTCACCACCGTGTTGCGCAGCCAGTCAATCCGAAAGGCAAAGTGAAGTCAATAGCGAACAGCTGGCCCCGAAGCCTCTATTTTTCGGGCTTTTATTAACACTCTCGTGTCAGATCCGCCGTCAAACCCCATGAAACCAGCGCAACCTGATGATCGGCGTTTAGAATTTTTTACATGGCAGTTGTTAATTAAAATCAACGAGGCTAAGCTCCGGAAAAGCTCGTTCAAGTGACAGACTTCGAGGTGAATAAAAATGGCATTCAAGCCATTGATCGGCGTTACTGCGTGCGTCAAACAGATTGGCCTGCATCCCTATCACATCAGCGGCGACAAGTACGTACGTGCTGTCAGCGTTGGCGCTGAAGGGCTGCCAGTGGTCATTCCTTCCCTCGGCAACCTGACTGAAATCGACGACCTGCTCGGTCAACTCGACGGTCTGTTGCTGACCGGCTCACCCTCGAATGTGCAGCCCTTCCACTATCAAGGCCCGGCCAGTGCGCCCGGCACGGATCACGATCCGGCCCGCGACGCCACCACCCTTCCTTTATTGCGTGCAGCCATCGCGGCGGGCGTTCCGGTGCTCGGCATCTGCCGTGGCTTTCAGGAAATGAACGTGGCCTTCGGCGGCAGTCTGCATCAGAAGGTCCATGAGCTGCCGGGCATGCTCGATCACCGTGAGGCGGACAGCCCGGATGTCGCGGTGCAATACGCCCCGGCTCATGCGGTCAGCGTGCTCGCCGGCGGTGTGTTCGAGGCGCTGGAGTTGCCCAACGAGTTTCAGGTCAATTCGATTCACAGCCAGGGCATCGACCGCCTCGCCGCCGGCCTGCGTGCCGAAGCGGTGGCGCCGGACGGTTTGATCGAAGCGATCTCGGTCGAGCACAGCCCGACCTTCGCCCTCGGCGTGCAATGGCACCCGGAATGGCAGGTGCTGGACAACCCCGATTACCTGAAGATTTTCCAGGCGTTCGGCGCAGCGTGCCGGCAACGGGCGGCGCGGCGCAACCAGCGCTGACGCAACCACGAATCAAGTAACGATTCACTGCCCCAGCGGCTGGCGGGTGTGCGTTTGCACACCTGTCAGTCGTGAACCGCGACACCCGTAATAACAACAAGTACGACCCAGGCAGCCAGGACGGCGGCGCCGAACACGCCGGATCGGTACGGGCAAAGGCCACTCAGGTGAACGCATGTCACCCTGTGGGAGCGAGCCTGCTCGCGAAAGCGGTGTATCAGCAAACGATGTTGTCGACTGACACTCCGTTTCGCGAGCAGGCTCGCTCCCACAGGTTCTGCGCCAGCTGACAGGCATTCCGGACCGCTCCGCAATCCACTTAAGCCCGGCCACATTGGCCAGGCACACGAAACCTGTTGGGAGTTTCACATGGCAAACGCCTCCAGCACTTACCGGAAGGCACTCGAAGGTCATCAGCAACCGAAAAAGGTGTTGGTGAAAGTCGACCGTGTCACCAAGAAGTTCGACGAAACCGTGGCCGTGGACGATGTGTCCCTGGAGATCCATCAGGGCGAAATCTTCGCGCTGCTGGGTGGCTCCGGATCGGGCAAATCGACCCTGCTGCGCATGCTCGCCGGTTTCGAGCGGCCGACCGAGGGGCGGATTCTGCTCGATGGCGTGGACATCACCGACATGCCGCCGTACGAGCGGCCGATCAACATGATGTTCCAGTCCTACGCGTTGTTCCCGCACATGACCGTGGCGCAGAACATCGCCTTCGGCCTCAAACAGGACCGTTTGCCTGCCAGTGAAATCGATGCCCGCGTCGAAGAAATGCTGCGTCTGGTGCACATGACCCAATACGCCAAACGCCGCCCGCACCAATTGTCCGGCGGTCAGCGGCAGCGCGTCGCCCTCGCCCGCTCGCTGGCGAAACGGCCGAAACTGTTGCTGCTCGACGAGCCGATGGGGGCGCTGGACAAGAAACTGCGTTCGCAGATGCAGCTTGAGCTTGTGGAGATCATCGAACGCGTCGGCGTGACCTGCGTGATGGTGACCCACGACCAGGAAGAAGCCATGACCATGGCTCAGCGCATCGCAATCATGCACCTGGGCTGGATCGCGCAGATCGGCAGCCCGGTCGACATTTATGAAGCGCCGGTCAGCCGCATGGTCTGCGAGTTCATCGGCAACGTGAACGCCTTCGACGGCACCGTGGTGGAAGATCTGGAAGGCCACGCGATCATCCACAGCCCGGATTTGCAGCAGAAGATTTACGTCGGTCACGGCGTCAGCACTTCGGTGCAGGACAAGTCGATCACCTACGCCATCCGCCCGGAGAAAATGCTCGTCAGCACCAGCCAACCGGAGTTCCGCTACAACTGGTCCGAAGGCAAGGTGCACGACATCGCCTACCTCGGCGGTCACTCGGTGTTCTACGTCGAGCTGCCCGGCGGCAAGATCGTCCAGTCGTTCATGGCTAACGCCGAACGTCGAGGTGCGCGGCCGACCTGGGACGACAAGGTCTACGTCTGGTGGGAAGACGACAGCGGCGTGGTACTGCGCTCATGAGAACCTTCAATCAGCAATTCCTGCGCCTGGTGCCCAGCGGACGAAAACTGGTGATCGGCATTCCGTTCATCTGGCTGTTCCTGTTTTTCATGCTGCCGTTTTTTCTGGTGATGAAGATCAGCTTCTCGGAAGCCGCGCTGTCGATCCCGCCGTACTCGGAGATCTACACCTTCGCCGAACAGAAATTCCAGCTGCTGCTGAACATCGGCAACTACACCCTGCTCGGCGAAGACGAGCTATACCTGTCGGCCTACCTCGGTTCGCTGAAGGTCGCAGCACTGAGCACGCTGATGTGCCTGGCGATCGGTTTTCCGATGGCCTACGCGATCACCAGGACCGGCAAGGAAACGCAAAACGTCCTGCTGCTGTTGATCATGATGCCGACCTGGACGGCGATTCTGATCCGCGTTTATGCGTGGATGGGCATCCTCAGCAACAACGGTTTGCTCAATGCGTTTCTGATGTGGACCGGGCTCACCGATCACCCGATCGAGATCCTCAACACCAACACTGCCGTCTATATAGGTGTCGTGTACGCGTATTTGCCGTTCATGGTTCTGCCGCTCTACGCCAACCTCGTCAAGCACGACAACAGCCTGCTGGAAGCCGCGCAGGACTTGGGTTCGAGCAACTTCAACAACTTCTGGAAGATCACCGTGCCACTGGCGAAGAACGGGATCATTGCCGGCTGCATGCTGGTGTTTATTCCGGTGGTCGGCGAGTTCGTGATTCCGGAACTGTTGGGTGGCCCGGAGACGCTGATGATCGGTCGCGTGCTGTGGCAAGAGTTCTTCAATAACCGCGACTGGCCGGTGGCGTCCGCCCTGGCGGTGGTGATGCTGTTGATCCTGATTGTGCCGATTCTGCTGTTCAACCGCAGTCAGGCCAAAGAGATGGAGGCACGGGGATGAAACGCTTCAACTTTTCCAGGTTCATGCTGATCTTCGGCCTGATGTTCATTTATCTGCCGATGCTGATTCTGGTGATCTACTCGTTCAACGCCTCGAAACTGGTGACCGTGTGGGGTGGCTGGTCGATCAAGTGGTATGCCGGCCTGCTCGACAACACGCAACTGATGGGCTCGGTGGTGCGCTCGCTGGAGATTGCCTGCTACACCGCGATTGCTGCGGTGGCGCTGGGCACCCTCGCCGCTTTTGTCCTGACTCGCGTCACGCGCTTCAAGGGTCGCACGCTGTTTGGCGGCCTGGTGACCGCGCCGCTGGTGATGCCGGAAGTGATCACCGGTCTGTCGTTGTTGTTGCTGTTCGTAGCGATGGCGCAGCTGATCGGCTGGCCGCAGGAGCGAGGCATCGTCACCATCTGGATTGCTCACACGACCTTTTGTGCGGCCTATGTCGCGGTGGTAGTCTCCGCCCGCCTGCGCGAGCTGGATCTGTCGATCGAAGAAGCGGCGATGGATCTCGGCGCGAAACCGTTCAAGGTGTTTTTCCTGATCACCATCCCCATGATCGCGCCGTCGCTGGCGGCAGGCGGGATGATGTCGTTTGCCTTGTCGCTGGACGATCTGGTGCTGGCGAGTTTCGTCTCCGGGCCGGGCTCGACGACGCTGCCGATGGAAGTGTTCTCGGCGGTGCGTCTGGGTGTGAAACCCGAGATCAACGCCGTGGCCAGCCTAATTCTGCTGGCGGTGTCGCTGGTGACTTTCCTCGTCTGGTACTTCGGCCGCAAAGCGGAAGCCAATCGCAAACGGGCAATCCAGGAAGCAATGGATCAGACCGCGAATGAGTCTTGGCAGCCGCAACGTGCCGCAGCGGCCACAGCCTGACTCAAGGACTATAAAAACCTGTGGCGAGGGAGCTTGCTCCCGCTTGAGTGCGCAGCGCTCACAAGATCTTGCGGCTGCTTCGCAGCCCAGCGGAAGCAAGCTCCCTCGCCACAATGGCTCTGTGTACATCATGTTTTGTGTTGGGTTTTTGAATAAGAAGAAGGGAGTTGTACCGATGAAAATGTTTGGCAGGACTCTGCTGACACTGTCCTTAATGGGCGCAATGGTCATGGGCGCCCAGGCCAACGACAAGGTGCTGCGTGTTTACAACTGGTCCGATTACATCGCGCCGGACACCGTGAAGAAGTTCGAAGACGAGACCGGTATTCGCGTGACCTACGACGTCTTCGATAGCAACGAAACCCTCGAAGCGCGCCTGCTGGCGGGCAAATCCGGTTACGACATCGTCGTACCGTCGAACAGTTTTCTGGCCAAGCAGATCAAGGCCGGCGTCTATCAGCCGCTGGACAAATCGAAGCTGCCGAACTGGAAGAATCTCAACCCGGTACTGCTGAAAAACGCCTCCGCCAGTGATCCGGACAACGCGCACGCGTTCCCGTACATGTGGGGCTCTATCGGTATCGGCTTCAATCCGGCCAAGGTCAAGGAAGTGCTCGGCGCCAACGCCCCGACCAACTCCTGGGACTTGCTGTTCAAACCGCAGAACGCGGAAAAACTCAAAGCCTGCGGCATCAGTTTTCTCGATTCGCCGACCGAGATGCTCCCGGCCGCCCTGCACTACCTGGGCTATCCGGTGAACGACAAGGACAAGGCGCACATCGCCGAGGCGGAAGCGCTGTTCATTAAAATCCGCCCGTATGTGGCGTATTTCCATTCCTCGAAGTACATCTCCGATCTGGCCAACGGCAACATCTGCGTAGCGGTCGGTTACTCCGGCGACGTCCTGCAGGCCAAGGCCCGGGCGGTGGAATCGGGCAACAAGGTGGTGATCGACTACAGCATTCCCAAGGAAGGCGCCGGCAGTTTCTACGACATGGTCGCCATCCCGCGCGACGCTGCGAACGTCGACAACGCCTACCTGTTCATGGACTTCCTGATGCGCCCGGACATCATCGCCGAAGTCACCAACAGCATCGGCTACAGCAACGCCAACGCAGCGGCCACGCCACTGGTGGACGAAGCGATCCGCAATGAACCGGGCTCGTATCCATCGCAAGCGGTGATGGCGACGTTGTATGCCGTGCCGGATCAGCCGATTGCCACACAGCGCATCATGACGCGCGGCTGGACGCGGGTGAAGCTCGGTAAATAAAAACACCGATAATCAAAAATGTGGGAGCGAGCCTGCTCGCGAAAGCGGTAGGACAGGCGACGAAAATGTTGGATGTGCCGACGCCTTCGCGAGCAGGCTCACTCCTACAGTGGTTCGGCGTTATGCCAGACAGAATCACAAGTTTCCCGTTCACGCAGCGCCTTACCACCGCTGCCCCTTGCTCTGAACGGCCTCACCCGGCTCCCTCGGCTCGGGTGAATGTGCAGGCGCCTTCGGGCGCCTTTTTTTTTGTCGCTCAGATCAGCGGCCAGTCCTGCACCACCCGATAGCGGCCCTTGTGCGATTCGAACAAGGCGAAGCGTTCAGCGCGCAGGAAAAACTCCGGCGGCGTGCCCGCTTCCGGCTCCGGCGCACGGTATTCGCGAGCCAGGGTCAGGTGCGGACGGAACTCATGGGTGGGTTCTTCAAAACCGAACGGCAGCATCGCTTGCTCCAGCGCATAGACCAGGCGCAACAATCCCGGCGGCGCCTGCTCCGGTGCCAATGACAGGACACCGGCGCGATGCCAGACCTGCAAGCGATCCAGCGAAATCCGCAACGCTTCCCCCGGCGTGCGCACACTGCCCGCGGCTTCGCAGACGCCATGAATCTGCGCCAGCGGCACCGCGCCGAGAAACAGCAAGGTCAGATGAAAGTTGTCCGCCGGCACCGGCCTGCCGTTGCGCAGACCCAGCTCCGAACGCCACTGGGCGATCGCCTTGCGCTGCGCTGGCGGGCAATCCAAGGCAAAAAACAACCGCTTCGACGGCTCATCCTTGCGCACCCCATCAATCATTGCCCTCTCCCCTTGTTCGTCATGATCGCGCCGATTCTACACAGCCTGTTCTGACGACTCGCGACAGGAGGCTATAGTTCATGGATTGCCATCAACCGGAGGCTGCCATGCGCGAGATCCTCAGCAAAGAACCCTGGTGGGCCCGGCCACCACAACCCGGGCAGAACGAAAGCGAACTGGAATGGGGCTGGCTGGTGCATTACAGCGAAGGCGAACCACGCTTCGAATTCGTCCGCGAACGACCCAGCGACGAGCAGATTCGCAACCGCAAGAGTTGCCGGGTCACCCCCTCGCCCGAGTGAATAGAGCCCGTGAGCACTAATCCTGTGGGAGCGAGCCTGCTCGCGAAAGCGGTGTGTCAGATAAAGAAATGTTACTGATACGACGCTTTCGCGAGCAGGCTCGCTTCCACAGGGTTATGCATTGATCAGTGGGGTTGGGTGTCGCCGGCTGCGGTGTCGATGCTCACCACCACCGACATCCCCGGTCGTAGCCGTTCCTGTTCCTGGTGATCGGGATCGATGGTGATGCGCACTGGCACGCGCTGAGCGATCTTGACGAAGTTGCCAGTGGCATTGTCGGCCTGGAGCAAGGCAAATTCCGAACCGGTGCCCGGCGAAATATGCTGCACATGGCCGGTGAATCGGCGGTGGTTCAAGGCGTCGACGGTGAAGCGCACCGGTTGCCCGACACGCACGTTGGCCATCTGGGTTTCCTTCATGTTGGCGATCACCCATTTCTGATCCGGCACCAATGCCATCAATTGCGCGCCGGAGTTGACGTAGGCGCCGAGGCGCACGCCGATCTGCCCGAGCTGGCCGTCGCGCGGGGCGACAATCCGCGTGTTCGACAGATCGATCCGTGCCAGTTGCACCGCCGCTTCGGCGCTGGCCACCGCAGCTTCCAGCGAGCCGCGATTGACGATCACCGTTTGCAGGTCCTGCCGGGCGATTTCCAGATTGGCCTTGGCCTGCGCCACTGCCGCCGTGCTCTGCGCATTGGCGGCGAGGGTCACGTCGAACTCGCGTTTCGACACCGAACCGTCGCGCACCAGTTCCTGATTACGGCGCAGATCGGCCTCGCTCTTGCGCAACTGCGCCTGGCTGTCGGCCAACACCGCCTGGCGCAATTTGATCGTTGCCTCGGCGCTGTTGCGCTGCTGCACGACGTTGGCCAGCCCGGCCTTTTGCACCGCCAGTTGCGCCAGCGACTGGTCGAGGCGCTGCTGATAAATGCGGTCATCCAGTCGCACCAGCAGATCCCCGGCCTTGACGTACTGGAAGTCCTGCACCGGCACCTCGAACACGTAACCGCTGAGCTGCGGGCCGATGATTGTCACCTGCCCGCGCACCAAGGCGTTTTCCGTGGTTTCCACGGCGCTGCTGAACGGCGGCAATTGCCACGCATACAACACGATCAGTACGCCGACAATGGCGATCGCCGCAAAGCCCAGCGAAGAAATGATCCGCACCCGCAGCGAACGCGGCTCGGTATTGGCTGACGATGGCGGCGCCTCACCTTCAGGCGTGGCGGCAATGGCGTTAGTGGTTGTGGTGGTCGGTTCGGTCATGAAGAAATGGCGCCGCTTGATGGTACGGAAGGTGTCGGCTCAATGGCTTTGGTGGTACTCATCAGCCACAACGCGCGAATCGAAAGCCAGATCATGGTCAGTACGGCAATGACCGCGATCAGCATGAAGACATCGTTATAGGCCAGCACGTTCGCTTCGCGTGTCGCTGCATTGGCGAGGCTGCGGATCCCGGCCAGATTGCGCAGGCTCGGGTCGGCCAGCAACCCGCCATAGGCTGAACCGCCGCTCTGCACGCGCGCGGCCACCAAGGGATCGGACATCACCAGATGATCGACGATGTGGCTGGAATGGTACTTCTCCCGCACGATCTGAAACGTGCCAAGCAACGCCGCGCCGAGCAGCCCGCCGAGGTTGTTGCAGATCCCGAACAGCACGGAAAAACTCACCAGGTTGCGCGGGTTGGTCAGCACGTTGCGCGTCCCGAACACCATGGTCGGGCCGAGAAAAAACGTACTGCCGAACGCCAGCAGGAACTGGCTGAAGTAGAGATTTTGCGGGCGGGTCAGGTTGTTGGAAAAACTGTCCATCACCGAACCGGTGGCCATCAGTGCCAGCGAGATGATCAACGGCATCAGCAAGTGTTTGGGGTCGATGGTCAGCGCGCTGGTGGCAAGCCCGGCGACGCTGCCGATCAGCATCACCACGTACAGGCTGTGCAGTTGCTCATAGCCCATGTTGAGGTTCTGCATGAAACCGACCGCACCGGTGGATTGCTCCGAGGTGACCATGCGGATCAGGGTCACCGCCAGCGCCAGACGAATCATCGTGCCGCTGCCCAGCCAGCGGGTCATCAGCATCGGGTTGCTGCGGTTATGTTCGATGGCCAGGCCCATGATGATCAGCGCAATCGAACAGGCGAGCGCGACGCCGATCCAGTCCGCCTCCAGCCACCAGTCGATGCGCCCCAGCGACAGCACCGCGCACAACAACGCCACACCGGTGGCGAGGATGGCGAAGGTCAGGAAGTCGAGTTTTTCAAAAGTCTTGAAGCGGTCACCGGGCGGCAACTTCAGCAGCAATACACAGCCGAGTGACAACAGCGCCATGCCCAATTCGAACAGGTAGAGGCCGCGCCACTCGGCGATCTGCAACAGGTCTTCGGAAAACAGCCGCGCCAGCGGCAACGCCAGTTGCGAAGTGCCAAGACCGAGGACCAGCGCTTTGAGTCGCCACTTCGCCGGGAACGCCTGGACCATGTAATACAGCCCCAGCGAACTCAACGCCGCGCCGACCATGCCGTGGGCAGCACGCACTGCCACCGCAGAATTGAGATCGTTGACGAACAGATGGCCGAAGGTCACCAGCGCATAGAGCACCAGGAACACTTCGGTGAACGCGCGCAAGCCGAACTGCTGGCGAAACTTCACCAGCAGCAGGTTCATCGATACGTTGGTCATCACGTACGCCGCCGGCAGCCAGGCCATTTCCGCAGTGGTCGCGCCGAGCGAGCCTTGCAGATAAGGCAGGTTGGCGACCACCAGCGAATTCCCCAGCCCACCAGTCACCGCCACCAGCACACCAACCGCCGCGTACGCCAGGCGCTTGGGCGTGGAGTGCAGTGGTGTCGACGGCGAACCGGGCAGGCTGGGCTTTTCGTGAGGTTGCCAGTTGCGCGGGGCGTACTTATCCATGGATCGGCCTGGTGCTGGGGGTGAGGGAAGTTTGCCGCAATTTGACAAGCAATACACGACTCGACAGACACCATGAAACCCTGTGGGAGCGAGCCTGCTCGCGAAAGCGCTGTGTCAGTCGACAACTTCATTGAATGAACGTCCGCATTCGCGAGCAGGCTCGCTCCCACATGGGTTCTGCGCCACAAGGGAGGTCATCGTATAACTTCCAGTTGACAATCCTCGAAAATCTGGGAAATATCCCCAGCGATGTTGTACGACGACGTATGACAAATAATAAAAACAACAAACGATTCAGGGAGCGTCACAGTGAGCACACTCGCCCGCAATTCCGTCCGCCCTCCACGTTTTGCCACTTTCAAGCCGCGTTCGACCCTCAGCCTGCTCGGCTGCAGCAGCCTCGCCCTCGCCCTGCCAATGAGCGCCGATGCCGAAGGCTTTCTCGAAGACAGCAAAGCCACGCTGAACCTGCGCAACGCCTACTTCAACCGCAACTTCGTCAACCCGGCCTATCCCCAGGGCAAGGCTGAAGAGTGGACGCAGAATTTCATCCTCGACGCCAAATCCGGCTTCACCCAAGGCACCGTCGGCTTCGGTCTCGACATCCTTGGCCTGTACTCGCAGAAGCTCGATGGCGGCAAAGGCACTGGCGGCACGCAGCTGTTGCCGATCCACGATGACGGGCGCCCGGCCGACAACTTCGGCCGGCTCGGCGTGGCGCTGAAAGCCAAAGTCTCGAAGACCGAATTGAAGGTCGGCGAATGGATGCCGGTCCTGCCGATCCTGCGCTCCGACGATGGTCGTTCCCTGCCGCAGACCTTTCGCGGCGGCCAGATCACGTCCACCGAGATCAACGGCCTGACCGTCTACGGCGGCCAGTTCCGGGGCAACAGCCCGCGCAACGACGCGAGCATGGAAGACATGTCGATGAACGGCCGCGGTGCATTCACCTCTGATCGCTTCAACTTCGGCGGCGGCGAATACACCTTCAACGAGAAACGCACCATGGTCGGCGTGTGGTATGCCGAGCTGACCGATATCTATCAGCAGCAGTATTTCAACCTCAGCCACAGCCAGCCGATGGGCGACTGGACCCTGGGCGCCAACCTCGGTTTCTTCACCGGCAAGGAAGACGGCAGCGCCCAGGCCGGCGACCTCGACAACAAGACCGCGTTCGCCCTGTTGTCGGCCAAGTACGGCGGCCACACTTTCTACGTCGGCCTGCAGAAACTCACCGGCGACGATGCCTGGATGCGCGTCAACGGCACCAGCGGCGGCACCCTGGCCAACGACAGTTACAACGCCAGTTATGACAACGCCAAGGAGCGCTCCTGGCAGCTGCGTCACGACTACAACTTCGTGGCGCTGGGCGTGCCTGGCCTGACCCTGATGAACCGCTACATCAGCGGCGATAACGTGCACACCGCGACCACCAATGACGGCAAGGAATGGGGCCGCGAATCGGAACTGGCCTACACCGTGCAGAGCGGCCCGCTGAAGAACCTCAACGTGAAATGGCGCAATGCGACCATCCGCCGGGATTTCAGCACCAACGAATTTGACGAGAACCGGATCTTCATCAGCTATCCGATTTCGTTGTTGTAATTTCCAAGGCGACACCGACCCCCTGTAGGAGTGAGCCTGCTCGCGATAGCGGTATATCAGTCAGAGAAAATGTCAGCTGATGCACCGCTATCGCGAGCAGGCTCACTCCTACAAGGAAATGCATTTCAAGGCGAAGCAACTGGAAAAACACCTTTCCGCCTTCCGTCATCTACACCAAAAGTCGCGTTGACAAGATCCGGAAACCCTACCGATACTTCAGCGCAGTCATACGACAACCTACAACAAACCTAATAACAATGTGTCCAGGGATTGCCATGACGTCTACTTCTACCCCCCGCGTACCTTTCAATCGCCTGCTCCTGACCGGTGCCGCCGGAGGCTTGGGCAAAGTCCTGCGCGAACGCCTGCGCCCTTATGCCAACGTGCTGCGCCTGTCCGATATCGCCGCCCTCGCCCCAGCCGTCGATGAACATGAAGAAATCGTGCTCTGCGACCTCGCCGATAAACAAGCCGTGCATCAACTGGTCGAAGGCGTCGATGCGATCCTGCATTTCGGCGGCGTTTCCGTCGAGCGGCCGTTCGAAGAAATTCTCGGTGCGAACATCTGCGGCGTCTTCCACATTTACGAAGCCGCGCGCCGCCATGGCGTCAAACGCGTGATTTTCGCCAGCTCCAATCACGTCATCGGCTTCTACAAGCAGGACGAAAAACTCGACGCCACTTCCCCGCGCCGTCCTGACGGTTACTACGGTCTCTCCAAGTCCTACGGCGAAGACATGGCGAGTTTCTACTTCGATCGCTACGGCATCGAAACCGTCAGCATCCGCATCGGTTCCTCGTTCCCCGAGCCGCAGAACCGCCGGATGATGCACACCTGGCTGAGCTTCGACGACCTTACGCAACTGCTCGAACGCTCGCTGTACACACCGAATGTCGGTCACACCGTGGTCTACGGCATGTCCGCCAACAAGGAGGTCTGGTGGGACAACCGCTACGCCAGCCACCTCGGTTTCGAAGCCAGGGACAGCTCGGAAGTGTTCCGCGACAAGGTCGAAGCCCAGCCGATGCCGGCCGATGACGATCCGGCGCGGATCTATCAGGGCGGCGCGTTCGTTGCAGCAGGCCCGTTCGGCGACTGATCGCTCGACTTGATCCCCCTCCAATAAAAACCAAGGGAATGAGTATGCAAGCCGAATTGATCGTCGACGCCCGCAACGCGGTCGGTGAAAGCCCGGTCTGGGTGCCGCAGGAAAACGCGCTGTACTGGGTGGATATTCCCAACGGCGGGCTGCAACGCTGGAGCGCCGACACTGGCCACGTTGCCTCGTGGAAAGCACCGGAAATGCTCGCCTGCATCACCCGCCACCGCAGCGGTGGCTGGGTCGCTGGTATGCAAAGCGGTTTCTTTCGCCTGCACGCGCACAGCGACGGCAGCCTCGACAGCGAATTGCTCGCCACCGTCGAGCACAGCCGCCCGGACATGCGCCTTAACGATGGTCGTTGCGACCGCCAGGGGCGTTTCTGGGCCGGCAGCATGGTCTTGAACATGGGCCTGAATGCGGCTGAAGGCCGGCTGTATCGCTTCGGCGCCGGGCAGACTGGCGTGGTTGAAGCGCAGCTGGATGGCTTCATCGTGCCCAACGGCCTCGCCTTCAGTCCTGACGGCAAAACCATGTACCTGTCGGATTCGCACCCCAACGTGCAACTGATCTGGGCGTTCGATTACGACACCGAAACCGGTACGCCATCGAATCGCCGCATCTTCGTCGACATGAACCACTTCCCCGGCCGCCCCGACGGCGCCGCCGTGGATGCCGAAGGTTGCTACTGGATCTGTGCCAACGACGCCGGCCTGATTCACCGTTTCGCCCCGGACGGTCGCCTCGATTTCTCGCTGGAAGTACCGGTGAAAAAACCGACCATGTGCGCTTTCGGCGGCAGCAACCTGGACACCTTGTTCGTCGCCTCGATTCGCCCCGGCGATGACCTCAATCCGCAATCCCTGGCCGGCGGCGTGTTCGCCTTGAAGCCCGGCGTCAAAGGCCTCGCCGAACCTGAATTCAACGATCTGCTTTAGACCTTCTGCTGCACCGCTGCGCCTTGAACACAAAAATAACAAGACTGGAGACTCACCCCCATGAACTTCAAACGCACCTTGCTCGCCGCTGCACTCCCGCTGATTTTTACCCTCGCTAGCGCCGCTCAGGCACTGGAACTTAAAGTCGCCGACATCCACCCCAAGGGTTATCCAACCACGGTGGCGGAAGAAAGCATGGGCAAAATGCTGACCAAAGAGACCAACGGCGAGCTGACTTTCAAGTACTTCCCGGGCGGTGTGCTGGGTTCTGAAAAGGAAGTCATCGAGCAGATGCAAGTCGGCGCGATACAGATGTCCCGGGTCAGCTTGGGGATCGTCGGCCCTGTCGTACCGGACGTGAACGTCTTCAACATGCCGTTCATCTTCCGAGACCACCAGCACATGCGCAATGTCATCGATGGGCCGGTGGGCGATGAAATCCTCGACAAGATCACCAACTCGGAATTCGGCCTGGTGGCCCTGGCCTGGATGGACGGCGGCACGCGCAACATCTACACCAAAAAACCGGTGCGCAAGCTCGAAGACCTCAAGGGCATGAAAATTCGTGTGCAAGGCAACCCGATGTTCATCGAGATGATGAACGCCATGGGTGCCAACGGGATCGCCATGGACACCGGTGAGATCTTCAGCGCCCTGCAAACCGGCGTGATCGACGGCGCGGAAAACAACCCGCCGACCCTGCTCGAACACAACCACTTCCAGAACGCCAAATTCTACAGCCTGACCGGTCACCTGATCCTGCCAGAGCCTATCGTGATGTCGAAAATCACCTGGGAGAAACTCACTCCGGATCAACAGACACTGGTCAAGAAAGCCGCCAAGGCTGCCCAGGCTGAAGAGCGCGAGCTGTGGGACAAGAAGTCCGCTGCCAGTGAAGAAAAACTCAAGGCCGCCGGCGTCGAGTTCATCACGGTCGACAAAAAACCCTTCTACGACGCCACTGCACCGGTGCGGGCCAAGTACGGTGCGCCGTATGCCGACCTGATCAAGAAAATCGAAGCCGTTCAGTAACGCCTCCCGCTCCGTACTCATGAATAAGGCCCGGCGCGCCGGATGTTCGAGGCGCGCCCGGTTACGGTGAAACCCGATGAAGAATTTGCTGCTGCGTATCAACGACAAGATCTACATGACCTGCATCTGGGTGGCCGGCCTTTCCGTTCTGGCAGTTTCCCTGATGATTCCCTGGGGCGTGTTTGCCCGCTACGTGCTGGGTACCGGTTCGAGCTGGCCCGAGCCTACGGCCATTCTGCTGATGATCGTGTTCACCTTCATTGGCGCCGCTGCCAGCTACCGCGCCGGCGCGCACATGGCCGTGGCGATGGTGACCGACCGCATGCCGCCGCATCTGCGCCGCGCCGCGTCGATTTTTTCCCAACTGCTGATGGCCCTGATCTGCATTTTCATGACGATCTGGGGATTCAAGTTGTGCATGTCCACCTGGAACCAGTTCATGGCGTCCCTGCCCACCCTGCGGGTGGGCGTGACCTATTTGCCGATTCCCGTGGGCGGTTTGCTGACCCTGGTTTTTGTCCTGGAAAAACTGTTTTTCGGTGACCAGAGCAAGCGTCGGGTCGTGCAGTTCGATCTGGTTGAAGAAAGCGAAGGTGCCGTTTAATGGACGCTCTGATTCTGCTGGGCAGTTTTATCGTATTGATCCTGATCGGCATGCCGGTCGCCTACGCCCTCGGCGCCGCCGCGCTGATCGGTGCGTGGTGGATCGACATCCCCTTCCAGGCCGTAATGATTCAAGTCGCCGGCGGGGTAAACAAGTTCTCACTGCTGGCCATTCCGTTCTTTGTCCTCGCCGGCGCGATCATGGCCGAGGGCGGCATGTCCCGGCGGTTGGTGGCGTGTGCCGGGGTGCTGGTGGGTTTCGTCCGTGGTGGCCTGTCACTGGTCAACATCGTCGCCTCGACCTTCTTCGGTGCGATCTCCGGCTCGTCGGTGGCCGACACCGCGTCGGTGGGTTCGGTGCTGATTCCGGAAATGGAGCGCAAGGGTTATCCGCGCGACTTCTCCACCGCCGTGACCGTCAGCGGTTCGGTGCAGGCCCTGCTGACCCCGCCAAGTCATAACTCGGTGCTCTACTCGCTGGCCGCAGGCGGTACCGTTTCGATCGCCTCGCTGTTCATGGCGGGCATCGTGCCGGGCTTGCTGATGAGCGCGTGCCTGATGGTGCTGTGCCTGATCTTCGCGAAAAAGCGCAACTACCCCAAGGGCGAAGTGATCCCGATGCGCCAGGCGCTGAAAATCGTCGGCGAAGCGCTTTGGGGCCTGATGGCGATGGTGATCATCCTCGGCGGTATCCTCTCCGGGGTCTTCACCGCGACCGAGTCGGCCGCCATTGCCGTGGTGTGGTCGTTCTTCGTGACCATGTTCATCTACCGCGACTACAAGTGGCGTGAACTGCCCAAGCTGATGCACCGCACCGTGCGGACGATCTCGATCGTGATGATCCTGATCGGCTTCGCCGCCAGCTTCGGCTACATCATGACCCTGATGCAGATTCCGGCGAAGATCACCACGGCGTTCCTGACCCTGTCGGACAACCGTTACGTGATCCTGATGTGCATCAACGTCATGTTGCTGCTGTTGGGCACGGTGATGGACATGGCGCCGCTGATCCTGATCCTGACGCCCATCCTGATGCCGGTGATTCTGGACATCGGCGTCGATCCGGTGCAGTTCGGCATGATCATGCTGGTCAACCTGGGGATCGGATTGATAACACCGCCCGTGGGTGCGGTGCTATTCGTCGGCTCCGCCATCGGCAAGGTCAGTATTGAAAGCACTGTGAAAGCCCTGCTGCCGTTCTACGCCGTGCTGTTCCTGGTGCTGATGCTGGTCACCTACATTCCGGCTCTGTCGCTGTGGCTGCCGCACCTGGTGTTGTAACAATGTGACTGTGGCGGGGAGTTTGCTCCCGCTCGGGCGCGCAGCGGTCGCTCTTTAAAAAAAGGGCCTGCTGCGCAGTCCAGCGGGAGCAAGCTCCCTCGCCACAGAAGTGTTTCAGGTCCGCAAAAGCATGCAGGCTGCCACCACCAGACACACACTGGCAAACCCCACCTGCAACGCCCGCGCCGGCACCCGTGCGCACAGCCTGCGACCGATGATCATGCCGACGATGCTCGCGACAATGAACGCGGCGCCCTGGCTGTCGATGCGTACACCCGCATGCAACGAGCCGATCACCCCGATCGCTGAAATCAGACTGATCACCATCAACGATGTCGCAACAATTCCGCGCATCTGCACATCGGTCAGTTGCTTGAACGCCGGCACGATCAGGAACCCGCCCCCGACGCCGAGCAATCCCGAGACCACACCGGTAATCGCCCCCAGTGCGGCGAGAGTTGCGGTGCATTTGGCGGTCCAGTCGAAGCGCCCGGTCTGCTCGTTGAGCATGCAGTTCTTCTGGCCCCAACTGGCATGCCCGTGATCGCTCGGCCCCGCTTGCTGACGGTCTCTTCTGAACATTCGCCAGGCAACCATGACCATCAGCAGGCTGAACAGGATCATCAGGACCTTCTCCGGCAACTGATGCGCGAAGTAGATTCCCAGCGGCGAAAACACCGCGCCCAGGGCCGCAATCAATAGCGCCGCGCGGTAACGGACAAGGCCATGGCGCAAACCATCGATTGCCCCGACCGCTGCCGCGCTGCCGACCGCAAACAAGGCCACCGGCGCCGCTTGCGTCATCGTCCAGCCAAGCCCGAGCACCAGCGCCGGCACCGCGAGAATCCCGCCGCCCGCGCCGGTCAGACCGAGCACCAACCCCATCACCACGCCAAACAGACTTGCCAGCAACATAGGGTTTTCTCAGTCGACCCTGGACAGACGCGTCAGCCACTCGCGGCCCTTGAGCATGCCGTGCCAGTAGAACCACGGCAGCAGCGTCGCTTTCAGCCACCACGCCGACCGCCGCGGCACGGTCGGGTCGAGCGGGAAGGTCGGCAGCAGTTTGCCGCCATAGCCGAACTCGGCAAGGATCACCTTGCCCTTCTCCACCGTCAGCGGGCACGAGCCGTAGCCGTCGTACTTCAGCGGCAGCGGCTGTTGTTTGCGCGCGGCCAGGAGGTTTTGCGCAACGACGACAATCTGCTTGCGCACCGCCGCTGCAGTTTTCGCGTTGCTGGTGCCGCAGATATCGCCGAGTGCGAACACTTCGCGATAACGCGGATGTTGCAGGGTGTGCGGGTTGACTTCGCACCAGCCGGCGGCATCGGCCAGAGCGCTTTGCGCGATGAAGTCCGGCGAAACCTGCGGCGGCACGACGTGGAGCAGGTCGAAGCTTTTCGCCTCGCGGATGACGCTGCCGTCGGCGTTCTTGATCTCGAACCACGCGGTTTTTGCCGGGCCGTCGACCTTGACCAGATTGGAGTTGAAGGCCAGTTGCGCGTTGTACTGTTCGATGTAATTCATCAGCGGCGGCACGAAGGTCGCCACGCCGAACAGCGCGGCCCCGGCCAGGTTGAATTCAACATTGATGTTGCGCAGCACCCCGGATTTGCGCCAGTGATCGCAGGAGAGATACAGGGCTTTTTGTGGCGCGCCGGCGCATTTGATCGGCATCGCCGGCTGGGTGAACAGCGCCCGGCCATCGCGCAGTTTCTCCACTTGATCCCAGGTGTACTGGGCATGTTGGTAGCTGTAGTTCGAGGTGACACCGTGCTGGCCGAGGCTTTCCTGCAAGCCTTCGATTCTCTCCCAGGCCAGGCGCAGGCCGGGACAGACGATCAGGTTCTCATAGCTGACGGTGCGCTGATCATCGAGGATGAGTTGACGCTGAGCCGGGTCAATGGCGCTGACGCTCGCCTGAATCCACGTTGCCTGACGCGGCATGACTTTGCTCATCGGCCTGACGGTGTCTTTCACATCAAATGCGCCACCGCCAACCAGCGTCCAGGCCGGTTGGTAGTAGTGCTGTGAACTGGGCTCGATGACTGTGACGTTAAGGTGCGGGTCACGCTTGAGCAGACTGGCGACAAAACCGATGCCGGCCGTCCCGCCGCCGATGACCACGATGTCCGCACTGATGGATGGGCCCCAGTGTTGATCGTTCATTGCTTGTTCCTTTTGCTGCACGCAAGGATTTCTCAGCTCTCCACAACGACTCATGTGGGAGCGAGCCTGCTCGCGAAAGCGGTGGCTCAGTCAACTATTCGTCGGCTGACACGCCGCCTTCGCGAGCAGGCTCGCTCCCACAGGAGGTGTTTGTGAGGGCTGGCATTTATGGCTGTTCCCAGCTCTTGAGTACCGCTCCGCAATAGAGCCCCGAAAGGGTCTTCATCACCTGAATCACTTCGTGACTCGCCAGGCCGTAGAAAATGTACTTGCCTTCACGGCGGGTGGCGACCAGCCCTTCGTCACGCAAAATGCCCAGCTGCTGGGACAGCGTCGGCTGGCGTACGCCGGTCATGGTTTCCAGTTCGCCGACATTGCGTTCGCCCTGGGTCAGTTGACAGAGAATCAGCAGGCGATCCTCATTGGCCAGGGCCTTGAGCAGCGCGCAGGCTTTGGAGGCCGAGGCACGCAGTTGGGCGACTTCACATTCGGTCAGACTGGATTGCATTTGCACGAGGCCTTGAAGGTCACTTAAGCTGCGAACATTATGTTTTTACATAAAGTGTTGCAACCCGAAATTCCCCAGCACAGGTTTTTGCCATGCCCGCCCTGATTGAAGCGTTCCTCGACCCCGCCTCTTCGACCTACAGCTACGTGGTCTATGAAGCCGACGGCGGACACTGCGCAATCGTTGACCCGGTGCTCGATTACGACGGCGCCGCCGGGCGCACCGGCACCGAGCAGGCGGACAGGATCATCGCCTTCGTCCGTGCGCACCGGCTGCAGGTGCAATGGCTGCTGGAAACCCACGCCCACGCCGATCACCTGTCCGCTGCGCCGTACTTGCGTCGCGAGCTGGGCGGCAAGATCGCCATCGGCGAATCGATCAGCAAGGTGCAGAATGTGTTCAAGGCGCTGTTCAACCTCGAGCCGGAATTTCGTATCGACGGCTCGCAGTTCGATCACCTGTTTGCGCCGAACGAATCGTTCATGATCGGCAACCTCAAGGCCACCGCCCTGCACGTCCCCGGCCATACCCCAGCGGACATGGCTTACGTGATCGACGGCGAACAGATCCTCGTTGGTGACACGCTGTTCATGCCCGATGTCGGCACCGCGCGCTGTGATTTCCCCGGTGGCAATGCCCAGCAGTTGTTCAGGTCGATCGAGAAGCTGTTGGCTTTTCCGGCCGGCGTGAAGCTTTACGTGTGTCACGATTACCCGCCTGAAGGGCGCGCTTCGCAGTGCCAGACCACGGTCGGCGAACAGCGCAAAAGCAATATTCATGTGCATGACGGGATCGATGAAGCCGCGTTCGTCGAGATGCGTACCCAGCGTGATGCCGGATTGGGCATGCCGACGTTATTGCTGCCGGCGATTCAGGTGAACGTGCGGGCGGGGAATATGCCAACGGCGGAAGACAACGGCGTGGTTTACCTGAAGATCCCGCTTAACAAACTTTAACGTCAAAAGATCGCAGCCTTCGGCAGCTCCTACATTTGGAATCCGGTGCGAATGTAGGAGCTGCCGAAGGCTGCGATCTTTTGATCTTCAGGTTCCCAACGTCAATCCATTAGCCGGCAACGGCAACGCGGTCTTATAACGCACCTGCTTCAGCGCAAAGCTCGAACGAATATTCGCCACGCCGGGAACCTTGGTCAGAAAATCCATCATGAAGCGCTCCAGCGACTGGATGCTTGGCACCAGCACGCGGATCAGGTAGTCCGGGTCGCCCGCCATCAAATAACACTCCATCACCTCCGGCCGATCAGAGATCGCTTCCTCGAAATGCTGCAGCGCCTCCTCCACCTGTTTCTCCAGGCTGACGTGAATGAATACGTTCACGTGCAGCCCCAGCAGGTCGGCATCCAGCAGCGTGACCTGTTCACGAATCAGGCCCAGTTCCTCCATCGCCTTGACCCGGTTGAAGCATGGCGTCGGTGACAGATTCACCGAACGGGCGAGGTCGGCGTTGGTGATGCGCGCGTTCTCCTGAAGGCTATTGAGAATGCCGATGTCGGTACGGTCCAGTTTGCGCATGAGACAAAACCACCTGTTTTTTATGTTTATGCAGAATTTCTATCTGCAAATGGTCGCCAGCGCAACGAAACACAGAGAAATATTCTTCTTGCCCGCGCCTATGATTGTTGTAGGACAAGATTTCCTCTACCCAGGAATGACTGCCAGCTCACTACAAGAAATTCACAAGATCGAGCGTAGAAGCCATGACCCAAGCGTATGAACCGCTGCGCCTGCACGTCCCTGAACCCTCGGGCCGTCCCGGCTGTAAAACCGACTTTTCCTACCTGCATCTGACCGATGCCGGTACGGTGCGCAAACCTCCTGTCGATGTAGAACCTGCTGACACCGCCGACCTGGCCCGTGGCCTGATTCGCGTGCTCGACGACCAGGGCAACGCCCTCGGCCCATGGGCAGAAAACGTGCCGGTCGAGATCCTGCGCAAAGGCATGCGCGCGATGCTCAAGACGCGCATCTACGACAACCGCATGGTCGTCGCCCAGCGGCAGAAAAAGATGTCGTTCTACATGCAGAGCCTTGGCGAGGAAGCCATCGGCAGCGCTCAGGCTCTGGCGCTGAACATCGACGACATGTGCTTCCCGACCTACCGCCAGCAAAGCATTCTCATGGCCCGCGAGGTGCCACTGGTCGACCTGATCTGCCAGTTGCTGTCCAACGAGCGCGATCCGCTCAAGGGCCGCCAGTTGCCGATCATGTACTCGGTCAAGGACGCCGGGTTCTTCACCATTTCCGGCAACCTCGCCACCCAGTTCATTCAGGGCGTCGGCTGGGGCATGGCCTCGGCGATCAAGGGCGATACCAAAATCGCCTCGGCGTGGATCGGTGACGGCGCCACCGCCGAATCGGACTTCCACACCGCCCTCACCTTCGCTCACGTCTATCGCGCGCCGGTGATCCTCAACGTCGTGAACAACCAGTGGGCGATCTCGACCTTCCAGGCTATCGCTGGCGGTGAAGCCACCACCTTCGCCGGGCGCGGCGTCGGTTGCGGCATCGCCTCGCTGCGGGTCGATGGCAATGATTTCTACGCGGTCTACGCGGCTTCCGCCTGGGCTGCCGAACGCGCCCGGCGCAACCTCGGCCCGACCATGATCGAATGGGTCACCTACCGCGCCGGCCCGCACTCGACCTCCGACGATCCCTCCAAATACCGCCCTGCCGATGACTGGAGCCACTTCCCCCTCGGCGATCCGATCGCGCGTCTGAAACAGCACCTGATCAAGGCCGGCCACTGGTCGGAGGAAGAACACGCCGCCGTCAGCGCCGAACTCGAAGCCGAAGTGATTGCCGCGCAGAAACAGGCCGAACAGTACGGCACCCTCGCCGGCGGCCAGATCCCGAGCGCCGCGACCATGTTCGAAGACGTCTACAAAGAGATGCCGGAGCACTTGAAGCGCCAGCGTCAGCAGTTGGGGATCTGACATGAACGATCACAACAACAATATTCAGTTGGAAACCGCCATGACCACGGCCACCATGACCATGATCCAGGCCCTGCGCTCGGCCATGGATGTGATGCTTGAGCGCGATGACAACGTCGTCGTCTTCGGGCAGGACGTCGGTTACTTCGGCGGCGTGTTCCGCTGCACCGAAGGCCTGCAGACCAAGTACGGCACCTCGCGGGTGTTCGACGCGCCGATTTCGGAAAGCGGCATTGTCGGCGTGGCCGTCGGCATGGGCGCCTACGGACTGCGTCCGGTCGCCGAAATCCAGTTCGCCGACTACGTCTACCCTGCCTCCGACCAGATCATTTCCGAAGCGGCGCGTCTGCGTTATCGCTCGGCCGGCGAGTTCACCGCACCGATGACCCTGCGCATGCCCTGCGGCGGCGGCATCTATGGCGGCCAGACTCACAGCCAGAGCATCGAGGCGATGTTCACTCAGGTCTGCGGTCTGCGCACCGTCATGCCATCCAACCCGTATGACGCCAAAGGCCTGCTGATCGCCTCCATCGAAAACGATGACCCGGTGATCTTCCTTGAGCCGAAACGCCTGTACAACGGCCCGTTCGACGGCCACCACGACCGCCCGGTAACCCCGTGGTCGAAACACCCGCAAGCCCAGGTGCCGGACGGTTATTACACCGTGCCGCTGGACGTTGCCGCGATCACTCGCCCGGGCAAGGACGTGACGGTGCTGACCTACGGCACCACCGTTTATGTCTCCCAAGTTGCTGCCGAAGAGTCCGGCGTCGATGCCGAAGTCATCGACCTGCGCAGCCTGTGGCCGCTGGATCTGGAAACCATCGTCAAGTCGGTGAAGAAAACCGGTCGCTGCGTGGTGGTTCACGAAGCCACGCGCACCTGCGGTTTCGGCGCCGAGCTGGTGTCGCTGGTGCAAGAGCATTGCTTCCATCACCTGGAAGCGCCGATCGAGCGCGTCACCGGTTGGGACACCCCCTACCCGCACGCGCAGGAGTGGGCGTATTTCCCAGGGCCGTCCCGAGTGGGCGCGGCGTTGAAACGGGTCATGGAGGTCTGAATGGGCACGCACGTTATCAAGATGCCGGACATCGGCGAAGGCATCGCAGAAGTAGAACTGTCGCAGTGGCACGTCAAGGTTGGCGACCTGGTCGTAGAAGATCAGGTGCTGGCGGACGTGATGACCGACAAGGCGATGGTCGATATCCCGTCGCCAGTACATGGCAAAGTCATTGCCCTCGGCGGTCAGCCGGGTGAAGTGATGGCAGTCGGCAGTGTGCTGATCAGCATCGAGGTCGAGGGGGCTGGCAATCTTAAAGAGTCCGCCGCACCTGTTGTCGATAAAGAGCCTGTCACGCCGAAAGTTGAAGCCGTTGTTGTTGAGAGCAAACCTGCTGCAGCCGCGCCGCGCCCTGCGCCTGTTTGCCAAGGCCCGATGGTCGCTCGCGAAGCAGACGAACGCCCCCTCGCATCGCCCGCCGTGCGCAAACATGCGCTGGATCTGGGTATTCAATTGCGTCTGGTGCGCGGCTCCGGCCCGGCCGGTCGTGTGCTGCACGAAGACCTTGAGGCCTATCTGGCGCAAGGTCAGTCGAACGCTTCGGCACCCGTTGCCGCCGCGTACGCTCAACGTAATGACGAAGAACAGATTCAAGTCATCGGCATGCGCCGCAAGATTGCTCAGCGCATGCAGGACGCCACTCAGCGCGCGGCGCATTTCAGCTACGTCGAGGAAATCGACGTCACCGCGATCGAAGAACTGCGCGCCCATCTGAATGAGAAGCACGGCACCAGCCGTGGCAAGTTGACCTTGCTGCCGTTCCTCGTCCGCGCTCTGGTTGTGGCCCTGCGCGACTTCCCGCAGATGAACGCCCGTTATGACGACGAAGCTCAGGTCATCACTCGCCTCGGAGCGGTACATGTCGGTGTCGCCACACAAAGCGATGTTGGCTTGATGGTGCCTGTCGTGCGTCACGCCGAAGCCCGCAGCCTGTGGGACAGTGCCACGGAGATTTCACGTTTGGCCAACGCCGCGCGCAATGGCAAGGCCAGCCGCGATGAGCTGTCCGGTTCGACCATCACCCTGACCAGCCTCGGCGCATTGGGCGGTATTGTCAGCACGCCGGTGCTGAACCTGCCGGAAGTGGCCATCGTCGGTGTGAACAAAATCGTCGAGCGGCCCATGGTGGTCAAAGGCCAAGTGGTGATCCGCAAGATGATGAACCTCTCCAGCTCGTTCGATCACCGCGTGGTCGACGGCATGGACGCGGCACTCTTCATCCAGGCCATTCGTGGCTTGCTCGAACAACCTGCCACTTTGTTTGTGGAGTAAGGCGCGCATGCAATCTCTGAACACTACGCTGCTGATCATCGGCGGCGGCCCCGGCGGTTACGTTACGGCGATCCGCGCCGGGCAACTGGGCATTCCGACCATTCTGGTCGAAGGCCAGTCGTTGGGCGGTACCTGCCTGAACGTCGGCTGCATTCCGTCGAAGGCGCTGATTCACGTGGCTGAGCAGTTTCACCAGACGCAGCATCACAGCCAGCATTCGGCGTTGGGCATCAATGTTTCCGCGCCGACCCTCGACATCAGCAAAAGCGTCGAGTGGAAGGACGGTATCGTTGATCGCCTGACCACCGGCGTCGCTGCGCTGCTGAAGAAGAACAAGGTCCAGGTCATCAACGGCTGGGCGAAAATCATCGACGGCAAAACCGTGGAAGTCGGCGATACGCGCATCCAGTGCGAGCATCTGGTGCTGGCCACCGGTTCGACCAGCGTCAACCTGCCGATCCTGCCGATTGGCGGGCCGATCATCTCCTCCACCGAAGCGCTGGCGCCGACGTCTGTACCGAAGCGCCTGATCGTGGTCGGCGGCGGTTACATCGGTCTGGAGCTGGGCATCGCTTATCGCAAGCTCGGCGCCGAGGTCAGTGTGGTCGAGGCGCAGGACCGTATCTTGCCCGCTTACGATGCTGAACTGACGCAACCGGTGCATGACGCATTGAAGCAACTGGGCGTGAAGCTGTATCTGAAACACAGCGTGCTGGGTTTCGACGGCACGTTGCAGGTGCGCGATCCGCAAGGCGAAACCCTGAATCTGGAAACCGATCAGGTGCTGGTCGCGGTCGGTCGCAGGCCCAACACCCAGGGCTTCAATCTCGAAGCGCTGAATCTGGACATGAACGGTTCGGCCATCAGGATCGACAGCCGCTGCCAGACCAGCATGCGCAACGTCTACGCCATTGGTGACGTGAGCGGCGAACCGATGCTCGCCCACCGCGCCATGGCCCAGGGCGAGATGGTTGCCGAGCTGATCAGCGGCAAAAGCCGTGAATTCAATCCGACCGCGATCGCCGCCGTATGCTTTACCGACCCGGAACTGGTGGTAGTCGGCAAGACCCCCGACGAAGCCACCGCAGCCGGGCTGGACTGCATTGTTTCCAGCTTTCCGTTCGCTGCCAATGGTCGGGCGATGACCCTGGAATCGAAAAGCGGCTTCGTGCGTGTGGTCGCGCGTCGCGACAACCATGTGATTGTCGGCTGGCAAGCGGTGGGCGTCGGCGTGTCGGAATTGTCGACGGCATTTGCGCAAAGCCTGGAAATGGGCGCGCGTCTGGAAGACATCGGCGGCACCATCCATGCCCATCCGACCCTGGGTGAGGCGGTGCAGGAAGCGGCGTTGCGTGCGCTGGGGCATGCGCTGCACCTGTAAACGCGGCTTCATGTGGCGAGGAAGCTTGCTTCCGCTGGGCTGCGAAGCGGCCCCAAAACCAGCCACCCCTGTGCCTCTGATGCACCGCGGTGTCCGGTTTTACCAGTGCTGCGCACTGGAGCGGGAGCAAGCTCCCTCGCCACAAAAGCAGTGAACCCTGCAGGAATGGTGGGATTTAGTAAGCAAGCTACGATTTTTTGCCGATCCCCCCATCGCTCGGGCTGCGAAACCGCTCAAGAATGAAGTATTGTTGTGCCCATCCAAAAAAACGTCAGAAGCCTTGAACCGTTTCGGCGGTTGTTCAGTGATAGAGGGTGTCATGGGTAACGAAAGCATCAATTGGGACAAGCTGGGTTTTGACTACATCAAGACCGACAAGCGCTATCTGTCGTACTTTCGCGATGGCGAGTGGGACAAAGGCACCCTGACCGAAGATAACGTCCTGCACATCAGCGAAGGCTCCACCGCCCTTCACTATGGTCAGCAGTGCTTCGAAGGCATGAAGGCCTATCGCTGCAAGGACGGTTCGATCAACCTGTTCCGTCCGGACCAGAACGCCCTGCGCATGCAACGCAGCTGCGCGCGCCTGCTGATGCCGACGGTCGACACCGAGCAGTTCATCGAAGCCTGCAAAGCCGTGGTTCGCGCCAACGAGCGTTTCATCCCGCCGTACGGCACCGGCGGCGCGCTGTACCTGCGCCCGTTCGTGATCGGCGTGGGTGACAACATCGGCGTACGCACCGCGCCCGAGTTCATTTTCTCGATCTTCTGCATTCCGGTCGGCGCCTACTTCAAGGGCGGCCTGACTCCGCACAACTTCCAGATCTCCAGCTACGACCGCGCGGCCCCACAAGGCACCGGCGCGGCCAAGGTCGGTGGCAACTATGCCGCCAGCCTGATGCCGGGCTCGAAAGCCAAGAAAGCCAACTTCGCTGACGCGATCTACCTCGATCCGATGACCCACACCAAGATCGAGGAAGTCGGTTCGGCCAACTTCTTCGGGATCACCCACGACAACAAGTTCATCACCCCGAACTCGCCGTCGGTGCTGCCAGGCATCACCCGCCTGTCGCTGATCGAACTGGCGAAATCGCGCCTGGGCCTGGAAGTGGTTGAAGGCGACGTGCTGATCGACAAGCTGTCGGACTTCAAGGAAGCCGGTGCCTGCGGTACCGCTGCCGTGATCACGCCGATTGGCGGCATCAGCTACAACGATCACCTGCATGTGTTCCACAGCGAAACCGAGGTGGGCCCGGTGACCCAGAAGCTCTACAAAGAGCTGACTGGCGTGCAGACCGGCGACATCGAAGCGCCTGCGGGCTGGATCGTCAAGGTTTGATCTGACGACTGCGGATGCTCGAAAGCCCTCCACCGAGTGATTGGTGGGGGGCTTTTTTGATTGTGGTTGTTGGTTTTGTTTGTGTAAGGCTGGAGATCTTTTGTGCTTTTCAAAACCCGAGTTCGACGCGAACTTTCAAGTCGGTGTAGTACGGGAGAACACCTCGGTCGGCCCCCTCTCCCTCTGGGAGAGGGCTGGGGTGAGGGCTTGCTTTTGATTTTTGGCGGCAATGCGTTTGCCCGAGCGACTCGAAATCCCGCTCGCCTGCCCATTCTGCTGCTTGCCCATTCGCGCCTGGGTAATCAATCCCGGGATCAACTCACCCTCCGGTAGATTCTTCCAGAACCGCACCGGCAGATGCCCTTGCATGACCTTCGGATTCAACCGTGCCGGGTTGAAGATGTGGCTGTAGTAGGTCAACCACAAATCGCCATGGGGATCGTCGACGTTCTGCGCCAGTTGCTGCCATTCGATCGGGCACTGCCGCTCGTGAATCAATTGCTCACCGTCGTAATACACACCGTCGCGCGGCGTGGCGATCAACCAGCGATGCTGGCCCATTCGCCCGATGAAGTGCTCGCTGGCGCTGTGCAATATGTCATGCGCCGGTTCGTGCCACGCCACATATTGCGGCCCGGGCAGATCCTTTGGGCGTTCGATGAAACGCACAAAGGCATGCAGATGATGGGCCTCGCGGCTGACCTGCTTGATGCGTCGCTGCAACTCACTGCCAAGCTTGTCGCCGGCCATCATCGCCGTGCGGTCGCTATGGCTGACGCGCCATAGCACTTCATACAACAGGCTCCAGCGTTGCTCGCCGCGATAGCGCGCCGCCTGTTCGAGGGTGTCGAGCAGCGCGCGCGGAATACGCGCCTGAAACGGCCCCTGGCCTTCGGGCACCTGTTCATCACTGGCAAACAGATCACCCACCCCTTCCGCCGCCCAGCTGACCAGACTGGGATCGACTTCATGGCTGAGCAACCAGCGCGCCTGCTGCCGCCACGTGTCGAAGAGATCGTCACAATCCAGACTGATCATCCCCACAACCCCATCTGCTGCGGCATCGGCCGGTCGCGCAATTGCTGATAGAGCATGTGGCTGGTGACTTCCGCCTGCTGCGGGTGATAGTCACTGGTGATGATGAACGGCTTGGCCTTGGCCAGCACGCAACGCATTCGCGCCACGTCTTCGTAACGGATCCGTCGCTGACGCCGCAGCTCGACCAGGCGTTCGGTGGTGCGCAAGCCGATGCCGGGAATACGCGCGATCAGGGATGCGTCGGCATGGTTCAGGTCCAGCGGGAACACCTCGCGATTCTCCAAGGCCCAGGCCAGCTTGGGATCGATGTCGAGCGCCAGATTTCCCGGGCCTTTGAGCAGTTCGTCCGCGCGGTAGCCGTAGCTGCGCAGGAGGAAATCGGCCTGATACAAGCGATGCTCGCGCATCAGCGGCGGCGCGGCGAGCGGTACGCTTTTCGGGCTGTCGGGGATCGGGCTGAACGCCGAATAATAGACCCGCCGCAGGCTGAAGTTGCCATACAGCGATTGGGCGCTGTGGAGGATGGTGCTGTCATCGGTGTCATCGGCACCGACGATCAGTTGGGTACTTTGTCCGGCCGGTGCGAACCTGGCCGAGCGCGGCTCGTTCAATACGGTCTGCACGCCAGTGTAGATGGTGTTCATCGCTTGTTTGATCGAAGTGATGTCTTTCTCCGGCGCCAGAGTTTGCAGGCTGGCATCGGTGGGCAATTCAATGTTGACGCTGAGGCGATCAGCGTACCGCCCCGCTTCCTCGATCAAGGCAGGATCGGCTTCCGGAATGGTCTTGAGATGGATATAGCCGCGAAACTCGTGCTCTTCACGGAGCAACTTCGCCACCCGCACCAGTTGCTCCATGGTGTAGTCGGCCGAGCGAATGATCCCGGAGCTGAGAAACAGACCGCTGACACAGTTGCGCCGGTAGAAATCCATGGTCAGCGTGACGACTTCTTCAGGGGTGAAGCGCGCACGCGGCACATCGCTGGAACGGCGATTGACACAATACTGGCAATCGTAAAGACAGAAGTTGGTCAGCAAAATCTTCAACAACGACACACAGCGCCCGTCCGGCGTATAGCTGTGGCAAATGCCCATGCCGTCCGTCGAACCGAGCCCGCTCTTGCCCTCGGAGCTACGCTTGGGCGCACCGCTGCTGGCGCAGGAGGCGTCGTACTTGGCGGCGTCGGCGAGGATGCTGAGCTTGTCGATGATTTGCATGGCACGGACTCTTTACTGTGTGCATATACAGTATAGGCTCGACCGCCGTGAAACAAGCCGATGGATGACCCCTCGTCGGCTGCCAGTGAATCCTGTGGGATGGTGGTGACAGTCAGGAAGTATGAAACCCCTCAGAACGCAAAGGCTGCGATCTTTCGATCTGCCCGTCCAACGGCAACTCAAAGCCGAAACGCGCACTGATCTCCTTGCGCCCCAGCGTCGTCAACGCCAGCGCCCGACTGTCCAGATCCTGCGTCACCCATTTGCGCTTCAGCGCCGTTTGCAACAAGACCGCGCCCAGCGAGCCACCGAGATGCGGCCGGCGCATGCTCCAGTCGAGGCACGGGCAGGCAAACTTGCGGCGCAGAGTCGTCAGGTCCCGCACTTCGATACCCAGCCCGAGAAACAACGCCTCGCCACTGTCGCTCAGGCGATACGCCTGCTCGTCGGTTTGCACCAGCCAACCGCCTGCAATCAAGCGGTCATGCAACAACACCGCCAGCGTTCCGGCCATGTGGTCATAGCACGTGCGGGCGAATTGCAGGCGATCCGGGGTGTGCGCCTTGAACGTCGGCGCGGCATTCTGGCCAATCACCATCAACGCTTCCAGCGCTTGCGCCACCCGCTGATCGGCAAGGCTGTAATAGCGATGACGGCCCTGCACATGCAGGCGCACCAGTGCCAGATCCTTGAGCTTCGCCAGGTGCGCACTGGCGGTCGAGGCGCTGACTTCGGCGATCGTCGCCAATTCGGTGCTGGTGCGGGCGTGGCCGTCCATCAGCGAACAGAGGATTTTCGTTCGCGCCGGCTCGGCGATGGCGGCGGCCACTTGGGAAACGCCGATGTCCTGATGTTCTGCGTGCATAGTTCGCTCCCGGACGAATCGTCGCCTGCAAGGACTGCAGATAGTAGCAACACTTTCTCTGCTGACAAGGCTGCCAACCATGGACCCGCTCCGCGCTGCGACTCACGCCGATCCCTATCCTTACTATTCAGAGCTGCGTGCTGGCGGCGGACTGGCCTTTCACGAGGATTTGCAACTGTGGGTTGCCAGCAGCGCGCGGGCGGTGTGTGCGGTGCTGGCGCACGCCGATTGCCGGGTGCGCCCGGTGCAGGAACCCGTGCCTCAAGCCATTGCACAAGGTCCGGCCGGCGAGGTGTTCGGCCGACTGATGCGCATGAATGACGGCGAGCGCCAGCGCTGCCCACGCTCGGCCATCGAACCGGCGCTGGGGCTGATCGACCAGAGCGAGGCAGGTGAGCTGGTCGCTGTCCGACTGTTCACAGCGGATGCCGACGGTTTGTACAACGCAATGTTCCGCGGCCCGGTCGCCGTGGTCGCAACGTCGCTCGGCTTCACGCCGGCGCAGAGCCGGACGATCAGCGAACTGACCGCCGATTTCGTCGCGTGCCTGTCACCGTTGAGCAATGACCTGCAACTCGCCGCCGCGCATGCTGCAGCAACGCAGTTGCGCGGTTATTTCATCGAGTTGTTGGCCGATCCCGACATGAACAGCGCGCTATTGCAGGGGATCACCCAACGTTTCGAAGGCGATCAAGATACATTGATCGCCAACCTCATCGGCCTGTGCTCGCAGACATTCGAAGCCTGCGCCGGCCTGATCGGCAATGCGTTGGTAATGTTGCAGCGCCAGCCTGAATTACATGCAACACCGATAGAGAATCTATTGGCGGAAGTTCAGCGCTTCGACCCGCCCGTACAGAACACCCGACGCTTTGTTGCTGCCCCATGCGAAATCGAGGGCGTGCGGCTTGAAGCGGGTGATGCAGTTCTCCTGCTGTTGGCCGCAGCCAATGGCGATCCGGCGCTGAATGAACGCCCGGAGGAGTTCGTGCCGCAGCGCGCCAACCGTCGAAGTTTCAGTTTTGGCAGTGGTCGGCATCAGTGTCCGGGGCAAGCGTTGGCGATGAGTATTGCCGGGGCGACTTTGAATCAAATCCTTGCCAGCGGCCTTGGTCTGAATAGCCTGAGCTGGGATTACAGGCCATCGCTCAATGGCCGGGTTCCACTGTTCAACATTAGCGGCGGCTGATGATCAGTCTTCGCGAGCAGGCTCGCTCCCACATTGGCCCAGTGATGAACTCAACATTGTGGGAGCGAGCCTGCTCGCGAAGAGGCCAAAACATCCACCGCAACTCAACAATCAAACCGCCCACTGCAAGATCAACCAACTGTTCGCCCCACTGATCAACACAAACAGCCCCCACGCCAGCACACGGGTCGGCCAGCGATTGACGAACGGCCCCATCAATTGCCGGTCATTGGTCATACGGATCAATGGGTACAAGGCAAACGGCAGTTGCAGGCTGAGCACCACCTGGCTCAACACCAGCAATTTACCGATCGCGTTATCGCCCATCAGCCAGACGCCGATGAAAGCTGGAATCAGTGCCAGGCCACGGGTGATCAGGCGCCGCTGCCAGCACGGGATGCGCAGGTTCAAATAGCCCTCCATGATCACCTGCCCGGCGATGGTCCCGGTGAAGGTCGAACTCTGTCCGGACGCGAGCAGCGCCACGCCGAACAACACACTCGCCAGCGCACCGCCGACCAGCGGATCGAGCAAGTGATAGGCGTCCTGAATGTCGACCACATCGGTGTGCCCGGACTGGTGAAACGCCGCCGCTGCGAGAATCAAAATCGCCGCATTGACCAGCAGCGCCAGGGCCAGCGAACCGATGGTGTCGATGCGCGCCAGTTTCACCGCATCCTGCTTGCTCGCCAGATCCTTACCGATCATTCGCGTCTGCACGATCGAGGTGTGCAGGTAAAGGTTATGCGGCATGACGGTGGCGCCGAGGATGCCAATGGCCAGATACAGCGGTGCGGCATCGCCGATGGCCGACAGCGAAGGTGTGAAGCCCTGCGCCACGTCCGGCCAGTAAGGTTTGATCAGCAACAGCTCAACGAAAAAACACACGCCGATGGTCGCGACCAGCACCAGCATGATCGCTTCGAGCCGGCGGAAACCACGGTTCTGCAGGGCCAGCACCAGCAGTGTGTCGAACGCGGTCAGGGCGATGCCGAAAGTCAGCGAACAGCCGAGCAGCAAGTGAAACGCGAGTGCGCAGCCAAGCACTTCGGCGAGGTCGGTGGCGATGATCGAGATTTCCGCCAGCCCCCATTGCAGGCGTGCGGTCGGCGTGCTGTAGCGCTCGCGGGACAGTTGCGCCAGATCGCGGCCGGTGGCGATGCCCAGCCGCGAGCACAGGCACTGCACCACCATGCCAGCCAGACTCGCCAACAGCACCACGAACAACAGGCTGTAGCCAAAACGCGAACCGGCCTCGATCGCGGTGGCCCAGTTGCCCGGATCCATGTAGCCGATTGACACCAGCAAACCGGGGCCGGCAAAACGCAGCACGCGCTTGAAGAATGAAGCAGTGGGATCGACCGCGACACTGCCGGCCACTTCCGGCGGGCAAAACGGCGCAGTGGCGATTTTGGGCAAGCTGAATTTCACGCACACATCCAGAAACAAACACGGGAGCCCGGCAGCTTAGTCGTTTCGAACAAAGCGTTGAAGAGCAAAAGATCGCAGCTGGCGGCGCCCGCATGTGGAATGCGATCTTCTGATCTTATTGACTCACGCCCAGCAACTGCTCGCGCAACTCAGGACTGCGCGTACGCGGATCCAGCCAGATATCGAAAAACGCCTTGGCAAATTGCGGATCTTCGATTTCATGCTGAAGCTTCTGGCCGATAAAAAATCGCGCACCCTGCCCCGGCAGATACACGCCGGTAATACGCGTGCCGGCCTGCACATCGACGAACGATTGCTGCATCTGCACCTGCCAGTCGGCCAGTTGCGCCGGACTGACGCGGGGGCCGCCAAGGCGTTTGATTTCGTCGACGCTGGTGCTGACCAGATCATCGCGCGAGATCGCCCGGCGGTAGATCAGCTCCAGGGCAAAGGGCTGGCCGGCCGCCAGCGGTCGCGCGGCACTCCACAGGCGTGCGCTGTAGACATCGAAGCCGAACACACTGAAATCGCCGCTGCCGATGATCTGCGCACCGGGCACGGCGTCTTGCCAACTGGCCCATGTCGGTGTGAGCAGTAGCGCCCACAAGCCAATGCCACAGCAGCCACGGACGAGCTTCGCTGTCCTGTTCATCGCCGTTATGTCTCCGCGCGTCGTGATGCTCCAAGCATAGCCGGATTCACGCCTGAAATTTTGTATACAAAGTTTGCAAACATCGGCAGCAATCTTGTCGGCGCAGTGCTAACGTGACTCACCCTGACCCGACGGAGACACCCGCGTGCTGATTCTCAAACTGCTGCTGATTCCCGGTTTTCTCCTGCTGATTTCTCTGGCGGGCAAACGCTGGGGCCCGAGCGTGGCGGGATGGCTATCGGGTTTGCCGGTGGTGGTCGGGCCGATTCTGTTTTTCCTCGCCATCGAACAAGGCCCGCAGTTCGCTGCGCAATCCGCGGTGGCGGCGCTGTCGGCAATGTTCGCGATGATTGCCTTCTGCATCACCTATGCGCAGGTCGCGCAACGCGCCAATTGGCCGTGGGCACTTACGATTTCACTGGCGGTTTGGGGCGTGCTGGCGGCGGCGTTATCGGTGATTCCGGGGTCCTTGCCGTTCTCGGTGATTGCTGCGGCGGTAGCACTGCTGGCATCGCCTTACCTGTTTCCTGAAGTGCAACCCGTATTGAACGGGCCAGCGCCGAAGTCGGACAAACTGATCTGGCGGATGATTGCCGGCGCGGCGCTGACGCTGGTAGTGACGATGCTCGCCAGCACCGTTGGCGAACGCTGGAGCGGCCTGCTCGCGGTATTCCCGGTGCTCGGCAGCGTCATGGCGGTGTTCTCGCAACAGACCCGCGGCCCAGCGTTTACCGCCGCGTTACTGCGCGCAACGGCGACCGGCATGTATTCGTTTTCGGCATTCTGCCTGGTGTCGGCATTGACGTTGCCGAGCATGGGCCTCAGCGGTTTTGCCGTAGGCGTGGCGGTTTCGGTCGCGATGCTGGGAGTGACCCGGCGTCTGCTGGCGCGGCCAGTGGCCAGGGCGCAAGCGCAATAACCGTCCGGACGAATCGCGCTGGAATCCCCGGCACGCTCCGTGGGATGATCGCCCGCCTCGCGCGACCAATTCCCGGAGATTCAGATGTCATTGTTGAGCAAAAAAGCCGTCATCCTGATGTTGGCGGCCGTCGCCGGATTCAGTGCGATCAGTGCGCAAGCAGCCAAGGAAAAAGGCAAAACCGAGAAGGTCTCGATGCTCGACGGCAAGTTTGCCTTTGTCCTGCCCAAAGGCTTTGTCGCCGACCCGCTGCCCGCCAGCCCGAGCGGGGCCAAGGGCACGATGTACACCAATCAGGCGACCAAAACCGTGGTCATCGCCGCGGAAAACCAGATCCCCGCAGGGCAGAACGTCAAGAATAACGACAGTGAATTCCTCGACGGCAGCGTGTCGAGTTTCATCGACGATCAGCGCAAGGCGCTGCCGGACTTCAACAAGCTCAGCGAAAAAAGCCTGACCCAGAAAGGCACCGGCCTCGGCCTGCGCCAGGTTGACAGCACCGCCACCCAAGGCGGTGGCCAGACGCTGAACACCACGCTACTGGCCGGCTCAGGGACGAAGATGGCGCTGGTGCAGGTGATTTCCCGCGCCAGCGACAAGAAGACTCACGATGCCTTGGTCAAAGCCATCGTCAAGGATTGAGCCGCTGCAACCAGCCATTCAGATCGCGCAATTCGGCCGCACTGATGCTGTGGCCGACGCCCGGATAAGCGTGAAACTCGGGCTGGTAATCGAGTTTCTGCAGTAGCGCGTTGGCCTCGGTGCCATGGCGGTAAGGCACCGGATCATCGGCGGTGCCGTGGCCGATAAAGATGCTCAGCGGCAGCGGCGCCTGTCCGGGCTTGAGTTCGGCCTTGAGCACCGGCAACAAGCGCCCGCTCAACGCGGCAAAGCCGCCCACGGCCGCTGGCGCGCGCAGGCCCACTTCGTAGCTCATCATCGCGCCCTGGCTGAAGCCGATCAGGTACACCTTGTCCGGCGCGGCGTGATATTTCTTCGCCGCCTGAGCGATAAAGTCGCGCAGCTTCTGGCCGCTGACCTTCAGATCAACGGTCTCACCGTTATAGGCACCGTCGCCCTTCTTGCGAAACCACTGGTAACGTCCTTCACCCAGACTCATCGGCGCGCGCACGGAAAGGTAGTTGTACTGCGCCGGCAGCTGAAATTTCATACCGATCAGATCGGCCTCGTTACTGCCATAACCGTGCAGGAAAATCACCAGCGGACGCGGTTCGGCATCGGCGTGGACCTGTTCGAGGTATTTGAGCGGCAGGTCGGATTGCAGGGTGGTTTGGGCGTGGACGGCGGTGGATGCGAGCAGCGTTAGCAGGGCGAATAGTTTCAGCATGGAGCGTTCCTTCACAGAGTGTCGGGTTCGCGGGGGAGCCTAACATCCTCGGTGGAGGATCCCAATTTTGTGGTGTGGCTGATGGCCCTTTCGCGAGCAGGCTCGCTCCTACATTTGGAATGCGTTCCCCCTGTAGGAGTGAGCCTGCTCGCGATGAGGCCATTGAAGCCGACGGAAATCCTCAGTCGTTGGTCAACTTGCCGGTACGAAACGGCACCCGCCCCGCTACTTTCGCCTGCCAGATCCCCGGTTCGGTATACCGCCCGCGATCAATCGCAAACAGCACCCCGCTGGTGCCGGCGCGCACGGTGGTCACGCGATCCTGCAATGGATCAACGACCTCGAACAGCGCATCGCCCTGCTCTACCCATTCACCGGCATTGCGCAAGAAACTCACTACGCCGTGGTGCGGGGCAAACAGGTATTCGGTGCCTTCGAACGGCAGGCCTTCACAGCACTCGTTCGGGGCTGCCGGCCATTCGCCGCTGATGAAACCCTGCTCGGCGAGAAAGCCGAGAATCGCTTCGCAGTTGGCCCGGGCCTGATCGACACGGGTGTCGCCCATGCTGCCCAGCTCCAGCGTGGTTGCCAGGTTCGCCGCCGGAATCGCCGCATGCGGGAATGCTTTAGCCAGACGCAACCAGGGCGTCGAGCAAGACTCATCGAACGAGCTGCCGCCGGAATCCTCGCACAGCAACGCCACACCCGCCTTCAGCCGCGCCGCCAGTGGTTGCCACTGCGGCCAGTGTTGCGGCAGCGCGTACAGGTGAATGGCAGCGTCGAAGTCGCAATGCAGATCGAGGGTGATGTCGGCGTCGCAGGCGTGGCGCAGCAATAAGCGATGCAAGGCTTCCAGTTGAGATTTGGCCGCCGGCAACTCGTCAAAGACCTGAGCCATGGCCTCGCGGATCAATGCGACGTTGGCCTCGGCATCCGCACCGAGCCGCTCGCCTGCCAGCGCTGCCACCGGGGCGCTGAGCTCGACGAACGCGCGGTTGAAATTCTTGCCGCTGCCCAGCTCGAAGCGGCCCATGTGATTGCCTTGCAGATGCTGGTCCAGGCCGATCGGATTGGCCACCGGCACCAGTTCGATGACGCCCTGCAAGCGGCCCTGCTGTTCCAGCTCGCTCAGGCGCAGCTTGAGTTCCCACGCGGTGCGCATGCCCGGCAGCTCGTCGGCGTGCAGGCTGGCCTGGATGTACACCTTGCGGCTGCCGGCGCCATAGCGGAACACGCTGAGAGAGCGCTCGCTGCCCAAATGGCTCCAGGGCAGAACGTGGTCGATGCGTTGCATGGGAAACTCCTCGATATCTGGATCACACAAATCCCTGTGGGAGCGAGCCTGCTCGCGAATGCGGTAGGTCAGACGATGACGATGTTGAATGTCAGACCGCTTTCGCGAGCAGGCTCGCTCCCACAGGGAATTTCCATCAATAAAAGACATAAAAAAAGTGGCCACCGCACAAACGGTGGCCACTTTTTTCTTACGGCTTATTAATGGCCGTACACGTCAAAGTCGAAGTACTTGTCCTGGACTTTCTTGTACTCGCCATTGGCGCGGATTTCGGTGATGGCCTTGTTGAACTGCTCAGCCAGTGCGGTATCGCCCTTGCGCACGGCAATGCCGGCACCGCCGCCGAAGTACTTGGCGTCTTCGTAGGTCGGGCCGACGAATTCGAAGCCTTTGCCGGCGTCGGTTTTCAGAAAACCGTCGCTGAGGTTGACCGAGTCGGCCAGCATCGCGTCGATACGCCCGGACACCATGTCGAGGTTGGCTTCCTGCTGCGAGCCGTAGCGCACCAGTTCGATCCCGGCCGGAACCAGCACTTCTGTGGCGTAGCGGTCATGGGTGCTGGCACGCAGCACGCCGACTTTCTTGCCCTTGAGCTCGGTCAGCGGGTCTTTGACGCCGGAGCCTTCCTTCATCACGAAGCGCGCCGGGGTGTGGTAGTACTTGATGGTGAAATCGACGTTTTTCTTGCGATCGTCAGTGATGGTCATCGACGACAGAATCGCGTCGATCTTCTTCACTTTGAGTGCCGGGATCAGGCCATCGAACTCTTGCTCGACCCACGTGCATTTGACCTTCATCTGCGCACACAGCGCGTCGCCGATGTCCACGTCGAAACCGGTGAGTTTGCCGTCAGGGGTTTTCATCGAGAATGGCGGGTAACCGGCTTCGATGCCGATGCGGATCGGCTTGGCATCATCGGCCACAGCGGTCAGGGACAACATCGACAGTGCCAGGGCACCGAACATCACTAGCTTTTTCATTTATTACTCCCGTGCGGAGGCTTTTATTGGCAGCTTTCGATTCAGCGTTCGGTCATGGCGTTCTAACAGCAAAAACCGAAGTGGCCGGCAGTCTATGGCGACGCGCACGGGGGCAATTGTTTTTAAGCGACAAATACTTACAGAACATCGGCGCACGCATTGACGCGGGTCAAGGCGTGCGCCGTGGTGGTGCGAAGGCTGTAGGACAAGACTGTTTTCAGAGCAAGAAACGTTGATCCTTCCCGTAGGAGCTGCCGAAGGCTGCGATCTTTTGATCTTGATCGTCCCCACGCAGAGCGTGGGAACAATCGTTAAAAGATCGCAGCCTCCGGCAGCTCCTGCACAGGGATCAGCATTCGCAGGCGACAGGTGTCTTGGCGACTGACGCCGCGCTCAGTTTGAAGCCTTCATCCAACCATCCGGTAACGCCGCCGATCATCTCTTTCACCGGGTAATCCAGTGCGGCCAGTTTCACCGCCGCCTTGTTCGCGCCGTTGCAATGCGGCCCGGCGCAATAGACCACGAACAAGGTGTTTTTCGGGTAATCGGCCAAGCGTTCCGCCGTGAGCAAGCGTGTCGGGATATTGATCGCGCCAGGCACATGCCCGCGCTCGAACGCCAATGGGCCGCGCACATCCACCAGAACAAAATCGACCTCGCCGGCCTCGTGGCTGCTGAATACGTCGGAACAATCGGTTTCGAAGGTCAGACGATTGCTGAAATGCATCAGGGCAATCGCCGAAGGTGCGGCGGGGATGTCGCGAACCAGGCTGGTCATGTGTGTTGCTCCTTTGTCTGTGGGGGATGAACAGACTTTATCGAGACGGCGCTTACCGCTACAGTGGCGCGCAAGACACCGACCGGGAGTTTTCCGCCAAATGCTCACTCAGCCCAATCTGGTTGCCATTCTGGCCTACGATGGCCTCTGCACGTTCGAGTTCGGCATTGCCGTGGAGATCTTCGGCCTGGCCCGGCCGGAGTTCGAGTTCCCTTGGTATGAGCATGCGATCGCCGCGGTCGATCAAGGCCCGATGCGCGCCATGGGCGGCATTCAGGTGCTGGCCGATGGCGGCCTCGAACTCCTCGCCGAAGCGCGCACCATCGTCATCCCCGGCTGGCGCGACCGCAACGCCCCGGTACCGCCAGCGCTGATCGACGCATTGCGTCAGGCCCATGGCCGAGGCGCGCGGTTGCTGTCGATCTGCTCCGGGGTGTTCGTCCTTGCGGCCAGCGGCTTGCTCGACGGCCACCGCGCCACCACCCACTGGCGCTACACCAGCGAATTGGCCCAACGTTTTCCGGCCATCGAGGTCGACCCGGACGTGCTGTATGTCGATGCAGGCCAACTGATCACCTCCGCCGGCAGCGCGGCGGGCATTGACGCCTGCCTGCATCTGGTGGCACGCGACTTCGGCACACAGGTCGCCAACGCCGTCGCGCGACGCCTGGTCATGTCGCCGCAACGCACCGGCGGCCAGGCCCAATTCATCCCCACCCCGGTCAGCCCGACACCACGCAGCGATTTATCGCGAGTCATGCAATGGGCCCGCGAACGCCTGCACGAACCGCTGGAAGTCCGCGATCTGGCCAGCGAAGCAGCAATGAGCGAGCGCACGTTTCTGCGGCGCTTCACCGAAGCCAGCGGCCAATCGCCGAAAGCCTGGCTGCAACATGAACGCCTGGCGCGAGCGCGGGAGTTGCTGGAAAGCACCCACCAACACACCGAGCAGATCGCCCAGCGCTGCGGCTATCGATCGGTGGAGAGTTTTCGCGTGGCGTTTCGCAGCGTGGTGGGCGTGCCGCCGTCGGTTTATCGGGAGCGGTTTGGGCAAAGCAACAAGCTTTCACGCCATCCCACAGCGTTCTAAGCAACTGACGTTGACGGCGCGGCCTGCAGAAACGCCCGGCCATGAACACTGTGAAACGGAAAAATGCGGCTTGCTTTATATTGATTCTGATATAACCTGAAAATCAAACGTGCACGGCCATTTCTTGCAATACAACTCACCGTCTTCGCCCACATTCAGCTATTACGCTTTTCCTTTTGACACAGGACAAGCCTAGGCCGAGACACAAGGATGTGGTGTTCGTGGGGAGCGCGTTGAAAGATCTCAAAGCGTTCCCGCTTGACGCCCGAAGGGCGGCAGGGTTTCAGCTGGATCTGTTGCAACAGGGTGACGTCCCCCTCGACTGGCGCCCTATGAAAACCGTAGGACGCGGTGTCAATGGAATAAGGATCACAGAGGACTCAGGGGCGTTTCGCGTGTTCTATGTAGTCAATCGTCCTGAAGCAATCTATGTGCTTCACGCCATACACAAAACCACGCGTAAAACGGAAATTAGAGATATCGAACTGGCCCGGGCCAGATATCAGGAAATAGGTTAAGCCATGAAGGAACATCAAGACTCATCCCAACGATTTTCGAGTGTGTGGGATGCATTGGAGGACACGCCTCAGGAAGCTGCCAACATGCGTTTGCGAGCCAAGCTCATGCGTTCGCTTTGCGAGACCATTCGAGCGTGGGAGATCCCTCAAAAGGACGCGGCACAGAGATTGGGAATCTCGCAGCCACGCCTCAATGATGTACTCAACGGGAAAATCGACAAATTCTCGCTGGATGCATTGGTCAACCTGTCAGCTGCTGCAAGGCTGGAGGTGGACATTTGCTTTCCGTCAGGCCCACTGCAATGGGCCTGACATTGGCTTTGCCCAGCGATGCCAACCCTGCATGCGAGTGCGGAAATCGACGGAGTTGAATAGCATTCAACTCCGCAGCTAACCATCGACATCATCCAGCAGCACAGATGCTCCGCTGGATGATTCCTGTACACCTCAATCCTCCCGCGTCAAAACCTCCAACAACTCAATTTCATACACCAGATTCGAATTCGGCGGAATCTTGCCCATGGTCCGCTCGCCGTACCCCAGATGCGCCGGCACCCGCAATTTGCGTTTACCGCCGACCTGCATGCCCATCAGGCCCTGATCCCAGCCTTTGATCACGCGGCCAGTGCCGATCACGCACTGAAACGCTTTGCCTCGGCTCCAGGACGAGTCGAACTCAGTACCGTCTTCCAGCCAGCCGGTGTATTGGGTGGTGATCAGTGCGCCTTTCACCGCGGCTTTGCCGTCGCCCGGTTGCAGCTCGATGATTTGCAGTTCGTCTGTCATGTCGTTGGCTCTATTGAGATTTTTCGCAGGCGGCGTTTTTCGCAGAATCCGTCGCCGATGGCAATCCATGGAACCGAAAACCCGCGTTGCCGCTCACATGTGTATCGACATCGTATGACGACAAGGATGCTTTGATGACCGACTCTCGATTGCTGCGCAGTTTCATTCCGCCATACATCCTCAACCGCATCATTGCCCACGGTTCGGAGCCGCAACGCAACGCTGCGATGCAAACACTCAACCATGTACGCAGCCTGCTGCCCAACCCCGGCCGCCCTTCGCAGCCGCCGGCGCGGGCGATTCTGCCGGAGGCGACCAAGCCAGGCCTGGCCCGGCGCAGCGTGCATGATGCGCAGAACAAAATGCTCTTACCGGGGATGCCGGTGCGCCTCGAGGGCCAGCCGGCGTCGGGGGATCCGGCGGTCGATGAGGCTTACGATGCGCTGGGCGCCAGCTATGATTTCTTCTGGAAAGTGCTCGGTCGCGACTCGATCGACAACCAGGGTTTTGCCCTGATCGGCAGCGTGCATTACGGCCAGGGCTACGAAAACGCATTCTGGAACGGCGCGCAGATGGTCTTCGGGGACGGCGATGGCGAAATCTTCCAGCGCTTCACCCGCTCGCTCGACGTCATCGGCCATGAACTGGCCCACGGCGTCACCGAAAGCGAGGCCGGTCTGATTTACGCCAATCAGTCCGGCGCGCTGAACGAGTCGCTCTCGGATGTATTCGGTGTGCTGACCAAGCAATACACCCTCGGGCAAACCGCCGAGCAGGCAGACTGGCTGATCGGCGCCGACCTGCTGATGCCGAAGATCCAGGGCAAGGGCCTGCGCTCGATGTCACACCCCGGCACGGCATATGACGACCCGCTGCTGGGCAAGGATCCGCAACCGGATCACATGCGCAAGTTCGTCATCACCAGCGAAGACAATGGCGGCGTGCACATCAATTCCGGCATTCCCAACCGTGCGTTTTATCTGGCGGCCCAGGCGTTCGGCGGCTTTGCCTGGGAAAAGGCCGGGAAGATCTGGTATGACACGCTGTGCGATGACCGCTTGAGCCAGCAGGCAACGTTCGACGCGTTCGCAAAATTGACCATCGACCATGCCGGCCAGCGCTTCGGCGCCGAAGCAGCCGACGCAGTTCAGCAAGCCTGGGCGCAGGTGGGTATCGAATAATCCGAGGAGGCTGTATGAAAACGCTACCCGAGCTGGATGACGATTCCGTTTTGCGCGTATCTCGCCAGGGTGGCGTTGCAGCGATTCACAGCCTGAGCCGCCCACGGGAAATCGAATTCGCGCTATGCGACATCAATCAGCGTTCGAGAATCTGCTCGGTGCTGGAGGGTTGTCTGCCACTGGACAGCAGCGAATCCGGACGTGGGGATCAACGCTTCTTTCAGATTGAAGTGCGCTATCAGTCCGGGGAAATGGTGCTGAAGGTGCCGGAGAACCAGGCGCCCGGGGAGCTGGTGAGTCTGTGGGACAAGGGAGAGCTGCTCTGATTCATGCTGGCGGGTCTTCTGCGTCGACAACTGACGATGTGCGTGGGCCAAATCCTGCGGTTTGTCCAAATACCACACCGTTGAATGTGTGCGTACAGCACTCGCAATGCGGCGTCATGTCCTGCGCCGTCAGTTTCGGATTGACCATTTGCAGTCGATTTTGCTCATCGACATACAGCCCGCTGAAATAGCTGGATTCACCTAGTCGCACGATGTCCTGGCGATCTTCTTCATGGATGGCAACCATCCAGAACGCTGGGGCGGATTGATCAAGTCGCGCGACAGCCTCACCGAAAATGGAATCCCAAGGTCCGCCAACGCGTGACAACAGGAAGCGAAAAAGCGGGGTGTAGTCTCTACCGTATTGTTTGCCTGGATGCATCGAACTTCGCATGGCTTCGTGACGGCTTGCGGCTTTGCTGTTGCGCTGATCGCGGTAATGCGCAACTGATTCGTTGCGACGAACACCCCACGTACGAGTATTCACTTTGCGGTAAAGAAGTTTCTTGTCCAATCCCTTGTTCCTCATTCAAACGCCCGCTGTTTTACCGGAACGCCGTTCGAATACAATCAGCCATCCATGGCCAATTGTAAAACCGGGCCTATCGCTCGACCGGCTGCATCTCGACAATCGTGCCGTTGGTGATCATCACCATCACGTACTTGTCATTGATCTGCACCCACTGCGCCTGTTCGATCGGTGCTTTCAGACCTTTGGCTTTCCAGTTCTTCAAAGCCTTGTCCTCGCGCTGGTACATTTCCGGCGCGCGGTCGTTGACCTTCAGCTGGCGGTCGCTGGTCGGCGATTGCACGGCGGGTTCGCTGGAGGTTTGCGCCGCTTGAACAATGGGCGTGATCCCGGCAATACCGGCAACGAGGGCCAGACTGGCGATTAGGGTTTTGCTGTTCATCGGTGAACCTCTTTCAGATGAGTAGTACCTGAACTCCGACTGCGCGGCGCGGGAAACATTCCTTGTTTTTGTGCTCAGGCAGGCTGAGAAATTGACGCTGCCGATCTGGCCCGCAGCGAAAGGTGGCCCGCTGCCACACACCCGTCGGATTTGCGCTAACATGCCGCGCCCCTTTCTGCCGTGTGAATAAGGACATCACCGTGAACAGCACTCTCATCATCCTTTTGGTCATTGCCGGCCTCCTCGCCCTCTACGCCATCCAGCTCTTCAACCGCCTCGTTGCCCGCCGCAATCAAATCAACAATGCGTTTGCGCAACTCGAGGTGCAGCTCAAACGTCGCTACGACCTGATCCCCAATCTGGTGGCAACCGCCAAGGGCTATATGGCTCATGAGCGTGAGACGTTGGAAGCAGTGATCGCAGCGCGCAACCACGCGGTTGCAGGCCTGCAGGCAGCTCAGGCGCAGCCGGGCAATGCCCAGAACATCGTCCAGCTCGGGCAGGCGGACAGCGCACTGAGTAGTGCGATGGGCCGGTTGAACGTGACGGTCGAAGCCTATCCGGATCTCAAGGCTTCGCAAAACATGCAGCAATTGAGCGAAGAGCTGAGCAGCACCGAGAACAAAGTCAGCTTTGCTCGCCAGGCTTACAACGATGCGGTGATGAGCTACAACACCCTCAAACAGAGCTTTCCGGCTGCCGTGTTCGCCCCGCTGTTCGGCCATGCTGCCGACGCGTCGCTGCTGACATTCGCCGACAGCGCGGCGATTCAGCAAGCGCCACAGGTTTCGTTCTGACCCCAGCCAACGGATGGCACCATGAATTTTTTCCAACAACAGCGCCAGGCCAAGCGCCGCACTCTGCTGCTCATCGTTCTGATGGGATTGGCCGTTCTGAGCCTGATCGCCGCGTCCTGCTTGATGATGATCATTCCGGTGGAAGACGGCGACGGCAATGTCCTCTTCGATCTAGAAATGAGCTGGGAGCTGGTCGGAACCGTATCCGCGGTAGTTATCAGCGTCGTGCTGCTGGGCAGTACGGCGAAGCATTCGGAGTTGTCCGCCGGCGGCAAAGTCATTGCGCGTAGCCTCAATGGCCGGCTGATCAACCATAACGCGCAGACTCTTGAAGAGCAGCGCCTGCTCAACGTGGTGGAAGAAATGGCCATCGCCTCAGGCACGGCCGTTCCGCCGGTGTATTTGCTGCCGGAGCTGGGCATCAACGCCTTCGCCGCAGGCATGACGCCGCAAAACGCGGTGATCGGCGTGACTCAGGGCGCGATCAATCTGCTGACTCGCGAAGAGTTGCAAGGTGTCATCGCCCATGAGTTCAGCCACATCTACAACGGTGACATGCGCCTGAATACCCGGTTGATCGCTATCGTTCACGGCATCCTCGTGCTCGGCCTGACCGGAAGCTACATCCTGCGTGGCACCGAAACGGTGGGCAAAGAAGCCGCGCGTCGCAGCAAGTTTGTCGCGCTCACCGCGCTGGTGGGTTTTGTCCTGTGCGTTGCAGGATTTGCCGGGTCGTATTTCGGCAACCTGATCAAGGCAGCGATCGGGCGCCAGCGCGAGTTCCTCGCTGACGCGACGGCTGTGCAATACACGCGCAACCCGCAAAGCATTGCCGGTGCACTGAAAAAAATCGGTGGTTATGAATTGGGCGCCACGCTCAATGCCGCGCGTGCTGCCGAGTTCAGCCATCTGTATTTCGGCTCGGGCACTTCTTCGTTCGACCTGATGGCCTCGCATCCGGATTTGAGCGAGCGGATCCGCCGGGTCGATGCGCAATGGGATGGCAGCTTCGTCAAGATCGCCGCGCCGAGCGTAGAGCTGCCGGCCAAACCCGACCTGCCGATGGCGGATGCATTTGGCGGTGTCCCGGCTGCCGCCATGGCGGTGCTTTACGACTTCAGTGCGGCGCAAGCCTCAGTTGCAGCGATCGGCGCGCCGCAGGCAGAACATTTGCTTGAGGCGCGCCGTTTGCTCGACGATATTCCGCAGGTACTCAGAGACGCTGCGCGCAGCGTCGATGGCGCTCAAGCCATCGTTTACGGGTTGTTGCTGTCACGCTCGGCGCCCGTGCTGGGCATGCAGTTCGACATACTGAGGGGATCCGTCGACGACGCGGTGTTCGAGCATTTGGAACAGCTGCAAAATCCACTGTTGTCACTACAGCCGGGCCTGCGTTTGCCACTGCTCGATCTGGCGACACCAAGCCTGCAACAGCTCGGCAAAAGTTTCCCCAGGGTCGATGCCAACCTGATCGCGCTGATTGAAGCCGACAACCAGACCGAACTGCTTGAGTGGACGCTGTTGCGCATCGTCGAACGCAATGTGCTGGGCGCGGCGCCGGTGCAGTTCAAATTCGGTCTGTTCCAGTGCGCCGAAGAACTCTTGGCACTGCTCAGCGCGCTGGCCCGCGCCGGTCAAAATGATCAAGCGACGGTGGCGCAGGCGCTGGAATCTGCGTGGCAAGGGCTCGCATTCGAGCGACCACCAGAGATTCGCGCCGATCTGGAAGAACTAATCGGGCTGGAAACCGCGCTCAGCCGTCTGCGCCATCTCATGCCGGAGGAGCGCCCCGCCCTGCTCGATGCGATGACCCGCTGCGTGATGCACGACGGCGTGATCACCGTGGCCGAAGCGGAGTTGTTCCGGGCCGTCGCCGACTTGCTCGATTGCCCGCTTCCGCCGTTTATGAGCATGCCTGTGCAGGTTGGGAACGGCGCGACTGAGGTAGCTCGCGAACCAAGTGCAGTGTCGGCTACGGCGTAGGCAGAGTGGTAACCCGCCCCTATAGGAGTGAGCCTGCTCGCGATGGCATTCGACCGGCCAACATCGGTTTCGCCTGACATATCGCTATCGCGAGCAGGCTCACTCCTACAAAGAGCAGGAGCAGGAGCAAGAGCAAAAGCAAGATCAAAAGATCGCAGCCTTCGGCAGCTCCTACAGTTGGATTGGGCACAACCTCAAGATCAGGTCGGCTGTCAGGCCGTCTTCGCGAGCAGGCTCGCTCCCACAGAAACGCAAGGCAGCGCAGCTGCTCGCGGCGAAGCCGCCCCACTCAACAATGAGCGTTAGCTCGAGTGCTTTTGATCTTGATCCACGGGCGACGTCGGAAGGCTGAGTGGAGGGATTGATCCGAGCGTGGGAGCGCAGCGACCGTACGACGCAGTCGGACACAGCGAGTGTAGGTGCAGCGAAGCAAACCGGAGCCGCTGCGCCCGGATCGATCCCGCAGCGAAGGAACCCGAGCCTGCGAGGGCCGAACGCAGGAGCAAGCCTTTTGGGTTACCTTTTTGCTGGGCCGGCACTCCGGCGTTTGAAAAAGGTGACCCGCCGTAAGGGCGGAACCCTAAGCCGCCGTTACCGCAGCAACGGATATGTACCCGGTCGACCTGCACAAAGCACCGCCTGACCAGACGCCTTCGCGAGCAGGCTCGCTCCCACATTGACAGCGCTCCACGGCACGGATTGATCCGCAACACGCATCAATCCATGCCAACAATGCAATTAACAGATTGTTACATCTGCGCCACCATCCACCTCAATAAAAACCGTGCGCCGCTTCTCCGTAGCGCACGTCATAAAAGCGGTGGAGTACTTTTCTATGACAGCCTCAATCCCTACCAACGGCTCGCGGGCCGGTGCCATCTTCCGGGTCACCTCGGGCAACTTCCTCGAACAGTTCGATTTCTTTCTGTTCGGCTTCTACGCCACGCAGATCGCGGCGGTGTTCTTCCCGGCGAGCAGCGAGTTCGCCTCCCTGATGATGACTTTCGCGGTGTTTGGCGCAGGCTTCCTGATGCGCCCGCTGGGCGCCATCGTGCTCGGTGCGTACATCGATGATGTCGGTCGGCGCAAAGGTCTGATCGTCACACTGTCGATCATGGCCAGCGGCACGATCCTGATTGTGCTGGTGCCCGGATACGAAACCATAGGCTTGTTCGCACCGGCGCTGGTGCTGATCGGCCGGCTGCTGCAAGGCTTCTCCGCCGGTGCAGAACTGGGTGGTGTTTCGGTGTATCTGTCCGAGATCGCGACACCGGGCCGCAAGGGCTTTTTCACCGCTTGGCAGTCGGCCAGTCAACAAGTGGCGATCATCGTCGCGGCTGCGCTGGGCTACGGTCTGAATCAGTGGATGGAGCCGCAAGCAGTGGCGGCCTGGGGCTGGCGCATTCCGTTTTTCGTCGGTTGCATGATTGTCCCGTTCATCTTCTTCCTGCGCCGCAACCTGGCGGAGACCGAAGAGTTCGCCGCGCGTAAACATCGTCCGAGCATGCGCGAAGTATTCCGCACCCTGGGTCAGAACTGGGGCGTGGTGCTTGGCGGGATGTTGATGGTCGCGCTGACCACCACCGCGTTCTACCTGATCACCGTGTACGCGCCGACCTTCGGTAAAACCGTGCTGCACCTGAGCACTTCCGACGCGCTGCTGGTGACGTTGCTGGTGGGTGTGTCGAACTTCTTCTGGCTGCCGATTGGCGGCGCGTTGTCGGACCGCATCGGCCGTCGCCCGGTGCTGATCGGCATGGCCCTGCTGGCCCTGGCCACGACTTATCCGGCGCTGTCGTTCCTGGTGCAGGCGCCGAGTTTCACCAACATGCTGCTGTCGCTGTTGTGGCTGTCGTTCATCTACGGTCTGTACAACGGCGCGATGATTCCGGCGCTGACCGAAATCATGCCAGTGGAAGTGCGCGTCGCCGGTTTCTCGCTGGCCTACAGCCTGGCCACGGCGATCTTCGGCGGCTTCACCCCGGCGATGTCGACCTTCCTGATCCAGTACACCGGCGACAAAGCCGCGCCAGGTTACTGGATGAGCATCGGTGCCCTGTGCGCACTGTGCGCCACGCTTTACCTGTACCGCCGTGCCGGTGGTCGTCTGCAACCTGTCGCGGCCTGAGGAAAAACTCGCCATGAAAAAACTCTTTACTGTCACCGCCCTGCTCGCCGGTCTCGCCTTCAACGTCGCGGCCCAGGCCGAAGAACTCAGCGTGATGACCTCCGGTGGTTTCACTGCCGCCTACAAGATCCTCGGGCCGAAATTCGCCGCTGCGACTGGCAACACCCTGACCACCAGCCTCGGCCCGTCGATGGGCAAGGCACCGGAAGCGATCCCCAATCGTCTGGCGCGCGGTGAGCACGCCGACGTGGTGATCATGGTCGGTTACGCCCTTGATGAACTGATCAAACAGGGCAAGGTCGACCCGGCGTCCCGCGTTGAACTGGCGGATTCGCGGATCGGTATGGTGGTGCGTGAAGGTGCAGCGAAACCGGACATCAGCAGCGTTGACGGCCTGAAGAAGACCCTGCTCGACGCGCAATCGGTGGCGTACTCCGACAGCGCCAGCGGCGTGTATATCGAGCAGCAGTTGTTCAAGAAACTCGGTATCGAAGATCAGCTGAAACCGAAAGCCAAGATGATCGCCAAGATCCCGGTCGGTTCGGTGGTTGCCACGGGCGACTATCAATTGGGCTTCCAGCAGGTCAGTGAATTGCTGCCGGTACCGGGCGTGAGCTTCGTCGCGAAGATTCCGGAATCGGTGCAGTCGGTGACGCGTTTTGCCGCGGGCATTCCGGTCACGGCCGAGCATCCGGAAGAGGCTAAAGCCTTGCTCGCCTACCTCGCAGCACCGGCCGCTCAGGCTGACGTGCAGGCCACCGGACTGGATTCGGTCAAGCGCTGATCGCTGGCGGCTGGACGCGCATCTCGACGACCAGCCGCTCCAGTTCCAATGCCGCCGGGGTCAACGTACGATCCCGGCGCTTGATGATGCCGACACTGCGCATCACTTGCGGCTCGGTCAGCGGCACCCGCGTCAGGATCGGATGGTCCGGCCCGGGCATCGCCATCAACGGCACCGCCGCCACGCCCAAACCGGCCTCCACCAGGCCGATCATCGTCGTCACGTGCCGCGTCTCGCAGATGCTCTGACGCTGCGGCACCACCCCGCCCAAGGCCTGATCAAGCAGAAAGCGATTGCCCGAGGTCTTGTCCAGCGCGATGTAATCCTGCTGATAGAACTCGTCCCAGCTGACGCTGCTGCGCCCGGCCAGCGGATGATCGCGGCGACAGGCGACGACATAGCACTCCTGCACAAGCGGTTCGAACTCGACTTTGGCATCCTGCGTGCCGAGAAAACTCAAACCGAAATCCGCCTCGCCATTGACCACCGCACTCAACACATCATGCGCGCTGGAATCGAGGACTTTGACTTTGATTCGCGGAAATTGCTGGTGATAGCGCGCGACCACGCGCGGCATGAAGTAGTACGCCGCCGATGGCACACAGGCGACGGTGACATGCCCCAAACGGGTCGAGGCGACTTCGCTGATGCCGAGCAAGGCGATGTCGAGATCATCCAGCAACCGCTCGACGCTGGGCATGAAACCGCGTCCAGCCTGGGTCAGGCTGACCTTGCGCGTGGTGCGCTCGAACAGTTTCACGCCGAGGGCGTCTTCGAGCTTTTCGATGCGCCGACTCAGCGCCGGCTGCGACAAGCGCACAGTGTCGGCAGCCTTGCGAAAACTGCCCTGCTCGACCACCGCGCGAAAGGCTTGCAGGTCGTTGAGGTCGAAGTTGATGGCCATGGCGTTTCCGGAAATTGATGCGCAGGGGTTATAAATGTAACCAGTTGATGCAAATTATTGTAGGCCTGATGGAATCTGCCCTTGTGGGAGCGAGCCTGCTCGCGAATGCGGGGCATCAGTCAATGGATAGGTGGCTGACCCAGCGCATTCGCGAGCAGGCTCGCTCCCACATTGGATCTCGAATGGTCTGCAGACCGTGTAACCCTTATCCTTGCCACCCCCCGCCGTATCCGTAGTCAGGAGTCGTTCCAATGCCCCATGAAGGCAATCTGTTGCAAGCCGCTGTCGTGTTTCTGTTCGCGGCGGTGCTCACCGTGCCTTTGGCCAAACGTCTGCAACTGGGCGCTGTGCTCGGTTATCTGTTTGCCGGGGTGATCATCGGCCCGTCAGTGCTGGGCCTGATCGGTAATCCGCAAAGCGTGGCGCATATTTCCGAGCTGGGCGTGGTGTTGCTGCTGTTCATCATCGGCCTGGAGCTGTCGCCGCGACGCTTGTGGGTGATGCGCAAATCGGTGTTCGGCGTTGGCCTGGCGCAGGTGCTGCTGACCGCGTCAGTGATCGGCGGGCTGGCGCTGTCGGTGTTCGGTCAGCCGCTGAACAGCGCGATTGTGCTGGGCCTCGGTCTGGCGCTGTCTTCTACCGCTTTTGGCCTGCAAAGCCTCGCCGAACGCAAGGAACTGACCAGTCCCCACGGGCGTCTGGCGTTTGCCATTCTGCTGTTCCAGGACATCGCCGCGATTCCGTTGATTGCGCTGGTGCCGATGCTCGCTGGCGTCGATCACCACACCAGCACCGCCGACGATATCCGCCACAGCCTGCAGGTGCTCGGCGGCATTGCTGTGGTGGTGATCGGTGGGCGTTATCTGCTGCGTCCGGTGTTTCGCGTGGTGGCGAAAACCGGCCTGCCGGAAGTGTCCACCGCCACCGCGTTGCTGGTGGTGATCGGCACGGCGTGGCTGATGGATCTGGTCGGTGTGTCGATGGCGCTGGGGGCGTTTCTCGCCGGTCTGCTGCTGGCGGATTCGGAATATCGCCATGAGCTGGAAGCGCAGATCGAACCGTTCAAAGGCCTGCTGCTCGGGCTGTTTTTCATCAGCGTCGGCATGGGCGCCAATCTCGGCCTGTTGTTGAGCGCGCCGATCACCGTGTTGGGCCTCACCCTGCTGCTGATCGGGTTGAAATTGCCGCTGCTGTTTGTCGTCGGGCGTCTGGCCGGCGGGCTGAACAAGATCAGCGCAATTCGCCTCGGTATCGTTCTGGCTGCCGGCGGTGAGTTTGCGTTTGTGGTGTTCAAGATCGGCCGCGATCAGGGCCTGTTCGAGCCGCGTCTGTACGACCTGCTGGTGCTGACCATCACCCTGTCGATGGCGCTGACGCCATTGCTGCTGTTGATCTGCGCGCGGCTGGTCAGCCCGAAAGTGCAGCCGGTGGAAGTGCCGGAAAAATTCCGCGAAATCGATACCGAAGCGCCGCGGGTGGTGATTGCCGGCATGGGCCGGATGGGCCAGATCGTGGCGCGGATTCTGCGCGCGCAGAACATCAAGTTCGTCGCGCTGGACACCTCGGTGGAAACCATCGAACTGTCGCGCAGCTTCGGCGGTGTGCCGGTGTTCTACGGCGACCCGATGCGCCCGGAAATTCTCCACGCGGCGAAGGTTGGCGAGGCGGAATATTTCGTCATCGCCACGGATGATCCGGAGACCAACATCAAGACTGCCGAGGTGGTGCACAAGCTGTATCCGCACATGAAAATCATTGCCCGCGCGCGTAACCGCCAGCACGTGCATCGCTTGATCGATGTGGGCGCGGAGGCGATTCGTGAGACCTACTATTCGAGTCTGGAAATGAGCCGTCGCACATTGGTCGGCCTCGGTCTGACGCAAGCCCAGGCCGATGCGCGGATCAAGCGTTTCAAGCATCACGACGAACAGGTGCTGGAGGCGCAGCACGCCGTTTACGACGACGCCGCCAAAGTCCTGCAGACCGCCCAGGAAGCCCGGGCGGAATTGGCCAAACTGTTCGAATCGGATCAACTGGAAGAGCAAGCGCGCAAGTCCTGATCTTGCCTTGCCCCGATCCAACTGTGGGAGCGAGCCTGCTCGCGAAAGCGTCGTGTCAGTCACCAAATACTTCACTGACAGATTGCATTCGCGAGCAGGCTCGCTCCCACAGGTTCCGGTGACGTCAGGGATAAAGAGTTCGGCTCAGGCCAGTTCCAGCGTGGGCGCTGGTTCGACTACTGCGACCGCAAACCGATCTGCCAGAAACGGCGTGATATCCAGCGGCAGCGGTTCGTCATTCACCAGTTTGTCCAGCAACACCCCGGTGATCGCTGACGTCAGAATCCCCGTGCGGAAGTGTCCGCAGGCATTCAGATACCCCTCGACCCCACGCATCGGCCCGAGGATCGGCAGCTCATCCGGCGACCCCGGACGCAGTCCTGCCCAGGTGCGCTTGAGGTTGACGTCCGCCAGCTCCGGCAGGCAGCGCACCGCGCCCTGCACCAGCCCGGCAATCTCCGGGAAGGTGGTGGTGACGTCGAAGCCTTTGTCTTCGGTGGTGCTGCCGATGAGGATTTCGCCATTGTCCTTTTGCGCCACGTAGCAATCGCTGGTGGTCAGACAGCCGTTGAGGATTTTCGGCATTCGCTCGGTCAGTAGAATCTGGCCTTTCACCGGTTTCACCGGAATACGAATCCCCGTAGCCCACTCACTCAGATCCGCCGCCCAGGCGCCGGCGGCGTTGATCAGCGTCTTGCAATGAAACACCCCCGCCTCCGCCGTCTGCACACCCGTGACGCGAGTACCGTGATGCAGCACGCCGGTGACGTTGGTGTTGACGAAGAGGTCGACGCCATTCTGCCGCGCGCCTTCCATATAGGCATCGGCGAGGCGGAACGGGCTGACCTGATGGTCGCAGAGAAACTCCAGCGCCCCGCGCGCCTCATGGCTGACGCTCGGCTCCGCCGCGCGCAACGCCGCTTGATCGAGCCAGCGCACCTGATCGGCCAGATGCGGAATGCAGCCGACGATGTGCTCGGCATAGAGCCGGTCTTCGTCGTCATAGATCACGAACTTCAACCCGGTCTTTTCGAACTTGCAATCCATGCCGTGGTTGTCTTTCAGCTCGCGATGCAGCGCCGGGTAAAGAGCGTTGGACTGCAAGGCAAAATCGAAAAAGGATTCCGGCAAGATATGCGGGGTACTGGCGTCTACCGCCACCGCTGCGCCCTGGGTTGCGCGCTTGCGATTGGCCGACATCATGCGAAAGAAGATCACCCCGCAACCGAGGCCGACCGACTCGCCAATCGCCCACAAACCGCCAGCCGAAGCGCGGGTCGCATTGCCGGGGCGCTTGGCGTCGATCAGCGCAACTTTCAGATCTTTGCGCTTGGACAATTGGTAGGCGCAGGACGCGCCGATCACGCCGCCACCGGCAATGACCACGTCGTAGAACTTACTCATGGCAAGCGCCCTCAGTGGCGAGGGACTGGAACGCGGAAAACGGTACCGGATCAATCGGGAAGCGCGGGCGCAGCCAGCCGACATCCTGACGTCCGGTGGCCTGGCGCAGGCGATCACTGCAATAGCCGACGCACGTCCGCCCCTGACAATCGCCCATGCTCACGCGGGTGCGCATTTTCAGGCTGGCGATGTCTTGCACACCCTGCTCCAGCGCCAGGTCGATGTCAGCGCGGGTCGCGTGTTCGCAGCGGCAAATCACCGTGTCGGCCGCAGGCAGAGCAATCTGACCGACGCCGCGCTCGGTGTAGCGATCCACCGCCGCACGAAAGCGCACGATGGCTCTGAGTTTGCTCGCGAAGCGATCGCGGCGCACGCGGGCCAGTTCGGCGTCGAGCACGCCGCGTTGCAGCAGGATGGAAGTGGCGGCGATCCTGCCGGCCATCATCGCCGCTTCACCACCACGGATCCCGCCCATGTCGCCGGCCAGATGCACATGCGCCACGTTGCTTTGTTGCCAGTCATTCGCGTGGGCACGCAGGTAGCCGTCGTCGCTGAAACCATGATCGAGGCCCATCTGCTGGCTCAATTGCGTGCGCGGGATAAAACCGTAACCGACCGCCAGCGTCTGCGCTTCGAAGCGTTCGACCCGCGACAGATCCGCCTCCCAGGTCGCCGAATACGGCGCGACGCTGACGCTTTTCAACTCGCCTTCACCGTGGGCTTCCACCACACCCCAGCCGTAGTTCATCGGGACGCCGTGCAACTTCAGATAAGCGAGCATGCTCAAGCCGTCGAGGAACAGTTGCGGCTTGTTCAGCAGCGCCAGACTCTCCCGGGCGATCTTGGCGAACGCACAAGCCTCGTACACCCCGGCGACACGCACGCCGGAGGCATGCAATTGCGTCGCGACCAAGGGCAGCAGCGGCCCGGTGCCAGCGATGATCACCGGCCCTTGCGGCTTGACCACGCCACTCTTGATCTGCAATTGCAGACCGCCAAGCAGGATCACTCCCGGCAACGTCCAGCCGGGAAAAGGCACGCTGCGTTCGTGACAACCGGCGGCCAGCAGCAGTTGCGGATAACCGATCTCGTGCAGCTGTTCATCGCCGTCAAGCACCACCACTGCGCGAGTGCCTTCGGCGCCGACCACGCGGTGGTTGAGTCGCACGTCGATCAGGCCCGACTGCTGCTGAAATTCACCGTGCAGTTTGTCCAGCGCTTCCGAGTAACGCGGCCCGAGATAACCCAGTTGCACGCCATCGCGCAACGGCCCGCGATACACCACCCCACCGAGGCGCGAGGCCTCTTCGAGCAAGGTGCAGCGCACCCCATGGCGCGCCAGCTCGATGGCCGCCGCCATCCCCGCGGGCCCGCCGCCAACAATCAACGGTTGCAGGCTCATACGACCTCCTGCGCGACGACGCGGTTGACCTGGGTTTCAACCAGCATGCCGTCACGCACCACGGTCTGACAGGCGCGGCGCTTGTGGCGACCGTTGATTTTCACCAGACAGCACTGGCACACGCCCATGCCGCAATAGGCGCCGCTGATCTGATCGTGATCGTTGCGTGCGATCTGACGCACGCCGAGGGACTGGATAACGCTGAGGACGGTTTCGCCGATAGCGGCGCTGACCGCTTGGCCATTGATGTGCACGGTCATGTCCGCCTGCACTAAGGGCTGGATATCGAAGGTTCTTTCTAGGCAGTTCATTACGGTGTTCGTCCGTGAAGATTCGGTTGAGGTTGTGTCAGCTCCTTGCTGCACTACGCCTCGTCGACGCTTTTATAGCTCTGTTCTCAACGTCGACGCGGCTACTTCGTCAGCGCAACAAGGTGCGCGACAAGCACTGTAGCTCATACCTCAGCAAAGGCCTGGGTCATTTACGGTAGGTGATATCGCCAGGCGAAATATTGATCCAGGCCAGTGAAATTGGCGGGACGGGCAACGATCAATTGGAGAAGACGAACTGGCCTTTGATTTTCTTTGCGCCGAAGAAACCAAGGTCGGGGAACAGCAGGTTTTTCAGCCAGGCCACGTAGAAAATCATCGCCAGGGTGATTGCCACGCCGATCACCGTACCGGTCGGGTCATCCCCGTATTCCTTGAACATGCGCGGAACCTGGCTGATCGAGAGCACCACGTACACCGTGTAAGCATGAGCCGCGTTGCGATAAAAACCCCAGGCAAAGAGCAAAGGCACGCCACCGGCGAACAAACCAAGTCCGATGGCAAAACCGGTACTGATGGTCAGCCCGAGGAGATAGCCACCCACCAGACCGATCAGGGCCTGAACGTAAGTCAGTCCGAGGAGGATCTTGATCTTGCCGGCGTGGCGTTCGAGCAGATCCGGATCCGGGCGCGAACCGATCAGATAGGCCAGCGCCTTGTCTTTCAGCGCTCCACCGGAGAAGGCCTTGAAAGTTTCGGTTTTCGAGCGCCCGGCATCGAGCATTTCGGCGACCTGGCGTTTGATTTCCTTCTTGTCCAACTGACTCATCCTTAAAGTGAAAAAGCGGAACGCCCGCTTTGCGCGGGGATTTTCGCTTTTGGCCCCGCAGAAAGCAAAAAGCCGCTTTCACCCGAAGATGAAAGCGGCAGAGGCATCCTGCCTCAGAGGGATCAGTGTACGAACAGGGCGATCAGGATGATGATCGGGATCGGCACGCCGAGGAAGAACAGCAGTAATGAGCGCATGGTGACTCTCCTTTTTAACGAACCGGAGTGGTAGTGGTGTAGGTGTCGACTTCGACGTACTCGACCGCATCGCGACGACGACCGCCGAAGGTCGCTGCGAGGCTGGCGAAGAACGCACCGGCCAGCAGCGCAACGAACATCCACAGCGAGGTGTAGGCAGCGACTTTCGCGGCGGTGTCAGCTGCTTGCTGAGCCTTCAGTTTGGCGTCAGCGATGGCTTTCTGCGTGTTGGCGTAGATCTCGTCGACACGACGCTCGGCATCGGCCTGGCTCAGGTTGGTACGTTGCGAAACCAGTTGTGCGAGGTAGGTGCGGTCCTCGGCGCTGAGCTGACCGTTGGCCAGGCTCTGGGCGAAGATGCGGGTCACGGTGCCGCGTGCGGCGTCATCGCTGACGGCAGCAGGACGATCATCGCGGAACAGACTGTCGACGAAGTAGCCGTACTGATCGCTGTCAGTGTTGGCAGCAGCCGAGCCGGCGGCCTGGCTCATCGCACCGGCAGCACCGCCGACTACATTGGCACCGGCCTGCACCCCACCGCTGACGACGCTGCTCACCGAACCGACAACCAGCACAGCCGTGACCAGCGTAGCGACGCACCAGGCGAGGAAGCCGTGAGCGGTGTCGCGGAAGTAGACTTCGTCACCGTGCATGTTGGCCCACTTCACGCGCAGACGGCCGGCAATGTAGCCGCCCATGCCGGAAGCAATGATCTGCGTCACCGCCAGCCAGACAATCGTCGAAATGCCCAGGCCTTTAGCGCTGACGCCCTCTCCGGCCCACGGTGAAACAGCCGAAAAGCCCAGGCCGAAGCCGAGCAGTACCAAAATCATCGACAGTGCTGCGGCGGCCGCTGCACCCGCGAAGATCGCGCCCCAGGACACGCCTGAGACACTGCTCGACTCTTCCACGGCAGGATAATAGCCATCAGGGGATCTGTTCATTGTTGTGCTGCTCCAGGCATGAAAAATGGTGTTACAACTCGTCAAGTGAGGAATTGCAGTGACCGTGCCAGTTACAACATCTAAATAAACCCTTGTTTTTCAATGCTTTATAAAAGATGAACTTCTGAGGACGTTGCAAATTGCAACACCTGCCGAAATACAGCGGGTTTTATGCATTGGCTTGGTCGATCATTTTCGCTTGTAGCTCTTTTTCCCGCTGGGCGTCAGGCAATACACCCCACCACGGGGTCCTGTGCAAAATGAGCTGGTTCCGCAGGCGCAGCCATCGTCGCTTTGCAGGAAGCTTTGCGGTCGCGCCTCCTGGCGCTCGCCAAACATTGCCGCGCAGCTCTTCTTCGAACCGCTGATGGAGCCGTCATTGCACAGAAACAGATCGCCGTCGCAACGGTCAATCCCGCCTTTTTTGCCGGAACAAGGGGTATTGGCCGCCTGAACGAGAATGCTGGTAAACAGCAGCAATAGCAGGACCATTGGTTTCCAGCCACGGCGAATCAATTTAGTCACAGCCCTACTCCTGTTAGATTTATGGCCAGATGATATCAATCTTCCGACAACCAAAGATTCCGACCCGGCGAATGGCAGCGACAACATGAAAGTTAATTTAAAGCGTCACGGTAATTTCTTGGCAAAATGCTGCCATTCCGTTTGAACCGTTCAGCAGGCCTGCCTATGACTCGTATCTTGACCATCGAAGACGACGCCGTGACCGCGCGGGAAATCGTCGCCGAACTGAGCAGCCACGGGCTGGACGTCGACTGGGTCGACAATGGCCGCGAAGGCCTCGACCGCGCCGTCAGCGGCAACTATGACCTGATTACCCTCGATCGCATGTTGCCCGAACTCGATGGCCTGGCCATCGTCACCACCCTGCGCACCATGGGCGTGGCGACGCCGATTCTGATGATCAGCGCCCTCTCCGACGTCGATGAGCGGGTGCGCGGCTTGCGCGCGGGTGGCGATGACTACCTGACCAAGCCGTTCGCCACCGATGAAATGGCCGCGCGGGTTGAAGTGTTGCTGCGCCGGCAGAACAGTGTTGCCACCCAGGCCACCACGCTAAAAGTCGCCGACCTCGAACTGGACCTGATCAGCCACGAAGCCCGCCGCGCCGAGCAAGTGCTGACGCTGCTGCCGACCGAATACAAACTGCTCGAGTTTCTGATGCGCAACAGCGGCCAGATTCTTTCGCGAATGATGATCTTCGAAGAGGTCTGGGGCTATCACTTCGATCCGGGCACCAACCTGATCGACGTGCACATCGGCCGTCTGCGCAAGAAGATCGACGCTGCGGGCCATGTTCCGCTGATCCGCACGGTACGGGGCTCGGGCTATGTCATTGCCGAACCCGTCTGACGGCTGGCGCTCCTCCAGCAGTCGCTTGCTGGCGCTGTACAGCACGCTGTTCGTGGCCTGGAGCGCAATTCTCATGGGGGTCATGTACTACGAGGTGTCCGGCTACCTCGACAAGCTCGCCAAACACTCGTTGATGCAACGTCAGCACCTGTTCTCGCACTTTCGCGGCGAGCAGCTGGAAGACGCCCTCGCCGCCAGCATGACCTTCGACATTCGCGGCATCGACGCCTACGGTCTGTTCGACGCCCAGGGCAATTACCTGGGCGGTGCGCTGCAACAAATCCCCGAAGGACTGCCGCTTGACGGCAAGATCCACATGCTCGCCGAGTGCGCCGATTCCGACGACCCGACCCTGCCAAGCGACAGCTGCGACGCGGTGGCCACACAAACCCGTGACGGGCGCTGGCTGGTGTTGCTGCGCGACAATGGCTCGCTGTTTGCGGTCACCCGGATCATTCTGCACGCGTTGTTCTGGGGCGTGTCACTGACGATCCTGCCGGGCATCGCTGGCTGGCATCTGCTGCGGCGCCGGCCGTTGCAGCGCATTCGGGCGATTCAGAACAGCGCCCAGGCGATCGTTGCCGGTGACCTGACGCACCGTTTGCCGCTGTCCAATCGCCGCGATGAACTAGACATGCTCGCCGCCATCGTCAACGCCATGCTCGAGCGCATCGAGCGCTTGATGAACGAGGTCAAAGGCGTCTGCGACAACATCGCCCACGATTTGCGCACCCCGCTGACCCGCTTGCGCGCGCAGTTGTATCGCATGCAGCAACAGGCCGGCGAAGGCTCGCAGGAAGCCGCGCAACTGGATCTGGTACTGGCTGAAGCGGATACGCTGATGGCGCGGTTTCGTGGTCTGTTGCGGATTTCCGAACTGGAAGATCGCCAGCGTCGTTCCGGCTTTGTCGAGCTTGATCCGGTGCAACTGCTGGAAGAGTTGCACGAGTTCTACCTGCCGCTGGCCGAGGAAGGCGATCTGCGTTTCCAGTTGAACATGCCGGAGACGCTACCGCCGCTCAATGGCGACCGGGCGTTGTTGTTCGAAGCGCTGGCGAATCTGCTGAGCAACTCGATCAAATTCACCCCGCCCGGCGGCACGGTGATGCTGCGTGGGGTCAATGCGAACGGGCAGACGCGGATCGAGGTGCATGATTCAGGGCCGGGGATTCCCGAGGCTGAACGTGAGGCGGTGTTTCAGCGGTTCTATCGCACTGAAGGTGGCCAGCCGCAAAGTGGTTTTGGCCTCGGACTGTCGATCGTCGCGGCGATTGTCAGCCTGCACGGCTTCAGTCTCGAGGTCGGCGGCAGTGATCTGGGTGGCGCGAAACTGGTGCTGGATTGCCGGCAGAGTTTGATCAGCCAGGCCTGAGTATTGAAATGCGGCCCACCTGTGGGCCATGTGGGAGCGAGCCTGCTCGCGAATGCGGTGGTTCAGTCACAGCAATGTTGACTGGCCTGACGCCTTCGCGAGCAGGCTCGCTCCCACAGGAAACTCCATCTTTCACAGGTACTTTGTGAATCAATCAGGATGGGTAATTGGCCCGCAGGGCGTCGAGCCCGCCCTGATAGATGCCGTTGAACAACGCCACCACTTCTTCATCGCTCACGCCGACCGCGTTAAAGCGCCCCGACCACGTCACCCGCGCCCCTTGCCCTTGGGCTTCAACCTTGATCGTCGCCAGGTAATCACTGGCCGGAAACGGCGCCTGTTCGATCGAATAACTGTACGTTCGAGCGGCGTTATCGAAGGTCTGCAGACGTTCGACCACCACGCCGCCGTCAGCGGTCTTCAGGGTGCGTACGCGCCCGCCTTCGCTCAGTTCGCTGTTGGTGATCAATGGCAGCCAGTCCGGCAGCGTGTTGAAGCCGCCGATCAATTGCCAGACCTGATCGGCCGAGACCGGGATGTCGATGGTTGCGGATGCTGTTGGCATAAAACCTCTCTTTTGAAAAATTCAGATAGTCAGGCTGTCGACCACACCGCCATCGACGCGCAACGCGGCGCCAGTGGTGGCCGAGGACAGCGGCGAAGCGATGTAAGTCACCAGATGCGCCACCTCCGACACATCCGCCACGCGCTGGATGATCGAGGTCGGACGCGCCTTGCGCACAAAGGCGTCGGCTTCGTCACGCAGGTCGCGCCCGGACTCGGCGGCCGCGTCCTTGAGCATGTCCTGCAGGCCATCGGTAAAGGTCGGCCCCGGCAGGATCGCATTGACCGTGACTCCGGTGCCAGCCAGACGTTTGGCCAGGCCGTGGGACACTGCGAGGTTGGCACTTTTGGTCACGCCGTAATTGAGCATGTCCGCCGGCGTCGCCACGCCGGATTCCGATGACAGGAAGATCACCCGGCCCCAGCCCTGCTCGACCATCGCTGGCACGTAATGCCGCGCCAGGCGCACGCCGGAGATCACGTTGACCTCGTAGAAGCGCGTCCACTCGCTGTCGGGCGTTTCGAAGAAATCGACGTCATTGAAGATGCCCAGGTTGTTCACCAGAATGTCCGCGCGCGGCTCTGCAGCGAAAAGCTTTTCCGCGCCCTCGGCGGTGCCCAGATCGGCGGTCAGACCGCGCACCTGCGCGCCCGGCACGGCTTGGCGAATGCTCGCCAGCGCCTGCTCGACCTTGGCCGTGTCGCGACCGATCACCACCACCGTAGCCCCGGCTTCGGCCAGCGACTGGCTGATGCCCAGACCGATGCCGGCGGTACTGCCGCTGACGATGGCCAGTTTTCCACTCAGATCAATCTTCATGCGTTTACCTCATTGGCAAGGGGTTTCACCGCGCTCGATTTTGGCGACGATTTCAGAAGCATGGATCAGCGTAGTTGCGATATTACGTGCGCGGTTGAGCTGCCGACCGGTGACGGGGATGTTGCCTGGTTCGAGAATTTTCTGCGCCTGGCAGAACGCAGCCCCTCACCCTGGCCCTCTCCCGGGGGAGAGGGCACCGACCGAGTTGTGCTGAATTTGACGTCGACCTGAAAGACCATAGCGATTATGGATTCAGAGAAGACCTTTCACGTCGGCGTATTACCTGAATATCCCCCGGTTGTCCCCTCTCCCTCCGGGAGAGGGCTAGGGTGAGGGGCTTTTCCGAAAAGATCAGATTTCGGTCAGGCGAAGCAAACCCTCGCTGTCGACCCTGACGCTGATCGCATCGTAACTGGGCAACGTAGCGTGAGCCGTTTCAATCGGATGCTGATGCGTAGTGGTGATGACCATCAACGCCGCGCCCGCCGCTTCCGCAGCCTGAATACCAACCGTCGCGTCTTCAAAAATCAGACAGTCAGCCGGCTCGACCCCCAGCTTATTCGCCGCCAGCAGATACCCCGACGGATCAGGCTTGCCGGCCTTCACATCTTCAGCCGTGATCATCACTGCCGGCTCCGGAATCCCCGCCGCTGCCATCCGGCGCAGAGCCAGATCCCGCGGCGCTGACGTCACCATCGCCCAGCGATCTTTCGGCAGACCATTGAGAAACGCCGCTGCCGCAGGAATTTCGACAATGCCTTCCACATCTTCGATTTCCGCAGCGGTAATGAACGCCGCCTGTTGCTCGGCATCCACGCCCGGCAGATTGAGGCGAGTGATCGTGTCGATCGCCCGCGCGCCATGGATGGTCGGCAAAAACGTCTCGACCTCCACGCCATGGCGCACCGCCCACGCTGACCAGATGCGCTCGGCGGCGGCGATGGAGTTAAGGACGGTGCCGTCCATGTCGAACAGAAACGCAGCGAATGCGCGATCAAAAACCGATGCTTGTGCAGACAAAAGAGCAAATCCTCTGACAGATGGCCGGGGCAGACAGGCCCGGCAATGTAGCACTTGTCAATGCAGCTGCGGATGCGGAGCCTTGGATTTGAACGCACTTTCCACACAGTCGAGCAACTGACCGATCGCCCACGGTTTCTTGATGAACGCCACCGAATGCTTGACCCCGGAGGTCTCCGGCGTTTCATAGCCGGACATGACCATCACCGGCTTTTCCGGCCAGCGATCGCCGACCAGATTCGCCAGGTCGGCGCCGTTAAGCTTGCCGGGCATGGTGATGTCGGTCAGCAATAGTGCGACGTTCGCCGCGTGTTCTTCCAGATACAGTGAGGCGGCGTCGGCGCTGGTTTGCGGTTCGACCTTGAACCCTTCCTCCTGGAGAATTTCGCAGAGAAACTCCAGAATCAACGGATCGTCCTCGACAACCAGAATCAACCCGCCAGGAAGGTGCGCGCTCGACGTAGATGTAGGGCACATGAACAGCACTCCCCCGAATTACATTTTTTGAATAGCGGTTTTGAATCCGCTGCTTATCTGGTATGAGCAGCGCGTGTTGTAGAAATTCATTTTTGATACAGCAGATTTCTCCAAGGTGTTGTTTTTCGAAGTGCAGCGGCCGTCTGCAACCCTCATTTGTGGTTAAAATGCCGGCCTTTTGAAAGGCCGAACCGTAATCCATGAACCCTGAAGCCCTCGCCACCCTCCACGCCCATTTGCTGCCCGCGCTGGCAGCGGCACCCAGCGAAACCCGCCGTTTGTTTCATGGCCGCGGGCGCTGCTGGCCGGGGCTGGAACAGCTGACCGTGGACTGGTTGCATGGCGTGGTGCTGGTGTCGCTGTTCAAGGAGCCAGTGCCTGATCAATTGCAACATCTGAGGGATTCACTGTTGCAACTTGCCGCCTCACGCGAATGGCAGCAGTCCGGCGCGCGAACCCTGCTGATCCAGCATCGTTACCTGCCGCAAAGCACAGCGGAATGGCTGATCGGCGAGGAAATCGAGGAAATCGAGGAAATGACCATCGTCGAGGGTGGCTTGCAGTACCGCGTCGATCTGGGCCGCAAGCAAAACACCGGTCTGTTTCTCGACATGCGTTACGGCCGCAACTGGGTGCGCGAACAAGCGGCGGGCAAGCGGGTATTGAACCTGTTCGCTTACACCTGCGGCTTTTCCGTAGCAGCGATCGAGGGCGGCGCCAGTCATGTGGTCAATCTCGACATGTCCCGCGCGGCCCTGAGCCGTGGTCGCGACAATCATCGTCTGAACGGCCACGACCTGAGCAAAGTCAGTTTCCTCGGTCACGACCTGTTCAAATCCTGGGGTAAGGTGATCAACAGCGGCCCCTACGATCTGGTGATCATCGACCCGCCGTCGTTCCAGAAAGGCAGTTTCCTGCTGACCAAAGACTATCAGCGCGTGTTGCGCCGCTTGCCGGAGCTGCTGACCGCGCAAGGCACGGTGCTGGCGTGCATGAACGATCCGTCGTTCGGTTCGGACTTTCTGATTGACGGCGTAACCCAGGAAGCGCCAAGACTGCGCTTCGAACAACGACTGGAAAATCCGCCGGAGTTTCCCGATATCGACCCAGAAAGTGGCCTGAAAGCCCTGGTCTTCCAGCGCATCAGCTGACACACCGAAAATCCCTGTGGGAGCGAGCCTGCTCGCGAAAGCGCAGGGTCAGATAACAATTTGCTGGCTGATACACCGCTTTCGCGAGCAGGCTCGCTCCCACAGTTGTTCGTACAAATCAGCCTTCAGCACGAATCGACCGCCATGCCGCCTGCGCAAGCATTTCGCGATAGTCCGTCGGGCTGCCTTTCACCCGCCCTGCCAGCCAGGCCCGGCAGTAACTGTCCGCCTGCCCGATGATCAGCGATGGCAGCAGTTCGGCAGGCAATTCCTGAAGCTCGGCAGCGCGACCCGGTTCGGCCAGCCACTGGCGCAAGCGCAGATTGCGCGTCCTGTTGCGCTCGGCCAGTTCGTCCTTGAACGGGCCTTTGGTTACGGCGAAGCGCGCGTGGTATTGGAATCGCGCCCACTGCGGCTGTTGCTCGACCCAGTCGACATAGCTGAATACCAGCGCCTGCACGCCTTTTTCGGTGGTAGCGGCCGCGTCCAGATACGCGTCCCGCAAACGCCCTTGATCCTCCAGCGCGGTGAAAAACAGTGCCGCGACCAGCCCTTCCTTGTTGCCGAAATGGTGATAGATCGCGCCGACGCTGGTGTCGCATTCGGCGCGAATCATCTCGATGGTGGTCGCCTCGATCCCCTGTTCATTGAACAGGCTCAGGGCCTTGCGAAAGATATCGCGTTTGAGTTCGGCGCGGCGGCCGGGGTAGCTGCGTTCGAGTAGATCGGCGGTGTCCATGCTGCTTGTGGTCCGAGAACAAATTTCGAATAAGGCGTTGAGTGCCCGCGAACAAATCGCGCCTAGGTTGACAGATTTGCCGCGAACAGAATACCGTTCCGTTACAGAACATTATTCTGTAACGGAACATCATTCTGTAAAAACCTAAACGAGGCTTTCCATGAGTCAATCTCTCAGCATGTTCAACAGTGTCGGCCCTGATGCATTCAGCAAAATGGCCTGCCAGTTCGCTCCGTACTTCAGCAGCATCAATCCGCTGATCTCCGAGCTGCGTCCGAATGCCGCCACGGTGCAGGTGCCGTTTCGCAAGGAAATCACCAATCACCTCGGCACGGTGCATGCGATCGCCATGTGCAATGCGGCGGAACTGGCCGGCGGAATGATGACCGACGTATCCATCCCGGCCGGCGCGCGCTGGATTCCCAAAGGCATGACCGTGGAATACCTGGCCAAGGCGAAAACCGACGTCACCGCCGTGGCCAGTGCTGAAGGCGTGGATTGGCAAAGCGATGGCGACAAGGTGGTCAACGTCGACATTCACGATACCGAAGGCAAGAAAGTCTTCACCGCGCGCATCACCATGAACGTCAAGCTCGGTTGAGATTGCAGCACAAAAAAGCCCTTGCTGCGGAGTGCGCGGCAAGGGCTGTTTATTGGCGGTGGATCAGTGCAGGGTCAGGCGCTGGCGGACAAATTCTTCTACGTGGCGACTGGTCTGATCCAGATGCCGGTCGCGTTGTTTTTCCGCATCGAGCATCGCGCGCTTGCCGTTCTTCTGCAGCAGGTAGGTGTGAATCTGCTGCACTTCCAGCGAACGGTAGATGGGCGTGGTGTCGATAAAGCCGCGCAAGCCATTGCTTCGATAATGCCGCGTGCTCATCAGCACCTGCGTCTCGCGCTGGCCGATCACTTCAAACCCCAGCGCCTCGAAGTACGGCACCTTGCCGATGCTGCAGGCCAGCTCCGCATGCGGATAGCGCCCGACCATGTGCGCGAGCATCGCCCGCGCCACCCCCTGACGCCGATGCCCCTCCCGCACCGCCATATAAGCGACGCTACACGCCTCCCAATCGCCCTGCACCGGCAGACAGATGAGAAACCCGATGACCTGCTCCGGATCCTCATCGTCAGTGGCCACCAACAACTCCACCTCGGTACCCTTCTGACCATTCAAGGCTTCGAGATACAGATGCACCTCGTAACCGACCGCGTACTGATAAACGTTGTACAGCAGATTGCTCGGGCCGAGGCCCACCGCGCTGATGTCGGTGAGGTAGTCGACGACCATTTGCAGGATCTGGCTGTTGACGCTTTCGGGGCATGGGGAGGTGTAGTGGGTGATGCGTAGCATGAGCAAACTCCGGCGGTAAAAAACGTTGCCGATGATCAGAGCCGTCGACGAACCGCGACATCATACCGTGCCAGGATCGGTCGCCGTTTAAAGATCCGGTGCCGAAGGCCGATGTAACGATCACCCTTCATTTCACCACCAAGGATCGGGCCATGTATTACCCGCGCGAAGCCGCAAAAGATCATCTTTACAACCGCATCGTCATGCTCACCGTCGCCTGCTGCGTGGTCTTGTTATTGGCCGGCATGGCGCGCCATCAGGGCATTCTGTATGCGCTGCTGAATTTCAACGGCGCGCAGACCGACGGCACTGTCACGCAGTTGGAAGCGATCATGATGAACAAGAACGGCAAGATCATTCACTATCGCTATGCCGACGAACACGGCCAGCTTCATGAAGGTGATTTCGTCGACGAACGCTACGCCGAACACACCCAGTACGAACTCAACGGCCCGATTGCCCTATTGGTCTCGCCATGGATGCCGGAAAAAAGCGCCATCGCCACTCAGCTGCAAAGCTACCGCGCAGGTTTTTACATCATGACCGGCGGTGTGATCCTCGCCCTGCTGTTCCTGCTGATTTCCGGTCGGACGTTCTGGCAGATTCAGGCGATGAAGGAACAAGACCGGTACTACTGAACGGTCACTGTTGCGGCGCCACCACTCTGAATCTGATGTTGATGTCCCTGGACACCACGCTGTCCGCCCACTCCCCCGCTCCGAGGCCGAACTCGTCGCGGTTGAGCACCAGCTCGCCGTCGAAAATACCGATGGCGTTGTCCGGTTTCAGCTCAACCGGAACCTCGACCTCGCGAGTGATTCCCTTGAGCGTGAGCTGACCGGCGATCTGGTAACGGTGCTCGGCCACCTGAGTGAAACGGCTGGATTCGAACACCGCAAGCGGGAATTTCTCGGTGTCGAACCAGGCCGGTTTAACCAGCTCGGTATTGGCGTCTTCGCTTCCGGCGTCGATGCTGCTGAGGTCGATATGCAATATGGTGCGGGCGGTGGCGAGGTTGTCGGTGTCGAAATCCAGCATCGCCTCGAACCTGCCGAAGGTGCCGTACATCCGCGAGCCCATCTGCTGGTAGGTGAAGCTGATCTGGCTGGCGCTGGTGTTGACGCGCGTATATTGGGCAGCCTGCGCGCCGGCCGTGGCACAGAGCCAGAACGCGGCAACCAGCAGCAATCGCATCGACATGGAGTTCTCCGGGCGTCGCGCGCCGTCCAGGGCCTTGGTTGACTTAAGCAAACAACTGCCTGTTGTGCCAGCGCCTATATCAACCGCTCGATCTTCTGATGCTTCCAGACCAGTCGGTAATACAGCGTCTGTAAAACAAGCATCCCCAGGTAGGCAACCGGAAACGCCATCCAGACACCCTGCAAACCGAACTGCCCGTCCAGCCAGTAAGCCGCCGGCAGTTGCACGCCGACCACGCAGATAATCGAAATGAACACTGGCACCAATACCGTGCCGCTGGCGCGCATGATGCCGCCGATGATCGCCTGGAAACCGAACACCAACAGACTCCAGAGCATGATGTGCAACAGGTGCTCGGCCATGGCTCGGGTCGAGTCTTCGGTGAGGAACAGGCCCAGCAGCCAGTGCGAGAGCAGATAGCCCAGCACAATCAGGCCGCCGGTCAGGCACACGTTGATCAACAACCCGGTGCGCAGGATTGGGCTCATACGCTGCAGATGTCCCGCGCCGATCGCCTGGGCGCCGAGAATCGATGCGGTGATCGCAATCGACAGCGCCGGGAATTGCACGTAATTGACGATCTGCGTCACCGCGCCGTAGGCCGCTGTCGCTTGCGAGCCGTGCTGATTGACCAATGCCAGGATTACCAGCTCCGACAACGACAGCACGATCATCTGCACTCCGGTCGGCAGGCCGATGCGCAAGACCTTGCCGAGGATCACCCGGTCCAGGCGCAGCGCTGCAAAGAATTCTCGGTCCGGCGCCAGCGGATGGCCGTTGCGGATCAGCCGCCATGCCAGCCAGGCCATCGCTGCCAGATTGCCGGCCAGCCCGGCATAGGCTGCACTCTGGATGCCCAGTGGCGGCAAACCAAGCCAGCCGCGAATCAGCGCCGGCGTCAGCGCCAGCCCCACCGCGGTTGAGACGATCAGTGCGAGCAGTGGCGACAACGTATCGCTGACCCCGCGCAGCAATTGGGTGAACAGCACGAATACCAACAGTGACGGCAAAATCCACAGCATGACGTGGGCATAGTCCACCGCATCGTCGAGCACATCCGCCGGCGTGCCCAGCCCCGTCAGTGCCTGTCGCGCAAATACGCTGCCCAGCACTGCCGCGACCAGGCCGATCAACACTCCCAACAGCAACGTCGCTCCGGCAATCGCTTTGACCAGATGCGTTTCACGCGCGCCCCACGCCTGGCCGATCAGCACGCCCGCGCCAGCGCCGAGGCCGATGACCAGGGCAATGAAAAAGAACACAACGGGGAACATCCCGGACACTGCCGCCAGCGCTTGAGTGCCGAGCATCTGGCCAATGTAGATACTGTTGACCGTGCCGGACATCGACTGCAGAAAATTCGACAGCACCATCGGTGCAAGAAACAGCAGATAGGTTTGCCAGAGGGGTTTGGCGAAGGTGGCGCTTTGCATTGAATGGAGGTCCATCTCGACGGCGGCAGGCCTGATTGACGATAGCTTCGGTGAGTTGCGTGCAGCGTGCAATCAACATTTCCAATCGGTGTTGATCGCCTGTTTTGCATTTGTGTAAATGCCAGAGATCGCTTTGTGTCAGTGTGCGGCTGTGGTAAATCAAGGCTCTTCCGACAGGTACTTATTGAGGCTCGGCTCATGCGTAAGGTTGCAAATTTTCTGGTCACTACCCTCCTCGCGTTGTTCGCCGCGTGTACTCAGGCCGCCGCACCTGCAGCGGCACCCGACTCATTGAAACCTTTACTCACCACCCTGAACGAACGCTTGAACATCGGTGATCTGGTTGCACTGACCAAGTGGGACAGCGGCAAACCGATTCAGGACAGCCCGCGTGAGGCGCAAGTCATCGACAACGCCCGAACGCTGGCCGCCGAACACAAACTGGACCCGGACGATGTCGCGCAGCTGATCGCCGCACAGATGGAAGCGAACAAACTGGTGCAGTACGGTCTGCTCGCGCAATGGCAGGCGGCAGGTGCGGCACCGGACACTCCGCGCCCGGACCTGGCGAAACAGATACGCCCGCGCCTGGATGAACTGCAAAAGAGTCTGTTAAGGCAGTACGCCGGGTTCGCGCCCTATCGGCAGGATCCGAATTGCCCGTCATGGCTGGCCAATGTCCGCAGCGGTCTGGCCGCCGACGCGTTGCATGACCTGGCGCTGATCCGTGCCAGCGGCGAGTTGTGCATACGGGCCAAAACGCTCTGAGTCGCGAGTCAGAGCAAACATCATCGGCGTCGATGTTCACCATCACGTCAATGAAGTTCTCATAAAAACTGCGCGGCGTAACATCGGCTCCAGACAAACAACTTCCTGGAGCACACGATCATGAAACGCCAAATCCTTCTCGGCATCGCTTTCTCGGTTTTCGCAGTCAACACTTTTGCCGCAACGCCCGTGCACACTCTGGTCGCTGAAGGCGGCTCGGACAAGCTGATCGAAAGCCGCTTGGCTGAGGGTGGTTCCGATCGTCTGATCGAACGCCGCGTTGCCGAAGGTGGCTCGGATCGTCTGATCGAACGCCGCGTTGCCGAAGGTGGCTCTGATCGTCTGATCGAGCGCCGCGTTGCCGAAGGTGGCTCGGATCGTCTGATCGAACGCCGCGTTGCCGAAGGTGGCTCGGATCGTCTGATCGAGCGCCGCGTGGCCGAAGGTGGGTCTGATCGTCTGATCGAGCGCCGCGTTGCCGAAGGTGGCTCGGATCGTCTGATCGAGCGCCGCGTTGCCGAAGGCGGCTCGGATCGTCTGATCGAGCGCCGCGTGGCATGAATCAATTGCACTACTGCAGCATCCATGAAAAAGCCCGGCCTGATCAGCCGGGCTTTTTTGCATTCAGCCGTCGCTTATTGCGCGGTTTTCAGCTTGACCACGTCGCCGGAAATGGTGGTGGTGTAGCCGGTCAGAACCCAGGCCCAGAACCAGTTTTCCTGAACCTGCGTATTGATCATTGCATCGCCGCCCTTGGCTTTGATGGCCGCGTCTTGCGCGCGTACGAAGCGGCTGTTCTGGCGGATCGGGATGACGCCAAACAGCAGCAGACCGGTGGCCGATGCTTCGCTGTGGCCAACCACGGTGTACTGGTTGCTGTCGTAATGTGAGGTTTTCATCGGGGCGCCGGTGCAACCTGCCAGAACCACACCGAACAGTGCGGCGGCGACTACTTTGCTGAGGTATTTCACAGTAAAACTCCATGGGGGAACGCCCGGGATCCATCTCTCGGACGGCGCGCACTTTAACGCAAATGCTGGCTCATTAGCATCAGGCATCTTGCATTTCTATGAACCCGTTCGCTGGCCGGGCGTCGGGGATGTCGCATACCATGGCGCCACTTCAATTAAGACAGACACCCGCCTCCATGTTCAAAGCCAGTCTGCGTAGCCATCTCACTCTCTGGTTCGGCGGTTTGTCCCTGCTGACGCTGCTGAGTGTGGGTTTTTATGTCGGTCACATCGCCACTGAACAAATGAAACAGGCCAGCGGCAACGCCTTGCTGAACACGGCACGGTCGGCGGCGACGTTATTGGGAGAGCAACTGCGCGAACGGCAGTTGGAGGTTTACCTGCTCAGCCGCGCCCCGCATCTGGAGCGTGGCGATCTGGACAATCCAGCCATCCTCAAATCGATGCAACTGCGCACCCAGGCGCGCGCTGAATATGCGTGGATGGGCGTCACCGATGCCGAGGGCAATGTCCGTCAAGCGGTAAATGATCTGCTGGTCGGCCAATCGGTGCAAAAACGTCCGTGGTTCCAGATCGGCTTGCGCCGGCAATACACCGGTGATCCCCACGAAGCGGTGTTGCTGGCGAAGTTGTTGCCGGGCCTGCCCAATGGCGAGCCGCTGCGCTTTATCGACTTCGCCGCGCCGATCCATAACGCCGAAGGTCAGGTGATTGGTGTACTGGGCGCGCATGCGCACTGGAGCTGGGTGACGCGCATCGTCGATTCGGCGGCGTTTTCCCATAAAAACTCGGCGCCGGATGTCGAGGCACTGATCGTCGACCACGATGGCAAGGTGCTTTACCCCGAAGCGCTGATGGGCCAGCAACTGGCGACCAGAGGTTCGGTAACGCCAGGCTGGACGGCGGCCAACGGTTACCTGACCAGTATGGTCACCGTGCCGACACCATCGGGGACGGCGCTGTCGTGGTCGATCGCCATCCGTCAGCCCTTGGAGACGGCCCTGCAACCGGCGCGAACGCTGCTATACGAATTGCTGATACTCGGCGTTTTCGCCGCCATTGTTTTCGGGCTGGTAGCTTATTACCTGGCGCTGTACCTGAGCCGCCCGATCGAACAACTCGCACGCTCGGCGAAACAGGTGCAGAACAACCAGACCGGCGCACACTTCCAACTGCAGCATCCAGTGCTGGAAATCGCCCAGCTCGGCCAGTCCATCGATGCGATGACCCAATCGCTGCTCGGTAAGGAACGCGAGCTGCAGGAAGCCAACGCTTCGCTGGAAGCTACCGTGGCGCAACGCACCGCCGCGCTCACCGAGGCCAACGCCGAGCTGCTGAGCCTGGCAACACACGACGGCCTGACCGGCGTTTACAACCGCCGCCGGTTTGATGAAAAAATCACTGAGTACTCATTGCTGTCGCGACGCACCGGGCGTCCGTATGCCCTGCTGCTGATCGATGCCGACCACTTCAAACGCATCAATGACAGCCACGGCCACGCGGTGGGTGATGAGGTCCTGCAACAACTGGCGACATTGATTCAGAACAGCGTGCGCAGCACTGATTTCGTCGCGCGTTACGGTGGAGAAGAGTTCGCCGTACTGCTACCGGAAGTCGCGCAACCCGACACCCCGGAAGTCGTCGCCGAGAAAATTCGTACGGCAGTGGCCGAAGCGGACTTTCCCGGCGTCGGCAGCGTGACCGTGAGTATCGGTCTCGGCCTGGCAGATCCGGCAGACAACAACCACACGGCCCTGATCAAACGTGCCGATCAGCAGCTGTACCAGGCGAAGGCTGCGGGGCGCAATCAGGTCGCGTTTCATGCCCACTGAGGGAAGGGCAAGATCAAAAGATCGCAGCCTTCGGCAGCTCCTACGGTGATCGCGCCCACCATGAGGTCGAGTGTCAGCTCGCCTGCTCTTGATCCTGATCTACGGGCGACGTCGGAAGGCTGAGTGGAGGGATTGATCCGGGCGTGGGAGCGCAGCGACCGTTCGACGCAGTCGAACACAACGGAAGGAGGTGCAGCGAAGCAAACCGGAGCCGCTGCGCCCGGATCGATCCCGCAGCGAAGGAACCCCGAGCTTGCGAGGGGCCGAACGCAGGAGCAAGCCTTTTGGGTTACCTTTTCGGCGTCTGGAAAAGGTGACCCGCCGTAAGGGCGGAACCCTAAGCAGCCGTTACCGCAGCAATGGATATGTACCCAATCAGATGGTAAACCATCGCCCGACTAGGGCTCAGCACTGAACCTCTGCAAATACGCCAGCAAATTATCCAACTTCTCCTCATCACTCAGCCCCCAGAAAATCATCCGCGTGCCCGGCACCACGCCCTTCGGGTCTTCGAGATACGCCTTCAGCGTCGCCCGATCCCAGGTAATCCCCGAATTTTTCATCGCATCGGAATAAACATAATTGGCCGAAGTCCCGGCCGCCCGGCCAATGATGCCGTTGAGCTGCGGGCCAAACCCCGGCCGCGCCGACTCGCCGACCTGATGACAACCGCCGCACAGGCGCGGGAAGATCTTCGCCCCGGCTTCAGGGTCGCCCTCAGCCTGGACGCTGGCACTGAAGATCAAAACGAGAAACAGTGTTGTGGTGAATTTCATTGAACAGTCCAAACCCGGCTTTTCATGGCGTGAGCGCAGTTTACAGATAAGCGCCGACGATCGTTCTGACGGTGGTCAACGCCTGACGCAACACGTCCATGTTGACCGAACCCAGCGCCAGACGAATCGCATGAGGCGTATTGGTCGACAGGGAAAACGGCTCGGCGGTGGTGACGGAAACCTGGTGTTGCATCAACTCGACCACGACCTGATCGGCGCGCACGTCTTCGGGCAACGGCAGCCACAGAAAATACGAAGCCGGATGAGCGATATAGCGCAGCCCTTTCAGCACCTCGGCCGCCAAGGCCTGACGCGCCATCGCATCGTTACGTTTTTGCTGTTCAAGCACCGTGACCGTCCCGTCATCGAGCCAGCCGCAGGCAATGGCGGTCATCACCCCGGGCGTGTTCCACGTCGTCGCGCGAATGATCCTCTCCAGCGCCGGCACTTGCGGCAAAGGCGCCGCAATAAAGCCGACCCGCAAACCAGTGGCGATGTTTTTCGACAGACCCGAGACGTAAAGCGTCCGTTCCGGCGCCAGGTCGATCAAGGTTCGCGGCGGGCTCTCGACCAGAAACGCGTAGGCCGCGTCTTCTATCAGCGTCAGATCATGCCGACGGGCAATCGCGACCAATTGCTCGCGCTGTTCCAGCGGCATGACCGCGCCCAGCGGATTGTGCAGCGTCGGCATGCTGTACACGGCACGCACCGCCCGCTGGCGGCAGAGTTTGTCCAGCGCCTGAAGATCCGGGCCATGTTCCGTCATCGGGATCGCCAGCACTTCCAGATACAACGCGTCGGCCAGCACCTTGAATCCCGAATAGGTCAGCGCATCGGCGGCGATCACATCGCCGGGTTTGAGCAGTGCCATCAGCGTCACCGCCAGGCCTTGCTGAGCGCCGTTGACGATCAGCACTTGCCCGGCATCGACCGTCACGCCGCGTGTCGATAAATGCCGCGCCACCGAGGCCCGCTCGTGGGCACGCCCGGCGTGGGGCTGATAACGCAGCAGTGCTTCGAGATCACCGGACAACGCCAGTTGGCGCAACGCCGTGCGCAACAGCTCGGCCTGACCGGGCAACGCTGGGTAGTTGAAATTCAGGTCGATCATGCCGATCGCCACGTCTTTCTGATCGATACCCTGCCCCGGCGCCAGCGAGGTTTCACGGACGAAAGTGCCGCGCCCGGCTTCGCCACTGACCAGCCCCATCGCCTCGAGCTCGGCGTACACCCGTGAGGCGGTGACCAGCGCCAGTCCTTCCTGCGCGGCCAGTTGCCGGTGGGCTGGCAATCGCGTGCCCGGCGCCAATCGTCCACCACGAATGTCCGCCGCGTAACGGTCAACCAGCGCTTTGTAACGAGACTTGGGCATGTCGGCTGTATCCATGACAATTTTTTGATTGTGCTGATTCTCGGCCCTAGGATCGCAGCGACACAAGCCACTTCTCGAGTGCGACCGCCATGAGCACTACTTCGACCGCAACCAACCCGACGCTGGAAAAAACCGGTGGCTGGATCAACGGTTTTATCGGCGTGCTGATCTTCAGCGGGTCGCTGCCGGCCACACGTCTGGCGGTGCTGGAGTTCGACCCGGTGTTCTTGACCGTGGTGCGAGCAGCGATTGCCGGTGTGTTGGCTGTGGGGCTTTTGTTGTTGTTCAAACAGCGGCGACCGGCGCGTCATCAGTGGCTGTCACTGCTGATTGTGGCGCTGGGCGTGGTGTTGGGTTTTCCGCTATTGACCGCGTTGGCGTTGCAGCACGTAACGTCAGCGCATTCGATCGTCTTTGTAGGATTGCTACCGCTGGCCACCGCGATGTTTGGCGTGTTGCGCGGCGGTGAGCGGCCACGACCGGTGTTCTGGATCTTCTCGATCCTGGGCAGTGCGCTGGTGGTGGGCTTCGCCGTGTCCCAAGGCTTGAGCGCGTCGCCGACCGGAGACTTGCTGATGCTCGCGGCGATTCTGGCCTGCGGCCTCGGTTACGCCGAAGGCGCGAAACTCTCACGCAGCCTTGGCGGCTGGCAGGTGATCTGCTGGGCGCTGGTGGTGTCGTTACCGCCGATGGCGCTGTTGAGCCTGTGGCTGGCGCCCGCCTCTTTCGCCCACATCAGTGTGTCGGCGTGGATGTGTCTGGGTTACGTATCGCTGTTCAGCATGCTGATCGGCTTCGTGTTCTGGTATCGCGGTCTGGCCCAGGGTGGGATCGCAGCGGTCGGGCAGTTGCAATTGCTGCAGCCGTTTTTTGGTTTGGCACTGGCGGCGACGTTGCTGCATGAGCAAGTCAGCGTGGGCATGCTCGGCGTCACGCTTGGGGTGATTGTCTGTGTGGCCGGGGCAAAGAAATTTGCCAGATAGTGTTCAGTGTTCGGCTTTCCATTGCCGAGGACTGAGTCCGGTCTTGCGCCGAAACGCCCGGGCCAGCGCCGACGGACTTTCATATCCCACCTCCTCGGCTATCAGTGCAATCGGCCGGCCTTCGCGCAGGCGTTTTTGCGCAAGACTGACGCGCCAGCTCAACAGGTAATCGGCCGGCGTCTGCCCGACCACGCGGCGAAACTGCTCTGCAAAACCGCCGCGGGACTGGTTCGCGGCTGCGGCCAGATCGGCGACGCTCCACGGCTTGTGCGGTTGCTCATGGATCAGGTTCAGAGCGCGGGATAAACGCGGATCAGCCAGCCCGGCCATCATGCCCGGCTGCTGATCGCGACTGCCGATAAGATGGCGCAGCAGCAGAATCACCAGCAATTCGAACAGGCGATCCATCACCGCCACTCGTCCGCAATGCCCTTCGAAGGCTTCGTTGAACAGCCAATCGAGGGTGCTGCGCAATTGCGGAATGTCCGTGAGCTTCAATACCAGATAGTCGGGTAACGCGGCGGCCAGGGCATTGCCCGACCCGCCATCGAAGGTCAGCGAAGCACAGACAATCTGGCTGGCCATGGCCTCGTCGGCAAACATCCGGTGGGTGAACGGCCGGGGAAAGAAAATCAGCGACGGTTGGTCAAGACGGATTTCCCGCTCATTGCCCGGCTTGAGCAGCAACGCCCCCGCTTGCAGAACATGCACGTGGCCGACCGGTTCGCCTTCGTGAACGCTGACGCCGCAAAATGCGCCGCTGTGAAAGGTGCCGGCGTTCACGCCGAAGTGACTGAGTAACGTAGAAAGGCGATCCACGGCTGACTCCCGAAGGCATATCTGGACGATCTGCCGTATATCCTCGACGATTTGCCGCCAAAGCGCTATCGGCAATCCCTAAGATCTCTCCATCGCCGCTGCACTTCGCCGCGCAATCTGGAGAATCACCATGAGCCGCATCCCTGCAATCAGCCTCGACACCGCCACCGACGCCGTCCGTCCTGCACTGGAAGGCGTGAAGAAAAAAATCGGTTTCCTGCCCAACGTCTTCACCACCCTCGCCCAGGCACCGGTTGCACTCGACACCTACCTGCAAGCCTCGGCGATCCTGGGCAAGACCTCACTCAGCGCCCAAGAGAAAGAAGCGATTTATCTCGCCACTTCGCAGGTCAACGGCTGCGACTACTGCCTGTCCGCACACACCGTGTTCGCCGGCAAGGCCGGGCTGTCGACACAGGACATCGTCGCCGCCCGGCAAGGCGAACTGAATGCCTACGCCGCCCTCGCCCGCCAGTTGACTGAAACCCGTGGCCACTTGAGCGACGCACAATTGGCCGCTGCCCGCGCCGCCGGTATCGATGACCGCAAGATCATCGAAGTGATTGCTCTGGTAGCCGTGCAGACGCTGACCAATTACCTGAACAACACTGCGCTGACCGACATTGACTTCCCGGCCGTCGAGGCCTGAGCAGTCGCTCACGAACTGAAGAAAAATCCGCTGGCGAAAAGATGCTCTTTTCGCCAGCGCTGTTTTTTGCTGCCATGATGTATGTCAGAAAATTCGTAGCGCAAACAGTGTCTGGTGCGCTGAAACCAAACACCCTGCGCGCAGGTCTTTGTTCTCTGACAAATGCCCGGGAAGACACGAACCCCATGACAGACTGGTTGCAAGACAACGGCGAGATGGCGGGGCAGATCCGCCGTCACGACTGGGCAAAAACGCCCCTCGGCCCGTTGGAACACTGGCCCGATGTGCTCAAGACCACCGTCTCGCTCAGTCTTGCCTCACATTTTCCTCAGGCGATCGTCTGGGGCCCGCAGCTGATCACCCTGTATAACGACGCCTTCGTGCCGATTCTCGGCGACAAGCCACAGGCGTTGGGACGGCCTTTCAGCGACATCTGGAAAGAAGCCTGGCATGAGATCAGACCGATCGCCGAGGCGGCATTTGCCGGCCACGCCACCTATATCGAAAACTTTGCCCTCAACATCGAGCGCGGCAGCGGGCCGGAGCAGGCGTTCTTCACCTTCTGCTACAGCCCGATTCGTGACTCGCTGGGCAATGTCGTGGGCATGCTCGACACGGTCACCGAGACCACCCAAACCGTCTATCTCAATCAACGCCTGGCAGTACTCGACGCCATCGGCGACGCGGTGACCAATGCCACCGATGCGCAAGCAATCCTGGCGGCGAGCACGCGGCTGATGGTCGAGCAATTGCAATTGTCCAACTGCGCCTATGCCGACATGGATACCGACGAGGATGGCTTCACCATTCGCGGCGACTATGCCGCGCCGGGCTCGCCGAGCATCGTCGGGCACTACCGCTTGCGCGATTTCGGTGAGAAGGCTGTACGTCTTCTGCGCGCCGGGGAGCCGCTGGTCATCCACGACAACCGTAGCGAACTGCCGCCTGAAGAGTCGGCGACCTTTCAGGCCATCGGCATCACCGCAACGATTTGTGTACCACTGATCAAGCAGGGCCGCCTGACTGCGCTGATGGCCGTCCACGACAAGGTACCGCGGGTCTGGTCGCGCTTTGAGCAGGCATTGATGAGCGAAGTGACCGAACGGTGTTGGGCGCACATCGAGCGGGTGCGCGCCGACGCCAATGTGCGCGAAGGTCTGTTGGCCCTGGCTGAACTCAATGCGACGCTGGAGCAACGGGTCGAAGAACGCAGCCTGCGCCTGGCCCAGGCGGAATCGGCGCTACGCCAGTCGCAAAAGCTCGAAGCCATCGGTCAATTGACCGGCGGCGTGGCCCATGACTTCAACAATCTGCTGACCATCATTCGTTCGTCAGTGGACTTTCTGCGTCAGCCCAACCTGCCGGAGGAACGCCGTCAGCGCTATATGCGCGCGGTGTCCGACACGGTCGAGCGTGCCTCCAAACTGACCAGCCAGTTGCTCGCTTTCGCTCGGCGCCAGCCGCTCAACCCGCAAGTGGTCGATGCCGGGGAGCGTCTGGCCAACATCGGCGATATGCTCGAATCTGTAACCGGCGCGCAGATTCATGTGTGCGTCGAACGCCCCGCTCATCCCTGCTACATCCGCGTCGATCTCAGTCAGTTCGAAACCGCGTTGATCAATATTGCGCTTAACGCGCGCGACGCCATGAACGGCCAGGGCGAACTGAAACTGCGCCTGGAATGCCACAAACCGCTGCCGTCGATTCGCGGCCATGCCGGTTCCAGCAGCCACTTCGTGTCGATCGCCCTCGCCGACACCGGTGCCGGTATCGACGCGCACACCCTCGAACACATCTTCGAACCGTTCTTCACCACCAAGCCTGTTGGCAAGGGCACGGGGCTGGGACTGTCGCAAGTATTCGGCTTCGCCAAGCAGTCAGGGGGCAACGTCGACGTCTCCAGCGTGCTCGGCCAAGGCACCGAGTTCACCTTGTATTTGCCGCAAGTGCCAGCGGACGAGGCTGAACTGGACAACACCGAGGACAATGGCGAGGTGCAGCCGGCCTGCGAAAAGCGCCGGGTGCTGGTGGTCGAGGACAACCTGGACGTCGGCCGTTTCGCCAATCAGATCCTCCAGGACCTGGGCTATGAAACTGCGTGGGCGACCAACGCCGAAGAAGCCCTGCAACTGGCGGGCAGCGATGCCATGGCGTTCGATGCAGTGTTTTCCGACGTGGTCATGCCGGGTATTACCGGCGTCGCATTGGCTAAAGAGCTGCGCCAGCGCCGTCCGGATCTGCCAGTGATTCTGACGTCCGGCTACAGCGAAGAACTGGCGCGCAGTGGTTATGAAGGTTTCGAATTTCTTGCCAAACCCTACTCCGCTGAACAGGTCTCGCGGATTCTCGGCAAGACCTGGGCAATGCCCGCGACGTCAGTCGTGAGCGACGCCAGCGCGCTTGAGTAATTTCTTGCAGCGTTCCGACAGATGAAACACCTGTAGCTGCTTGCCGGCCTTGGCGTAGCGTTCCCGCAGGGTTTTCAACGCGGCAATCGCCGAGTAATCGACAAAGCTCAAATGCCGGCAGTCGAGAGTGACTTTGGCCGGATCGTTGGCCGGATCGAACTGGTTGAGAAACGGCGTGGTCGAGGCAAAGAACAGCGTGCCGTGCAGGCGATAGAGTTTGCTGCCATCGGCCTCAAGATGTTCATCGGCGTACAGTTCGCGCGCCTGCTGCCAGGCAAAGTTGAGCGCGGCGATGATGATCCCGCAGAGCACCGCCGTCGCCAGGTCGGTAAACACAGTGATAGTGGTCACGGCGATGATCACCAGCACATCGTGCAGCGGCACCTTGTTGATCACCCGCAACGAAGCCCAGGCGAAGGTCTGCTGCGACACCACGAACATCACCCCCACCAGTGCTGCCAACGGAATGCGCTCGATCAGCGGCGACAGAAACAGAATGAACAACAGAATCAACACACCCGCGACCACGCCGGACAAGCGCCCGCGGCCGCCGGAGCTGAGGTTGATCACGGTCTGGCCGATCATCGCGCAACCGCCCATGCCGCCGAACGCGCCGGACACCATGTTCGCCGCGCCGAGCGCCACGCACTCGCGATCCGGGTAGCCACGAGTCTCGGTGATTTCGTCGGTCAGGTTCAGCGTCAGCAAGGTTTCCAGCAGGCCGACCATCGCCATCAGGATCGCGTACGGGGCAATGATGCGCAGGGTTTCGAAATTCCATGCAATGTCCGGCAAAGCGAAGGTCGGCAGACCTCCGGCGATGTGCGCCATGTCACCGAGGGTGCGGGTCGGCAGGCCGAACAGGTAGACCAGCAGACCAACGCCAAGAATCGCCACCAGTGCCGGCGGCACCGCTTTGGTCAGGCGCGGCAGGATATAAACGATGGCCATGGTCAGCAGCACCAGCCCGGTCATCAGGTACAACGGCGTACCGCTGAGCCAGTGCTCGCCGCTTTTGAAATGCTCCAGTTGCGCCAGGGCAATGATAATCGCCAGGCCATTGACGAAACCGAGCATCACCGGATGCGGCACCATGCGCACCAATTTGCCCAGGCGCAACAGCCCGAACGCCATCATGATCAGACCGCCGAGCAGCACCGTCGCCAACAGATACTGCACGCCGTGTTGCACCACCAGCGCGACGATCACCACCGCCATCGACCCCGCCGCGCCGGAGACCATCCCCGGTCGGCCGCCGAACAACGCCGTCAGCGTGCAGATAATGAAGGCCCCGTACAGGCCCATCAGCGGGTTGAGGTGCGCCACCAGCGCGAAGGCAATGCATTCGGGCAACAGGGCAAACGAGGTGGTGAGTCCGGCCAGGACATCGGCGCGCAGACGAATCGGTTTCATGGCTTACCTGACTGAGCGGCCGTCGGGCACGGCCGCCGTTTTCGCGAAAAAAGAGGGAGGCGAATGTTACGGAATTGTTCGGCCGTGGGCCAGTGGAACGCTGACATGGGTTGGCTCGGGCTTTATCCTTGCAGGCTTGTCCATTGAATCGAGTTGCAGCATGTCAGCGTTTTTGTCCGCCCGGGATGTGTGTCAGCGTCTGCGCGATGCTGCGCTGGGTGTGCTTGCGTTCGAAGTCTGCGGGGTGATTTCCGAATCCGGGCTGATTGCCGTGGATATCGAGGGCTGGCGTTTGCTGCTGGATTTCACCGACGGACACTTGCATCACTGTGAATCCGCTCGCACCTGCGCCGGGGACGAAGCGACGCTGAACACATGGCAGCGTTATGGCACTGACCCGGTGAGTCTGCTCAGCACGTGGGAACTGGCGCAAATCGAGCGTTTGCTGCGTGAGGCGAATCGCGTCCGGGCGTAATGCATCATCTCCAACCGTGGTGTTCGCTGATGTGGAGACCGACCAAATCCCTGTAGGAGTGAGCCTGCTCGCGATAGCGCTTTGTCAGTCACTGCTGTTGCGATTGATACACCGCTATCGCGAGCAGGCTCACTCCTACAGGGGGGCGTGTGTATCAGAAGGTGATGTCGGCTGCGGGTTTGACGTCGATTCGCGCTACGGAGCTGGTGAGCTGGGCGAAGTCCTTGTTGTGTTGGGCAATGATGTCGTCGGCGCTCATGGTGCCGTTGTCGACTGTCGAATGCGCGTCTCCCGCAACCACGATGTCGTAGCCCAGCCTATGCGCGCTGCGCACCGTGGCGTTGACGCAGTAGTCGGTTTGCAGGCCGCAGATGATCAGCCGCTCGAAATCTTCGCTGGGCAGCAGCTTGCCGAGGTCGGTCTGATAGAAAGAATCCCCGGTGGTTTTGCGTACACGCAGGTCTTGCGGTGATGTCTCCAGCCCTTCGGCCAGTTGCCAACCTTCGGCTTGGTAAGCCAACGGGCTGTCCTTCTCCTCGTGTTGAATCAGCACTACCGGAACGCCGGCGTCCCGGGCGCGCTGGCTCAGATCATTTATCGTGGCGATCACGCGGTCGATCTCAAAACACTGATACTCACCAGCACACAGCGCCTGCTGGACGTCGATGATCAGTAATGCGGTGGTCATGTCGAGCCTTCCTTGATCAGTCCTTGAAGATGGGGCGGACTTGAGCCCGCCCCTTTTTACTCCGCTCAGTAACCCAATGACAAGCCGGTATTGCGCCGTGGATCGTTGGCGCCGTAGAAGCGGTTCTTGCCAACCGGTTTGCCATCCAGCGACGGTGCGCCAACCAGAATCGCGGCGATATGGTTGGGATCCTGCGGGCCGGCGAACTTGTGGCCCCAGCTTTCAAGGATCTTTCGCGTATCCGGGCTGGCTGCGAAGTCTTCGAGGTTGGTTTCTTCCGGCATCCACTGCTGATGGAAGCGCGGCGCGTCGACTGCTTCCTGCAGGCCCATGCCGTAGTCGATGACATTGAGCATGGTCAGCAAGGTCGCAGTAATGATCCGGCTGCCGCCCGGCGTGCCAACCACCATGACAACTTTGCCGTCCTTGGTGACGATGGTCGGACTCATCGACGACAGGGGTGCCTTGCCCGGGGCAATGGCATTGGCTTCGCCCTGGACCAGCCCGTACATGTTCGGCACGCCGACCTTGGAGGTGAAGTCGTCCATTTCGTCGTTGAGGATCACCCCGGTCTTGCTCGCCATCACGCCCGCACCGAACCAGTCATTGAGGGTGTAAGTGACCGAGACAGCATTGCCCCACTTGTCGACGATCGAATAGTGCGTGGTATTGCTGCCTTCATGGGGCGCTACACCGGGCTTGAGTTCAGCCGATACGCCGGCCTTTTGCGGCTGGATGGCGTTGCGCAGTTTGGTCGCATAGTTCTTGTCCAGCAGGTGCTCGATCGGATTCTTCACGAAATCCGGATCGCCGAGGTAGCTGTTGCGATCGACGTACGCGTGGCGCATGGCTTCGATCTGGTAGTGCATGCCCTGAGCCGAATGGAAGCCCAGATCCTTCATCGGATAGCCTTCGAGGATGTTCATGATCTGGCAGATCACCACCCCGCCGGAGCTTGGCGGCGGCGCCGAGACCACGTGGTAACCGCGATAATCACACTCCACCGGGGCCAGTTCGCGAGTCTTGTACTTGTCCAGATCAGCCTGGGTGATGATGCCCGTGTTGGCCTGGCTGGAGGTGACGATGGCATCGGCGACCCAGCCTTTGTAGAAGCCGTCGGCGCCCTTGTCGGAAATCGTCCGCAGGGTTTTCGCCAGATCCTTTTGCACCAGTTTCTGCCCGACCTGCATCGGCTCGCCGTTGCTGAGGAAAATCGAGCCGGAATCGCGCATGTCCTTCTTGAACACATCCGTCGCGTATTCGAGCAGTTCGACATCGCCCTGCTGCAGTTCAAAACCGTCTTCGGCCAGCTTGATCGCCGGGGCGATCATCTCCTTGCGCTGTTTGGTCCCGTATTTGCTCAGGGCCAGCTCCATGCCCGACACCGTGCCTGGTACGCCCACCGCCAAGTGACCGCGAGTACTCAGGTCCGGAATGACGTTACCTTCCTTGTCCAGATACATGTTCGCTGTCGCTGCCAGCGGAGCTTTCTCACGGAAATCGAGAAAGGTCTTGCGCCCGTCCGCCAGCTGAATGGTCATGAACCCGCCACCGCCAAGGTTGCCCGCAGCCGGGTAGACCACCGCCAGTGCATAGCCCACGGCCACTGCCGCATCCACGGCATTGCCGCCGTTTTTCAACACATCGACGCCAACGTGGGTCGCCAGATGTTGCGCGGTGACGACCATGCCGTTTTCCGCCGCAACCGGCGCCACCGATGCCGCGTGAGCCATGAGACAGCTGAGCGCCAGGGAAGTCGCAATGAGCGATCTGGCCAAAGGTTCGTACTTCATGAGTCGATCTCTTTTTTGTTTTTGGGGACTGCGCGAAACGCAGGGCAACGCTTCAGGAGCAACAAGCAGTATGGTCGGCTTTGCGTATTGCGCCTCCCCGTTCAGCCAGTATGCTGACCGCGTTATCGCCCCCGCCCCGGAGTCGCCGTCATGCCTTATACGTTCATCACCCTGCCCTCGCCGGTCGGCGCATTGAAGCTGGTCGCGAACGGCAGTCGACTCGCGGCCATCCTCTGGGAAAACGACAAACCGAACCGGGTGTGGCTTGGGCCGATGAGTGAAGAGCCGGACAATCCGATCCTCATGCTGACCGCTCGGCAACTCGATGAATACTTTGCCGGCACACGAAATCGCTTCGATCTGGAGCTGGAATTTGTCGGCAGTGAATTCCAGAAAAAAGTCTGGGCGGCACTGCTGACCATTCCCTTCGGCGAGACGCGCACCTACAGCCAGATTGCTGCGCAGATTGGCCATCCGGCAGCGGTTCGAGCGGTCGGCGCCGCCAACGGGCGCAATCCGATTTCCATTGTTGCGCCGTGTCATCGGGTGATCGGCGCTTCGGGGAAACTGACTGGCTTCGCCGGTGGGCTTGACGCTAAAGAGCGCTTGCTGACGCTTGAGGGTGGCCGGTGGGCGCAGATCGGTAAAACCGGCGATCTGTTTTAGCCATTCAAGAAAGATCAGAAGATCGCAGCCTTCGGCGGCTCCTACATGAAGATGCGTTGAAGGCTGCGATGTTCATCAAGCGAACAGCTTGTTCATCGCTGCGTACTGCAACAGCATGATGGTCTTGGCATCGCAGATCTCGCCGCGCTGGAATGCCGCCAGCGCCTCATCGAACCCCCACTCGAGCACTTCCAGTTCTTCGGTTTCTTCTTCCAGGCCGCCACCGTCGCTGACTTTGGACGCCGCGTCGTATTCGGCGATAAAGAAGTGCAGCTTCTCGGTCACCGAGCCGGGGCTCATATACGCCTCGAACACCTTCTTCACTTCATGCACGCGGTAACCGGTTTCCTCCTCGGCTTCGTCACGAATGCGTTGCTCGGGCGCGGCACCTTCGAGCAAACCCGCCGCCACCTCGATCAGCAAACCGTCATGGCCATTGACGAACACCGGCAAGCGGAACTGGCGGGTCAATACCACCGTGCGCTTTTCGCGGTTGAACAGCAGAATCGCCGCGCCGTTGCCCCGGTCGTAAACCTCGCGAGTCTGACGTTGCCACTCACCGTTGTTGCGGTGGTAATCGAAGGTGATTTTCTTCAGCAGATACCAGTCGTGGGACAACACTTGAGTGTCGACGATGTTGACCCGTTCGGCTGTGTTGGACATCGCGTCTGATCCTGTCTTCATGTGTGAACTGCCATGGTCGGACAAATGCGCCGACAACAAAAGCCCGGCAGCGCTACCGGGCTCGCTCAGCGTCCGCTGTTACTGGAAGTCGACGTCGAAGGCCTGATAGAAGGCGTTGCCGGTGTTGGCGACGATCCACATCAGCACAATGACGTGATGGCCCCTCTTGTGCGCCGGCAGCTTCACTTCATGATCGACCTTCGCCTTCAGCTCACCGGCATGACTGTAATAAGGCACCTGCGGGTACAAGTCTTCGAAGAAAGGCTGTGCTTCCAGTTGTGCACGCGTGATCCGTTGCTGAGGATCCCAGCCTTCCCGGGTGATCAACCAGCGATAACCACGGGTGGTGTGCGGCGCGGTGTAGGTCCAACTGACCTTGAGGATCTGGCCCGGATCGACATTCAGCAGCGGCCAGTTGAAGGAACGACCGAGCTTCTTGCTCATTTCGTCACTGGTGTAGTTCACACAATCGCGGGCATCGGTCTTACCGCCGCTGAGAATGTAGCCGTCAGTTGGCGGCGCGACGCTGGCAGAGTCGGTTTCGAAAGGCGAAGGAAACGGTCCGGCCTCAATCGCCGGGAAGTTTTTGCCGCCTTCCATTTCATTGACCTGCCAGCCGCCGAGCAAGCCAAGGTCAATGGCGACAGCACCGCGACTGGCGGGTGAGATGACGCGACCGTGCTTCAGTTCGGTTTGTGGGATTGCCTGATTCATGTTTTTCACTCCGTTGATTTGAGAACTCTCCTTCCCGAGGAGAGGCCTTCAAGCTAACGGAGACGGTTTTTTTGTCCATTGGCGCTTTTGTCGCAGCGTGATCATGCAAAACGCAAAAAACCCGTAAACACTGGATGGATAACCAGTAATCGACGAAGCATCGCACTCAACGTGTGGCTGAACGCCTACACGCTGAGTTGACGAAATCGCCCTTGGGCAATTCAAGACAGTTGCGCCTGGTACTCCTTTTCGTACTGTCCGGCGAGTTGCGTTTTCTGTTTATCGTCGAGCAGCTTGCCGGCCATCTGGAAGAATTTGTGCTCTTCTTCCTCGAGGTGGTGATGGACCTTGTCGGAAAGCTTCTTCGCCGTGGCCAGCCACGCTGGGCTGGACATCTCGGTCTCGTCGAGTTCTTCCATCATCTCGTCCATTTCATGGTGCTCGGAGATGGCGTGGCGGCTCAGATCAACGCCTTCGTCGATTGCCATCAGCGGGATGTAGAAGTGCCGCTCTTCGGCGGTTTCATGGGCTTGCAGTTCTGCTTTGAGCTGTTTGTAGGCCTCGACCCGCTCAGGGCTGTCGCCGCTTGTCGCGATCAGCGCCTTGGCGTAAGCGCGCTGGCGCTCGTGGCTTTCGCGCAGGGCTTCAAAAATATTCACGGGATTTCCTCATCAATCGCGCTCAGGGAAAGGCGCGATGAAGCCTAGACCGCAGCGCTCGTTTGACGGTTCCGCTGGTTTGATCGAAGGGCTTGGAGGCGCCTGCACGGACGCGGTAGGCTGGACGTTCCATTACACAAGGAAGTCATGCATGAATTTGCGTATCGAGTTGACGCAGAATCCTACCGAGGAACAGCGCCAGGCCATTCTTCAACCATTGATTGAATACAACGATGCGAAAACCGGCATATCGAAAACAGAGCCGTTTGCCTTGATGGTCAAAGATGAGCATGGCGCGATACTGGGCGGTTTATACGGACGAGTGACTTTGCGCTGGATGTTCATCGATCTCCTGTCAGTACCGGAACAAGGGCGAGGACAGGGGATTGGCTCCCAATTGATGGCTCAGGCACAAGCATTGGCCGAAGAGAAGAATTGCTACGGAATCTGGCTCGACACCTTCGACTTTCAGGCGCCGGAGTTTTACCAGAAACTGGGCTTCAGCCAGTTCGGTGAGATCGTTGACTATCCACCGGGACACAAGCGGCATTTCTTTCAGAAGCGCCTGATTGACTGATTGCGCCGTCGTCTTCGCGAGCAAGCTCGCTTCCACATTGGCATGCATTTCAACGTGTGGGAGCGAACCTGCTCGCGAAAGCGCCAGCCGCCTCGACACACAATCAGAGGCAGGTCGCCATCGCCGCCATCCGCCGCATCGCGACAAAATCATCCTGCTGCGCGTAGTAGTTGAGGGTCGTACCGGAGGCTTCGGTGATCACATCGACGAACGACTCCGCCGAGCGGGTGTAGACCGTCGTGCCGCCGGACTCGCGCGGTTCCAGATAGGCCGCTGCGTCGACGCCGAATACCGCTTCGTCCTGCCAGGCGAATTGCACGCACTGGGCGACGTCTTTCTCCGGCTTGTCCGAGGTCAGGACCTTGTCAGGGCTCTTGGTACGAGCGTCGTTCATCACCGAACCGGCGCACCCGGCCAACAGGGCCGCCGCCAGCGCTACCATCAGCATTCGCATTGCATTCGCTCATCGAGAAAAAAGCGGACTGTAGCACTGCAAGGCGGCAAATCGTTCTGCTTTACTGTTTTTATGCGCGACATGCGCGAGCAACTGCGCCACCCTACGTCTTCAGCCACACAAGGAAATTACATGGCGCCTAGCGACCAGCGACATGAACACGCTCTGAAATTATTTCTCGAAGCACGACCCGAACTGCGTGAAACCCTCGACCATCTCAACCCGCTGCTGGCTCAGGCGAAGGGCGAAACCCAGGCTCAGTATCGCGAAGAACGCCTGCATGAGGCGTTTGAAGAAGAGGCGGAAAGACAGGGGTTGTTCGCCTGGGAACTGACGTTGCAGTTGACCGCTGCTTCCCCGGAGGACTATCAGGCACAACGGCTCGAGGTGCATCGCGAGGTGGCGGAAATGGCGGGGTTGGACTGGATCGAGTATTGCGATCTTTACGGCATCACCCCGTAATCGATGTAGGAGCTGCCGAAGGCTGCGATCTTTTGATCTTTAAGAGCAAAATCAAAAGATCGCAGCCTTCGGCAGCTCCTACGCAGACATCGCGGACAACCCAGATTTCGCGGCACGACTGATAAAGCTTTATCATGGCCGCAGTTTCGCTGATCGAGTTCATCATGAAGTTCGCCATTGCGCTGTTTTCCGCCGCCCATGCGCCCTCCTCGCGCCGTGCCCTGCTGTTTGCCCAGGCCGCGCTGGCCGGCGGGCACGAGATTGTCCGGCTGTTTTTCTATCAGGGCGCCGTGTTCAACGCCTCCGATGCAGTAGTGACGCCACAGGATGAACTGGACTTGCCCAAGCAATGGCGCGCCTTCATCAACGATAAGCAACTCGATGGCGTGGTTTGCATCGCCGCCGCGCTTCGCCGTGGTGTATTGAACGAAGAAGAAGCCAAGCGTTACCAGCGTGATGCGATTTCGCTCAGCGCGCCGTGGGAATTGTCCGGTCTTGGTCAGTTGCACGACGCCGTGCAGGACGCTGACCGTCTCGTCTGTTTCGGAGGCGCGTGAACATGGCCAAATCGCTGTTGATCATCAGTCGCCAATCGCCCTGGTCCGGCCCCGGCGCGCGGGAAGCGCTGGACATAGTGCTGGCCGGGGGCGCCTTCGATCTGCCGATCGGCCTGCTGTTTCTCGATGACGGCGTGCTGCAACTGGCCGCCGGGCAGAACGCCAAGGCCCTGCAGCAGAAAGACCTCAGCGCCAACCTGCAGGCGTTGCCGATGTTTGGTGTCGAGGAGCTGTTCTATTGCGCAGAAAGCGCCCACGCGCGCGGTCTTGGCCAACTGTCGCTGGACGAAGCGCAGCCGCTTGCCACCGATCAAATCACCGCCCTTATTGACCGTTACGACCAGGTGATCACCCTCTGATGTCGACTTTGCATGTGTTGTCTCATTCCCCGTTCGGCGACGACCGCCTGACCAGTTGCCTGCGCCTGCTCGGCAGCGCCGATGCGGTTTTGTTGGCCGGTGATGCGGTGTATGCCCTGCAACCGGACACTGTGCCGTTCTCTGCCCTGCAAGCACGGCCAGTCAATCTGTTTGTATTGGTTGAAGACGCTCAGGCCCGTGCGATCGAGGTTCCTGATTGGGCTGAGGCCATCGATTATCCGGCCTTCGTCGAGCTGTCGGTCCGTCACGCCAAGGTCAACAGCTGGCTATGAATTCGATGACCGTCGGCGCCCGCGCCATCGAACTGGACAAAGACGGCTTTCTCGTCGACCTCAGCGACTGGTCGGCCGAAGTCGCCAGCGCCCTTGCCGCCGCCGAGGACATCGAGTTGACCCCCGAACACTGGGAAGTCCTCGAACTGCTGCGCAGCTTCTACGCCGAGTTCCAGCTGTCCCCGGCCACGCGGCCGCTGATCAAGTACACCGCGTTGAAGCTTGGCGCGGACAAAGGCAACAGTCTGCACTTGAATCGACTGTTCAAAGGCACCCCTGCCAAACTCGCCGCGAAGCTGGCGGGCCTGCCCAAACCGACGAATTGCCTATGACCGACTTTCCAGCATTGACCCTCGAAACGCCTGCCGAGCATCCGTTCGCGCAATTCGTACGGATTCTCGGCAAAGGCAAACGCGGCGCCCGCGACCTGACGCGTGAGGAAGCCCGCGAGGCGATGGGCATGGTGCTTGACGATCAGGTTGAAGATACGCAACTCGGCGCCTTCCTGATGTTGCTGCGGCACAAGGAAGAAAGCGCCGAGGAAATGGCCGGCTTCACCGAGGCGCTGCGCCAACGCTTGCAGGCGCCGGCAATGAATGTCGATCTGGACTGGCCGACCTACGCCGGCAAAAAACGCCATCTGCCGTGGTACCTGCTGGCAGTCAAATGTCTCGCACAGAATGGCGTGCGCATCTTCATGCATGGCGGCGGTGCGCACACGGCCGGGCGTCTGTACAGCGAACAACTGCTGGGCGAACTGAACATTCCCCTGTGCCGCAACTGGCAGCAGGTCGGAACGGCACTGGACAACGGCGGCCTGGCCTTTATGCCGCTGGTGGACTGGGCGCCGCAGTTGCAGAAGATGATCGACCTGCGCAACACCCTCGGCCTGCGTTCACCGATCCACTCGCTGGCGCGGATTCTCAATCCGCTGGGCGCGCGTTGTGGCCTGCAAAGCATTTTCCATCCGGGCTACCAGGCGGTGCATCGCGATGCCAGCGGTTTGCTTGGCGATACGGCGATCGTGGTCAAGGGCGACGGCGGTGAAATCGAGATCAACCCCGACGCGACCAGCCATCTCTACGGCACAACCAGCGGTCAGAGCTGGGACGAAGAATGGCCACAGTTGTCAGCGCAACGCCACGTCAAACCCGCCTCGCTGGACATCGAACACTTGAAAGCCATGTGGCGTGGCGACGTGGTCGACAGTTACCCGCAAATGGCCTTGATTGCGACCATGGCCCTCGCCCTGCGCGGCCTTGGTCAAAATCGTGAACAGGCGTTCATCACCGCCGAGCAATATTGGGCAGCACGCAATACATCGATCTAACCGATCATTAGCGCCCGATCTTTGCGCTTTTTGTTCGAACTCATCGGAATAGACTCGACTCCAACGCATATTGGTTTTGGGAGTCTTGATCATGGGTTTACTCGTCGACGGCCACTGGCAGGACAAGTGGTACGAAAGCAGCAAGGACGGCGCATTCCAGCGCGAGCAAGCGCAACGACGCAACTGGGTAACCAGCGACGGCCAGCCCGGGCCCAGCGGCGAAGGCGGTTTCGCGGCCGAAGCCGGGCGCTACCACCTCTACGTTTCCCTCGCCTGCCCTTGGGCGCATCGCACGCTGATCCTGCGCAAACTCAAAGGGCTGGAAAGCCTGATCGACGTTTCGGTCGTCAGCTGGCTGATGCTGGAAAACGGCTGGACCTTTGACAAGGCGCTCGGCTCGACCGGCGACAAGCTTGACGGCTTCGAATTCATGCATCAGCGCTATACCGCTGACACGCCTGACTACACCGGGCGTGTTACGGTGCCAGTGCTGTGGGACAAGAAACTCAAGCGCATCGTCAGCAATGAATCAGCGGAAATCATCCGCATGTTCAACAGCGCGTTCGACGATCTCACCGGCAACGATCTGGACTTTTACCCAGAGCCGCTACGCAACGAGATCGATGCACTGAACGAACGGATCTATCCAGCGGTGAACAACGGTGTCTACCGCGCCGGTTTTGCCACGTCGCAGCAGGCCTACGAACAGGCATTCGATGAAGTATTTGCCGAGCTGGATCATCTTGAGCAACTGCTGGGTGCCAATCGCTACCTGAGCGGGGAATACCTGACCGAAGCCGATGTGCGTCTGTTCACCACGATGATTCGCTTTGACGCGGTGTATCACGGCCACTTCAAGTGCAACCTGCGGCGGATTGCCGATTACCCTAACCTGTCGAACTGGCTGCGTGAGATGTATCAGTGGCCGGGGATCGCCGAAACGGTAGATTTTCAGCACATCAAGCATCACTACTACGGCAGTCACAAGACGATTAACCCGACGGGCGTTGTACCGAAGGGGCCGGAGCAGGATTTCAGCATGGCGCATGATCGGGCGCGGTTGATTGGGAAAGGGGTTTGGCGCAGGGGCTAACCACAAAAGCAAAAGATCGCAGCCTTCGGCAGCGCCTACATGAGAATGCGTTCCCTGTAGGAGCTGCCGAAGGCTGCGATCTTTTTGCTTTGACTCAGATTTGCGCCTGCGCCCCTTCGAACCAGGCCAGTTTCTCGCGCAGTTGCACCACTTCACCGACGATTACCAATGTCGGCGCATGCACTTCATGCTCCGCCACCAATCGCGGCAAGTCGGCCAGCGTGCCGGTAAAGACCCGCTGATTGATCGTGGTGCCCTGCTGAATCAACGCCGCCGGAGTTTCAGCTGCGCGGCCGTGTCTGATCAACTGCTCGCAGATGACCGGCAACCCCACCAGGCCCATGTAGAACACCAGCGTCTGCGCCGGGGCCACCAGGTCAGCCCATGGCAGATCGGTGGAACCATCCTTCAAGTGCCCAGTGACAAACCGCACGGACTGCGCGTGGTCGCGATGGGTCAGCGGAATTCCCGCGTAGGCCGCACAACCGCTGGCCGCCGTGATCCCGGGTACCACCTGGAACGGGATGCCGTGAGCGGCGAGTTCTTCAATCTCCTCACCACCGCGGCCGAAGATAAACGGATCGCCGCCCTTCAACCGCACCACGCGCTTGCCGGCCTTGGCCAAATCGACCAGTTGCTGGTTGATCTGGTCTTGCGGCACCGCATGTTCGGAACGACGCTTGCCGACATACACCCGCTCGGCATCGCGACGGCACAATTCCAGAATCGCCGGTGCCACCAGACGATCGTAGAGCACCACGTCGGCTTGCTGCATCAGACGCAGTGCGCGAAAGGTCAACAGATCCGGATCACCCGGGCCGGCACCGACCAGATAAACCTCACCAGTGGTGACCATCGGCTCGCCATCCACCTTCGCCTGCAACAGACGCTCGGCTTCAGCGCCCTGCCCGGCCAGTTGCCGATCGGCGATCGGGCCCTGGAATACGTCTTCCCAGAAGCCACGACGCTGCTGCACATCCGGAAACAGGTTTTTCACCTGATGGCGGAAACGTGCAGCCAGCCCAGCCAACTGACCGTAAGTCGAGGGAATCCAGGTTTCAATCTTGGCGCGGATCAGACGCGCCAGTACCGGCGCATCGCCGCCGCTGGAGACAGCGATGATCAACGGCGAGCGATCGACGATCGCCGGGAAGATCACGCTGCACAGGGCAGGAGCATCGACCACGTTGACCGGCACGCAACGCCGATGCGCGTCGGTGGAGACTTGCGCATTCAGCGTTTCGTCGTCGGTGGCGGCAATGATCAGCCCGCAACCGTCCAGATCCGTCTCGACGTAGCCGCGCAACAGGCATTCACCGCCGCTGCCAGCGACCAGTTCGGCCAGTTGCGTTTCGATTTCAGGTGCGACCACCCGCAGCAGCGCACCGGCATCGGCCAGCAGGCGGGATTTGCGCAAGGCAATTTCCCCCCCACCGACGACCAACACACGACTGCCGCGCAGGTTGTGAAACAGCGGCAGATATTTCATTTAGCCGATGACCTCAAGGCCACCCATGTACGGCTTGAGCACGTCCGGCACACGGATGGAACCGTCGGCCTGCTGATAGTTTTCCAACACGGCAACCAGGGTACGACCGACCGCCAGCCCGGAACCGTTCAAGGTGTGCACCAGCTCAGGCTTGCCGGTTTCCGGGTTACGGAAACGCGCCTGCATGCGACGCGCCTGGAAGTCGCCGCAGTTCGAGCACGAAGAGATTTCGCGGTATTTGTCCTGGCTCGGGATCCACACTTCCAGATCGTAGGTCTTGACCGCGCTGAAACCCATGTCGCCAGTGCACAGTGCCAGGGTGCGGTAAGGCAGGCCGAGCAGTTGCAAGACTTTTTCGGCGTTGGCGGTCAGCCCTTCCAGCGCTTCCATCGATTGCGACGGCTCAACGATCTGCACCATCTCGACCTTGTCGAACTGGTGCTGGCGAATCATCCCGCGAGTGTCGCGACCCGACGCGCCGGCTTCGCTACGGAAGCACGGGGTATGGGCGACAAACTTGATCGGCAGCGACTTCGAATCGACGATTTCGCCGGCAACGATGTTGGTCAGCGATACTTCGGCAGTCGGGATCAGGTACAGATCGGCTTCGCCTTCGCGGGCGATCTTGAACAGGTCTTCTTCGAACTTCGGCAGTTGACCGGTGCCTTGCAGTGCCGGGGCCTGAACCAGATAAGGCGTGTAGGCCTCTTCGTAGCCATGTTCATTGACGTGCAGGTTGATCATGAACTGTGCCAGTGCGCGATGCAGACGCGCGATCGGGCCACGCAACAAGGCGAAACGAGCGCCAGACAGCTTGGCAGCGGTTTCGAAGTCCAGCCAGCCGAACTTCTCGCCGAGGGCGACGTGATCTTTCACTTCGAAATCGAATTGGGTTGGCGTGCCCCAGCGGCGCACTTCGACGTTGTCGTCTTCGTCCTTGCCGACCGGCACCGACTCGTGCGGCAGGTTCGGGATACCGAGCAGGATCGAATCGAGTTCGGTCTGGATCGCGTCCAGCTCGACCTTGCCAGCGCTCAGTTCGCCCGCCATGCGCTCGACGTCCGCCATCAGCGGCGCGATGTCTTCGCCACGCTGCTTGGCCTGCCCGATGGATTTGGAACGCGCGTTACGCTCAGCCTGCAGTGCTTCGGTGCGGGTCTGGACGGTCTTGCGCTGTTCTTCCAGCGCTTCGATGCGCGCGGTGTCCAGGGCAAAGCCACGGGAAGCCAGGCGGTCCGCTACGTCCTGAAGGTTGCTACGTAACAGTTTGGAATCGAGCATGTCGGTTTCTCGTTATCAAAGTTTGGTCAGGGACAGGCCAGCCCATGTTGCGAGCAGCCCGCCGAATACGCTCAGTGCCGCATAGCCGAGGGCCAGCAACACTTGCCCGCTTTCCAGCAGGCGCACCGTATCCAGTGAAAAGGATGAAAAAGTCGTCAGCCCCCCGAGGAAGCCGACCATCAACCCGGCACGCACCTCGATCGGCACTTCCGGGCGTATCAAAAACAGGCCATACAACACGCCAATCAACAGGCAGCCCACGATATTAACGGCCAGCGTCGCGGTATAGAAGTGCCGCGGCCAATTGGCGCTGACCCAATTGCCGGTGGCGAAGCGCAACAATGTGCCAGCGACGCCGCCGACCGACACTGCGAGGATCAATGGGACCACTACTTTCTCCGCTGCCGAGGGCTCAGACGATCGAGTTGAGCGAGGTGATTGAGCTTCTCGCCGATCTTCAACTCCAGGCCACGGGGCACTGGCTGATAGAACGGAATCGGCTCGAGTTCTTCCGGGAAATAGTCTTCGCCGGCGGCATAAGCGTCCGGCTCATCGTGGGCATAGCGGTACTCGTCGCCATAACCCAACTGCTTCATCAGCTTGGTTGGAGCATTGCGCAGGTGCAGCGGCACTTCCAGGGAGCCGTTTTCGGCCGCTGCGCGCAGGGCGGTCTTGAAACCCATGTACACCGCATTGCTTTTCGGTGCGCAGGCCAGATAGGTGATGGCCTGGGCCACTGCCAATTCGCCTTCCGGGCTGCCAAGACGCTCCTGCACCTCCCATGCCGCCAGGCACAGGCTCAGCGCACGCGGGTCGGCATTGCCAATGTCTTCGCTGGCCATGCGCACCACGCGCCTTGCCAGATACAGCGGATCGCAACCGCCGTCGATCATCCGCGCAAACCAGTAAAGCGCGCCGTCGGGATTAGAGCCGCGCACCGATTTGTGCAGCGCCGATATCTGGTCGTAAAACGCTTCGCCACCCTTGTCGAAACGCCGACGGGTGTCGCCGAGCAGGCTTTGCAGCAGCTCGGTGCCGATTTCGCTGTTGTCTTCGGCCAGATCGGAGGCGTTCTCCAGCAGATTGAGCAGACGCCGGCCATCGCCATCGGCGGCGGACAGCAACATCTGAAAACCTTCATCGCTCAGCGTCAGGTTGCGCTTGCCCAACCCGCGCTCTTCGGTCAGTGCGCGGTGCACCAGCTTGCGCAACGCCGCTTCGTCGAGGCTTTTCAGCACATAGACCCGGGCACGCGACAACAATGCGTTGTTGAGTTCGAACGAAGGGTTTTCGGTGGTGGCGCCGATGAAGATCAGCGTGCCGTCTTCAACGTACGGCAGAAAGGCGTCCTGCTGCGACTTGTTGAAGCGGTGCACTTCGTCGACAAACAGGATCGTGCGCTTGCCGTACTGGCCGGCCTGCTGCTTGGCGATCTCAACCGCCTGACGGATCTCCTTGACCCCGGCGAGTACCGCCGAGACGGTTTCGAAGTGCGCATCGGAGACTTCCGCGAGCAACCGCGCCAGGGTGGTCTTACCCACGCCCGGTGGGCCCCAGAAGATCATCGAATGCAGCGCGCCCTGCTCCAGCGCCTCACGCAGAGGCTTGCCGCGAGCGAGCACGTGTTCCTGACCGACGTACTCATCCAGATTGGCCGCACGCAGACGCGCGGCCAAGGGTTGGGCAATCGGTGCACTGCGAAACAGATCCATCACGTAGCGTTGAAACCTCTATTAATCAATGGCCGGTCATTGCCCCTGTGGGAGCGAGCCTGCTCGCGAATGCGATGGCTCATTCAACATTGAAGGTGACTGATACACCGCTTTCGCGAGCAGGCTCGCTCCCACACAGGCTTCCCGGTTATTCCTGGATGACGTCGGCACCCTTGGGAATGTCGAATTTGAATTTGGATGCCGGCACCGCTTCGTTGGCCTTGACACCGGTAAACAGGATATTGGTGCGCTGGCCGACGCTGTCGATCAGTTGCATGTCATTGAGCAGACCGTTGCGGAACGACAGGCGCAGATTGTCGAAGAGGGTGTCCTTGGTCTTCGGCTTGAGGGTGAAGTCGATCACACCGCCCGCCTCTTTCGCGCTGATATCGAAGCTCTGGCTGATCTTCGAGACATCACCGGACAGCAGCAGCGCCGGGGTCTGGGTCAGACGCTCGTCGAGCTTCTTGATGGTTGCCTGTTCCAGGTCCGGGTCCCACAGGGTGACTTTCTTGCCATCGGAGACCATGGTCTGCTCGGCCGGCGCGTTGGTGTGCCAGTAGAACAGGCCCGGACGCTGCAGGGTCATGTTGCCGGTGGTTTCCTGCAACTGCGTACCGCCGCCGTCGAGGGTCAACTGGGAAAAGTTTGCCGACAGGGTTTTCGATGTTTCCAGCAATTGAGTCAGGCGCGCCACGTCCTTTTCATCGGCGTGGGCCGTGAGCGTGGTCAGCGCCAGTACTGGCAACAGCATGCGGATAAGGCGCATTGGAGTCCTCTTGAATACGTGGGAAAGCGGGCGGCGCGTCATTGCGCCGCCCGAGTCATTGCGTTTCAGTCGCGTACCGGGCCCGGGGCCAGGACTTCACGCGAACCGTTGGTGTTCATTGACGTGACGACACCGGCCATTTCCATCGCCTCGATCATCCGCGCGGCGCGGTTGTAGCCGATCTTCAGCTTGCGCTGAACAGCGGAAATCGACGCGCGACGGCTTTCGAGGACGAACTGCACCGCTTCGTCATACAGCGCGTCGGCTTCCGGATCATCACCGTCGCCACCACCGCTACTGCCTTCAAAGCCGCTGCCCGCCTCTTCGACACCGTTGAGGATGTCGTCGTTGTATTCCGGTGCGCCGCGCAGTTTCCACGCCTCGACCACACGGTGAACCTCATCGTCGGAGACGAACGCGCCGTGCACCCGGATCGGCAAACTGGTACCCGGCGGCATGTAGAGCATGTCACCGTGACCCAGCAGTTGCTCGGCGCCACCCTGGTCGATGATGGTCCGGGAGTCGATCTTGCTCGACACCTGGAACGCCATGCGAGTCGGGATGTTGGCCTTGATCAGACCGGTGATCACGTCCACCGAAGGGCGCTGGGTTGCGAGGATCAAGTGGATGCCCGCCGCACGCGCCTTCTGCGCGATACGCGCGATCAGCTCTTCAACCTTCTTGCCGACGATCATCATCATGTCGGCAAATTCGTCGACCACCACGACAATGGTCGGCAGTTTCTGCAGCAGCGGCGCTTCGTCGTGAATGCTTTCACGCTTGTACAGCGGATCGCTCAACGGCTCGCCAGCATCCTGGGCTTCCTTGACCTTGGCGTTGAAGCCGGACAGGTTACGCACGCCCATCTTCGCCATCAGCTTGTAGCGCCGCTCCATCTCGGCAACGCTCCAGCGCAAGGCGTTGGCGGCGTCCTTCATGTCGGTCACCACCGGGCACAACAAATGCGGAATGCCTTCGTAGATCGACAGCTCGAGCATTTTCGGGTCGATCATGATGAGCTTGGCGTCGTCCGGGCCGGACTTGAACAGGATCGACAGGATCATCGCGTTCACGCCCACGGACTTACCGGAACCGGTGGTACCCGCCACCAGCAGGTGGGGCATCTTCGCCAGGTCAGTGATGACCGGCTTGCCGCCGATATCGTGACCGAGCGCCAGGGTGACCGGCGATTTGAAATTGTCGTACTCGGGCGTCGACAGCACTTCGGAGAAGCGCACGATCTGACGGTCTTCGTTGGGAATTTCGATACCGACGGTGGTCTTGCCCGGAATCACCTCGACCACCCGCACACTGGTCACCGCCAGGGAGCGTGCAAGGTCTTTCGCCAGGTTGGCGATGCGGCTGACTTTTACCCCAGCGGCAGGCTGGATCTCGTAACGGGTAATCACCGGGCCCGGATGAATCGAATCCACCGTGACTTCGACACCGAATTCCTTGAGCTTGATTTCCAGCAAGTGGCCGACGGCTGCCAGCGACTCAGGCGAATAGTTGAGTTGTTTCTTTTCCGCAGGATCAAGAATCGAGATCGGCGGCAAGGTGCCTTCCACCGCGCTGTCGACGAACAACGGCGCCTGTTTCTCTTTCTGCACGCGCTTGCTCGGCTCTGGCGCCTTGGCCGGTGCCGGCGCGATGACCGGAGGCACCTGCTTCTCGCGATCGGACATGTGCTTGCTCAGCGCTTGCTCGCGCTCGATCAGGCGCTCCTTGACCTTGGCCTGCTCACGCTTGTCGGTGACAGTGGGTGCGACCACATCATGTACGCGGTCATCGACCTCACGCAGTTGCGCCACCAGTTGCTTGCGCTCGGTGCGCGCCGACCACCAGCGGTTGAGCGCGCCCTGGAACAGTTCGAACAGATCAAGGGTGATCTTGCCGGTGACATCCATCACCTTGAACCACGACAGGTCGGTAAATACGGTCAGGCCGAAGAGGAACAGAGCGATGAACAGCAGCGTACTGCCCTGAATGTTCAGCGCATTTTTCGCCAGATCGCCAAGGCTTTCGCCCAAGGCCCCGCCAGCGCCGGCCGGCAGACCGGTCGCGGCATGGAAATGAATGTGCGCCAGCGCAGCACCGGAAAGCACCAGGAACACCAGACCGATCAGGCGCCAGGAGAATAGCCAGCCGCTCCACTGCCAGGGTTCGTGGCGTTGACGGAAGATCTGGTACGCCTTGACCGCCAGCAGCAGCGGAAAGATATAGGCGAAGTAACCGAGCACCATGAACAGGATATCGGCGCTGTACGAGCCTGCCGGGCCGCCGAAGTTCTGCACATCGTCGATCTTGCTGTTATGGCTCCAGCCCGGATCGTCCTTGCCGTAAGTCAGCAAAGCCATCATCAGGAACAGGCACAAGGCGCCAATGGCGATCAATGCACCTTCCTTGAGCCGGTAGTGCAGTTGCTGGCGCCAGAGCGGAACGACTGTTTTGGGTGCTTCGGTGGTCTTCTTCAAAACGCTTCTTTTCCTGCGCCCGAGGCGCGTCCATCTATTGAATGACGATAAAAAACTGCCCGATCCAGGCAGGTAAAAAAGGTGAAAAGCTCATCAGAGACTACTTTTAACACTGTGCCACTGGTTTTATAAACACAGCCATAAACACTCTGCACAGCGAAAAGCCCGTCACAACCCGGCATTGTACGGGTTTGTGCGCCCGACGCCATGCTTGAGCGCTCAGCCTTGAGCATAGCCAAACGCATGGGAATCGCGTTGCAATTGGAGCATGCATTGTCTTGCGTGACAAAGGCTTATGAGCTGTATTTGATGAACGTAGCGAGGCTGGTCAGATATGGCGGACAGAAATGCTAAGCAGGCATCGATACGGTGACGCTTACGACCACGGGCGACACATCAAGTTGCAGCTCGACAGTCATCGCACCTGACATCTGTGCAGGACATCGGCGTCGTTTCGCGGCAAACTCTTTCGCGGGGCTACGCGCCCTCCTGATCGCCCTCCCCTTCTGCAAGCCTGGATGCCATGCTGACTTGGTTACAACGTAATTCCCTGACCTTTCCGCCCCTGGAAAAAGCCATGCGCGAGCCAAACGGACTGCTCGCCGCCGGTGGCGATCTCTCCGCTGACCGGCTGATCCAGGCCTATCGCCACGGCTGTTTTCCCTGGTTCTCCGAGGGCCAACCGATTCTCTGGTGGTCGCCGGATCCGCGCACCGTGCTGTTTCCCGACGAACTGCACATCTCGCGCAGTCTCGGCAAGTTGCTGCGCAAGCAACGCTATCAAGTGACCTTCGATCAGGATTTCGCCGCCGTCATCCAGGCCTGCGCTGCGCCCCGTGATTACGCCGATGGCACCTGGATCACTGAAGCCATGCAGGATGCCTACGTCGAACTGCATCGGCGCGGTTTCGCCCATTCGGTTGAAGTCCGGGACGATGGACAACTGGTTGGCGGCCTGTATGGCCTGGCGATGGGTCGATTGTTTTTTGGCGAGTCGATGTTCAGCCGCGCCGACAACGCTTCCAAGTACGGCTTCGCCACCCTGGTGCAGCATTTGAAAGCCGCCGGCTTTGTCCTGATCGACTGCCAGATGCCGACCGATCACCTTCACAGCCTCGGTGCACGGTCGATTCCGCGCAGGGAATTCGCCGACTATCTGCAGCGTCATCTCGATCAACCGAATTCGGCGACCTGGGTTTGCTGAGCGACTTTTGCGCAGGTGGCTTACACTTAATCCACCAGCTTATCCCGAGGGTTGATTCATGACCGAGTTGGCGCGTTTGAAGTTCTATGCCACTCAGCCCCACTCTTGCAGTTATCTGCCCGAGGAGCAGGCCACGACGCTGTTTCTCGACCCGAGTCAGCCCATGGATGTGCACGTCTACGCAGATCTGTCGGAAATGGGCTTTCGTCGCAGCGGCGATCACCTGTACCGGCCGCATTGCCAGAATTGCAATGCGTGCGTGCCTGCGCGCATTCCTTCGGCCCAGTTCATTGCCAACCGCCAGCAAAAGCGAATCTACAAACGCAACGCCGATTTGCAAGTGCAGCCAGTCAAACCGCAGTTCAGTGAAGAATACTTCGACCTGTACCAGCGCTACATCGAACAGCGTCATGCCGACGGCGACATGTACCCGCCGAGCCGTGATCAGTTCTCGACTTTCCTGGTACGTGATCTGCCCTTCTCGCGCTTCTACGAGTTCCGACTTGACGGACGGCTGCTCGCGGTGGCGGTCACCGACCTGCTTCCAAACGGTCTGTCGGCGGTGTACACCTTCTACGAACCGAACGAAGAACGGCGTAGCCTCGGTCGTTACGCGATCCTCTGGCAAATCGCCGAGAGCCAGCGCTTGGGCCTTGAGGCGGTGTACCTGGGTTACTGGATCAAGAACTGCAAAAAGATGAACTACAAGACGCAATATCGGCCCATTGAATTGCTGATCAATCAGCGCTGGGTCGTCCTGAACTAAACCCACGGCCTAAACCCCTTGGCGTAAACCCCATTTTTCGGGCACAATGCACGCCGCTTTTGCCTGGCGCAGTTGCACCGGGCCATTCATTGGATACCGAGGGCTTTACTGCATGTCGAAAGAAGACAGCTTCGA